>Ga0272446_1002259_pt1 | contig 26571 bp, 20 predicted proteins | sample YNPCB0061_FD_194587 | JGI IMG/M metagenome (GOLD analysis project Ga0272446, IMG submission 194587) | Hot spring microbial mat communities from Yellowstone National Park, WY, United States - YNP-CB-006-1 | ecosystem: Environmental > Aquatic > Thermal springs > Hot (42-90C) > Sediment | place...
ACGGTAGGAATCTGAATGGTGCGGACAGTGTGGGTACGCTGGGTATCACTTGAAGAGGGAGGTCGGAGCGGCTGAATTGGTAAAGTAATAACCTCGGCACTTCCCTTGATGAGTGCCTGAATCAGTTCGGTGCAACTGCTGTAGCGATCCCTAGGATTCTTGGACAGCGCACGAGCAATAATGAGCCGATCGCTTTCAGGCAACGACTGCAAATCGGGTTGTCCTTGCAGATGCAACATCAGCAACTGCCAAATGTTTTTGCCCGTGAATGGTAGTTTGCCCGTCAACAGTTCCTGATAGACGATAGCCAGACTGTACTGGTCGCTGTGCGGACTGATGCTGCCCTGGAACACCTCTGGCGAGGCGTACAAGGGGGTGATGGCCGCCAGATCGGCCTGACCGGAACGATTCCCACTGAGCGTGTTGACCATCCCAAAGTCAGCCACCTTGACATGATTGGAGACCAGAAAGAGATTGCGCGGTTTGACATCGAGATGCTGGAGGTGATGCTGGGTATTCATCACATCGAGAACCTCAGCGGCTTCACGAAGATATTTGAGCAGCGAATCCCTTGGGATGCCTGGGTTGCCCTGAGCCTGTTCGTGAGCCAGAACATCAGCCAGACTCTGGTCGGCCAGTTCCATGACGATGACGAGTTCGCCCGCAACGACCTCGATTCGCTCCATGCTCAACATGAAGGGATGGCGAATGGACTTGACGTGCTGAATGGCACGCAACTCATCCTCGGCTGGGGCGTGCTGATCCAGGACATGCATTCCCCCGCAAACAAACTTGATGGCCTTGAGCAATCCTCCTGGAGCCTCGCACTTCCACACCTCTCCGAAGCCACCCCGTCCTAAGGGCTCAAGTAACCGATAGCCGGGGATTGGCTCGGTTTGGGGTTGATGCACAAAATCCAGGTTGTCAATCACAGACCCAGGCATGAGCAGCACTTCCCTTTACATCGAAAGCCGGCTGCTTGAGTCTAGTTCACAGTTTCCTCACAGTCCAATTGCTAGTTATCGTAGATTGGTATGATTAGGACAGAATACTCTCGAATTGACGCAGATAGGTTGGTGTGGTCGAGCCTGGCGGAGATGGTTGCCGATCGACCGAGGAGCTACTTTTTGAGGAGACAAGTGGAACCAGACGACGCTGTCATTTACAGATATTAACTGCCTGAAAAGAGCAGTGGCCCCGGAGGGATTTGAACCCTCACGCTCTTTCGAGCATAGCAGCCTAAATGCTACGTGTCTGCCAATTTCACCACAGGGCCGGCTGTTGAGCGATGACTCTTGTATACATGTTAAGTGTGCTGGACAAGCCGTCAAGGCCGGCCGGCAGTCTGGAATCCGCCACGCTGCGAGATACCTCGAACATAGACGAAGTCCTTTTCTAGTGTCAGAGCCTTACTCACTCTTGAGCAATCGAGTTGGAAGAGGACTTCTTGTCGCTAGCGGTTTTTTCGGAGCGTTTGCGGGTTGTAGTAGAAGTAGAGCGTCGTCCGGTTCGCGATCCGGTGCTGCGAGTGCTGCTGCGAGTGGAGCGTGAACGACTACGGGTGGTCGGTTGGGGTTCAGCGGCAGGTTCGGCAACAGCGGCCGCAGACTCCGAAGGCAGTTCCTCGGACGAAACCAGCTCGACAGGCGACGCGGCAACTGGCGTAGGTTCTTCGGAAGGAAGTGCAGAAACCTCCGCGGGCGTGGCAGGTGCAGGTTCAGCAACGGATTGTACGCTTTCGGGGCTTTTGTCTACTTCGTCCAACCCAGCATCAAACGGCAAGCTCAACGACACAGGAGGAGTCGGGGGAGGAATCTCGATGCCACTGACAGGGCCGGGCGGCGGGATGACAACAGGCTGGAACCCGGCCACAGGTACGGGTTGCCCCGCTGGAACGGACGTACCATTGCCGGTGGCCACTCCTTGACCGCGGCGGCGACGACGACGGCTCTTGCGACGACCGCTGCCCGGCGTAGCGGGGCTAGCGGGCGTTTGCGGAGAGATGTTCACGGCAGCAGTTGTCATATCCGGCACAGGGCCAGCACCTGCTAGGATCGGCACCGACAGCAAAGGGGCGATTGGCTGGGGCGATTCGGCCTCGCTGGGCGGGACAGTCTCGCCATGCATCTCTGGCCCGAATCGCGTCACCACATAAGTACGGCTTCGCTTGTCGGTTTCCAGTTCGAGCAACCCTTCTCTCTGGGCATCCTCGAGCAACTCGCTGAACGTCCGGTAGCCGTGGTAGGTCTCGTTGAAAGACGGCTTCTTGCGCTTCATGGTGTCCTTGATCATGCTCGACCACAACACCTCCTTGTTCTCGCGGCGGAGAGCCTGCAAGGAATCGAGCAAGAGTTCAAAGGCCTTGCGTTTGGTTTCCGGCAACGTGGAGGCGACGTTGGGCACCAAGCCGGGATTCTGCCCGAGATCTTCGTAGTAGATGAATTCGTCGCAGTTATCGCGGAGCAAATCGGAGGTGGAATCCTGCATGCCCAGACCGATGACGTGCTTGCCGAGTTCCTTGAGTTTGGAAACCAGCGGAGAGAAATCGCTGTCGCCGGAGAGAACGACGAAGGTGTCGATGTGTTCCTTGGAATAGGCCAGATCCATCGCATCGACGCACAGGCGGATGTCGGCTGAGTTTTTGCCGGTCTGTCCGCGTCGAGGAATTTCGATCAACTCAATAGCTGCCTCGTGCAGCGCGAAGGTGAAGATGGAGAAACGGCTCCAGTCGGCATAAGCTTTCTTGACGACGATCTTACCCTTCTCGACGAGTCGTTCCAGGACGCGAACGATGTCGAAGCGATCGCGGCGTCCCTGGAACCCCAGAGCCAGATTCTCGAAATCGATGAAGACCGCCAATGAGCGTTCGACTTCGGCCACGACCAACCTCCCGTCTGTGGAGAACGCAGCTACTTCAGTCAGTTTAACCCGTCAGGGCAAGAGGGAAAAGAGAGAACGATCTGAAGCAACAGAGCAATTTTGTCGGCATGCTGGACATGGAAGGAAAAAACGGCAGCCCCCGAATCGAGAAGTGTGATTCGAGGGCTGCCGAAGGTGCGAAGCGGAGATCATCCCAGGTCAGGCAAGCAGATCAAAAATCGTCCTTGTTGGGTCGTCGCGGCCCCTTGCCCTTGCCGGGGAAGCCGCCGAAACTCATCTTGAACGGCTCACCTTGCATTTCTTTCCAGGCAGCCTTTTGCTCCTCGGTCAGTTTCTTGGTGATCTTGGCGAAGGCTTCCCGGTTCATCGTCTGCATCTTCTGCATCATGCCGAACATCTTCTGACGGTCGCCCTTGGCATCCTGCATCAGTTCGCGCATGTCCTTCTGAATGTCTTCCTGGATCTCCTTGACGGTGGCCTTCTGCTCTTCGGTCAGCTTGAGACCTTCGGCCACTTCCTTGCGATTGAAGATGGAGATCTGGTTCATTTGAGCGGCCATCTGGATCTCGATCTGGAGCAGTCGCTTGGCCTGAGCCGAGGTCAACTTGTCCTTGACCTTGCTGATGGCTTTGTTGAAGTCCTCGGTGGCCGTCTTCATGGCCTCACGATCCTTGTCTTCCATCGCTTTGCGCATGGCCTCACTGCGAGCCTTTTGGGCCTCGCTGATGAGGCTCTTCTGGTCGTCGGTCAGTTTGAGTTCTTTCTGGACATCAGGCAGGGCCAGCAAAGCACTGCCATCGCCCATGCCGCGACCAAAGCCAAAGCCGAAGCCGAAGCCACCTGGCGGTTGAGCCAGAATCGGCAGGGCCAGCATGACTGCCAGCACCGCAGTCAGAATACACTTGCGCATCGTCGTCTCCTTGTTCTTCTAAGGTACGCTAAGGGTATTCGTTCAAACCCCGCGACTCGGCTGGAGTCTCACCTTCGGGGCAAAAAAATTGCCTTGCGACGGTTACTTCTTCGCCGGTCGTACCTGTTCAAAAAGGAACGTTCCCTTCTTGTTGGAGACAACGACATCGAGCAGGCCATCGCCGTTGACATCGGTGATGGTAAACTGGGTGCCAATTCCCGAGTCAGTATCGATGATACGCGGGGTGAAACTGATGCTGCCGTCTCGTCGCTTGCCGGCCTCGAACCAGTAGAGCATGGCGGGCCAATCGGCACCCGGTTCAGCGCGACCGTGCGACCACCACCGCTTGCCGGTGACCAGATCCTTTAGGCCGTCGCCGTTGATGTCCACCAGGTGCATGGCGTGCGTTTCGGAGACGAGTTGCGGGAACAGATCGCGCTTGAGGAAAGTCGTTTCTCCCGTTTTGCCACCTCGTTGTTCGTGAACCCAGATACCGAACCGATGCGCCGAGGAAGAGAGAATGTCGGGCTTGCCGTCACCGTTGATGTCCATCGCGAACATGTCGGCAGCACTCTCGCCCAGATTGGCGGCATGGAATTTCCAGGGAGTGACCCCGTCAGGCTTTTCCGGCTGTTCCCACCAACCACCGGTGCAGATCACATCAGCTCGGCCATCGCCGTTGACATCGCCGATGCCCAGACCGTGGCTGAACCGCTGGGTGCCGGGGATCTCCTTGCCGGGCGAGGAAGGCTCACTGATGGGATGCATGATCCACGGCTTGGTCGGATCTTTGTCGGGCGTGAAGTAGGCCATCTGGCCCTGGTTGCCCTTGCTGTTCTTTGGCTGCCAGCCCATAAGTAACACGCGTTTGCCGGTGCCGAACAGATCGACGTACTGCGGGGTTTCGTTGCAGGCACTGTGCCAGATCTCGTGGGCTTTCCAGTGTCCGGATTTGCCGGCGGGATTCTCGAACCAGTGGCAGGGGTTGCCAGGGAAGCCGATCACGATCAGATCGGGATAGCTGTCACCGTTGAGATCCTCCGTCCAGCAGGCGAAACTATTGCTGTACACGTTGGCGGTGCCCCTGGTGTAGTCCTTGCTAGGACGGATCTCGTGCATGATCCAGTTGGGAGCTTCGTACCAGACCTCGCCATTGAGGATGTCGAGTTTGCCGTCACGGTTGACATCGCCAACCGCCACGCCTTCGGAGCGGAAGGCGCGGTCGAGGATGGTCTTCTTCCAAGTGATGTCCGTGGTGGCCTGGGTTTCTTGAGCCGCTGGTGGCGAGGTCAACAGCAGAGTCAGAGGTATCAGGCAAGCCGAAAGCCAAACGAGGTTGCGCATGGGAGTGATTCCTGATCGCGAACGAGGAGTTGGGGCACTTGAGGGTGATTATCGTTAGGCGAACGGAAGGTGGCAAGAACCGTCTCGTAGCTAACCCTGCAACGGTTGACAGAGTTTACCTTCCGGGTAGGCTAAAGCGGAGGTGCATTTCGGAAAAAGGAGAGCCGACATGAAGGAACAACAGATCGAGCTCGGGATTCCGCCCTTGGAACCAGGCGATCGGCTGACTGCCGAGGAGTTTGAACGCCGCTATGAGGCCATGCCACATCTGAAAAAGGCGGAGTTGATCGAAGGAGTCGTCTATATGCCCTCTCCCGTTCACCATCGTCGCCACGGTCGGCCTAACCTACAACTAGCCACCTGGGTGGGCACCTATGAAGCAGCGACACCGGGAGTGGAAGGCGCGGATAACGGGACGGCTCGGCTGGACGTAGGCAACACGCCACAACCCGACGTGCTATTGCTGATCGATCCTGCCTGTGGTGGCCAAGCTCGCATCAGTGCCGACGATTATGTGGAGAATGCGCCGGAGTTCGTGGCGGAAGTGGCTTCCAGTAGTGCCAGTTACGATCTGCACTCCAAAATGGAGGTCTATCGACGCAACGGCGTTCGCGAGTATCTGGTCTGGCGGGTACTCGATCAGGCCATCGACTGGTTCGTGTTGCGCGATGGGCACTACCAGCCGTTGCCGGTCGGAGAGGATGGTATCGTGCGGAGTGAGGTATTTGCCGGCCTGTGGCTGGATGTGCAGGCGTTATTGCGCGGCGATCTGGCTCGCGTGCTGGCGGTGGTGCAACAAGGCACGAGCAGTCCCGAACACGCCGCCTTCGTCGTTCGCTTGCAGGCCGCTCGCTCAGCACCGTGAAGTTCCACCTTGCCCAGTTTGTCAGTGGATTTCTTGGAAATTGCTCTGGCTCTTTCGAGCGAGTATGGTATAATCCTGGTGGAGGTAGTGAACCTCCGAGAAGATGACGAACCTGCTCGCAGGCGCACAATGGTTTCTGGTATTCCGCTCTGAGTAGACCTCTCACAGCTCCCAGCCTTTTATGTTGCCAGGCGAAGGATGAATCTCACAGACAGGGTCAGCACCTGTCGTGAAAGACATCCAGCTACGTTTGCTCTTCAGGGCCATTGTAGATGGCCACGGATCTCTTTTGTCTCTGCCGGGCCAGCCTGGCCCTGGAGGATCTCTCATGAGCAAGAAATTGTATGTCGGCAATCTGCCCTTCAGCATCACCGCTGAGGATCTCCGTAACGTCTTCGGGGAGTATGGTGTGGTCACCTCGGCTCAAGTAGCCACGGATCGGGAAACCGGTCGCTCGCGTGGCTTCGGCTTCGTCGAGATGGCTAACGGTGGTGATAGTGCCATCGAAAACATGAACGGCTCGCAGATGCAGGGCCGCACCCTAACGGTCAATGAGGCTCGGCCGCGTGAGGATCGACCGCGTGCTGCTGGCCCTCGTCGTTCCTCGGGTGGCTACGGGGGGGGCAACGGTGGCGGGGGCTACGGCCGTCGTTGGTAAGCTACACCAGGGCGGTGTTCTCGCGAATCCATGCCGCTGACTTCTTCTGCGGGCCAGGGGATTTGACTTCCCTGGCCCGCAGTTCTATCTCATCTGCATGTTACCCATCGACCTCATTCATCAGGCACGCTCGCGGATCGGCTCTCACCTGCCGCGCACGCCTTTGGTTTCGTCCTCGACGTTGACGCGCGAACTGGGCGTTCGTGTTTCCCTCAAGCTCGAGTGCTTGCAAAAGACCGGCTCCTTCAAGCCGCGTGGTGCCTTCAATAAACTTCTGTCTCTGTCCGCCGACGAACAGCAGCGCGGCGTGGTGGCCGTCAGTGGCGGCAATCATGCCCAGGGGGTGGCATATGCGGCCAGCCAATTGGGCCTTCGCGCCGTGTTGTGCATGCCGCGAACCACGCCCGCCAATTATCTCGAGGCGACGCGCAGCTACGGGGCCGAGATTCGTCTGACCGACGACATCCACGCTGCTTTTGCCCTGGCCGAAACGCTTCGCCAGGCCGGCATGACACTGGTGCATCCCTTCGACGACCCTCTCGTCGCCGCTGGGCAGGGCACCATCGGACTGGAGATTGTCGAGGATGCGCCCGATGTGACACATGTGTTCATCAGCATTGGCGGCGGAGCATTGCTGGCGGGAGTGGCAACGGCTCTGCACGGTCTGCGCCCCGGAGTTCAGGTGATCGGTGTCGAAACCGAGGGCGCGGATGCGATGGCTCGCGCTTTGGCCGCTGGGCGGATCGTCGAACTGCCAGCCATCACCTCGATCGCTCGCACGCTCGGCGCACCTCGGGTGTCGGCATTCACGCTGGAACACGCCCAGAAACTCGCCCCTGAGGTGGTCGTGGTGTCGGATCGCGAAGCGGTGGCTGCTCTGGTGTTTCTGCTCGAACGCGCCAAGATCCTGACCGAACCGGCCGCCTCGTGCGTGTTGGCAGCAGCTCGCCGAGTGGCCCAACGCTTCCAACCTGGCGATCACGTCGTGCTGCTGCTGTGCGGAGGCAATGTCGCGGTCAAGGATCTGTGCGGCTGGTTGGCTCTTTGATCCGCGAGCGATTCCACCCGTCTGCACTTCGGGCCGGCTTGCTCATACATTAGTCGTTGGCCCGACTATTATCTGGAGAATGCCTCCCATGAGCCCGATCAGCAATTTCAACGCCGGCCCCGCCATGTTGCCTCCCGCCGTTCTGGAGCAAGTCCAGGCCGAGTTGCGCGACTACAAGGGCACCGGCATGTCCATCATGGAAATGAGCCATCGCTCCAAGGAGTACGAGGCGGTCAACTCCCAGGCCGAGGCCACCTTCAAGAAACTGCTCGGGTTGGGCGACGGCTATCGGGTTCTCTTTGTGCAAGGAGGTGCCTCCACTCAGTTTGCCACTGTGCCAATGAACTTCCTACCGGCGGGAGCCACTGCTGACTACGTCCTGACCGGTTCCTGGGCCGAAAAGGCTCTCGAAGAGGCCAAGTTGCTCGGCAATGCCCATGTGGCCGCCACGACTGGAGCGGATGGTTTTCGCCGAGTGCCCCGGCAAGACGAGTTGCAACTCAGCGACCATTCCGCCTACGTGCATCTGACTTCCAACGAGACGATCCAGGGCGTTCAGTTCCACCACTTCCCCGATGTCGGAGAGCGACCGCTGGTCGCAGACATGTCCAGCGACATTCTGTCTCGTCCCTTCGATGCCAGCCGATTCAGTCTGATCTACGCCGGTGCCCAAAAGAATCTCGGCCCCGCAGGAGTCACAGTAGTGCTGCTGCGTGAGACCTGGCTGGCTCAGGCGAACAAGACCATTCCGACCATGTTCCGCTATGCGACGCACGTCAAGAACAACTCCCTGTACAACACGCCGCCCACCTTTGGCGTGTATGTACTGGGACTGGTGCTGCGCTGGATCGAGCAACAAGGTGGACTGGAAGGCATGGCCCGACGCAACGCCGCCAAGGCCAATTGCCTCTACGAAACCATCGACGGCAGCGGCGGCTTTTATCGCGGCCATGCTCTGCCCGAGTCGCGTTCGCAAATGAACGTCACGTTCCGACTGCCTAGCGAAGCTCTGGAGAAGCAGTTCGTGACCGAGGCGCAGGCTGCCGGCATGGTCGGTCTGGCCGGGCATCGCTCGGTCGGCGGTATCCGCGCCTCGATCTACAACGCAATGGATCTGCCGGCCTGTCAGGCACTGGCTTCCTTCATGAAAGACTTCGCCCGACGCAACGGCTGATATGCGAGCCACCTCGCGTTAGCGGGTGGAGTCCGGCCCTGCGGTCGCTGACGCTCCTGGCTCGCTGGGTTGGCTGCATCGCTTAAACCGTTGTTCCCACAGTGGCGGTTGCCTCGGACGGCACATCGATTGTTTGTCCCAGACTGGCACTGCGCTGAATGCCGGCTCTCCAGTGCAGAAGAGTGGCCATTTCCTGAATCCCACAGTCAGGAGTTCCTCCCGTGCTGACGCAATCGAGGAAGCGTTGCAACCCGGACTGAGAAGTGGACAGCAACGATCGTTCCAGGTGCTGGCCGGTTCGATCCGTCCATTCCAGTTGTCGAGGAAGTAGCAGGCGTGCCAGGCCGTTCGCCCGCTGTAGTCGGATTTCACACAGTGGGAAGGCTGCCTGATCGAGCAAGGTGAACTGTGCCCGAGCGTTGTCGAACTGCAAGAGAATGCTGGCAAAGTGGGGAGTCAGGCTGTCGTAGAGGCAGGTAATCTTGCGCAGCGGCCCGCTGAGCAAGCGACGGGTCACGTCTAAGAGAGCAAGCAAACCGGAGGACTCCAGCAATCCCTCTCGAGGCAAAGGTTTCCTCTGTCGCGTCCAGGTCGCCTGAAGTACAGCGAACTGTCCCGCGTTAGCGGGTGGAGGTTGGCTTGCTTCCTGACGGAGGGCGAGTAGATCGACGAGTCCTTCTAGTTCGGGCCAGAGAGAGAAATGAAGGAGTTCGGTTCCCTTTTGTGGCAACGACTCCAGTTCCTGCACGGAGGGGCAGAACCGGCACAGAACGGGCACGGAGCGAGCCAACGCCTGCTCGGCGGGCCACAACCCTTGCCAGGAGGGCGAGGCCAGAATCAGAGCATCGACATCCGGTCGTTCGAGCAATTCGATCACGCCGGCGGTCGCCTCGCAGCCGAGTTGTCTTGCCTGCTCACGAGTGCGTTGCAAGCAAGGATCGTAGACGACTGCCAGCGTCACTCGTTGCGGCAACGACTGCAAGGTGCGTAACAAGGCCGGCCAGCCGCGTCGTAGTCCGATGACTCCCAGACGCACTCGTTTCGACATGGCCGCGTCTCTCCTCCTTGCAGTCCTTATGGCAGGCCCAATCCGTTGCAACTCGAACGATCCTCCGCCAAGTAGGCCATCGAACATTATGGAGGGTGAGTCGGGGCAGCACAACCGGAAAGTAACTGCACGCTGCCGAGAAGCGAGCGACACGACGAGACGGAATCGGCCCTGGAGAAGAGAATTGTCGCTGGAAGTGGTTGGTGCAATTGCCTAGAAATACAACGACCTTATTGATGTCTGCAATTCGGTCAGAATGGCTGCGATGGGAGAGAAGACGGATGGGCAAACAGGTTGTCATCATCGGTGCGGGGCCCGGTGGATTGGCCGCTGCCATGCTGTTGGCCAAGGCAGGTCTTTCGGTACGCATCGTCGAACGACAACCCGTTGTCGGAGGACGCTGCTCGACCCTGGCGGCACAGGGCTTTCGCTTCGACCTGGGGCCGACCTTCTTCCTCTATCCGCGTGTGCTGCAAGAGATCTTCGCCGCTGTGGGTCGCGATCTCTTTCGGGAAGTGCCGATGACCCGGCTCGATCCGCAGTATCATCTGGTGTTCGGCGACGGCGGAGAACTTCGGGCTACCCCCGATGTGGTCGCGATGGAAGCTCAGATCGCTCGTCTGAGTCCGCACGATGCCGGCAACTTTCGTCGCTTTCTCGACGACAACCGCGCCAAACTCGCTGCTTTTCGCAGCGTCCTCGAAAGCCCTTGGCTCCGCTTCCGCGATACGCTGTCACTCGAACTCCTCCGCTTGCTCCCCTTGCTCCGTCCCTGGCTGTCCATCGATGGCGATCTGAAACGCTACTTCAGCGATCCGCGGATACGTCTGGCGTTCTCCTTCCAGTCCAAGTATCTGGGCATGTCGCCGTTCAACTGCCCCAGTCTGTTCACCATTTTGTCGTTCCTCGAATACGAACACGGAGTCTGGCATCCCCAGGGAGGCTGTGGGGCGGTCTCCGAGGCAATGGCCCGCATCGCTCGTGACATGGGTGTCGAAATCTCTCTGCAAGAGGACGTGACTGCAATCCGCTTCGAGGGCCGACGCGCCGTCGGCGTGCAGACGACACGCGGCGAGATTCCCTGTGATGCGCTGGTCATCAATGCCGACTTCGCTCGGGCCATGACTCGCTTAGTTCCCGATCACCTCCGTCGCAACTGGACGGATCGCAAGATTGCCAAAAAACGCTTCTCTTGCTCGACCTTTATGCTCTATCTGGGCATCGAAGGCTGTTATGACCACTTGGCCCATCACACCATCTACATGTCCAAAGACTATCGGGGCAATCTCGAGGACATCGAGACTCACCATCGGCTCTCCGACGATCCGTCGTTCTATGTGCAAAACGCTTCGGTGACCGACTCGACCTTGGCACCGCCCGGATACAGCACGCTCTATGTGCTGCTCCCCGTGACGCACCAGACCCCCAACGTGGACTGGTTGCGTGAAACCTCCCGCTATCGCGATCTGGCATTGCAACAGCTAGGCAAGCTTGGGCTGCACGACGTGACCAAGCGAATTCGCTTCGAGCGAGTGCTGACGCCGGCCGGCTGGGAGCAAGATCATCAGATCTACAAGGGAGCAACCTTCAACCTGGCGCACAATCTCGGTCAGATGCTCCATCTGCGTCCGCGCAATCGCTTCGAGGATCTCGAAGGGGTCTATCTGGTCGGCGGCGGCACGCATCCTGGCAGTGGCTTGCCGGTGATCTATGAATCCGCTCGAATCAGTTCGCGTTTGCTACTCCAAGATTGGGAGTTGCCTCACGATCATTGTATTGTACCTTGAAATCTCAACGGACAATCGGCTCCGTTGAGAGGTGGACGGGATGTCGATTTCGCTGAGTAATCGCAACCCAGAAGTGAAACGGCAAGAGAAGGCCATCATGAGCAAGACCAGGTCGGGTCGAGTGGGAGTCATTGGCGGCGGACTGGGCGGGCTGGCGGCGGCTTGCGTCCTGGCCGCACGCGGTTACGCGGTCACGCTCTTCGAGAAAAGCTCCTGGCTGGGCGGCAAGGCGGCAGTCTTGCAAGAGCAGGGCTATCGCTTCGACATGGGGCCAACCATCCTCACTCTACCTTCCGTGCTGCGCCGCATCTACAGTGAGGCGGGACTGAATCTCGACGATCACCTCAAGTTGCTCCCCTGCGATCCGCAATGGCGGTCTTTCTTCCAGGACGGCAGTCGGCTCGATCTCGTGCCGGACTTGCAGGCCATGACCCGCAATCTGGAGGCTCTAGCTCCCGGCAGCAGTGCCGGCTATGCCCGCTTCCTCGACTTTGCCAAGTCGCTTAACGAGATCTCGCAACGCTTCTTCTTCTGGAAGTCCATCGGCTCCTTGTGGGACATGTTCGACATCCGCACCCTGTTCCAACTCGGCATGCTGCGTGATATCCTCCGCATGCGCATGGGCAAGACGGTCGCCGAGGTCGTCCGCGAACACGTTCCCGAGCCGCGCATCGCCCAGATGATCGACCACTTCACGCAATACGTCGGTTCGGCCCCGGATCAGTCGCCGGCGGTGCTGTGCGGCATTGCCCACATGCAGACTCACGAGGGGGTCTGGTATCCCATTGGAGGCACTCGCGCCGTTCCCGAGGGGCTGATCCGACTCGCCACGCAACTTGGCGTTCAGTTGCGAACCGGAGTCGGCATCGAGCGTATTCTCGTTGATGAGTCGTCGCGCACGGTCAATGGCGTGTTGACCGACACCGGCGAGCAGATTCCCCTAGCGGCGGTCGTCTCCAACGCCGACAGCGTCCGCACCCATCGCGAGTTGCTCCACGGTTCGCGAGCGGCGGCCCAATTTGAAAAACGTCGCAAGTACGAGCCGGCCTGTTCCGGCGTGGTTCTCTACCTGGGGCTGGATCGCGCCTACGATCATCTGGCTCACCACAACTTCGTCTTCTCCGCCGATCCGCACGAGGAATTCGAGTACATCTACCGCAAGGGGCAGCCCGCTCCCGACCCAACCTGTTACGTGGCGGCTCCGTCGCGAAGTGAGCCAGCCGTCGCTCCTGCTGGAGGCGAAGCACTGTACGTTCTCGTCCACACGCCGTATCTGCGACCGGGCCACGACTGGAAGCAGATGCTGCCGAGCTATCGACAGACGATCCTCCGCAAGCTGGCCACCACCGGGGCCATGCCGGATATCGAAAGCCGCATTCGTTTCGAGGCGCACCTCACGCCGCAGGACATCCACGATCGCTACCGCGTCCTCAACGGGGCGATTTACGGACTGGCCAGTCACGGTCGGATGATGGGAGCGTTCAAGCCGGCCAATCGCAGTCCAGATCTACGCGGGTTGTATCTGGCCGGTGGCGCGGCCCATCCAGGGCCGGGCATGCCGATGGTGCTGATGTCCGGCTGGATCGCCGCTGACACGCTCGATCGGGATGGCCTGATTGCCAAGGCAGTGGTGGCCGACTCGGTGAGTGCTTCCGTGCCGGGCGAGGTGCCGGTGACTTTGCCCGCACCGTCGTTGACTCGGGGTGCGACCACCTTGCCACGGCGTGTTGAGTGGCGGGTGAAGTGGTTCACGCGTTATTTCCGACGCTGGCTGCGCAAGGGCTTTCACGCCGTCCGCTTGTCACGCACCGGCAAGCCGCCGAAACTTCACGGCAAGCCGGTCCTCGTCGTACTCAATCACCCCTCGTGGTGGGATCCGCTGTTAGGCATGGTGTTGGCCGATCTGCTGGTCGGCTACAAGCACTACGTCCCGATCGACGCGGCGGCTTTGCGGCAATACCGCATCTTCGAGCCGCTCGGCTTTTTCGGAGTCGAGGCGGGATCGCCTCACGGAGCCGTGCGCTTTCTCAAGACCAGTACGGCCATTCTGAGCCGGCCGTACCACGCGCTGTGGTTGACGGCTCAGGGCCAGTTCACCGACCCGCGTTGTCGGCCAGTGGTTCTGCGGCCCGGCGTGGGGCATCTGCTGCGTCGGCTCAACGAGGTCATTGTTCTGCCGTTGGCCATCGAGTATCCCTTCTGGCAAGAGCGTTATCCCGAGGCCCTAGCCCACTTCGGCACCCCGTTCGAGGTCAAGTGTGGTCGAGAGTGCAGTGTCGAGCAGTGGCTGGAACGCACGACACAAGCCCTGACCCATGCTCTGGACGAACTGGCGTTACTAGCCCAGACCCAAGATGCCGACAAGTTCGAGACACTGCTGGGTGGCAACGTGGGCGTGGGCGGCATCTACGATCTGTGGCGACGCTTCAAGGCGTTGCTGGCTGGCCAACGGTTCATACCCGGCCATGCCGATGCGTTGCGTGATCCGGTTGCTCCCCATCTACATGGAGGAACGACGTGATCTGGATCGCCCTGGCTGGGGTATCAGCGGCTTTGGCGGCCTTGCCGGCCCTGCTGTTTCTGGCCAATCTGCGTCTATATCGGCCCCCTCTCGCCCCGGCGGGGAACGTGCCGGCGGTGAGTGTGCTAATCCCGGCTCGCAACGAAGAGGCTAGTATCGCTGCCTGTGTCGAAGCGGCACTTGCCAGCACGGGAATCGATCTGGAGGTTGTGGTTCTCGACGATCACTCCGAGGATCGCACCAGTGAGATCGTTCGCCAGATCGCCATTCGTGATCCGCGAGTTCGGCTCATCGAAGGGCCTCCCCTGCCCGACGGCTGGTGTGGCAAGCAGCACGCCTGTTGGGTGCTAGCGCAGTCGGCTCGGCATCCCTTGCTCGCCTTCCTCGATGCCGATGTTCGACTTGCGTCGCAGGGGCTAGCCCGATTGGCCGGCTTCCTCGAACAGAGTAGGGCCGATCTGGTCAGCGGCGTGCCGCATCAGCAGACCGGCACTTGGCTGGAAAAACTGCTAATCCCGCTCATCCATTTCGTGCTACTGGGCTTCTTGCCTCTGGGAATGATGCGCAAGCGTTGCGATCCCTCGTTAGGTGCCGGCTGCGGGCAGTTGTTCCTAGCTCGGCGAGATGCCTACATGGAAATGGGAGGCCATTCGGTCATTCGCACGACGTTGCACGATGGTTTGAAACTGCCGCGTGCCTTCCGGGCTGCCGGCAAGTGGACGGATCTGTGCGATGCGACCGATCTGGCCGAATGTCGCATGTATCGCAGCGCCGCCCAGGTTTGGCGTGGGCTGGCCAAGAACGCCACTGAGGGACTGGCTTCACCAACCATGATCGTACCAGCCACCTTGCTACTAGGAGGCGGTCAGGTGTTGCCGATCGTTTTGCTGGGCTGTGTGGCCTGGATGCCCGAGGCGGCGATTGCCCTAGCGGCTGTGGGCAGCGTGTTGGCCTATCTTCCGCGGTTGACCGCAGCCGTGGTTTTTCGCCAGTCCTGGCTGGGAGCCTTGCTGCATCCGCTCGGGGTGCTGCTGTTGTTGGCCGTGCAATGGTACGCCTTGGGACGTAGCTTGATCGGTCGGCCGGCGACGTGGAAGGGCCGCAGTTATGTGGCCGTCAGTCAACGGTGAACCACGAACGAGTTCACTTATGAGGGAAAAAATCGGCGATGCCGGCTGCGACCAATTCACTGCCCAGCACATAGCGATCAGCGGCCGTCCAGGCGCGAATCTGCTCGGCGTTGCCCAGCAGGCGAAAGAGTAGCTCGTCCATCTCCTTTTCCAGATGCTCGAAGTGTCTGGCCCACGCGACGGCCTGACCGCTAGTGATGCGTTTTTCGCTCTCCCAGTGCATGTGGTGGAACAGAAACGCGCTATGCGGACTGACCTGCCGTTTCTGGCAAGCGGCGAAAATGAGCAGAGTGGCCGACGAACATTCGCCCAGGACGACGGCGGTGGCTCGCAGTTGGCGATGCTGTAGCAGGTTGAACACCGCTAGGGCACCGTAGACACTACCGCCGGAAGAGTCGATGTACAACTGACACTCGCCTCCCGAAGGCACTTCCAGCAGTGCTTCGATGACATCTTTTTCCCAGTCCTCGATCTCGCCGATGAGTGCTATCTCGGCGACAGATTTGCTTTTCTTCTTTGCCATGCTTAGGATTTATGCCTTCCCCTCGCTCCGGGCAAGTTGTGCAACTGCAGTAAACTTGCTAGCCACCGTCGCAGGCGTGCCAGTTGACTGGTATAATCAGGGAACGATGGCTCCCATCGATCCTGAGCTGAAGTGCAGCGGCAAGAGATCGTGCCTACAATAGTGAGGAATGCCGGCTGCCAGGATGGAAAGTAGCCGCTCCGCCTGTCACAATGTCTCAGTTGGAGCGTTGACCGCACGGAAAAGTGGTTGAGGAGACTTGCACGAGGGAATCCAAGGACGATGCAGAACGTCTCGCGCTTTGAAGCGAACTTGCTCCGGTTGCTCTACTATTTCCTAGCTCGGGAACCGGTAGAGCGTGTCCAGTCAGTACTGGAAAATCGCTGCGAACCGCCTGTTTGCCTCAGTCGCGGAGCCGTTCGGCTAATTCAGGAAACCCTGGCCAAGGGCACCGCCTATCTGCTAGCTCAGCGAGGCGGCTGGCGCGATGAACGCCATCTGCGTGGTTTTCGCGTGGTTAGCGGTCGTCTTTGGGAAAGAACCGAACCGGCTCAGTTGGGACTGAGCTTTTCCCAGCACACGCTCCGGTTTCTCCTGTGGATCACCAGTGCCCGACCTGGGGATAAGTCGCCAACCTGGCAACCCGAACACGGCAAGCTCACTCTAGGCGATCTGGTCTTGCTATACTTTGCTCATCAGGGCTTACGCGATCCCAAACTTGAGTCTCTAGGAGTTGCGGCCTTGCGAGTGCGTGAACCGTTCTCCTCACACGGCTTGTGCTGGCTGGCCTTTCCAGAAGACTTCGTCCAGGTGCCGGCTGATGTCCAGCCCGATTTCACGCCGTGGATGACCGGCGTGGGAGCCTGCGTTCTCGAAGCTCTGCAACCCGATCTGGAAGCGCGGTGGATTTTTGTCGAGAGTTGCAAGGAGCGTATCGAACAACCGGCAACCATGCGTGCGTTAGGCACAGCCCAAGAACGGGTGTTGACGGCCTTTCTCAATGCCGCCGAGAAGGCTCAGCGTCGCGACCTGGCGCGATTTCTCCTACGCGCCTGCCATCAACTCCTGGGAGAAGCCGCCAACCCCAGCATGTGGACGGGAGCTTTGCAGACCGCCGGGCAGCGACTGACCGACCGCTCGGCCACCTATCAAGCCGCCACCGCCCTGTTGCGTCAGTTCGAGCGTCTGGGAGCCTGGGCCGCCTGGGGCAAAAGTGTCTGGCGCTTCGACGACGAGTATCCGGCAGCCCAACTGTATCTGAGTGACTGGGAGACGTATCACGGAGATGTTCTGCTTCACCGCGCTCAGAAAATCGTTCGCAGTCTCGATCCGATGCGTCAGGTCTAGTGGGCCTGACGTGGTTTCTAGAACCACCCTGACGCGGTGTCAGGGTGAACCCGAGTGGCACCCGCCACGTCCCTGATCTGGGGATCTTTTTTCGAGGGATGACATGAGCCGTTCCTATCGCATCAGTGTTCGCGAGTGCGTCAACCGGGTCATCAAGGCCGAGGATTGCATCAGCACCGAATTAGAAATTCTCGAAGTGCTGCCGCCCGAACAGATGGCTGGCCTACTAGCCGACGAACTGGAGAAGGGTGGCTACCGTCGTGAGGGCAATCTGCTGGTCAAGGAAGAGGACGGCGTTGTCGTCTCGGTCGATAGCACCACCGGCAAGGTCACGATTTCCGCCCAGGCGGTTGAAACCACCAAGGTCGAAGGCGAACGGCACGGCCGGGCCTACGACGATATCGGCCCGCACGCCGGTCAGGTTCGCGAAAACCTGCGTCAGGAACTCCAGCGCGAGTTGGAGAAGAAGGTCGAGGAAAAGGCCAGTTCCCTGCAAAGCAAGGTCACTGACCGCCTCGAGGGCAAACTCGGCGATCTGAAAACTGAACTCGATCAGGTCGTCAATCGCGTCACCGCCGAGGCTCTCAAGCGTAAGGCTGCTTCGATGGGGCAGATCAAAGAAATGACCGAAGATCCCGAATCCGGTTCGCTCACCATCGTCGTCGAGGTCTGACGACCAGCCGTCATGTCTAGATCGTCAGCCGTGGCCCGGCTGACGGCGGCAAGCTGATGGTATCCAATTTGGGTGGATTGCTGCTAGCTGAGAACGCAAAGCTGAGAACCACACTATGTCTGTCTTCATCAACGAGAACGATCTGCCTCAGGAGCTGAGCACCGAGGAGGCTGTCGAAGCCGCTTACACCACGGAGCTGGCAACAGTGGCCTCCAAATTGCAGCGTAATCTGCCCACCCTCATCGAGTGCGACAAGGAACTGGTTCCTTACCTCTACCTCAACGTGCGCAACCGGCTACGGTCGGCCAATCTTCGCTGCTTGTACCTGGATGGCCGACCGCGTCAGGAAGAGCAACAGGGAGCCGTGCCGATGGGCATGATCGGCACCATGATCTCGCAGTTGCGAGAGGCGGTACGCGGGGCCGTCGAACGCCGAGTCGTGGTGCTGCCCCATCTCGATCTGCTCACCACCAGTCAGGGCAGCCTGACCGCCGAGGCTCGCGAGGTCATCCCGCTGCTCTACGAAAACCCGGAACTGGTCTGGCTAGGCTTCAAGGATCCCAGCTTCCAGCTTCCCAAGGTCATCGAAAACCTGTTCCCCTTTCGCCTTAGTCTGCTCGGGCTGAACCGCAATCGACTTCGCTATCTCATCACCCGCCGAGAGAGTCGAAAGTTTGGCCGCGAGTTCAACCCCTGGGGCCTCTACAAGTACGTCTCGGGCATCAATGCCGTCCGCTTGCGACGCTTGCTCAGCACGTTGGAAGGCGAGGACTACCCGGCCAACCCGCAGCGGGCCTATCAGCAACTCCGCCAGGCCACGCTCACTGGTTCGCTGGAGATTCCTAACATCAGTCTCGACAACGACATCGGCGGCTACGCCCGAGTCAAGGAGCAACTGCGTAAGGAAATTCTCGATCTGCTGGCCCGCAAGGATCAACTGACCAACGAGGAGCAGATCAAGAACATCGAGGAGTTGCTGCCCAAGGGCATGATCTTCTGGGGGCCGCCCGGCACCGGCAAGACGCTGTTTGCCAAGGCCATGGCCAGCGAAATCGGAGCTGCTGTCACCATCGTGTCGGGGCCGGAACTCAAGAGCAAGTGGGTCGGCGAATCGGAAGACAACCTCCGCCAGATCTTCCACAAAGCGCGTCAGTCGGCTCCCTCGATCATTGTCTTCGACGAAATCGATAGCTTTGCCCATGCGCGTGGCACCTACATGGGCTCGGGAGTCGAGCATTCGATGGTCAACCAGTTGTTGACTGAGATGGATGGATTCCACAAGGAAGAAATGGTCTTCGTGGTCGGGACGACCAACTTTGTCGAGAGTCTCGATCCCGCTTTGTTGCGGCCAGGGCGATTCGAGTTTCATCTGCATGTGCCCTATCCCGACGCGGAGGCTCGTCGCGAGATCATCAAGATCTACGACAGGAAGATGAACCTGAAACTGACCGAAGCCGCCCTGGAATACGCCGTCCGACGTACCGGTGAGGGGTATCAAACGGCGACCGGCACGCCTTTCTCGGGCGATCATCTTAATGCCATGTGTCGCTCGCTGGCCCGTATTCGCATGCGTGATGATCGCAGCGATGCCAGTACCAGTGAGGACATCGAACGCGCCTTGACGGAATATGAGGACAAACTCAATCCCAGCCCGCGTGAAGAACTGCTGCTGGCCACGCACGAGTCCGGCCACGCTATCTGTTCGCTGTTCTCCGAGCATTCACGGCCCATCGAGCGGATTACCATTCGCAGCGAGAACGCTTGGGCGGCCGCCTATGTTCTGTACAAAAACGATCCGGCACGTCGGCTCGGACTGACCTACAAGCAGATGATGACCGACTTGACGGTGCTGTATGGCGGCATCGAGGCCGAGCGATTGCTGCTGGACGACATCTCGACGGGAGCGGCCGGCAGCGATCTGATCCGGGCCACCCAACTGGCTCATTTCATCGTGGAGATGTGTGGCATGGGCAGCGAGGCGATCAGTCTACGGCAGTTCCGCCATCCAGAAACGGGCGAGCGTCTCCGCGAGCTGTCCGAGGAACAGTTGTCCCGACTCGATGCCGAGGTCAACAAGGTCATTGCGACCGCCCAGCAGCGAGCTGCCAGCCTGCTGCGAGAGAATCGTGCTGCCCTGGAGACCCTGCGTGATTTACTGCTGGAAAAGAAAACCCTCGATGCCAAGACCATCCGCGAGATGTTTGCCACAGCACCGGGCGTGCTGGCCGCAGAGAAAACCGAGCAAGAAAGCACATCCTCAGGGCAACCATCCGCCGAGCAACCGCCCACTGAGCCGCGCGAAGAGAAACGCTCTCGCAGTCGCGAAAAGAGCAAGGTCGATTTCACCCCTGCTGGAGATGCCTGACATGCCAGAAATGACCATTCGGCTCATCTGTGACAAGCAGACGGGCAAGAAGAATATCATCATCTCGTTGCACGGTGACGAGGATGCCCTGCCGCACGAGCATGAGCAGATGCACCGCGCCATCGTGGACAAGGTGATGGGCAAGGGGCTGGTCAAGGCTCAGGAGCTCGGCCAGGTAATCGTGGAACGTCAGGAAGAGGAAAAGGCTCCCGCTCCTGTGGCGGGTAACACTCCTCAAGAGCGACAAGCCATTCAACAAGGGCACTGACAGTCGTCGCCGTTTGCCGAGCGAGTCGGCTCGACTCGCTCCGTTGCTTACTTTCGCGCGGTGTTCTCCCAGAAAGCACGCCACCCATGATACTCAAGTTCTCCAACCTGGATACGCTGCGGCTGGCTCTCATCAACGGGGCCATCCCCGCCCACATGGCGCAGAGTAGTGCTGTGGCAGGGTTTGACGATGAACAGCAATGCTGGGTCGAAACGTCGGCTGCTCTGTCGCGCACCAATCAGAACGAGTTGAAAAAACTGGGCATCCTGCCTCAACGAGCGATGGCTCCTGTCGTCTCGTTCCCGGTGTCGTGCTGGCCGGAAATCCTGCCCTTGGAACGCGACCGTCGCTCCTTGAACGAGCGGAGCGAACAGGTGCCGGTGCTGTTCGAGTTGAACAGCGGCGAAGCACTGGCCCATCTAGCTGGCGAAATTCTTCGCCTTGGCAACGACCGGCAAAGCTATCGTTGGCTCGAGGATAGCAAGGAAGGAACCGTTCTCGCCCTGTTGCGGGTCATTGGCCCCCCGTATTACTCGCTGTTGCGAGCCATTGATCGCATCGGTGGCAGCAACGCACCGATTGCCTACTACGAGCTAGCCCCTCGTGTTTGGGTGGAGATGGGTTACACCCACCCACTCGTTGGGCAGATCAAACCTCCTTTGGGAAAGTTACTGTTGATTCGTCCGCCACGTATCTGGACGCTGTTGGACGAAGCCCCATTTCGCGACATCTACGAAATCAGCGATTTCCCGATTCCCAATCGCCCGGTTTGCTACAAAGATGTCGAGTTCACCGGCAAGCTGCAAGTCCGCCCTTCCTTGCGACCGGGCGGTTCTCCCGATGGCGCGGAACTCTGGGTGCTGCGTGACGATCCCATCGCCGAGTTGAATCGTTTTGTGCAAAATAGCTCGGACGATCTGCTCCATCGACTGGCCTTCGCCGTGGGCGAGAAAGACGGTAAGCAGGTTATCGCCGTTCGCGTTCGGCAATCCAAGCAGCCGCCACCGGTTCTGATCCTCAAGGGTATCGCCTACAAGAGCTATCTCAAGTTGCCCAATCTGTTCCTGCCGGTCGGCACGGTTCTGCATCCGCCTTTGCGACGCGATCAGGTGCGGAAATTGCTTGCCGAGGACACTAATCAGGTGGTTTGGCTGCATCCCGGCGAGAAGAACACCTTCACGCCGGAGAGCTTGCCCGAGGATGCTTTTCGTCCGCTGTGGGACTGGATTGACTACGTCCTCGATCACGAACGTCAGGCCTTACAAGCCTGGGTGCAGGCCGCTCAGTTCGATTTCGAGCCGTTCATCTGCGAAGAAGACGGCCCGCGACCACGCAAACCCCCCTCATCGGAATCGCGGCCACGCAGTCGTGAGCGAAACAATGAGCGGGAAACTTCCGCCGTGGAGATGCAATTCTCTCTGATCGGTGATGAGCAAGCCTCTACGGACACCGCTTCACGACCGCTCGATGACTTTGGCACCGTAACTAAGGTCGAGCCAAGTCAGTTGCAAAAACAACTGCGAGCCTTGGAAGAAAGTTTCCTGGCCCTGGAGGGCGGGCTGGACATGCCAGAACGCCAGCAAATGTGGCAGCAGTTGGCCCAACTCAACTCGCAGTTGGGCAGTGTGGATGATGCGGGCGTTTGCTGGATGAACACGCTGTGGGATCGCGACGATCTGGCCGTCCAGACTTGGGGCTGGGAGTGGTTCCTCACCGAGGCATCGGCCGTTCCTGCTCGAAGCGAATCGGCCAAGTCTACGCCGCGTTCCTGGGTCAGCAGCGTTCTGGCGAACACCGCCCGCCATCGCGAGCTATCTGGAGAAGATCTAGATCGCTTACTTGCCTTAGAAGAGCCAGCCACTGCTGACTTGCGTGCTCTGGCGGCCTATCTGAGCTATATGGCGGTACAGTCCAAACCTTCGGCGGCAGTGCTTCAGCGACTGGGGCCGATCAGCCGATTCCTGGAAACGCACGAGAAGTTGCTGCCGGTTCGTGCCTTCTGGCTGGCCTGGTATCATCTGGTTAACCTGATGCAAGGGGATGTGCTGGCTCTGGCGCGGGCACGGGATCGCTTGCTAGAACGCCTGTACCAGAACGGGTTGCGTCCCGAACAGGACTTGCCCAGCTTCCTGCGTTTTGCCGGCCAGCCGACCAGCCAACGCTTTCGGGCGGTTCGGCAATGGCTGGCCGATCTGGCCGGGTACGCCCAGGAATGGTTGAAGGAAAACAATACCTCGCCTCCCCCGACCGCCCAGACCGCCGCTTATGTGGATCTGATCTTTTCCTTCGGATTGGCTCGTTTAGGAGAGAACAATCAGGCCCGTGAATTGCTCGCCAGGGCACGCCATGCCCTGACCAAGGGCGATGATGCCCACAACTTCCTCTACCTAGCGTTCGAGTATCGCATTCGGCAGGCTCTGGACGGCAAGCCGCATACCGGCCCATTGCCGACCGATCAACTTGAACTGCTCGAGATCATGCCGCGCCTGGAACGCTATGTCGTGGATCGGCTCCGTAAGCATTCCTACATTCTTGAACCCGACCAGCGCATCAATCCTTATCGGCACTGGGGGGCGCGGATCAACGACTTCGAGAAGGCACTGGCCGATCTGACCGATCTGACCGACCGAGCCGAAATCGTCTCGCGAGTGGATAAACTGTTGCGGGATTTGCAATTGCACAACAAGGGAGCGGTCGAACAACGGGCTCGCGTTCTACGAAGCGGTCTGGAAGCGGCTCCGCGGGTCGGCGAGGACTTTGCGCGTCGGCTGCTCGATCAGACGGTGACGACCTACGATGCCTTGCCTGAGGTCAAAGATCTGACTGCCTTGATCGATCAGGCGAGTTTTCTCGAACGCGCGTTGTTCGTAGCGGGTCACTTTGGGCGAAGCGATGCCATTCACCCTCTGGTGGCCCGGTTCCAACGTCTCCTGCAAGGTCAAAAGGGGCCACAGGCCCTGCAAGTGCTGGATTCTCTGGCTGCCAACTGCTTCCGCAGTCTGCGGAAACTCGGGCTTCGCGACGACATCGATACCCTCCTGAAGCAAATGGCCGAACTGGTCTTACAAGGGCAAGATGTCAAGTCGCTGGACTTCAAGAAAGATCCGCAACAGTGTGTGCCCAAGATCCGCGCGTTGCTGCAAGTGGCGGCCGGCTGGTACTTCTTTGGCCGCGATTCGCAGGCCGAACCCATTTTGCAAACCGCTCGCACGGTGTTGCTGAACAACGATCTGCCGCCCCGAGAACAAACGCAACTGGCCAGTGCCTACGCTCGGGCAGTCGGGCAGGCTCCTGTGGAAGTGGCTCAGAAACGTCTCGAAGAGGTGTTCCTACAACTGCGCGGCATCAAGGACACTTACACGACCAGCAGTCACTTCAGTGTCAGCCAACTCGATGTGGTCGAAGCGGTGGTGTTGGCCGTGGTGAGCGATGACTTCACGATGGGCACGCAGGCCCGTCGCTGGCTGGACGACGATGAGTTCCTGGTTCGGCGACGCATCCATCGCGATCTGCAGGTATTAATGGAGAAGGCCTGACAGCGGGAGTCGGCCCACCGACAAAGCCCTACAAGTGCCGAAGCCGACTGCCTTCTTTTGACTTCCCCAACAGTGAGCAACCCCGATGTCAAGCAAGACCGCCGAGAAACCAATGCGAGAGGACTGGACGTTCGAAGAACTGCAACAAGAGGCCGATGCCCTGCGTGAACGGCTCAATCGTTTCCGTACTTCTCTGGGGCGATTCTTCATCAACAAGCAGGAGTTGATCGATCTGATGGTGGTGGCAGCGGTGGCGCAGGAGCCGTTGCTGTTGGTCGGCCCACCGGGAACCGCCAAGTCGGATCTAGTCCTCAAGTTCAAGGATGCCCTCGGCTTGGGTGAAGAGGACTACTTCGAGTACATGCTGACGCGGTTCACCGAGCCGTCGGAGATCGTCGGCCCCATCGACATCTCCAAACTCCGCGAAGGCCGATACGTTCGTCGTGAACAGGGCAAACTGCCCACAGCACGACTGGCCTTCCTCGACGAGATTTTCAAGTCGAACTCGGCGATTCTGAACATTCTGCTGACCATCATCAACGAGCGCAAGTTTTATCAAGACGGCGTTCCCATGCCGGTTCGCCTACGGATTCTGTTTGCCGCTACCAATGAGGTGCCCGAACAGGCGGAACTAGCCGCTCTGAAGGATCGCTTCTGCCTCAAAGCTGAGAGCCGCTCCGTTCAGGAGACGCACTTCCAACAGTTGATCGATGCCGGTATCCAGGGCGAAGTAAACAAAGCCTTGTCCCAGAAACCCTGGATGGAGGGCCACGCCTCCCTGGAGGATATTCTCAAGGCCAATCGTTATCTGACCTATCTGTTCGGTCGCAAGCACCGGGGCACCTCTCGCAACAGCGAGGAGCAGAACGATCGCCAAGTGTTCTTCCCGGCCGAGGTCTTCGACGAGTTCCAGCGACTGGTCAAGACCCTGGTTCGCGACGATCACATCTTCATCAGCGATCGCAAACTGGTCAAGCTCTACAAACTATTCCGAGTGCGATCCTGGCTATTCACTGGGGGAGCCGTGAGCCGGGATGATCTGCACTTGCTAGCCTACCTGGGCGAAACGCACCAGGAGATTGAGGTGCTGCGAGAACGGGTGCCGAGTTTGCTTGGAGATTCTTGAAACAATAGCCGAACAGGCAGAGGTTCAGCGGAACAACCGGCCCCTCTTGCCGCTGCGATGTTTGCCTTGGATAATCTCCCCATTCGTACCCACCAAGGAGAAACCCCACTATGCGACGCACTTTGCTGACCCTCGCTTTGTTGATCGGCCTGCTCAGCACCCTGCGAGCCGACGATGCTTCCAAGATCCCGCAAGGATTCACGCCTCTGTTCAACGGCAAGGATCTGACCGGCTGGACGATCCACAACGGCAAGATCACTTCCTGGGGAGTTGAGAACGGCAACCTCGTTGTCAAGAAGGGGGGCGGTGGCTGGCTCATGACGGAAAAGGAGTACGGCGACTTCGAGTTGCGGCTGGAGTTCAAAGTGCCCAAGGGCGGCAATAGCGGTGTGGCTCTGCGTGCCCCACTGAAAGGCGATCCCGCCTACACGGGAATGGAGATCCAGATTCTCGACGATCCCAGCTACAAAGGCCTCCAAAAGTACCAGCATACCGGCTCCATCTATGGGGTCGTGCCGGCTGCCAAGTTCGTCAACAAACCCATCGGTGAGTGGAACAGCTATCGCATCGTCTGCAAAGGGCGACAGGTCATCGTTGAACTCAACGGCGAGAAACTGGTCGATGCTAATCTCGACGAGTACAAGGAAAAGCACGCCAAGGTGCATCCAGGCATCCTCCGCGATAAGGGGCACATCGGCCTGCAAGAGCATGGCGGTCGAGTTGAGTTCCGCAACATCTACCTCAAGGAGTTGTGAGATGTACCGACGCTCCTGGTCGCTGCTCCTCGTTTGGTTGGCTGTGGCTGTGGCCGTCAGGGCGGCCGAACTGCCCGAGGGATTCGTTGCCCTGTTCGACGGCAAGAGCTTGGAGGGTTGGCAACTCGTCGGCAGCAAGAAGGAGTGCTGGCAGGCAGAAAAAGGCTTGCTAGTCTGCACCGGAGGCGGCGGCGGCTGGCTCATGAGCCGTCGCCAATACAGCGACTTCGAGTTGCGACTGGACTATCGCTTGCAGTCAGGAGCCAACAGCGGCGTGGCTATCCGCAGTCCGCTCAAGGGACGGCCCTCGACGGTCGGCATGGAGATCCAGATTCTCGATGATCCCTGGTATCACAAGAATCTCAAGGGCTTCAAGCCGACTCAGCAAACCGGAGCGATCTATGGCATGGTGCCCCCCAGCAAGGTGCCCAGCAAACCGGCCGGTGAGTGGAACACCATGCACATCCGCTGTGAGGGCAGCCGGGTCAAGGTTGTCATCAATGCCCAGACAGTTGTCGATACCGATCTGACCACGCTGCACGACAAGTATGCCAAAGTCAATCCGGGCATCCTCCGCACCGCAGGCCACATCGGTTTGCAAGATCATGGCGGC
>Ga0272446_1002261_pt1 | contig 26538 bp, 21 predicted proteins | sample YNPCB0061_FD_194587 | JGI IMG/M metagenome (GOLD analysis project Ga0272446, IMG submission 194587) | Hot spring microbial mat communities from Yellowstone National Park, WY, United States - YNP-CB-006-1 | ecosystem: Environmental > Aquatic > Thermal springs > Hot (42-90C) > Sediment | place...
GATCTCGACCTTCAGCCGATTGGTGACGCCAGCCGCACTGATCGCTGGCGATGACGTCCAGTCAACCAGCGTGGTTGGCGAATTATCTTTGTACACCTCAACGCTATACTGGCCGTTGCCATTCACGCTGAACAGGTAGAAGTTATCCTGATCCTGGTAGCGGAAGAGGAGCGCCGCAGCATTGCTGCGCGGCCCGCTGATGGTTGTATCCATCTCGAACGACACATCGCCGCGCACGCCAGGAATGAGTTGCCAGGCGACATAATCCGGTTCTGCAACCTCGATGACGAAGGCGCCGTCTTCGTAGCGATAGTCGGCGGCATCGGTCTTCTCGGCAGTGAACAGGCTGCCGGCCTCATTGTCAAGCGTGTCCTGTTCCAGGATGTTGGGAAACTCGACCGATACGGCCGGCTCGCTGATACTGACCGCCGTCCCGGACACGGCGGTACCAAGTGACTGCACGGCACGCTGGCCGGCGAAATACAGGCCGCCGAGGACCAGCACGCAGCCAAGGACGAGCACGCCGGCAATGATTCCGACGATCATCCAGATGTTGCGACCCTTCTTCTGCGGGGGAACGGGTTCGACGCCGGCAGCGGATGTGGGGACGCTGAACCCGCCACCCGACGGCGGCGCGGCAGGCGGCGGTGATGCCGGCAGGCCGAACCCGCCACCCGACGGCGGCGCGGCAGGCGGCGGTGATGCCGGCAGGCCGAACCCGCCACCCGACGGCGGCGCGGCAGGCGGCGGTGATGCCGGCAGACCGAACCCACTACCCGACGGCGGCACAGCAGGCGGCGGTGATGCCGGCAGGCCGAACCCGCCACCCGACGGCGGCGCAGGGGGGGTGAAAATAGTTGGCGATCCCTGTTCGAGCGGTGGCCCGGCGAGGATGGTGGGCTGGCCGGAGCTTGAAGGCAAGGAACCAGACGCAGGCAGCGACTCTTCAGTTGAGACAGGCGACGCTGCCGACCCGGATGTATCAGGCGGCAACAGCACGGTTCTTGCAGCATCAGCGCCGGGCGCTGGCTCAGGCGGCACAAGTATCGTTTTCGCGGTATCAGGTTCCGGAGGCAAGAGGATGGTACGGCCAGCCTCGGCAGGCGACGCGGGTGGTGGCGCCTCCAGCGGAACCGCAGGCGATTCGGGCATGCGCGTGCCGCACTGGGGACAGAAGCGTTTTCCTTCGGCGACTTCGGCCTGGCATTGTGGACAGCGGTTCATTGAACCCTCCTGATGAACGGACACCCGCTTTATTGAACGTAGCGAAAACGCAGGAGTTGCAAACGACAGATGGATGCCTGATCACACACGTGGCGCACCTATTCGTCGCGCACGGCATGGTCAGGCTGCGGTGGCCCGGCCAGTGGCAGAGCAACATAGAAGGTACTGCCGCGGCCCTCGGTACTCTCGGCCCAGATCGCGCCACCGTGGTGCGCAACCAGTTCACGGCTGAGGTACAGGCCGAGTCCGAGCCCTTCGCCACGTTGCTTTCCGCGGGCATAGCGCCGGAAGAGGCGCTGCAGCGTCTCCTCAGACATGCCAATCCCCTGATCACGCACGACGATCAGCGCGAGGGGTTGTGGATGGCGCTGATCGTCAACGATCAGCGGGCGCAACGCCGTTGCGGCCTGCGCCGGATGACGCGCGGCCAGCACATCTGACCTGATAACCACGATCGACATGTCAATTGGAGCACTGGCGCCACTATAGCGGGCGGCGTTCACGACCAGGTTGGTCAGCACCTGACGGATACGGAGCGGATCGCAGGTCACGAGGAGATCCGGGGCGTCGCTGGTAAGCGTCACCTCACGATCGCCGATGCTGGGCCGCAATTGTTCGAGCATCTGCTGGGTCAGCGCCACCAGATTGACGGGCTGCAACTGCAAGCTAAACTGCCCGGAGTCGAGGCGTGAAACATCGAGTAGATTGTCAACCAGGCGCAGCATATGGCCGACCTGTTGCGAGAGAATCGTCAGACCGCGCAACTCGGTTGAATCTTCTTTCTCACGCCGCTGTTCGCGGCGAACGAGGAGATCGGCATAGCTGCGAACGGCGGCCAGCGGGCTACGCAATTCGTGAGCGGCAACCGCGAGGAAATCGTCTTTGGCGCGTTCAAGTTTCTGACTGGTCGTAATATCACGGAAAATGACCACGGCGCCCTCGACGGTATCCATGTCGCCGTGGACGGGCGCGCCACTGAAACTCATGACCGAATCCTCGCCGCTGACGCCATGCAGCAGTACACGATAATCGTGGAACACCTCGCCAGCCAGGGCGCGCGCCAGCGGCAAGCGATCGGGCGGCAATGCGCGGCCATCCAGATCCCGAATGGCGTAGAAATCCGCCATGGTACTGATCGGCTGCTGATACGGGAACGAATCGACCGACAACAACTCCATCGCCGTCCGGTTCGCCAGCATCAGGCGACCATGCCGATCGCAGAGTACAACGCCCTCGGCGATACTGTTAATCACCGCTGCGAGCTTACGCCGCTCGATCTGGCTTTCCTGGTAGAGGCGAACGTTGGCGATCGCAAAGCCGATCAGGTTACTCATCATCATGAGCGCCTGAACATCAACGCGCTCGTGCATGGACGAGTCGCCATAGATACTGATGGCACCGACCACGGTGCCGCCTGCAAGCAACGGTACGTAGACGCAACTGGCCAGGTGTTCGGCCATCAGCACTTCCTCGCCGGCTTCAGCAATCAGCGGGCGGCGGATCGGCTGGCCGTAGCGCACTGCTTCTTCAAACGCTGCACCGGCGATATGCGTTTCGCGGTGCCGTTCGATAAACTGTTGCGGCAGATTGCGCCATGCGCCGAGCACGAGCGTTGCCCGCCCGGGGTCGAGCAGCAACAGGGCACCGACGGACGCGCCGACGACACCGAGCACCACATCGAGTACATTGCTGATCAATTCATCGAGGTCGGCGGCCGTACTGACGACCGTACCGATCGCGCCGAAAGCTTCGAGGCGGCGCTGATGGGCCTGCATTTGCGCATGAAGCTGTGCGTTCTTGATCGCGCCGGCGGCAAGGTTGCTGAACGTCTGGAGCACCTGCAGATCCGGGCGCCGGAGTTGCGGCCGGCCACCAACATTCATCAACTCAAGAACGCCGATGACCTCCAGGCCAATGCGTAACGGCAATACAACCGCCGTCAATTCGCGCGGCAGGCGATCGAGATACGCCTGTACATCCTGCTGGCTGCGCGGGCTGACGCGCCCGGCGAGATCGCGGTAACCACCACGCGTTTCTATCAACAGCGGCTCACCACGACGCAGCGCTTCGCCGGCCAGGCCTTCGCCGGGGCGGAGACGCAGGCGCTGCACAATTCCGGCCACCGGGCCAAGATCCAGGCCGTGGTATGACTCGATATGGAGCGTTGTCTGCTGGCGATCATAGATCCAGAGCAAGCCGGCCTGAACGGCGGGAACGACCTCAACCACACGACGGACGAGCCCGGCAAGCAATTCTGCCGGATCGAGTACTGAGACAAGATAGGTCGAGACATTGAGCAGGTTGGTGAGCACTTCACTCCGCTGCTCGGCCTCGTCGGCGGACGGTTCATAGACGTCGCCGACAAGCTGTTGCTGTCGCATGGTCATCTGGTGACCTTGACGCTGCATATGCGATACGATACGAGTTATGCGTTCACCGGCCGACTCGCACAACCACCCATCCTGGGCTTCGGCGGAGCAGTATGAGCAGCGCACGAGTCGCCCATACTCCTCGCGAGCCATCCTTCCACGGGAGGTCCACACTGCCGCAGACTCTCCAGAGGCGGCTCACCGCAATAGCCTGCGCCGGGCAGAAACCGGCGTGTTGACGGAGACGCACAATAGAGTCCCGGGCGCACCCGGAAAGACGCGCCCTGCTGCATGTGTAATGCTGCATTGTAGCACAGGGCAAACAGAGGCGTGAACAACCAGTGGTCGACAAAACGATACGCCGCGTGTCATTACGTGGAGCAACAGCGTGCAGCAAGTGACGCGTGGCTGAAGCACGCTCCGCCTGTGCCGCGAGATTGCGTCGCTGCGCGTGCAATGACATCCCATCTCTACGTTATTCGGATAGGCACTGAGTCCTGTTATTCACACAACTAACGCGGTGGCGTATTCCTGGCTCTGCCATAGCCTGCGGCAGCATGGTATTCACGATCAAGGTGGTGCGATACCACAAAAGAAGGCACTTCCACTCTGCCGAAGGCAAGACGATCGGTTGCGCGAGTTGCTCACTCGGGCGACCGCGTATGTCGTATCATTAACAGGACTTCACAATTGGTTGGTGCCAGCTTAAGCTACCCCTAACAGATCGCTAACCCCTCTCCAGTATATTACCGGCCGTAGTGTGCCTTGTAACGTTGGGCATCTCTTTCACACGGTAGACGCAGCATGGCCCCAGGATCAGCCATATCAGGCTCTATCCCGGCCCGGCATGGTACGGAGCGGACGGATGGAGGGCAGGCAGGAGCACGCAGAGCGGGGCGAGATTGATCGAACAGGGTTCCTACCTGAGCATTCTGGCACGCGCTCCGGCGGTTGATGTGAAATCATTCGCCGAGGTGCTGATCCCGATGCTGGACGACATTGAGGTTCTGCAGAATCGCACCGGCCTGGTAATGCTGCCGATGCGCGACACGGTGCGTGGTGAGCTATTCTATGCCGGCGAGGCGCTGCTGGCCGAAGCGCATGTGCGCATCAGGGGCGCCGAAGGGTATGCGGCCTGTCTGGGGCGCGATCTGCAACAGGCGCTGGCAATTGCGTTGATCGATGCGGCATACACCGCCAGCACAGCACGGTCGGAGATCGAAGCATTTGTGGCGGCACAGGCCGCTGCGCAGGCCGAGGCGGATGCGGCGCTGCGCCTTGCGGTCGCGCGCACCCGTGTGCAGATGGAAACGTTCTGATCGCCAGCGACGGCGTGCCGTTCCGGTTGACGCCAGTAGTGGTATGCCAGGATACAAACACCATGGCCGTTCCATTGATGAGTCCGCAAGAAGAGCGCAATCATGTAACGTTTACTGCGTTGATGCGGGCGCTCAGCCATCCCGGGCGAGAACAGAGGCTTCCTGACACTGGCCTGGCGGCCTTTGTCGCAATCGGTGATGCACTGGTTGACCTGGAAACCAGCTACTATACGCCGCACGACGCCCTCGCCGCTGCGCTGGCGCGCACAGGGGCGCGCTTCCTCTCGCCGCTGCAGGCACGCTACCAGTTCTACCCGCAGCTCCACGATCAGCATCTCGATCACCTCCGTGTCGCGCCTACCGGTGATTATGTCGCCCCGGAAGACTCGGCGACTCTGGTGGTCGGATGTGTGATCGGGAGCGGGCCTGCGGTGGAACTGCGTGGCCCCGGTATCCGTAGCGCCATTGAGGTGCGGATTGACGGCCTTCCACCAGCATTCTGGTCGCTCCGTGCCGGCACCCTGCGCTATCCGCTTGGCTGGGACGTCTTTCTCGTCGCCGGCGACCGGGTCATAGGGCTTCCGCGTACAACCAGGGTCGAGATGATCGAGTAGCGAGCGGATACACCAATGTATGTAGCGGCAAAGGGTGGCGAACGGGCCATCCAGCAGGCAGAGCAACTGTTTCGCGAGCTGAATGGGACATTCGATGCCACGTTCGTGCGGCTCATCGAGCGCCATATGCCGTACCTGATCGACCGGGTAATGGGTGAGGGATCGCTGTATGCGCCGGAACTGGCCGCCCTGGCGCTGGCGCAGACGGGCGGCGATCTCTATGAGGCAGTGCTCCTGTTACGCGCCTACCGTTCGACACAGCCGCGACTGGCGTACGCCGAGCCGCTCGACGAAGCGCATACGTTCACGGTGCGGCGCATTTCTGCAGCGTTCAAGGATATTCCCGGCGGCCAGTATCTCGGGCCAACCCTCGATTACAGCCACCGGCTGTTGCACCTCGATGTACTCGACGGGCGTGACAGCGCGCCGGCGTCACCGGATGGCGCAACCGGCGATCCGATCGACAAAACCGGTGTCGCTGATCTTCCCTTTGATCCCCATCCGCCGGCACTCACCGACTGGCACCGGCGTTACGGACTGCTTGCGCCCTTGCCGGACCTGCCGCCACACGATCCAGCCAGCGTTCCGGACGTGACTCGCGATCCGATCCATTTTCCGGCACCACGCGCGCACCGGCTGCAGTCGCTGGCGCGTGCCGACACCGGTGGAGTGCTGGCGCTTGGCTATGCCAGCATGCGCGGTTACGGCATGATCCATCCGACCGTCAATGAAGTTCGTCTCGGCTATGCCGACGTGCGTCTGCGCCACCCCGTCAGCGGGGTAGTCTTCAGCGCGGGGCGCGTGCGTGTCTGCCAGGGTGAGGTCGTTACGCCGGCCAGCTCCGGCAGCGACGCACATCCATCCACAAACGGCGCCGCTCCGCCCGCAGCGCTGAACCCTGGCTTCACCGCCACAATTGGCTGGAACGAGGTCAAGGTCATTGCCGGTGCCATGCTGGACCTCGAAATGGAAGCTGCGAATGCGCATCCCGCCCATCGTGAAGAGTTTGTGCTCTACCACACCGAAGCGGTTGAGGCATCCGGTTTCTGTATTCACTTCAAACTTCCACATTATGTCACCTTCAACAGCTCACTTGATGCCATCCGCCGGGCATATGCAGCAGTGCAGCAAGCAGAACCACAATGACCCTCGCCGAACTGGCGCGTCCTGCGCAGGATTACAGTTACGCCTTCCTGGATGAATTCGCAAAGCGCGAAGTGCGCCGGCGTATTCTGAAAGCCATCGCCATCCCTGGCCACCAGGTACCGTATGCCAGCCGTGAACTACCGATCGCGCGCGGGTGGGGTACCGGTGGCCTGCAGGTGACACTGAGCATTGCCGGGCCACACGATATTGTCAAAGTGATTGACCAGGGCGCCGATGACTCGGTCAATGCCGTCAACCTGCGCCGCTTTATTGCCCGCATGACCGGTGTGGCGACAACCAGCGATGCGCAACTGGCGACCATCATCCAGAGCCGTCATCGCATCACCGAAGAACGTCTGCGCGAAGGGCAGGTGCTGGTGTTGCAGGTGCCGGATCCCGAGCCGCTACGCGCTGTCGAACCCAATATCTCGCTGGCGCGCGAAATGCATGCCGACGCCGACTACGCGCTGATGTGGCTTGGCCTGTACGAACAAGTTGTACGCTTCGGAACATTCATGACCGGGGCGAGTTACCCGGTTGTCGTTCACCGGCGTTATCTGATGAGTCCAAGCCCGATCCCGCGCTGGGACACGCCGATGCTCCACCAGGCCGCACATCTGACGTTGCTCTCGGCGGGGCGCGAGAAACGGCTCTATGCCGTACCACCCTATACCGACGTGCGGCCCATCGAGTTTGAAGATGTGTTCTTTCAGGTGGAAAACCAGCAAGGGCGGATCTGTGAGCAGAGTGGCGCCGTCAACAAGTTCATGAACGAAATCCCGCAACCTGACGGCAGTATGTGCTACCAGGCAAGTGACACGGGATACGTCGAGAAGCTGGTGCGCCGCGCACGCGGCGAACCGGTTGCGATCGGCGCAACATACTACGATGATGATGGAACCTTTTACCACCCGGGCTATCTGAAGGAGCAGGAGCCGGATCACCGGTGATAGCAACGTGGTGCGGCTTGAGGATTTACCTGATATGACCTCGCTGGCATTTGATCTGCCACGTCTGCTGACGACCGCACCACTGTTGCGGGCGCGCCGGCTGACAAAACACTATGGCGCAATCCCCGCCGTCGCTGGCGTCGATCTGGACGTGTACCCTGGCGAGGTGCTGGGCATTGTGGGTGAGTCCGGATCGGGTAAATCAACCATTCTCCGGTTGTTGAACCTGGAGGAGGCGCCAGATACGGGCGACTACACGCTCACCATAGATGGCTACCGGGGACGCAACCTGTTCACACTCGATCGGTACGATCGACGCGCGTTACGGGTACGCCACATCGGTATCGTGTACCAGAACCCATTGCATGGCCTCCGCATGCATATCACCAGCAGCGGCAATGTCGCCGAGCGGCTCATCATGGCCGGTGAACGCAGGTTCGCCACGTTGCGCAATGCGGCGCGCGATGCGCTCGACGCCTCAGAGTTCCCCCTGGCGCGCATGGACGATATCCCGCGCAGGCTTTCGGGCGGTATGCAGCAGCGCGTGCAACTGGCGAAAGCAATCGCGTTGCAGCCAATGGTGCTGCTGCTTGATGAACCGACGACCGGCCTTGACGTGTCGGTGCAGGCGCTGGTCCTGGACACGCTCAAACGTATCCAGCGCGAGCTACATGTCGCAACCATCATTGTGTCGCACGATCTGGGCGTCATTCGCACCCTGGCCGACCGTGTCCTGGTGATGCGTCACGGGCGCGTCGTGGAGCATGGTCTGACCGACCAGGTGCTCGATGATCCCCAGGACGCCTACACTCAGCAACTGGTGGCGGCGAAGTTGTGAGACGAGATTGAGCATTGAGGATCTGAGCGCCAGTCGCTGGCGGTATGCCGAGAACCATGCCATTGCTTGAGGTTCACAACTATACCAAGCGTTTCCATGTCCACCATCTGGAGCGCGAGATCCTGGCCTTCGAGGGCCTGGAATTCTGGCTGAACCCGGGCGAGTTCATGCTGGTGCGCGGTCCGAATGGCGTTGGCAAGTCGACGTTGCTACGCTGCCTGTATCGCACCTGCATACCGACCGGCGGCCAGGCCCTGTACGACTCGTTGCACGGGCCGGTTGATCTCGCGCGCGCCGCCGACGTGGATATCGCACTGTTGCGGCGCTCGGAAATCGGCCATGTGACGCAGTTTCTGCACCCGCGGCCTCGGGTCAGCGCACTCGACCTGGCCGCCGAGCCGCTCGCGCTGGCCGGGCGAATGTGGGAAGATGCGCGCAGCGAGGCGGCAGAGTGGCTGGAAGCATTCAGGCTGAAACGCGACATCTGGCACGCCTATCCGGCAACATTTTCGGGTGGCGAGCAGCAGAAGGTCAATCTGGTGCGGGCGCTCATTCGCCCCCAGCGGTTGCTGCTGCTCGACGAACCGACCGCATCGCTCGACGTGGCGACGCGAGCGGCGTTGATCGAACGTCTGCGCGAACTGAAGGCGCGTGGTGTCGCGCTGATTGGCGTCTTCCATCGCGACAGCGATGTGGTCGGCCTGGTGGATCGCGAGTTGCGCCTGGCGTGATAACCGGCAAGGGGGCAAGCAACCTTCATGTGGCTGACGGATACGTGCATCATTCTGCCCGCTGATGTGATTGAGCGCGGCGCACTACGAATTGAAGACGGCCGGATCGTGGCGGTGATTGAGGGCGACGCGCCGCCGGAGCGTGGCGTGCGCGTCATAGATGCACATGGGTTAACCGTGTTGCCGGGGTTGATTGACATTCATGGCGACATGGTCGAGAAAGAGATCGAACCGCGCCCCGACACGCTCTTCCCGGTTGATGTGGCCGTCCACGAACTCGACAAGCGCCTGGCGGCGTCGGGGGTCACGACGGCATATGCCGCACTCTCGTTCTACGATGTGGACAGACCGGCGCATGCGCGCAGTCGCGAAAAAGTGTATGAAACGGTGACGGCACTGCACCGCCTGCGACCAGAACTGCTGGTCGATCATGCCGTACATGCACGCTACGAGGTGTCAACGCCTACGAGCGCCGATCTCGTGCACCAGTTACTCAACGAAGGCAAGATTCAACTGGTCTCGCTGATGGATCACACGCCGGGTCAGGGACAGTATCGTGACATTGAGCGGTTCATTGACTGGGTCGCAAACCATCGCCAGGCCGATCGCGCCGCCGTCGAACGCGAGATGCGCGAACGAATGCAGCGCGGCCTTGCCGCTGCCGCCAGGAACTGGGAGGTGGCGCGTGAACTTGCCGAGGCTGCCAGCGAGAAGGGTGTTCCGCTTGCATCGCACGACGATGATACCATCGAAAAAGTGGACCTGGTCGCCCGGCTGGGCGCCACGATCGCCGAGTTCCCGGTGACGATCGAAGCTGCCGACGAGGCGCGGCAGCGCGGCATGCATGTCGTGATGGGCGCGCCGAACGTCATGCGGGGCGGTTCGCACTCGGGCAACCTGAGCGCGCAGGAAGCAATCGCTGCCGGCCTGGTGGATACGCTGGCATCCGATTATTCCCCGGCGGCGTTGATCCAGGCGGTGTTCGCGCTGGTCCAGCGTGGCATCCTGGAGCTTCCCGCAGCGGTGCGCCTGGTGACGCTGAATCCCGCCGACGCGCTCGGTATGCCTGATCGGGGGCGCATTCAGGCCGGCTGCTATGCCGATCTCACGCTCATCGAGAATGGTGCGTTACCCCGCGTGCGCGGCGTGTTGCGTCACGGCGCCCCGATCTACTGGGATCGCAATATGGCCGGGCGCGGGCAACTCCAGTGTCATTGTGGATTGCAGATGAGATGATGCCCCATGTTGATTGATGTTCCGGCATTTCCTGGCGATAACTGGCCATACCCATTCGACGAGCGCCGGCTTGGGAATTACCCGAGCATTCATCCCACATGCCAGCTACGCGATTGCCGTGTTGGCGCGTGGACCGAGCTCGGCCCCTACACCCAGATGGCCGAGTCAACCTTTGACGATTACAGCTATACGGCCGGTGACACGCAGATCATCTATAGCGATATCGGCAAATTCACATCGATCGCCTCGCATGTGCGCATCAACCCCGGTAATCACCCGATGGATCGGGTTACACAGCACCACATGACGTACCGCCGCGCGCAGTATGGCTTCGGCGCGGACGACACGGCCTTCTTCGCCTGGCGACGAGCGCACCGCTGCGTGATCGGGAACGACGTCTGGATCGGGCATGGCGCGATCATTCTTCCGGGCGTCTGCGTCGGGACGGGCGCGGTGGTAGGCGCCGGATCGGTGGTCACCAGGAACGTCGCGCCGTACACAATTGTCGGTGGCGCACCGGCGCGCCTCATTCGCCCCCGTTTTGCACCGTCTGTCGCTGAGCAGTTGCTGGCGATTGCATGGTGGAACTGGGATCGCGCAACCCTGGAAGCACGTTTCGACGAACTTAATGATGTACGCACATTCATTGCGAAATATGGAACAGCGTGAGCTAGCTGTGCTACCGTCAACATACATTATGTATGCGTGCCCGCTTGGCCCGCTCGCAGCACAGCTTGAAGCCTACTTCGCCGCCGCGCGCGCCCGGTGCGGCCCCAACACCGCTCATCGGTACATGCCACATTGTACGCTGACCGGCTTCTTTCGCGACAGGAGTGAGCGCATACCGGTATATGTCGCCGCTATGCATGCCGCGCTGAACGCCGAGCTTGAACGACCGGTTCATCCCGTCAGTGTGTATGGCATGCAACTGAACCATGGGTTTCACGGGCTGTTGATCGATGCGCCCTGGCTGCAATCAGTGATCGCCAGCTTTGCCGAGCGCGCCGGTTCACCGGCGTATGCCGGGCCGTTGCGGCTGAAGGACAACCTGCACCTGAGCCTGGCGTATGACTTCCCCCCCGAGCAGCATGACTCACTGGCCGCGCTGGCGCGCGAACTGGTTGATCCGCACGCAAGCGCGACCTGGGAAGTGCGGCTGTATGAACGCCATGACGACTGGTCGTGGACATGCCACGCCGTATGGCCGATCTGACGGGAGGTCCGCCGGCCACCGGGTCCTGCAGCGGCGAGCAGCAACCGTGATTCGCGAACGCGCCGCTGTTCCTGCGCGCCGCGCGCCACACCGGGGCGAAAGGTTGTGGCACGTTGCTACATGTCAACCGACGACAAACTCCGCGCACACCGGTTGCGGCGCGCCGAGCGCCAGCCCACGCGCGCCCGGCGAGCAACCGCCTGCCGTCAGGCGGAAGCGTCCCGGCTCGATACGGCGCGCCCCATCATCGTCAATCACCTCCATCATTGCCGGCGTAATCGTCATCCTGACATCTGCACGTGCGCCAGGGGCCAGGCGCACCCGCTGGAAGCCGACCAGGCTCTGGAGCGGCACGGCAACGCCGGCCTCAAGGTCGCTCAGATAGAGCTGGGCCACTTCTTCAGCCTCGACAGCGCCGGTATTTGTCACCGTAAAGGTTGCCGTCACCAGTTCGCCGGCGGCGACCAGAGTACGGTCGAGCCGGAGGTCGCTATAGGTGAAGCAGGAGTAGCTCAGACCAAAACCAAATGGGTAGAGCGGTTCGGCGGTCGCATAGCGATAGGTCCGCCCGGCCATCGCATACGCTTCGAACGGCGGCAGGTCGGCGAGTGAGCGCGGGAAGGTGAGCGGCAACTTACCGGAAGGCGACTCGTTACCAAAGAGAACGTCAGCTACGGCACGCCCGCCTTCCTGGCCCGGATACCAGATAAACAGCACTGCTTTCGCCACGTCCGCAAGTTCACCGAGCGCCACCGGACTCCCACCGGACACCACCAGCACCAGCTTCGCACCGCGTATCGCCAGATCCTTCAGGTACTCAACCTGCGCCGCCGGCAGGGCGATGTCGCTCCGATCACCGCGCTCCAGCGACTCGATCGCCTCGCCCTCTTCGCCTTCCAGCAGCGGCGAAAGCCCGACGCACGCCAGGACGACATCAACGGTCGGCGCCGTAAAGACCGACCAGTTGTTCGGGTTGGCGCTCGGGTGGGTCAGCAAGCATCCTGGCAGGTATTCGACACGCATTCCTTCAGGCGCACGCCCGGCGATACCCTCAAGCAGCGTACAGAGCGAGTCGCTCATGCCAAAATAGTTGCCCAGCAACATCCCGGCATCTGCAGCGGTCGGGCCGACCACCAGCACACTGCGTGTATCGGGCGCGATCGGTAGCATGCCATCGTTCTTCAGCAGCACAAGGGATTTGAGCGCCGCCTCATACGCCAGCGCGCGATGTTCCGCGCATCCGACGACATCCATTGGTGTTGCGGTATAGGGCACCAGTTCCGGCGGATCGAACGTGCCAAGTTTCATCCGGGTCGTAAAGAGGCGGCCAAGCGCGCGATCGATATCGGCTTCGGTTATCAGGCCACGGCGGATCGCTTCCCCAAGAAACTCATAGGTTTCACCACAGCTGAGATCGCATCCGTGGCGTATTGCCAGCGCCGCGCTCTCAACAACATCGGCGGTAATCTTGTGACCAGTATGAAAGTCGTTGAGCGCCCAGCAATCGGAGACCACGTGACCCTCGAAACCCCACTCGCTGCGTAGAATCTGCTCCAACAAGAGCGGGTGGGCGCAACAGGGTTCGCCATTGGTGCGGTTGTACGCGCCCATGACCGCTTCGACCCTGGCCTCTACCACCAGTTTACGGAACGCTGGCAGGTACGTTGTATGGAGATCGCGCAACGAGACACGGGCATCAAAGGTATGGCGATCCTTTTCGGGGCCACTATGGACAGCGTAGTGCTTGGCGCAGGCAGCGACTTTCAGATAGTGCGGATGATCGCCCTGAAGACCGCGCACGAATGCTGCACCCATCTCGCCGGTCAGGAACGGATCCTCGCCATAGGTTTCCTGGCCGCGGCCCCAGCGCGGATCGCGGAAGATATTGACATTCGGCGACCAGAAGGTGAGGCCCTGGTAGATATCCGTGCCACCCTTGCGGCGCAACGCTGCGTGATGTTTGGCGCGCGCCTCGTCGCCGATGGCGCTGGCGATGCGCTGCACCAGCGCCGGATCCCAGGTCGCGCCAAGGCCGATCGCCTGTGGAAAGACCGTGGCACGACCATTCCGCGCCACACCGTGAAGCGCTTCGCTCCACCAGTTATAGGCCGGGATGCCCAGGCGCGGAATGGGCCGGGCGTTGTGGGTCAACTGGCCAATCTTCTCATCAAGCGTCAATTGCCCGATGAGATCCTGCACCCGTTCGGCAATAGGGCGCGACGGATCGCGAAAGACAGGGATGCCGATCGGGTCTGACGTACTCATTGCGGCGCTCCTTTGCAGTGCGAAACGGAACAGTGCCATCGTACCACAGCCGCGTTGTGCGAAAAAAGTCACAGACATCTTTCAACAAGGAGGTTACACTCCAGGCAGCACCGTTGATATGGCGCCACGGCTACGGTCACGCACCCATATGTTGGCCGGGTTGCAACAGGCGTCACACAGCCAGGGAGGCGCATCGTGGAACGTCAGACCTGGTCGTTACCGGCGATTGACTTGAAGCGCTGCACCGGCTGCGGCTGGTGCGTAGAACGCTGCCCGACGCATGCTGTCGAGCTTGTTGCGCACAAGGCCGTGATCGTTCGTCCGACAGATTGCACGTACTGCGACATCTGCGAGACGTACTGCCCTGCCGGCGCCATCGGGCGACCGTTTATCGTCGTTTTCGCGCCCGATCAACGTCTCTCCAGCGGCGAGCAGCAACCATGATCAAACGATCTCCGATGCACCAGACGACGCGGATACCACTCAAACCATTGCACCTTGCCGGTCTCCTGATGATCGCACTGGCCACCATTCTTGGCTTCAATGGCCTGCAGCAATCTGTGCGCCCATACACGACCCGGATTGGCGAGGCCGCCGGCAGCGGGCGCAGTGTGCAACTCGTCGGGTTCCTCGGCAGCCCGGGAGCATACGATGAGCATGGACGGTTCACGTTTGTGCTGGAGGATGAGACGGGCCACCGGGTGACGGTGGTCTCCGACAAGCCGAGGCCGTCACAGTTTGAACTCGCAACCAGCGTCGTGGCAATCGGTCACTATGATCAGTCCAGCGGTCTATTTGTAGCCGACGAATTGCTGATCAAATGCCCTTCGAAATACCACGAACAGGAGAGCGCCCGATGACCGCGATGCTACCGCGCGCGAACATCGTCTATCTTGCGCAGCAGGCCGACATCCCGCGCGAGGGTACGCTCAGCCGAACAATCTATGCCGACGATCAGATCAAAGTTGTTCTGTTTGCGATGGATGCCGGTCAGGAGCTTTCAGAGCATACCGCTGCCGTGCCGGCTATTATCGAGATGATCGCCGGCACGGCACAGCTAACACTGGGACGTGAGGTGATTGAAGCCACGCCGGGTATCTGGGTCCATATGCCCGCGCGTTTGCCACATGCCATCCTGGCACGTACGCCAATGCTACTGCTGTTGACATTATTGCGCGGAGCATCGCCAGGCAGCATATCATAGGTTAGCGAGATTCGCCGTCAATCGCCACACTCGCGCTCCAACCCGGCACGGTCGAGAATAATGATCACACCGCGCTCAATGCGGATCAGGCCCAGACCTTCCAGAGTCTTGAGTGAGCGCCCGACCATCTCGCGCACAGTACCGAGGCGTGCGGCGATCTCGGCCTGGGTGAGCGGCGGTGCACTGTTCTGACCGGCCTCAGCCTGCGCCAGCAGAAGCCGCGCCAGCCGCCCTTGCACGGTTGTCAGCGCCAGGTCATCCACCAGGTTCACCAGGTGCCGGAGATAGCCACAGCAATCCGACAGAAGCTTCACAGCAATGACAGGATATTCGAGCAACAACGTGCGTAGCGGTGCGCCGGGAAGGAGCAGTACCGTTATATCGGTCAGTGCGAATGCATTGACCGGGCATCCGCCACCATCAAACACCGGCACCAGATTGAAGTGATGCCCCGGCGTGACGATCTGCAGCACCTGCTCGCGCCCGCTGAGCGACGTGCGCGACAACCGTACATGGCCGTTGAGTAGAATATAGATGCCACGAGCCGGATCGCCCTCAAAAAATAGCGCTTTGCCGGCTGTATACTGTTCTCGCACGGCAATGGAGGCCAGCGCGGCGCATGCCGGATCTGGAAGATCGGCAAACAGAACAAGCTGCCGCATGTCTGCACTGTCTACTGGCATGACCTGCCCCACTTTCGTCTGGTCAGCAAGTATTGTAGCGCATGTGGGATAGGGAATTGGGAATGCAGCGTGTGCATGCCCATGAGATCCTCAGATGGCCAATATATGAACCCGCAACCCATTATTGAACAGAACGCCCCGGGTGGCGCACGCATCAGGCTCGTGGCGTTGCCGACCGAGCATGGCGGCTGGGGCTTTCTGCTGGAGCCGATCATTCTTGGCCTTGCGCTTGCACCGACGGCGTCCGGCATTCTTCTCGGACTTGCGGCGCCTGGGGCATTCCTCATACGCCACCCGCTACAACTTGCGCTTGGCGACCGAAAACGGGGCAAACGGTACCCTCGCACTGCTCTGGCTGAACGGTTCGTGCTTGGCTATAGCCTGCTGGCCGGCCTGGCGTTGTTGGGGGCATTCGTGACGACGGCATTTCCATTCTGGCAGGCACTACTGCTGGCGGCGCCGCTGGCGATTCTTCAGCAAGTGTACGACTTCCGTAAGCAGAGCCGGGCGATCGTTCCCGAACTGGCAGGTGCCGCCGCACTTGCTGCGCTCGCGCCGGCAATAACCCTGGCGGCAGGTTGGGAGCCGTGGCATGCATTCGCACTCTGGGCCATTCTGATCGCGCGCGCAATTCCGGCCATCCTGTATGTACGCATCCGTCTGCGCCGCATGCGCGGCATGACCGTCGCCGGGGCACCTGCGCTTGTGGCGCATATCGTCGCACTTGCTGCCGTCGCCGGACTGGCAATTACCCGGCTCACACCATGGACGACGATAGTTGCATTCGTGCTGTTGCTTGTGCGCGCCCTCCATGGTCTATCGCCACATCGCCCGACCGTGCGCGCCGCAAGGATCGGTTTCCAGGAAATGGCTTTCGGTATGCTTACTGTGGTGCTGGTTGTGGCTGGCTATGCGTTCTGAGAACGCGCACAGGCGTCAGGTGGCGACGAGGCGCATGTCAACGTCTGCATGCATGGCCACCCTTTGCGCTCATACCACCGGCATGGTATCCTGAAGCATACCGCAAACCCGTGTGACTGTGCGCCGTCTCCCGGCCCGTGTGCGCGCGTACGTCGAGCGCCTGGCGATATCGTGTGGTCACCCGCAGACAGGAGAGTATGATGACAACAGCGCAATCAGGCGACACGGTGACAGTGCACTATACCGGGACGCTCGACGACGGCACGGTCTTTGACAGCTCACATGGCCGCGAACCACTGGTCTTCACGCTTGGCGGCGGCCAGGTCATCCAGGGGTTCGAGGAGGCGGTCATCGGGATGCGAACCGGTGAAACGCGCCGCACGACGATTACGGCAGAAAACGCCTACGGCGCGTACCATGACGAACTGGTCTTTTCTCTGAGTCGCGATGAACTGCCGCCGCAGATCGAGCCGGCGATCGGAGAACAATATCAGATGCGTCGCCCCGATGGCCAGACATTTGTCGTGACCGTCCGCGATGTGTCGCCGTCCGATATCACATTTGACGCCAACCATCCGCTGGCCGGCGCTGCCTTGACGTTCGATATCGAACTGGTGTCCATCGGGTAACGGTGCCACCCCATCCACCGAATACATCCCCGATCCCGCGCACGGGTGCAGTCCCCGGCCCACCGGGATGATTGGCGAACACACGTAGGGATGCAGCACGCTGCATCCCTACCCTACCACCGGGATGCATGTCGATCGCCGGAACCGCGCCGCGCCCGCCCACATTTCGCGTTACAATACGCGCATCCGCCAACGACCGTGTGAGGGCACCATGACCACTGCAATCGCACAGGCGCTCGCCGATCTTGCCGCGCACCTGGGCGCCGATCGCGTCGTTACCGACCCGGCCCGGCTCATCACCTACGCAATCGACGCCGGTCTCGATCAGGGCCATCCTGATGGCGTCGTGTTTCCGCGATCGGTTGACGAGGTTGTGCGGCTGGTGCGCCGGGCTGCAGAACATGGTGTGCCGCTGGTGGCGCGCGGCGCAGGCACCGGTCTCGCCGGTGGAGCGGTAGCGGAGCATGGCGGCCTGGTGGTACAGCTCGGGTTGATGAACCGTGTGCTGGAACTGGACGTCACCGGGCGAAGCGCCGTCGTGGAGGCGGGCGTGGTAAACCTGGCGTTCGACACACAGGCGCGCGACCGAGGGCTCTTCTTTCCACCCGATCCTTCCAGCCAGCGTGCAGCGACCATCGGTGGCAATATCGGCACCAACGCCGGCGGGCCGCACTGCTTCAAATATGGGGTCACCAGCAACTACACCACCGGCGTCGAGGCGGTCCTTGCGGATGGGCGCATTGTGCGCCCTGGCGGGCGGGCGCTCGACTACCCCGAATACGACCTGACCGCGCTGTTCGTCGGGAGTGAAGGCACCCTCGGCATTGTCACCCGTGCCAATCTGCGCCTGCTGCGCAACCCGCCTGCGGTTCGCACGCTCCTGGCGGCATTCGACACGATCGAGCGGGCCGGCGCTGCCGTCTCCGCAGTGATTGCGCGCGGCCTGGTGCCGGCAACGATGGAAATGATGGATGACCGCATCACGCGGATCATTGAGGAGTATGCCCATCCGGGATTGCCGCTCGAGGCGGGCGCCGTCTTGATCGTTGAAGTTGACGGCTATGCTGAAAGCGTCGATCCCCAGATCGCCGAGATCGAGGCGATCCTGCGCGACCACGGCGCACAGGAACTGCGCCTTGCGCAAAGCGCCGCCGAGCGCGACCGTATCTGGTATGCGCGTAAGAGCGCCGCCGGCGCGATGGCGCGGCTGGCGCCGGCGTATTACCTGGTGGACGGCACCGTGCCACGCAGCAAACTGGCGCAGACCCTTGCAGCCATCAACCATATTCTTGAGGAGGCGGAGTTGCGCGCGGGCCACGTGTTTCATGCCGGCGACGGCAATCTGCATCCACTCATCCTGATTGATGATCCGTCGGACAGAGCGCTGATCGCGCGCGTGCTCGACACGGGGCGGCGCATTCTGGAAGTGTGTGTCGCTGCGGGCGGCAGTATTACCGGCGAACATGGCGTCGGCATCGAGAAGCGTGCATTTATGCCACTGATGTATCGCCCCGAAGAACTGGCGCTGATGTGGGACATCAAAACGGTCTTCGACCCGGCAGGCATCATGAACCCGGGTAAAGTATTGCCACCGCCTGTCGCACCTCCCGATCTCCCGGGCTTCCCCGGTTCGACGACTTCCCCGCTCCCGGCGTCCCTTGTTGCACCGGAAAGCGCACACGAAGCGGCAACACTGCTCAAGGACCTGACGGGGGCCGGGGCATCGGTGCGTATTCGTGGCGGTGGAACGAAATCTGCGATGCTTCCAGCCGCCGATGTTGTGGTATCTACTGAGCGTCTGGCCGGCATTCGCACCCTTGCGCCCGATGATCTGTATGTTACAGCCGGGGCCGGCACGCGTCTGAACGACCTGCAAGCTATCCTGGAACAGCAGCGCATGTGGGCGCCGCTTGTGTCGCCATGGCCCGCGGGTACGATTGGCGGCATCATTGCTGCGAATGCCAATGCGCCACTACGGATGCGTTACGGGAATGTGCGTGACCTGGTGCTGGCCGCAACAGTGGCGCTGCCCGACGGTCGTGTGGTGCAGGTTGGCCGGCCGGTGGTGAAAAATGTCGCCGGGTACGACCTGGTCAAGTTACACGTTGGCGCGCATGGCACACTTGGCCTGTTATGCGATGTCACGTTGAAACTGGCGCCGTTGCCGCGCGCTCGCGCCACACTGGTGGCATTGCCGCGCCGCATGGCGCAGGCGCTGGAGATTGGCGCATCGCTCCTGCAAAACAGTCTGGTTGCATCGGCGGTGCTGGTACTCGAGATTGCAGATGACGGCGCATGGATGCCTGACATACCGGTAGCACTCGCCCGCCGGCCCGCAACACTGGTCATCTATACAGTGGAAGGCATGGCGGAAGATGTCGCCGCTGAACTGGACCTGGCACGGGGTATGCTGCGCGCCACCGATGTACCCGCTGTACAGATCGATGCTCCCGCCGGCAGTGATGTATGGGCGGCATTCATTCGCGCGTCCGGTGCTCACGATATGCTGGTGCGAGCCGGCGTCGCGCCGAAGGATGTTGGCGCGCTGTTGCAGCGCACAGGCCCCGGGAGCACCGAGTCGTACCTGATTGACCTGGCAGCGGGCCAGATATACCTGCGCGCGCCGGCGCCGCCAGGCACCGGGCATGCCGCCATCGTGACGCGGTTGCGCGCGGCAGCACAGGAACTGGGTGGTTATACCGTCGTACTGGCGGCGCCGGCGCGCCCACGCCTCGATCTCTGGGGCCACGCTCCCGACGCCATGGATCTCATGCGCGCGTTGCGGCGGCGCTGGGGAGCGGATGGGTTGCTCAATCCAGGGGCGTTTGTTGTATAGCCAGGAAGGTAGAAGGTGGGAACCTTCTTCTACCTTCCCGCATTCGATGTTCCGCCTGCCCGCATTCAGCGTTCAACGTATTGTTTCCGATAATACTCTTTGAACTCGCCCGATTTGATCGGGCGCCACCACGCCTGATTGTCAACATACCAGCGCACCGTCTTCTCGATCGCTTCGGCAAACGTATGGCGCGACGTCCAGCCAAGCGCCTGAATCTTGTCGGTACGTACCGAATAGCGCCGGTCGTGACCGGGGCGATCTGCGACCGGCTGGATGAGACTGTACGGTTTGCCAAGCAGGTCGAGTATGGCATGGGCCATCACGATATTCTCAGTCTCGACACCCGAACCGATATTGTACGCCTCGCCGGCCTGGCCATGATGCAGGGCAACATCAATCCCCTCGCAGTGGTCCATCACATACTGATAGTCGCGCATCTGACGCCCATCGCCGTAGAGTGGCAGCGGGAGATCATCGATCGCATTCGTGACGAACAGCGGCACGGCCTTTTCAGGATACTGGTAGGGGCCGATATTGTTCGTCCCACGCGTCGTCAGCACCGGCAAGCCATAGGTTATGTGATAGGCATACACCAGGTGCTCACCACCGGCCTTCGACGCCGCGTATGGCGAGCGTGGCTTGAGCGGGTCGTCTTCGGAGGATGAGTGGCCGTGCTCGATATGGCCGTACACTTCGTCGGTGCTGACAAACAGGGCACGCTCGAGTTTGAGGTCTTTCACTGCTTCGAGCAGAACATAGGTACCGTAGACATCGGTACGAATGAATGCGTCGGGGTCCATGATCGAGCGGTCAACATGCGTCTCGGCGGCAAAGTTCACCAGCGTATCGATCTCGTGCGTGTGCATGGCCGCACGTACGCCAGCCGGATCGCAGATGTCGCCACGCACAAAACTGAACCGTGGCTCGTTCTTGAAGCGCTCGAGGTTTTCCAGCCGCCCGGCATAGGTCAGCTTGTCATAGACGACGATCCGATAATCCGGGTACTTCGTCAGCATCAGTTCAACGAAATTGCTGCCAATGAAGCCGGCGCCGCCGGCGACCAGGATGTTGCGCATGGTTTGCTCCTGCAACGAACAATGGCACAGAGCGACAGGCCCAGCGGTGTGCGATGCCGTGGATCGCACCCGAAACCCGCCGTCAGTCTAGCATAGCCTGGCACGGTGTCAAAATGATGACGGCATGAGACGGCGCTGTGACGCGCCACTCATGCCGCCCATCACGAAGAATTGCCGCAAATTCTGCTAAGTGCCTATCCGAAAACCCACGGGCATGCGGTCATTGCGCGGAGCGCCAGCGACCGCCTGCAGCGAGCGCAGCGTGGCTGACGCAATCGAGCGGCGCGCGAGGAGATGGCTTCGCTCGCGCTCGCCATGACAGTGACCATCTGGTGTTCGGATAGGCTCTAACGCCTGATCGCCGGCAACGCAACCCGGTAGATCGTCATCTGCGTGTCAACACGCACATTGAGTTCGCGAACCGGCCCTTCATTGCCGGCAACGTCGACCGCATAGTAACGTACCTGGTAGGCGCCATCTCCCGGCAGGCTGAGACGTGCAATGCTGCCTGGCGTCGCCTGCCAGGAGGCGCCATTCAGACTCCAGCGGATCGCTGCGACGCCGCTGCCGCCGCGATCATCCCCACCTACGGCAATGGTTGCCGGGGTAATGAATGTGCCACCGAACCGTACGGCATCACTCAGGCCATCCGATAGCGGCTGGAAGGCAGCGGCACCAGGCGCACGAATGCCATACCCTGCTATGGCCATGCCGCGCAACTCGAAGAAAACGACCGACAGCGTATGCATCCCCGCATCCAGGGCAATCGTCCCGGTCGCTTCGGCCCGGTCATGCAGACCATAATTCGAGACCACGGTACGACCGTCCACCAGGAGCCACGAGCCATCATCACTGGCGGTATAGAAGGTATACTCACCACTGACGGGTGCGTCAAAGGTGCGTGTCTGGACGACCACGAAATAGTCACTCAGTCCAAGCGGCCCGCCTGCACCCCAATCCAGCAACTCACCGTTCCATACAAAACTGCCGACCTCCACGCCCAGCGGCACCGCCTGTGGATCGGCGGCGCGCGCCAGAAAAGTATCAGGCGTGGCACCCAGCTGGTAGACGCGCGCCAGTGGTTGTGCCACAGCATCATAGGCGGTGACGTCCGGCGACATACGCTCCTGCGTTACCGTCACTGTCGTCGCGCCGACATCCTGCGCCAGGTATCGCACATACTCATGCACCAGCCCGGCGCGGAAGGTGTAGGTGCCAGGGGTTCGCAGGCGTACATAGCCAACAATCGTCTGCTCACTTCCCGGAGCAAGGTCGCCGTTCAACCCCCAGCGCCACGGATAGTCGGAGGTCGGGCCGGAACATCCGGCGCCATACGTTGCATCCCAGCCCGGCATACCGAGAGCGACGCGAAACCGGCCGGCTTGCTTTGGGAAAGCGGGAAAAGCGCCGGTCGGGCTTCCCGCAAAACATTCATGGTGTTCATAGACATACGCGTTCGCTGGATCGCTCAGGCCACCACCGGCGGTCAGATCGACACGCGGTTCCTGCCCGGCGATGGTTGTCGTGCCAGTGTTACGCACGGTGACATTGACACGCAGCAACTCTCCTGCAGCAATCGTCGTCTGGTCGAAACTCATTGCGACAATCGCGGCAGAGGTCTGGTCGCTCTCAGGCACCCACTTGACGGCATCAAAGACGATCGCCCGGCGTGACACCAGTGACTCGCCGGTCAGATCATCAAGCTCAACCGAGCCGCTTGCGCCGGCATCGAACGAGTAAGCGCCAAGATCGACCCAGCCGTCCACTCCATCCTGGTTCACCGGCACTACAACCGTGCCACTGGCGCTACGGACAACATACGCAGCCCTGCCGGTGAGCGTACCGATGCCGCAATCGCGTGGGACGTACGCCAGGACGCGGTATGTTCCACGTTGTGGCAGATTTGCCCGCCAGGTACCGCGATTTGCACTCTGGGCCGGGGTATCGGTCGCGAAGGTGTAGTAGGCATGACCACCTGCACCACACGCAGCACTGTACCAGTTCGCGTTGCTGCGCGTGAAACCGCTTTCGCGTTCGTCTACCTGCAGATCGCCATTGTCGTACGTCCCGCCGCCTGACCCGTCGTGCATCATCTCCAGGACGCGGTTGCGTAGATCGGGCAGGAGCGCCATGGTTGCATCACCCGGGCAGGTCGTATGCCCGGGGGTCACCTGACGGTGGCCGGCGATATTCGGCACGATGGCGCCGGCGTTGAATGGCTTGCACAGGCTGGAGACGGTGCAGCCATAGTAGTACGACCTGCCGAGTGGATCGATATCTTTCTGTGCTGCCTTCCATGCCATCAGGCGCACCAGCGCATCCTGCGCTGCTGCTGTCGGCGCACCGCTCGAATATGTTCCAATCAGTGCAATGCCCATTGAGCCGTAGTTGGCCGTGTCGTGAAAGCCGACCGCATCATCGCCACCGGCGCGCCCTTCGTAGATCACGCCGTTGGGATCGATCAGGTAGTTGTAGCCTATATCGCCCCACTGGCGGGTAATCGCGTGGTATGACCAGATTGCCCGCACCCGCGCCGCCCAGTTCGGCTGGCCTGGCGAGAGCGAATTACTGTCAGCGGTGTGATGGACGATAATATGGTTGACGGGGTAGTAGGCAGGCCGGGCGCGGCTGTTCTGACCATCGGGCGAGCCCCAGGCGGTACGCGAGACAATCGGTGGCTGCGGTGCGCCGCCCCCTGCCGGAACCACTGCCGGTAACGCCTGCGGACTCTCGGGACCGCTGAGCGCATCAACCGTGTGTGCCTCAATCGGGCCAGGAACGGCAAAGGAACCATCAGGCGCCGGCATCATTACCGCGCGAACCTGCCAGAAACGCACCAGCCTGCCCACATCAATGATCTCGCTCCATACGACATTCGGCCCATCTTCCGGTCGGCGCAGATCATCGCTTGCTATCAGTTCCACCCACTCCGTCCACGAACTACCGTCGGCAGAGGCGCGCACGAACAGGGTGAGCCCGGCACCTGGCGGCACCTGCGCCTCGTAGCGCACGATCATATGGCTGAATGATCGCATGGTTTCGACCACCGGCGCAAGATAATCACCAGGCGCCCCGGTCACGGCAAACGCCGGTCCATCGCCGGCTGCAACAACGGTACGTTCCGGCTGGAGATCTCCAGCGGACTCCCGGGCAACCAATGAGATTGACGGAAGAATCAAGGCAAGCGCGACCAGCAATGTCGCGGAAATGGCGCCAAGACGAACCGGTAATCGACGAGAGGCTCGCATATGATCCGCTCCCACTACAGCGGTATCCTGTGTATCTTCATAGTAGAACGGCATGCAATGGAACCCCTGATGGATGGCTGATAATGGGCTGAAAAGCGCCTGACAATCCACCCTGCAAGACGCCAATTATGGCGTCAGTATGCCCTGAACGAACATGGCTGGCTGTAATGGAACTGTAAACCGGCTGACGGGAATGCCGGTGAAGCGCGAAACAGCGCAACAGCGAGCGGAACAGGGATCAACTGGCATCATCGTAACGTTTTCTGTACCTATGCGGTAGGGTAGTAGGCGCGATCAGGTACGGAGGGTAAAAACAACCATTGCACGCGGCGCCCGGTATGGCGAACATGCACCTTGTGCCAGTCGTCACGTCATGAAGCTCATCGTTCTGGCGATTGCCTGGATGGCAGGAATCATCCTCGCCGACATGCTGCATCTCCCCTTCTGGTGGCTCATGGGAGGTGGCGCGTGCTGTGGCGTTGGCGCGTGGGCACTGCGCGACTCGCCCCGGCTACGACTGGTACTCCTGATGTGCTGTGCCGCCGCCCTCGGTGGAGCGCGGCTGGTTGCAGCCGACGTACCGATCCTGCCGCAGAGCATCCGCCTGTTCAATGACCGCGGCGAGGTCAGCATACGCGGTATCGTCACCGAGGACCCGCGACGACTCGCGGACGGGCAGCGGCTCGTGCTGGCGACCGACAGTGTACGCGCTGGCGGCTCGATCTGGCGCCCTGCCGAAGGTCTCGTACTGGTCACATTGCCGCGCTATCCGGAGCGCTCCTATGGCGACCGGCTGGAACTGACCGGCAAGCTCACCACACCCCGCGCTGCGGCACGGCCGGAAGCATTCGATTACCAGGTCTATCTGGCACGGCGCGGCATATTCACGCTGATGAAACCTGAACGTTCCCGGCGGATCGCGGCCGGCCAGGGCAACCCGGTACTGGCGGCGCTGCTCGGCGTGCGCGATCAGGCACGCCGTGTGCTCCTGCATGAACTGCCTGAACCGCAGGCGGCACTGGCCGTCGGCATTCTGCTGGGGCTGCAATCATCCATACCTGACGATGTTCTGGAGCATTTCAGCATTACCGGAACCTCGCACATCCTGGTGATCTCCGGCTGGAACATCACCATCATTTCTGCCGCACTGTACAGTGTCGCCGACGGCATGAAACTCGCGCGACGCAAAGCATTCTGGGCCATTCTGGTCACGATCTGGCTCTATACCATGTTCGTTGGCGCCACGCCGACCGTCATCCGGGCAGCCGTGATGGGAAGCATCGTGGTTCTCGGGCAACGCCTTGAACGCCCGGCGCATGCCTGGACGACACTGTTCGCAGCATGCTGGGCGATGACACTCTGGAACCCGCAAACCCTGTGGGACATGGGCTTTCAGTTGAGCGCGCTGGCGACGGCCTCACTTTTCGCCTATGGCAAGGGAACGGAAGCCCTGCTCGTGGGCACGCCGCTCCGCGCTGGCTGGCTCGACTGGGCACGCGAGGCGCTCACCGCGACCCTCGCCGCGCAGATCCTGGCATTGCCGTTGATCCTGTATGCCTTTGGGAATCTCTCGATCATCGCCCCGCTGGCCAATGTCGCGATGCTGCCGATGGTGCCGTCGGCGATGCTGTTCGGCGCGCTGGCGCTACTTGGCGGAATGATCTGGTTACCGCTCGGACAATGGCTGGCGCCGCTCGCCTACCTGTTCCTGGCCTGGCTCACCGAAGGCGCGCGCCTGTTTGCCCAACTCCCCTGGGCCGCCATACAACTGCCACCCTTCCCCCTCTGGGTGCTGCTGACGTATTACGCCATCGTGGTGGGCGCATGGTTGTGGAACGTGAGGCTGCCGCCTGAATCAGCAGCCACGAGTATCGGCCGTTGAGCCTGGACATCGTCGAGCATCAATGGCAGCCCGGCAACAACCGGCGGTCAGCCCCATCCCTTGACAGGACATGTCTTGCTCTCTAGAGTCAATACCTTTCAAATAAGGCGTTCTGCACCGTACAGCCCCCCACCCGACCTCCCCCCGTTGGGGG
>Ga0272446_1002262_pt1 | contig 26525 bp, 30 predicted proteins | sample YNPCB0061_FD_194587 | JGI IMG/M metagenome (GOLD analysis project Ga0272446, IMG submission 194587) | Hot spring microbial mat communities from Yellowstone National Park, WY, United States - YNP-CB-006-1 | ecosystem: Environmental > Aquatic > Thermal springs > Hot (42-90C) > Sediment | place...
CGACGGGCCAGGGCGTCGAGCATGCCCTGCCCGTCGGCCCGGCGCACGGCGAGGCGCGCCGCAGACCCGCCGGCGCGCGCCGCCAGCGCAATGGCGACGGCCAGCGTCGTCGCCGCTGCGCCGCCCAGCGCCAGGTGCGGCGCGGCGCGCAGGGTGCGGCCGTCCGTGGCGAACGGATGCATGATCGCATCCGCCACGCCGGTCGGCGTCGTCGCCGACCGGTAGACGAAGCTGCACCCGTTTCGCCAGCGCACCTCCGGGTCCAGCGTCCCGCCGGATGCGGCGGCGAGACGCTGGATATCACAGATGCGCAGCAGACGGTCGCAGATGCGCAGCGAACGGCGGAGGGTCATCGTCGCCCCTCCGCCGCCCGGCGCAGTTCGCCCCACAGCGCGGCGCCGGGGCGCGGGAACGCCTCCCGCAGCGCCGCCTCGTCCTCGGCGCTTTTGATCAGCGCCGAGGCGAGCAGGATGTCGACATCCGCCGCGCTTTCGGCGCAGCGGATGTCGTGCAGGAGGTTGCGAATCTCCTGCACGCTCGGCGCCGTGGCGCCGGCGGCGCGAATGGCGTTGGCCATCCGCACCGCCAGGCGCACGACGCCGGGCGCCATCCCGGTGTGCTTCCGGAGCAGGTCGCATTCGACCCCCTCCGGGAGAAAATCGATCCGAATGCGCGTGCAGCGCCGCTGCAGCGCTTCGGAAAGTTCCCGGGCGCGGTTGCTCGTCAGGATGACGAGCAACCGCTCCGGGTCGGCGCGCCAGACCTCCCCATGCGGGCCGGTGATCCGGCCATGCATGAGGAAGTCCAGGAGCAGTGCGTCGACGCGCGGGGGCGCTTTGTCCGCCTCATCGAGGCAGAGAAGCGCCAGGCCGCGCGTCGACGCCTGCGCGGCGCGGAGCAGCACGCCTGGGCGATAGGCGTCCGCGCGCTGCCGGACGGCTCCGGCAGCGACGGCGCCGATATCGACGCCGACGAGGAGGTCCTCGTCGGTCGTCCAGGCGTGGAGGAGGGCGTAGTGATAGCCCTCCCCCTCCGCGAGACCGAGCGCCCGCGCCAGGCGCTCGGCCAAAAACGTCTTGCCGGTCCCCGACGGACCCTCCAGGAGGAGGGTGCGGGGACCGTCTCCGTTCGGGCGGAGGATCAGGGCGGTCAGCCCCAGCTCCTCCGCCCGACGGAACACGTACCCGTCGGCCCGCATCCGGGCGATGATGTCGCCCGGATGCGGGAAGCCTACTGCCTTCATTCTTTTTTCCTCCTTGCCCCGCGCCGTGCGGCGGGGGCGGTCGTCGCCCGCCATGCGGCGGGGCGAAAAAAACAACGTCTGGTCTGCGCCGGTGCGCAGATCTGCGCTCAGCATAGCACGCCGCCGGCGCCGTCGGCGTCGGCGGCGCTGCGGTCCTTGCGGGAGAGGGGCGCCGAGGGATGCGGGGTGCGGGCGGGTGCAGGAGGGGAGGGGAGGGAACGACGATGCCGCCGCCCCGGATGCATCCGGGAGCGGCGGCAGGCAGCGGGGGTCGGCGGCGGGCGCGGCGGCGCGGGCGGGGATTGGCGACGGCGGCGCGCCGGGCGACGGCGGCGGCGCGGGCGGGGATCAGCGACGCAGGGGCAGGTCGAGCGCGGCGCGCAGGGCGGGATCGGCGACGCGCAGCGCGCCGTGGGTGTGGCAGAGGCGCGCGAGGGCGGACACGGCGCCGGGCGGCCAGGAGTCGGGGGGGGCGTCGGGGGGCAGGGCGGCGATCCAGGCGCTCACGGCGGCGGCGAAGAACTGCGCGCGGCGCGCATCGGCGAAGGCGGCGACGGGGACGCCGTTGCGCCGCACGTCGTAGCCGATCAGCGTCACGCGGGCGCCGCGCGGATGCGCCAGCGCGACGACGCCGAGCGACGCTTCGACCACGACGACGGCGGGGGGGGCATGACTCATCGGATCACCTCCCAACAACGACCGGGGGGCGGCGCGGGGATGACCCCGCGCCGCCCCCCGGCGGGTCAGCAGCGCACGGCGTCGGGGAGGTTCCCGAACGCCGTGAACCGGTCGGCGCGGTAGCGCCGTTGGTTGAGCGGCAGACGCTCGCGCCCCGGCGCCGCGACGAGCGCGACGACGGGATAGCCGAACGCCTGCGCGCTGATTATCGAGCCGATGATCAGCGCGTCCGGGTGCTGCGCCCGGATCGCCGCCAGCTCCGCGTCGCCTTCGGCGCTGCGCCGGAACGCGACGCGGACGATCTCCGCGTCGCCGACACGCCCGACGACCTCGTCGGACGGATCGGCTTTGAGCGTCGCCCCGCTCGGCGGGACGATGACCTCGTTCTCCCCCACGAGGAACGTGACCTCGTGGGGCGTGGCGTTGACAACCTTTAGTCCGCCCACCGTGTGGGCGGCAAAGGTCCGATTCCGATCCTCCATGTTCCCTCCTTTCGCGTGGGGGTGCGGGAACGTCCCGCCCCCGTCATTCTGCCACACCGATGGCGACGCCGTCCACGCCGGCGCGCCGGAACGCGGCGATGACCGCGTTCCAGTCGGCGAGATCGGCGGGGAGCGCCGCCGTCACGCTGCGCGCATCGTCGCTTTCGGCGAGGCGCAGCGCCTGCATCGCGCGCCGCACCTCGACGGACGGGTGCGTCTCGCCGAGGTAGGCTGCGGCGCGCACGAGCCGCTCGACCGGGGCGCCGGTCAGCCGCGCCCCGGTGACGAGCGGCCGACGTCGCTTCGTCATCGTGTCCTCCTTCGCGCGGCGGCGTCCGCCGCCGCGCGCTCGCTCACGAATCCATCCTACCGCACGCCGCCGGCGTCGGTCGTCCGGCGGCATGCGGGGTCGGCGGTCGAACGACGCTCAGTCGGCGCGCGGCCCGGTATCCGGGTCGTCGCTGCCGGGAGCGTCGTCCGGCAGATCATCGTAGTCCATGGCCCCTCCTCGCGGCGGCGTCCGCCGCCGCACGTCCTGCGCGCGGCGGCGTCCGCCGCCGCGCGCGTGCGGTTCCTACAGCGCCCCCAGGCGCGTGCGCCGCACGGCGGCGGCGGCGGGGGCGGCGGCGTCGGTCAGCGCGACGGCCAGGCTGTCGCGCTCCGGGATGCCGAGGCGCTGCACCCGTCGCCGCGCGTCGCCGACGGGGTCGGCGAGGTCGAGCAACGGGATCGCAGCCTCGTCGGCGGCGGCGGCGTCGTCGGCGTCGTCGGCGTCGGCGGCGTCATGGCGCCGCAGCCCGCCGCCGAGCGCCAGGATCGACGCCTGCAGCACGGCGCCGACGTCCTCGATGGTTTGGAGGACGGCGGCGCGCGACGCGGCGCGGCGGCGCTGCGCGCGGCGCGTTGCGATCGCCTCCTCCAGACGCGTCATGAGCGCCTGGAGTTCGACATCCTCCTCGCGCGCCAGCAGGCGCAGGTCGGCGATGGCCTCGACGACGCTGCGCGTCGCCGACGCCGACGACCCGCCGCGCTGCAGGGCGGCGATGAGGAGGTGCAGCGCGTCGTGCAGCCGCCGCCGCAGGTCGAGCGCGTAGGTGCGCTCGAACTCCGCCAGCAGCGCATCGGCGCGCTGCCGCACGTCGGCGCGGATGCGCTCCGCCTCGGCGCGCAGCGCAGCGTCGCGCAGCCGCGCGGCGCGCTCGGCCGCATCCAGGCGCGCCTCCAGCTCCAGGCGCGTCAGGCGGTCCTGCAGCGCCTGGCGCGCCCCGCTGGCGCGCAGCGCCGCCATGCGCTGGCGGTGCTGCTCCGCCAGCGCCTCGAGATAGTTCGCCTGCTCGGCCACGAGCGCCGGCGTCGGGATGAACGCCGTCTCGTACCGCAAGCGATGGCGCTGCCGCAGCGCGTCGCGCGGCGGATACGCCGCCATGAGGCGCTGCGCCAGCGCTTCGGGGTCGATGGCCGCCAGCCCCATCGCGCCGGCGACGCGGGCGCTGCGCGCCGCGAACTCGCGGCACGCCGCCTCCGCTGCGGCGCGATGGGCGTCGTACGCGACGACCCATCGGTCGACGGCGGCGTCGAACGCCGCCGCAATCTCGTCCCACTCGCGCCGGAATGCGTCCATGGCGCGCAGCGGGACGAAGAGTCCCCAGTGCACCGCCACGCCCCACCGGCGCGGCAGGCGGCGTGCGCGGGAGACGAGCGCCTCCAGCTCCTTGCCGATCCCGTCCGGCAGGAGATCAAGCGCTCCCCAGCGCAGCCGCCGCGCGAGCGCGGCGTAGGCGGCGCGGTCCAGCCCGAGATCGCCCGGCTCCAGCCGGACGAGCCCGGGCCAGCGGGCCTCGTGGACGCTGATCAGGAATCCGTCGAGAACCCGCGTCCAGGGGTCCTCGACGACGCCGAGCGGCGTGTGCGCGTCCAGGTAGGCGCGCAACGCCGCCGCCGCCGCGTCGTAGGGCGACGGGGCGGCGGCGAGATCATCGTGGGTCGGCGCGTCCGGAATCGGATCCGGGCGCCGACCGTTGGCAGTGGTCATGGCTCCTCCTTGCCGTCCGTCGCTCCGCGACGGGCGGCGTTGGGGGGCGCGGCGTCCGCCGCGCCCCCGGCGAATGTCACAGATCGCCGCCGCGCCGCTGCCGGGGTTCGGCGCACGGCGCAGGGGGCGGGGCGTCGGCGCGGTCGCCGGCGTCGTCGGCGTGCGCCTGCCGACGGTACTCCGGCGGGAGCAGGCGGAGATCGCTGATCTCCGCCAGCGCCAACGCGGTCTGTGCGGCGGTGTCGCGCAGCGGCGGTCGGTAGAGGTCGAGCGCCGCCAGGATCGCCGCATCAAGCGGCATGCCCTCGGCGAGCAGGTCGCCGAGGACGCCGCCGAGATCGCGCAGGTTGCGCCCGGTCCACCCGTTGGTGCGGGCGACCGCCTCCTCCAGCGCCGGGGCGCCGGGGGGAACGCCGGGCGCCAGCGCGCCGACGATCTGCCGCAGGATCGCCGCACGGTCGGCGGGGGTCGGCGGCAGCACCGGCGCGGTGCGGTCGAAGCGCGACCGCAATGCAGCGTCGAGCAGGTCGGGGCGGTTGGTGGCCGCCACCGCCAGCACGACGCCGCGCCGCGTCGGTTCCTCGAGGAACGTCAACAACCGCGCGAACACGCGGTTATCGACGCGCGACCCGCCGTCGCCGCCGCCGCCGCGCCCCGTGACCTGGTCCAGTTCGTCGATGAACAGGACGCAGGGCGCCAGGGCCAGCACGGCGTCGAGCGCGCGGTCGAGGTTGCGCTCCGACTGGCCGACGTACTGGCCCAGAATGCGGGCCAGGTCGAAGACGACCAGCGGAACGCCGACTGAGCCGGCGATGGCCTCGGCAAGGAGGGTCTTCCCCGTGCCGGGCGGGCCGCTCAGGAGCAGACCGCCGATGCGCACCCGCCCATCGGCGCGCCACGGTGCGACGATGGTGCGGGTGATCCATTCCTTCAGATAGTCGTACCCGGCCACGCGGTCGAGCGTGTGGCGCGGGTCGACGATCCGCAGGACGTCGCCGTACTCCTGGCGCACGAGCGTTTCTTTGCGCTCGGCGACCAGGTCGGCGGTCACCTCGCCGCCGGCGCCGAGGGCGCGGAGGACGATGTCCTCCACGCCCATCAGCGTCAGCGCGCCGGTTTGCCGCGCGACGGCGGCGGGGTCGGCGCGCAGGCCCGGATGCTGCCGGGCATGCTGCCGGGCGAGGTCGGCGACGAACTGCCGGCGCGTCTCCTCGTTCGGCAGCGGGACGGCGATGGCGTCCCACCGCGACGTCGCCCTTCTCAGGTCGGCGTGGAGCGCGCCGTACGAGTCGGTGACGGCGAGGAGCAGATGCCCCGCCGCCCCGATCTCCATGGCGCGCCCCCACCCCAGGAAGCGCGCCAGGATGGCCGCGTCCTGGCCGCGCAGATCGCCGTCCGGGACGATGAGATGCGCGTCCCGAACGACGACCGCCATGCGCCCGGCGTGCGCGTCGCTCCCCTCGCCGACCGTCCATGGATGCGTCAGCAGCGCATCCAGGAGTTGCGTCGCCAGCGCGATGGTCTCGCGCGTGACGGGGAGCAGGCGCGCCGCCGGCGGCGCTTTCGGGTCGGCGGCGGCGAGGATCTGCGCCGCCGGACCCGGCCCGGAGACTCCGAGCGCGCGGGTGGCCAGTTCCGCGTGCCCGGGAAGCGGGAAGCGCAGCCCGTGCGCCGCGTCAAGCGCGGCGCACAGGTCGAAGCGCGTCAGGCGCGCCAGGAGGAACGCCTCCAGGCGCATCCACCCGCCGCCGCCCGGCGCGTAGTCCTGCACGTTGCCGTGCAGGACGAAGGCGTGGGCGACGCCGTCGGCGTAGCGCGCGCTCAGCGCCTGCCAGAAGGCGGGCGCGGCGCCGCCGCCGGCGGCGGCGTTAGCCCGCGCCATGCTCGCCTCCTTGCGCGCCGCGCCGCGCGCGGCGCGGCGGACGGATGCCGGTGACGGCGACCGTGCCGTCCGCCGGGTCGATGATGACCTCGGTCGGCGGCGCGTCCGCCAGGTCGTCCGGCGACAGGCGCGCGTCGCGCCCGCGCAGGACGATTTTGTTGGCGCTGCCGCGCAGCCCGTCGGCGATGCGCTGCGCGGCCACGTAGGGCCCGGCGATGAGGATATCGACGTGCTCCATGAGCGCGTCGAACCCCGGAATCGCCGCCGCCTGGTCCGGGGTGAATCCGGTCCAGACGATGACCGTCAGATCGCGCGCGCGCGCCCCCGCGCAGAGCGGGATGAGCGCGTCGATCTGCTCCAGCGGCTCGCCGCCGGAGACCGACAGGCCGTCGATCCTCCCGGCGATCGCGAGCCGCGCCAGCAGGTCGAGGAGGACGCTCACGCGCACCTCCTCGCCTGTGCTGGGGTCGTGGGTCGCAGGGTTGAAGCACCCGGGGCACCCCAGGGTGCACCCCTGCACCCACACGACCATCCGGTTGCCGGGCCCGTTGGCCCGGCTCACCGGAATGATCGCGTGGATGCGCAGCGTGCGCTCACGCATCGCTGCGCTCCTTCGCCCACGCCCACGGGTCGGCGTCTGCCGACTCGCCGTAGGCGTCGGCGGTGAGCGTCGTCTCGGCGGCGCCGCCGAGATGCGCGATGAGGTCGGCGGTGAGCGGGAGGCACCCCATCCCGCTCATGCCTTCGACCGTGATCCGGACGGTTCCGTCCGGCTCCACGGTCATGACGACGCGCGGCGCCGGGGCGCCGTCCGCCGGCGTGTAGACGCGGCGGACGGTTCCGTCCGGCAGCGTCTCGTCGGCGGCGGCGCGGACGAAGCCGCGCGTCGTCAGATCGGCGTCGGCGACGTGCAGCGCGTAAGCGCGGCGGATCGCCGGAACGACGGCGTTGCGGTCGTCGGAATCGACGAGCAGGTCGATGCGCCCGTCGGCGCCGACCCGCACGCCGATGCCGCTTCCCCAGCGGCTGGCGAATGCCGTCTCCGGCACGTAGGCGTGCACCGCCTCGTACCGGTTATACGCGACCTTCCGCACCTGCGGGGTCGCGTGGACCTCCACGACCCCATAGCGGTCGCGGAGGACGTCGATGAGCGCCTGGAGATCACGGATCTCCAGGCGCAGCCTGGTCAGGTGGCTCATGATGGTCTCCTCTGGCGGGCGGCGCGGCGCCCGCCGGTGGTCACGATCACGCGGCGCGCCCGCGCGCGCGCCATTCGACTCGATTATGCCGCGCCGTGCGCCGCGCGCAGCGCCAGGCCGTAGAAGGCCAGGCGCGTCGCCAGCGCCGCGATCGCGGGGATATCGACGACCGGCAGCCGCATGATCGCGGCGGCCGCGCCGAGTTTGCCGATGACGACGTGCGGCGGCGCCGCACGGACGTCCTCGTCGGTGATGACGACGCCCCAGTGTTCGACGAGCGTCTGGTAGACGCTCGTCGGGAAGCGGTCGGCGAGCGCCGTCGCTTCCGCGTCGTCCACGCCGCGCGCCGCCAGCGCCGCCGCCAGGGACGGCAGTCCGCCGGCGGCGACGGCGGCGAAATCGCGGCGGCTGAAGTGCCACTCCGCCCACGTCGGAAACGTGGGCGGCGGCAGCCAGATGCCGCCCTCCTCGCGGACGACCTCCGCCAGCAGGAGGTCGCCCGCGAGCTGCCGCAGCGTGCGCGGCGGCGCGGCGTCCGCCGCACCCGCCGCGTCCGGCGGCGCCAGGTCCTGGAGCGGCAGCGCCACCTCCAGGTGTCCATCGGCGCGGCGCACGACGCCGCCGCCGACGCCTGGCAGGTGCGGCGGGCCGGCGATGACCGGCCAGCGCTGCGCCAGGAACACGGCGGCGCGGCGGGCGCCCGGCGTCAGCACGTCCAGCGCCAGGCGCTGGACGTGCAGCATGTCCCCCCGGAGCGGGAGCAACACTCCCGCGACCGGGGGAACCGGTTGATTTTTTTCCATCGTTCGGTCCTCCCCTCCCGCCCTGCGGCGAGAGAACGCATGCTCCCCCCCTGCGGGGGAGCGACGGATATGGCGCGGCGGATGCCGCGTTCGTTCCCAGGATAGCGCAGCGGCGGCGACGGCGGCGGCGTCGGCGACGATGCCGGGAGCGACGCCGGGGGCGATGCATGGGGCGGCGGGGGCGGCGGCCAGCGCCGCCGCCGCGCGCGCAGAGGCGACAGCATCACCATGCATATCGATGACCCGTCCCAATGCCTGAAATCGCCCTAAATCCCCCCCCTTTACAAGGGGAGAAGGGGGAGGTTGGGCGTCAGGACAACCAAAACGAGAGGAGGAACGCAGGGTTTTCCTGAAAAACCTGCCCATGTGAGGGTAACACACGCCCCTGGGAGCGCGGGTGGCCCGCCCTCGTCGCGTTATGGTCTTTGAATACATAATCCGGTGTAGCCCGCGCAGGCGGGCTTCGCATTCCATAGCCGAGGGCTTCAGCCCCACGGCGAGAGGAGCATACCGGATGTATTTCTCAATCTTCGTTACGCGGGCACGATGCCTGCGCTCCCAGGAGGGATGTGAGCACGCACGTGACATGACCTTTTTGTGGTAGATTCTCTGCATGCGCATACGGCGCATCCGTGCCATCACAGCAATTGATCAGAAGGTGGTTGCATGTTCGACACGCTCTTCGCTGCCGTCGCTGAAGCCGTATTCAACCTCCTGCTCCAGGAGCGCGGTCTGACCGAACGGGTACGCGCGGTTCTGCGCATCGATCCCGAACGGCGTGGATTTCAGATCGCGCTGGCTCGCGCCTGTAGCGATTTCACGCAGCAACATCCGGCATGGGCTGCCGCGCTGTTCGATCAGCACTTTTTGACCCAACCGGAGGTCGTTGAACTGCTGTCCCGGCTGCTCGCCCGGCGGGGGCAACCCGATCCGGCGCGCATGGCTGCACTGTGGGCGGCGCAACTGCACCGCGCCGATCCAGCGTCCCGCGCCGAAGCCGCGACCGTCGCCGCCGACTTCCTGCGTCTGCTGGAGGCAGAACTGGACGCGCGACCGGAACTGCGGGCGCTGAGCGAGAGTCGCGATAGTGCGGCGGTGAAGGACAACACCGATACGATTGCCACTGAAATAACCGCGCTCCGCCGCGATCTGCCGGGCGGCGAAGCGTGTTACCGGCTGGCCAGCGCGCTGGCCAGAGCGAGACGGTGCAACAGGTTCGCTGATCTGGCAGCACTGGGCGGAGATGAATCATTCCTGACCGCCACGCACCCGCCGGTCGGCGATCCACTGGCGCAGCGCGAGACGTGGACCACACTCGAGCGCCTGCGGCGGGCGGCGCAGGAGGCGCACACGGTGCAGACGAGCGTGTCGCGGATGGTGCGTTCGCAGGCGCTGAACCGGGCGCTGGCGGAGGTCAACGAGATACTGACCGGAATCGCGCAGGTCCCACGGGCGGAACGGGAACTGGTGCGCGCGATTGCCACCGCCTGGCGCGACCTGTTGCTCAATACCGCTGCCGAAGTCGGGCAGGCGGCGCCGACAAAGCCGGTGCGCAACCCCTATATCATCGGCGATCCGGTGCCCGGAAATAGACTGGTAGGGCGCGACGACGTGTTGCGCCGGCTTGAAGAACTCTGGTACGGCAGCGCCAACCCGCCGTCGGTGGTGATCTTCGGGCACCGGCGCATGGGGAAAACGTCGATCCTGCGCAACCTGGATGGGCGGTTGGGGAGCCGGGTGCATGTTGCGTATGTCAACCTTTTGTTGCCCGGCAGTCTGCGCAACGGCGCCGTTGATCTGTTTGTGAAACTGGCCGACAGCATCGCCGACACCCTCCGGCACAAACAGGCGCCTGCGCCCCCGATTGACGACGCAGCGTTCGAGCGGCGACCCGAACTGGCGTTTGAACGCTACCTGAAGCAGGTTGGCGCGACGCTGAACGAGCAGCGCCTGATCATTGCGCTCGACGAGTTTGAGCGACTGGAGGAGTGGATCACCAACGGCAGACTGCCGACCGACATTCTGAAGACGTTGCGCAGCTCCATCCAGATGGACGAACGGATCGCGTTCGCCTTTGCCGGGCTGCACACGCTCGAAGAGATGCGCAGCGACTATTTCCAGCCGTTCTTCGCCAGTGTCATACCGGTCAAGGTCAGCTTCCTGAGCCGTGGCGCGGTCGATCAGGCGCTGGCGAATCCGCCCGACCCGGAATTTGCGCTGGATTACGAGCGTGAGGCGCTCGACCATATCTGGGAACTGACCGGCGGGCAGCCGTACCTGGTGCAACTGATCGGGCATCGGCTGATCAGCCGGTTCAACACGCTCTCCTTCGAGCAAGGGAAGACGCAGGCGCCGCGCTTCCGGCGCGCCGATGTCGAAGCAGTGATCACCACCGATTTCTACGACCAGGCGCGCTCCTACTTCACCGGTGTGTGGGGTCAGGCGCAGCATGGCGCGCCGGAGCAGCAGACCATGCTGCGTTGCCTGGCGCCGCACCCCGATGGGCTGCCGCGTGCCCGGCTGTGCGCGATCAGCGGGTTGCCGGAGCGCACGGTTGATCAGGCGCTCCAGACTCTCTGCCGCCACGATGTGGTGCATGAGCTCGATGGGCAGTGGCGCTACACCGTCGAACTGTTCCGGCGCTGGGTGGAGATGGGCCGAGGGGGGTGATCTTTCTCTCAAGGGTGGATTCCTTGGGAGAGATGAGTGATTTTCCGCATTCCCGTGCGTTTTTGCCCCTCATCCCCCAACCCCCCTTCTCCCACAAGGGGAGAATGGGCGTCCTGATGCCCAGAATGAGAAAAGGAATGCAGGGGCTTTCCAAAAAACCGGCCTCGGTAAGCGGATCGACGATGCAGCACAGCAGGGGGTTCCGCCCGGTCGCTTGCGGCGGGCGCCGCCGACGACGGGCGCACCGCTGCGCCGTCGCTGGAGCGGCACGGCGCAGCGGGTGATCCGCCTGCTCCGGCGGGGGGCAGGTCGGCGCCTGCGCTGGGTGCTGGCGCACGGGCGTTGTTGGGTCCGCGTGTGGTTGCGCCCGGAGCCCGCGCCCAAAAGAGGCGACAGCATCACCATGCATATCGATGACCCGTCCCAATGCCTGAAATCGCCCTAAATCCCCCCCTTTCAACCGCCCGGCGGGGGAGGGGATCCTTCTCGGTCATCCTCTTCTTCCTCCTGCGCCGCGCGTGCGCGGCGCGATCGATGCGGGCCGCCGTCCCTGCGACGGCGGCGACGGAACGATTCCGTCGCCGACCGTGTGGCGCAGCGCGGCGGCGGGGGCATCATGAACCGTATGGAATGGACGGCTTTTTCCGACGACCCCGCCGCCGCTGCTGCGGCGGCGGGGTATGGCGCCTTGAGCGCGGCGGTGAGCGCCGCGCTCGATGAGGCGCAGTATGTCGCAGCGGCGGCGGCGGCGGTTCCGCCGCCGCCGCTGGTCGGCGCCGGACCCGCGTCGGTCATGGACGCGGGGGCGCGGGCGGTGATCGCCGCCGCCCGCGCCGGGCGCCTGGCGAGCAGCTCCGTGGGCGATGCGTGGCCCACGGCGCTGTGGGCCGCCGCCGAGGCGCAGCAGGCGGCGCAGGCCGCCGCCGCCTGCGTCGTCGTGCTGGCGGCGTCCGCCGGGGCGCTGGCGCGTCCGCGCCGGCGCATCGTGGCGGCGCTGCGCCTGGCGGCGGCGCGCCCGACGCCGTGGCGCGCGCGCCGGGCGGCGGCGCTGGCGGCGCTGGCGGCGCGGGCGGCGCTGGACGCCGCCGCCCGTCCGCTGCCGCGCGCCGATGCCCCCGGCGCCGGGGAGGCGGCGGCGCGCGCCCATGCCGCTGCGATCCACGCGGCGGCATGGGCGACGCAGGCGGCGCGGGCGCCGTCGCCCGCCGACCGCCGCTGCGCCGCATGGCAGGCGACGGCGGCGGCGGTGGCGGCGACGCTCTATGCAGCGAGCGCCGCCCGCGCCGCCCGCCTGCTGCACTAATCCGGCGTCCGCGCGCCCGCTCCCGCTGCGGCGGGGCGGGCGCGCGGCGTTGGCAGGGGGTTGGAGGGGACGGCCGCCGCCGCGTGGTCGGCGCCGGACTCCGACCCGCCGGACGATGCATCCCGTGCATCGTTCGGCGGGGTCACGGTCGGAGCGCGGGCGGCGGGGGCGGCGCGGCGCGCGCGGGCGCGTCGTCAGCGCCCGGCGTCGGGGATGACGACGCGCCCGTCGGCGTCGAACCAGATCGGGTCGCCCCAGGCGTCGATGACGACGCGCAGCGCCGGCGGCGCGCCGGCGGATGCGGCGTAGACGCAGCGCCGCAGCTCGCCCGGCAGATCGGCATCCTGGACGCACTGCAAGCCGCGCGCAGCGGCGAGGGCGGCGCCGGCCTCGACGATCGGCGCCGACGAATGGCCGGGATGACGTCCGGCGCATCATCGGCATCGACGACGACGGCGCAGCGCCCGCTGCGCGCAACCGTCACGCCGATGCCGGCGTCGCGGCACCGCAGCCGGGCGACGACGCCGGGAACGTAGGCGCGCACCGGCGTCTGCTCGCGCTCCGGCGCCCACGACTCGTCATAGGCGCATGGGCGTCGGACCGCGCCGCGGTAGACCTCCACGGCGTCATCGCCGTACTGCGCCCGCAGCGCGGCGACGACGTCGGCGAATGCGCCGTCGCCCATGCGGGCGACGGCGCGCCCGCGCCGGACGCAGTAGTCCGGCGCGCGCGGTTGATGATTCTTCACGGATCCCTCCTTTGGTCGCCGCGCCACCCGGCGCGGCGCATGCGCGACGCGGCGCGTTCGCCGCGTGTGGACTCAGGATAGCGTCCCCCAACCTCCCCCAGTCCCCCCGCCCCCCGAACCGCCCCGCACGCGGGGGACCGGGGGGTGCAGGGACCGCCGCCGCCGCGCCGCCGGGCGCCGCGCGGCGATGCAGCGTTGCACAGCGGCGGCGGTGCTGCCGCGCGCAGCGATCCGGTGATCGGCGCCATCCGCCCGCCGCCCGGCCGGGGGCGCACGTCGCGTCGATGACGGCGCAGGCGACGGCGGGGACGACCGCGGCGCCGATCCGCCGCATCCGCCGACGCGCGGAGATGCACAAACCAGACGACTCGGGGATGTCCATCGCGCGCCGCTCCTCCGTCTCGTTGCGCATGCGCGCACAACCGTCCCTGACCAGCAGGCGCCGCTGTCGCCGTCGTCGCCGGGCGCAGCGGGCGACGACGGCGTGCGCCGGACGCACGATGACGGTGGGCGGTATCCTGATCGCGCCGGGACATCGCCCGGATTGCACTCCTCCGCCGCACGGCGGGGGGCGATCACACAGGAGGAACCCATGGAAGAGGAAGATGAGAGTCGTTCTGCGCCCGCTGCGCCCGCGGCGCCCGCGGCGGACGCGGCGGACGCCGCCGGAGACGCGGCGGCGTGCTACGTCGAACGCCTGGCGGACATCGGCGCCGACTCGCCGCTGTTCGCAGCGTTCTACGACGCCGACGCCGGGGTGTGGGCGTGGCGTCTGGCGTGGGTCGATTCCGCAGGACGCATGCGCGTCGTCGAGGGAGACATTCCCGACGAGCTCCTGCGGGGCGACGAGGATGACGATGCGGCGCCGGACCTGCACGCCGCCATCGTCGCCGCCCGCGCCGCCGTGCAGGGGTTCTGCGAGGCGTATGCCGACGAGGACCCCGCGCTCGCGGCGATTCTCGACGCGATGATCGCCGAGGAGGGCGGCGACGACGCCGCCGTCGCCGCCGCCGCTGCACGCCTGGCGGCGCTGGTCGCCGCCGCCGAGTAGGGCGGCCAGACGATCAGCAGCGCCGCGCGCGGCATGACGCCGCCGCCGCCGCCGCGCGCATGGCGGCGGCGGCGGCGGCGGCGTCGCCGGAGGCGCTGCGGACACCGTCGCCGTTCCAGACCTCCCACGCCCGGCGTCGTCCGCGACGGCCGGCGTTGTGCGGACGCACGATGCGCTGCGCGTCGTCCACGGACGCGCGCCGGATCACGCCGTCGGGTCGCTCCATCGCCCCGCTCCGTCAGCCGACCCGATGGCGGTCGACGCACTGCGCGCCTTGCGCGGCGCCGTCCGCTGGTACGTCGGAGCGGGGCGCGGCGTTGGCGGCGGCGGCGCTGCGGATGCGGGGGATGCGGGGAGGGCGCGGTGAAGCATCAGCGAAATATCAGAGAAATATCATTGAATTATCATTGAATTATCATTGAAATAACATCTTTTGGGTGGTATGCTGCGGGAGAACGAGCATGAGGAGGGAACAACGATGATCACAATGACCACGATGCAACGCCGCGCGCTCGCTGCTGCGCTGCGGGCGGCGAAGCAGGACGCCTACTGCAAACAGGTCGGCGGGTTTGCCGTCGCGCGGATGAGCGACGGAACCATCGACTGGTTCCCGTTCGGGCAGCCGCCGCACCGCCACGGCGAGCCGGACCGGGGCGCCGTGATTCTCGCCAAATGGCGCTGGAATCACCGGCGCTGGTCACGGATCGCGTAGACGACGACGCGCGCCCGGTTCGCTGCGGCGAACCGGGCGCGCGTCGTTGCGTCTCAGGCGTCGGCGACGGCGACGACGCAGGCGTCGCCGTCGCCGGGGGCGGCTTCGTCCAGGGCGGGCAGCAGCCCGGCCTGGACGAGGACCTCGCGTGCGGCGTGGGAGAGCCGCACGTTGGTCACGAACCCCGCGACGTGCCACAGGCGCACGTCGCGGGGCCCCCGCAGTTCCTCGACGCGGGCGACCCGCAGTCCGCCCGTCTCCGCGACCAGGCGCTGCGCCTGGTCGCGGAGCAGCCAGACCTCGTCTACGGCGGAGACGACGTGGAACGCGGCGCTCGCCGCGTCCACGGCGGCGGCGAAGCGCCGCGCCGCCGCCCCGTCGTCATCCCAGGTCCACCAGTCGGGGACCGGGATGTGACCGTCCGGCAGCCCCCAGGCGCGCCGGACGGTCAGAACCGCCGGGAGCGGGGGGACGACCGGGCGCCAGACGGCGCCCCGGTCGTTCACCCGCACGGCGACCCCGTGCATCGCGGGGTCGCCGCGCTCGACGGCGGCGGCGAGGACCGCCGCCACGCGGCGCGGCAGCTCGCACAGCGTGGCGGCCTCGGCGGCGAACCATGCGGCGCTCCCGCGCCGCATGGCCCACCGCTCGCCGGTCCACGTCCAGTCCCCGAAGACGCAGTGCTCCGGGGCGACGCCGGCGACGCGCAGCGAGTCGCGCCCGCTGCGCTCGCCGAAGACGAGCGCGACGTCGGCGTCGCTGAGCGCCGCCGACGTCATGTCCGCCACAACGCGCCCGTCCGGCCCGAGCGGCCGGACATTGAGCGCGACGTCCGTCTCGCCCAGCCGGGCGAGACGGACACTAAGGCCCACGATGATATTGCTCATTGTTTCCTCCTTTCCGCCCCGCCCTGCGGCGGGGAGGTTGTGAACGGATGCAGCGATTCTGCATCCGCCCCCTATGGTACCGCCGACACAGGGGCGCGTGGCTTGCAACGCGATATCGTGCAGGCAAATTAACAAAATCAAAGGCACGAGTTTGGCGTAGCCGAGAGTGAGCGACGCGACAAAATGTGAACGCCAAGCGTAAGGGCGTGGAGCGTTGCACAGAACGATACGGTTGAGTGACCGCGTGCGCCTCATAAAAATCCAAGACTGAGACGCAAGAACGCGAAAGCGTCTTGAAAAACGGGGCGCTGGCTAACAAGCGGTTGCAGCCGACACGCTTCGCTCGCTGCGCTCGCTCCGCGTGCGGCTGAACCGCGTGCCGTCGGGCGGCTCAATGCCTTGAAACCTCATACTCAAGAGACACTACGGAGGGCTGACAAGTGAGCAACGTCAAAACACTTAAGACACTGACTGCAATTGCTGTAACGGTTGTACTACTTTGCGGGCTATCGGGGTGTATAGTTGCGTCAAATAAGCAAGCGACTTTAGCACCTCGTACAGATGTTACACCGCCGAGAATCGCTTCGCCAACACCAAGAGTAAATGCTGCTCAAACAGCAATAGACGCAGAAGTTGTCGGCCCATCGGAAGAAGTTGGCATCTCCCGCGAGGAAGATTCTCAATTGACTCCATCTCATCCTACTCAAGTCACAGCGCGGGCAACAGCAGGCGTGATTGTGTTGACATGGCTTGGCACTGGTGATGACAGAATCGAGTATTACCAGGTATGCCGAAAGATTGCCGATGATGAAGATTGGCAACTCACTGCCAGAGTAGAAGCTACAGGAGACAACAGGGGGTGGTATGAATTCAGGGATACAGCCACAGAGCGGGGTATTACCTACATATACGGTGTGTCAGCCGTAGATACTTACGGCAATGAAAGCACTATCTCCGAGAGTCCTGCTATTACTTCTCAGTGAGCTATTGGCTCTACAAACAAAGGAGGTCTCAAATGAACGGCAGGAAACAGATCGTTTGGTTGGTTGTTGTTGCCTTGGTGGCAACGATCGCGTTCGTGTTAGTCGGTAATTCTGTTGCAGCCCGCCCCTCCGAGATTGAATAAAGCGCATACTCACCAACACCCACGCCCACACGAGAGCCAGAAAGGGAACCCTTCGCCGGCGCTGCGCTGCAGGCGGCGCGGTATGCATACCGCGCGCCCGAACCGGATCGGCGCCGGGTGCGCCGCGCTGCGGCAACGCCGGCGCGCCTGGGTGCGCCAAAGGAACCGATGACCGGCGCGCCGGTCATGGCCACGCAGCACAGCGGCGGCGGCGCGACGACGGCGCTGCCGGGCGCGGGGGGCGGCGCGCGCGGGGCGCGGCGCGGCGCGGCGCATCGGGCATTGGGGAGCGACGCCGGCGCCGGGATCATCGTCATCCGCTGCATGGCGCGGCGGCGGCGGCGGCGCTGCGGCGCGCAGCAATCCGGTGATCGGCGCCATCCGACCGCCGCCGGGCCGGGGGCGCCCGGCGCGTCGATGACGACGCGGGCGACGGCGGGGACGACCGCGGCGCCGATCCGCCGCATCCGTTTCTCTGCCTCGGTCCCCGCCGCCGCTGCACGCTATGCTGAGGGCATAAGAATATTGAAACGCCCGCCTCGCCGCACGGCGGGGGGGCGATCAAAGGAGGAGAAATGAAATTGTCAAATCCATACCTCCTGGATGTCGAGCACACGCTCGGCATCCAGGACGGGCGGGTGTTGGAGCGGCACCCCTACGCCTACGCCTTGATCAAGGTGTGGCGTAGGGAGTATGCCTACGCCATACCAACCGACGACCTCGTTCGGCGAATCGCAGCCGATTCGCCGATCGTTGAGGTCGGCGCGGGACTCGGCTACTGGTCCTGGCTTTTACGCCAGGCGGGAGCCGAGGTACGGGCGACCGACTGTCGCCCGCCCGTGCAGTACTTCGATGAGCGCGGGCGCCTCGCGTTCACGCCGGGACGCCGCCCGGGGCGGCCAAACGAGTGGATCGACACTCGCCCGGCTTGGACGCTCGTCGAGGTGTCCGACGCGGCGAGCGCGGCGGCGGCGGCGCCGGAGACGGCGGCGCTGCTGCTCGTCTGGCCGCCCTACGACGACCAGATGGCGTCGTCGGCGCTGCGCGCCTTTCGCGGCGACGTCGTCTGGTATGTCGGAGAAGGCCGCGGCGGCGCGTGCGCCGACGTGGCCTTCTTCGACGAACTCGAGTCATCCTGGGAGCTGGACGAGGTGCATGCCCTCGTCCGGTTTCCGGGACTTTACGACTGGGCTCATCGGCTAGTGCGTCGCCGGTGAGGTCCATCGTTCGCCCCCCCGTTCCGCCTGCGGGCGGACGGGGGGCTTTTTTTTTTGCCTGCCGGCGGCGCGCGCGGGGCGCGGCGCGGCGCGGCGCAGCAGGCATTGGGGGGCGCCGCCGGCGCCGGGATCATCGTCATCCGCCGCATGGCGCCGCGCTATGCGGCGACGCGGCGCGCAGCGATCCGGTGATCGGCGCCATCCGCCCGCCGCCGGGCCGGGGGCGCCCGGCGCGGCGATGACGGCGCGGGCGACGGCGGGGACGACCGCGTGGCCGATCCGCCGCATCCGCCGACGCGCTAAGATGCACAAACCAGACGACTCGGGGATGTCCATCGCGCGCCGCTCCTCCGTCTCGTTGCGCATGCGCGCACAACCGTCCCTGACCAGCAGGCGCCGGACGACGACGATGTCGCCGGGCGCAGCGGGCGATCCGGCGTGCGCCAGACGCACGATGACCGTGAGCGGCATCATGATCGCGCCGGGACATCGCCCGGATACGGCGCCCGCCTCGCCGCACGGCGGGGGGCGATCAAACAGGAGGAGCAATGACAAAAAACATATCCCATCCATTCCTCCTGGATGTCGAACGCACGCTCGGCATCCAGGACGGGCGGGTGTCGGAGGGGCGCCCGCACGCCTATGTCCTCATCGAGGCGCGGCGGAGGCGGTATGCCTACGCTCTGCCGGACGAGGACCTCATCCGGCGCATCGCCGAAGATTCGCCGATCGTTGAGGTCGGCGCCGGCCTCGGCTACTGGTCCTGGCTGCTGCGCCAGGCAGGCGCCGAGGTGCGGGCGACCGACGTCCGCCCGCCCGCGCAGTACTACGACATGCGCGGGCGCCTCGCGTCCACGCCGGGAAGACGCCCGGGCCGGCCGAACGATTGGTTCGAGCCGCGCCCGGCGTGGACGTTCGTCGAGGAGGCGGACGCGGCGGCGGCGGCGGCGGCGGCGCCGGAGACGGCGGCGCTGCTGATCGTCTGGCCGCCCTACGCCGACCCGATGGCGGCGGCGGCGCTGCGCGCGTTTCGCGGCGCCGTCGTCTGGTACGTCGGAGAGGGTCGCGGCGGCGCGTGCGCCGACGCCGCCTTCTTCGACGAACTCGAGAACGCCTGGGAGCCGGATGAGCTGCATGCGCTCATCCGGTTTCCGGGCATGCACGATTGGACGCAGCGGCTGGTGCGCCGTCGGCGGTGAGGTCCGGCGAGGTCCATCGTTTGCACCCCCCGTTCCGTCTGCGGACGGACGGGGAGCGTGTTTTGCCCGGCGGACGCCGGCGCAGCGCCGGTGCGGTCCGGCGCGCCCGGCCGGTTCGCGTCCCGGAATGCGGTATCCTGGAGGCGTGCGGGGCGCATGCCCCGTGATGATCATCCGCCGCGCCGCCGCACGGCGGCGCGCGGAAAGGAAGGAGAGAAGGTGGACGACGAGAAGAAGATGCGGTTGCTGTTGGAGGCGGTCAAGAACCCGACGCCGCCGCTGTCGTCGCAGACGACAGCGGCGGCGCTCGCGGCCGTGCTGGCGCAGCCGCACGGCGGGGCGGCGGCGGAACCGGCGGTTGAGGCCGTCGCCGCGCTGATCCGCTTTGCGAATGCGGCGGTGCAGCGCGCTGCCGCGCCCGAATCCGTCGCGCTCGAAGCGGCGGAGCGGGAGGCGGAGACGGCGCTGACCTTCGCCGCGCGCGTCGCCGCGTGCGGCGGGGACGACGCCGGCGTCGCCGCGTTCGTCGAGCTCCTTGCCGGCGCCGTGCGGTGCATTGCCGCCGACGCCGGCATTGAGCTCGCGTAGTCAGCATCCGCCACGCCCCCCGTTCCGTCTGCGGACGGACGGGGGGCGTGGCGTTGGTCCGTCATCCAGGCTGATCGCCGGTCGCGCGCGCGGCGCGCGCACCCCTGGAGGAATCCGCAACCCCCGCGCTCCTGCGGCGGCGTCCGCCGCTGCATCGCGCCGGTCGCGCGCGCGCCGGACGGCGCCGATTCCGCCGCCGCTGCGCCGTTGGCGGCGGCTATGGTGGACGTGTCGGACATATCCCGCCGCCGGATGGCGGCGGAGAAAGGAGGAATGCATGATCGAACTGATCGAACCGACCGCCCCTGCCTCCAGGGCAGGGGCGACCCCCAACCGCCGCGCCGCGCATGCGCGGCGCGTCTCGTCCTTCTGGCTGGCGTATGCCGCCGGTCAGGAGGAGGCGGTCGCCGTCGTCGCCGCGCTTGCGGCGCGCGACGGCGACGACGGCGACGGCCACGGCGACGGCCACGCCGGCGACGACGGCGACGCATACGACGCCATGCCGATGGATGCATGGCTGGCGTTGAGCGACGCCGAACAGGCTGCCATCGTCGCGGCGTACCTGGCGCCGTCCGGCGCGGCGCGGGCGCCGGCGCCGCAGCGCGGCGCCTTCGACCCGGCGCGGGCGCAGGCGCTCCTCAGCGCCATGCGCAGCGGCGCATCGCTCACGTTCGCCGCCCGCGCGCTGGGGATCGGGCGCACGACCATCCGGAACTGGATGGCCGAACGTCCCGACTTCGCCGCGCAGGTCGATGCAGTGCAGGCGGCGCGCCAGGCCGCGCGCCAGGCCGCGCGGCGGCGCGGGAAACGCCGCAACGCCGCGTCGCGCTGAGGAGCGCCGTCCACCTCCCCGGCGCGCAGCGCCGCTCGTTCAAGCCCCCCGTTCCGTCTGCAGACGGAACGGGGGGCTTTTTTTTGTCCGACGCGGCGTGCGACGCGGGCGGCGCCGCGCCCGGCGCCCGCGGCGCCGCCCCCGACCCCGCCGCGTGCGGGGGGTCGGGGGGTTCCGGGGGGGGTTGCGGGGGGCGGTCCGGGGCGGGGATTTGGTTCCGAGAAGGAACAATTCTCGGAACCAAATCCCCCCCTCCCGCCGCCCGTCGGCGCGGGCGACGGCGGACGCGGCAGCGACGCCGCCGCCGCGTCCGCGCTCAGCAGCGCGCCGCGCCGTCCGCCGCCGCGTCGTCGTCAAAGACGACGCGCCCGCGCGCGCCGCACGCCGCCAGCCCGTCCTGCGCCGCCGCGTCGCGCGTCGCGGCCGCGCCGGCGGCGATCGTCACCCATGTTCCGTTCGCCTGCCGCTCGGCGAGCGTCCATGTCCAGCTGCGGCGCCACCGCCGCAGCCGCACTTCGTACCACCCGCCCGGCAGCACGCACCAGGCGAACGCGCCGCTTTCGCCGATATGGAAGCGCACCTCCATGAAGAATCCCTCCTCTCTGGCGCATCCTCCGCTCGCCCATCCTACCATGCGCCGCCGCCGGCGGCGGCGCGTGCGGCGCACGCGGGGTTCGCCGGGCATGCATGCGCGGCGCCCGACGTCGGGGGCGCCGTGGGGCGGTATCATGGGGGCATGGAAGCAGGAACAATCCAAAAAATCTCGTCCCTGCTGCGCCGCGCCGCGCGCGCGGCGCAGCAGGGAGAAAAAGAGGCGGCGCGCGCCGCCGCCGCTGCATGTGCAGCGGCGGCGGGAGCGGCCGCCGCTGCGCTCGTCGAACACGGCGACGAGCGCGAGGTGAAGCTCGCCACGGCGATCCTCGCCGTGGCGCAGCTGGCAGCGGCGATCACCGCCGCGCCGCCGGACCCGGCGCTCCGCCGGGCGGCGGCGCTGGCGGCGTGGGCGCTGCGGCAGGCGGCGCGCGGCCATGACGCCGCCGCCGCCGCCGCAGCGCACGGCGCCTTCGGCGAGGCGTTCGCCCCGTTCGGGGCGGCCGCCGAGGAGCTGGCGCGCCGCGGCGGTGACGACGCCGAGGCGCAGCGGCGACGACGTCTCTACTGCGACGTCGTCGCCGCCGTATCCGCCATGCGGCTGTGACGGCGGCAGCGCCGTCACCGCCGCGCACCCTGCCGTCCCCCCGTTCCGCCTGCGGGCGGACGGGGGGATTGTGTTGCCCGGCGCGGCGCACGACCCGCGCCGGGTCTGACATCTTGACATCTTGACATCTTGACATCTTGATGTCAATGTGGTAGCATGGAGCCGCCCCGCCGAAGCGGGGCGAGACACGAGGCGAGACACGACAGGAGGGGACATGGAGGGCGTGGAGGACATGAACGTGTGGGCGGTCGTGCATGCCATCCACCAGGGCGCGCCGCCCCGCCACATCGCCCGGCTGTTCATCACCGACGTGCCGGGCGACGTGACCGCGCGCGACCTCACGCGCGCCCTCACGCGCGCCGGGCGGCAGTTCGGCGAGTTCGGCATCCCCTGGGCGAACCACTACGTCGCGCCCAGGGCAGCGTGGCGCGACGAGGTGGAGGGCGCCTGGCGGCGCAGCGACGTTGCATGCATCGCCTACGCCGATCTGGACGACGCTGCGCGCATCGCCGTCACGCTGCGCCTGCCCCGCGACCTGCACGCCCGCCTGCAGCGCGTAGCGCAGCAGCGCGGCGTCCCGGCGCACACCGTGATCGTCGAAGCGGTGGACGGATATGTCGCCGTCCAGGAGCATATGCTCGGACGGCGTGAGGAGGGGAACAACAATGATGAGTGACAACAACAACACGGAGCGGCGGATCGTCGTTATCCGCCCGATCGGCGACCGCCGATTCAAACAATGGGTGAAGGTCGTGACGGGGGTGGATACGACCATCCCCAACGGCTACGCATTCCAAGGGTCCTTCATCGGCCTCGACCGGAAGGCCGAACTGGCCGTCGGAACCTTCCTGCTGTACTTCGGCATGGAGGGGTCGCGGACGCGCCAGTGGCCATGCGTCGCGCTCAAGGAAGTGACCCCCGACGGGAGGTTGGAGACGCTCTACGAGCGCTATGACCTCGACCGGTCGTGGGCGCTGGATGTCCGCGACGACATTGCCGCGATCATCGCCGCGCGGCGTTCCTCCAGCAGCGCTGATGTCACGGGAGACGCCGCCGCGGGAGACGCCGCCGGGAGCGTCGATGGCGCAGCGAATCCGCTGCTCGACGCCGCCGCCGCCGACGCCGACACGCCCGGCGACCTGCGGCCTGGGGGTCAACGCCTGGCGCTCGCCGCCGCCGACGACGCCGACGCCGACGACGCCGACACGGGCATGGCGTGGCGGCGTCGGCGGATCATCGCGGAGCGGGACGAGGACGAGGCGGCGGAACGCGCCGACGGGGGGGACTCGCCGTGATCCGCCGCAGTCCGCCGCGTCCCATGCGCCGCTGGGCCGTTGTTATCGACGGCGGCGATCACGTCCGCCGGATCATCACCGGCGTCCCGCTGCGCGTCGGCGCTCCCGCCCTGCGCGCGCAGCTGTGCATGCACGGCGTCGCCTACGGCGCCGGCGGCGATTGGTCGGGGCATGCGCTGCTCCCGGAGGAGCGCTGGACGCCCGCCATGCGCCGCGCGATCGCGGGCATGGACGCGCCGCCGATTCCCTGGCGCGCCATGGCGCCGGAGCGGTCGGCCATCGTCATCACCGTCGCCATGCCGGCCGATGCGTATGCCGCCGCATGCCGCGCCGCCGCGCGGGACGCCATGAGCCTCAACGCCTTCATCCTGGAGGCGCTGCAGGCGGCGCAGGCGCGGCAGGCGCGGATCGCGGCGCTGGTGCGGGCGCAGCGGCGCCCGCGCGCCCGGGGCGACGCCTGATCCCCGCGCAGCGCGGGGGGAACAACGCGGAGGGCGCCATGTGGCAGACAGCGTGGCAGACAGACGGCGCGATCCGGCGCGCCATGATTGACCGGACGACGCTCGTGGCGCGTCCGAACGACCTGGCCCGGCGCGGACGGCGGTGGGTCTGGGAGGTCTGGGACGGCGACGGCGCGTGCGTTGCGCATGGCGTCGCCGCGACCGACCCGGACGCCATGCGCGCAGCGGAGCGCGCGTTCGTCTGCGACCGCTCCTGGATGGAGCGCATGCATCGGGACGACCTGCGCGCCTACCTCGCCTGGTGCGAGGAAGGCCATGCGGACGACCCGGACGCGGGGTGGGACGAGCTGATCACCGCCGCCCGCCGCGCGCTCATGCGGCGCAGCGGCGACGCGCGCGGCGACGGCGGCGACGGCGGCGACGGCGCCGCCGGGCGCCAGCTGGCGCTCGACCTGGACGACTGATCGCTGCGATCTGCCCTGCGGCGCGTCGCCGTCAGCGCGCCGGACGCACGGAAGCGGCGGCGGCATCCAACGACCGCGCCCGGACCGATGACCGGTCCGGGCGCGGCGCGTCTCAGGGGATCAGGCGCGGTCATCCCCGCCGCGCGGGGCGCGGGCGGGGCGCACGCGATCGATGCGCAGCCCGCCGGCGCGCATGCTCTCGCGGCGGCATGCCGCGATCTGCTGCGCGACGTCGGGGTGCGTCGCCGCCAGGCGCGCGACGAGATCGTCGAGCGCCGCGCGGTCGTAGCTTGTCACGACCGTCGGCGCGGTGATCAGCGCCCGGCGGTCGCCGATCACCATATCCCCCTCGCGCGCGACGATCTGCGCGATCTGGTCGCGCAGCGCCGCGCGCTCGGCCTCCAGGCGCGCGATCTCGTCCTCGACCTCGCCGAGGTCGGCGAGCAGCGCGTGCAGCGCCTGGCGCGCCGAGAGCGCGCCGGATTCCCAGTCGGCGAACGCGGCGCGCGTCATGCGCGCGCCTCCGCCGCAATGCGCTGCGCCGCGCGCGTCGCGATGCCGCAGAAGTCGGCGACATCGTCGTCGTCCGGCGCCTGCACCAGGCAGGCGCGGATGGCGTCGAGCGCCGCCGCTTCTGCGCGCGCGATCTCCGCTGCGTCGACGATGCCGCCGTTGAGACGGCGCCCGACGATGCGCAGCAGCGCAACGACGCGCTGAAAGGCGTCGTGCGCCGCCGGGCGCACATCCGGCGGCAGCGCCGGCGCCATGATCGCGCCGGCGATCACCAGCGCCGTCGTCGGTCGTCGGAGCGGCGGCGACGCCAGTCCGACGACTCCGTTGATGATCGCGGCGGCGACCGCCGCCGCGCCGTCATCGTTGCTCATGCTCTCCTCCTTGCCCGGCGCGCCGCCATGCGGCGGCGCGGGCGTCGTATCGGCGACGGGGGCGATTCCCCGCGCACGCCATCAGCGTACCGCATCGGGATGCGGCGGCGTCAGCGCGGCCACGCCGCCGCGTCGGACGCGCGATCGGTCGGCGCCGTCCATGCGTCCGGCACGGACGGCGCCGTCGCATGCAGCGCGGCGCCGGCGCCGGCGTGTCCGGCGCCGCCGGCGATGCAGCGCCGTCCTGCGGCGACGCCCGCGCCGCCGGCGGCGCGGCGGCGGCCCCTCCGCGCCGGACGGCGGCGGCGGCCTCCAACGTCCCCGCCGCCGCCGCCGGCGCCGGCTCCCCCTCCGTCAGCTCGATGGCGACGGCGCGCCGGACGGCGGTCGGGTCGCTCATGCGCCCTCCCCGTTCGCCAGGCGCTCCAGGTCGTCGGCCAACGCCGCGACGACGTGCGCCGCCGGACCGCCGGATGCGCACGCCCGCAGGTCGGCGCTCGCCTGGCGCAGGCGGGCGCGGGCATGCCGCGCAACCGCCGCCCACATGTCCCGCGCGCCGCCGGCGCGTTTCTGGACGTCATCGGGGTCGGCGACGTCCATGACCCACGCCGCCCGCTCCAGGGCGTCGGCGAGCGCGGCGAACAGCTGCGCTGCGCGGTTCGGCACGGTCGCCGCCCCTGCCGACCGCGCATCCTCCCACGCGGCGTCCGCCGCCTGCGCCGCCAGCGCCGTGATCCGCGCCGCGCCGCCGCCGTCCCCGGACAGCGATGGCGCCGGCGGCGCCGACAGCGAGTCGATGAGATCCACGCTGCAGAGCATGTGCAGCGTGGCCGCCGTCAGCCGCAGCAGCCGCGCGGCCGCCGGCGCGTCGAAGGCGTCCTCTGCTTCCATATCCCCTCCGTTTCCGTTCGTTGCGCCGCCCGTCGGCGGCGCGGCGGATGATCACGGGGCCGTCGCCCCGGACGCTTCCATGATGCCGTATGGGGCGGACAACGGCGCGCCCCTGGGCGACGAATCGCCCAGGGGCGCGGGCAGGGGCGCGGGCAGGGGCGCGGGACGGCGCGACCGCGCGCGCTAGTTGCGCGGCGCGGTCGCGCCGCCGACCCGCTCATCGACAGAGGCGGCGCGCACGGCGGTCGCCCACTCCCGCAGCGTCGCGCTGCAGGACGACGCCGCCGACGCCGCCCACGCGCTATCCTCGTCCGCGCCGGCGACCGCGCGCAGCGCGGACGAGGCGTCCGCCAGGCGCCGCAGCGCGCCGTCCAGGTCGGCCTCGGCGTCGAACGCCTCGGCGACCCAGACGGCGGTCGCGGCATCCCCGTCCATCAGCGCCGTCAGCGCGTCGCCGAGCCGCGCCGCCGCCTCCAGCGCAGCGGCGGCGGCGCCGGCGATGACGGCGCAGCAGCGGCGCAGCGGCGCCTCCGGCGCGGCGCGGGCGCCGGCGCGCACCGCCGCGCGGGAGGCGGTCAGCGCCAGCCCGATTCCCGCGCTGAGCGGTTCGAGCGCGTCGTCATCGACGACGTCGTCGACCGATCCGGGGACGGGCGCGGCGACCAGCGCGGCCAGCAGCG
>Ga0272446_1002263_pt1 | contig 26523 bp, 20 predicted proteins | sample YNPCB0061_FD_194587 | JGI IMG/M metagenome (GOLD analysis project Ga0272446, IMG submission 194587) | Hot spring microbial mat communities from Yellowstone National Park, WY, United States - YNP-CB-006-1 | ecosystem: Environmental > Aquatic > Thermal springs > Hot (42-90C) > Sediment | place...
ATTTGCGCTCTCCCCTGGCGCCGCCCGCCATTGCGAAGCATCCCCGAAGCGAAGCGGAGCGGGAGGGCAGGTGTAGCGCAAATGCGGCGGTAGAGACCGCCTAATACACGCTTTCGTGAAGTACTGAGAATTAGTAGCTCACCTTACGCAAAACGTCCCGAAGGCTCACGTAAATCAGGCTTGGATTTTGCCCAAACCTTCGGGACGGTGCGTAACATCAATTAGTAGTACAGCGCAAGGTTGATTTCTTGCCGACAGACCGTCCGCGGACACTTGAATCAGGGTGATTGTGGGACAAGTCTCCGACTTGTCCGCGCAAGTTTCGTTCAGGGGCGACCTGACCCATTTGATTGACTTTGCGCTGTAATGTTAGTAGTACAGCGCAAAGTTCGACGCTAGAGAGCATCTCTTACGCTGTAACGTCTGCCCAACCTTGCGCTGTAATGGTAGATGACTCAAGTCGCCTGGCTGTCAGGCTTCTCCGAAGGCGGGGAGGGTGAGGGTTTCGGAGCCGCTTTGGATAAGGTAATGGGGCATCCAGCCAATGCCGAAGAGGGTGACAAAGATATTGGTCTTTTTGGGCGTCACGGTTACTTCGGTGATGTCGTTTACAGCGTTCCCCCAGCGGTCATTGATTTCGCGCAGGGTTTCTTCGCGGCGGCGCTGGAGTTCGGCAATCTGTTTTTTGTATTGGGCAATGGCTTCGATGGATTCCTGAACGTCGGCTTTTGCCTGTTCGGTGAGGCGGCGCTTGGTAAGGGAGGAGGAGAGGCGCGAGGCTTTGCGTCTGCCGCCAAATAAGCCGGTGAGGTTTTCGAGGTGTGTGCCTGCTTCCTCCACTTTGCGGTTGGCAAGTTCTGCCTGGTCTTCTGCCAGTTCGCGTTCTTCGCGGGCAAGTTTGTCTTCGAGGGTTTTGATCTGGCGGTCGAGTGAAGCGGTGGCTTTGGCGATTTCGGCGTCGCGTTTCTGGCTGGCGGTTTCGGCGCAGGCACGCATGAATTCGGCGCGGCTGACATCGGGGCCGGCATAGACTTTGAGCGTTTCGTTGGCGCGCGCCTGTACAGAGGAGGTGCGGAGGACCCAGTCGGTGAAGTCTTTTTGCAGGGCAGAGAGCAGGCGGGGGTCGTTGAGGGGGGCGTCTATGGCGGCGAAGCGGGAGGATGGCAGGGGAAGGTCTTCCCTGTTTTCGAGGGTGTGAGGGGTTATGGTGTGGTCTTCCCAGCGCAGGGCGGTGCGTTTGTCCAGCGTTTGGACGAGGACGGCGCGGGTGATTTCGCTGTCCACGCCAAGTTTGCGGTCGAGCAGGCGCACCTGGGCAGAGGCAATGAGGACGGGGCGGTAGAGGATGCCGGCAATGATTGCTTCGGCGGGCATGGGGTATCCCGCGGCTTTGAAGGCTTTGGGGAGGCTGAGGTTTTGAGGCAGGAAGTATTCTTTGATGCCCGCAGGGATGGCTGGCTTGGTTTGGGTGCCGGGGAGAGCGGAGGGCGAACGGTTGACCGTCGATGACGGCTGGCGGACATCCGCCGCGATGAAGGAGGGAGAGGCAGGTTCGGGGGAGGAGAAGGTTGGGGAGATGGCGGCAGGCGCGGGCGGAGTCTGAAGCGTTCTGTCTGCGTTGGCGAGGCGGTTGAGTTCGGGGATGCGGTTGCGGGGGAGGGGTCCGGCGAGGTAGTTCATCGTCCAGCGGGAGTGGAGGAGGAGGGGGGCTTTGGCGTGGATGTTGTGGAGGACGAAGACGCGCTTGCCGAGTGAGGAGATGAGGCGGTCGAATTCGCTGCGTGAGATGCCGCCGGCGGCGCTTTCGAGACCGTCGAGCAGGCGCTGTTTGTCCTGGTCGGTTTGGAGTTTGCCGATGAGCCAGGTGCCGGCGTTGGAGAGTCCTTTGTAGTCCACGTCTACGGGGTTTTGGGTGGCGAGCAATAGACCGACGCCAAAGGCGCGCGCCTGTTTGAGCATGCGCAGGAGGAGCGCCTTGGAGGGCGGATTGCGCTGGGGAGGGACGTAGCCGAAGATTTCGTCCATGTAGAGGAGGGCGCGCAGGGAGGATGAGCCGCTTTGGGTGCGCATCCAGGTTTCGACGGCGGAGAGCAGGAGGGTGACGAAGAACATGCGCTCGGCTTCGGAGAGGTGGGCGAGGTAGAAGATGTTGTGGCGCGGACGCCCGTCGGCGGTGCGGAGGAGGGAGGCGATGTCGAGCGGTTGACCTTCGCGCCAGGTTTGGAAGGCGGGGGCGGCGAGGATGTTGTTGAGCGCCATTGCCAGTTCCATGCGGTCTTTGGGGGGGAAGAAGGAATCTACGGGAAATGCGCCGAGTTTGTCGAAGGGCGGGGTTTGGGTTTGCAGGATGAGTTCGGTCAGGTCCACGCTTTTGCCGGCGCTCCAGGCGTTTTCGAAGAGGTTAGAGAGCAGGATGTGTTCGCGCGAGCGCAAGGGGTCAATGTCGGTGTAGCCGATCAATCCAAGCAGGGCGGTGACGGTGCTGGCGATTTTCTCGCGCAGGATTTCGCGGTTGTCGTGCCAGGGGATTTGGGGGGCGGCGAGGGAGGACAGCACGCTGACGGGGATGCCCGAATCGGAGCCGGGGGTGTAGATGGCGAATTGGGCGGCATTTTTGAGCGCCAGAATGCGTTCACGGTCTATGCCCCACTGTTGTAAGCCGCTGCGCCAGGCAAGGGCGGCATCCATGGCGGCTTGTTCGGGGGTTTTGCCGGCGCGGCGCGCCTGGTCGGAATCCAGCCAGGGCTGGAAGTCTTGGGGGGCGAGGTCGGGGAAGTGGAGCAGGAGGTTAGTGAGGTCGCCTTTGGGGTCAATGATGAGGGCGGGGATGCCGTTGAGGGCGGCTTCTTCGAGCATGACAATGCACAAGCCGGTCTTGCCGGAGCCGGTCATGCCGGTGACGACGGCGTGGGTGGTCAGGTCGGCAGGGTCGTAGTGGATGGGCTGGTCTGTGATGGATTGGGAGAGGGGGGCGAAGGTGCGTCCAAGGTAGAAGTGCGAGTCGGTCATAGGGTCTCCTGCGTGGGAATTCAACGGGATGATTGTAGCCCATGCGGCAGAAAACGCCCATTAAAAATTCAGAATCCGTCGCCTTTTGCAAATTAACTAGCTACCTGACACTTTTCAAAATCGTGAGTCCTTCGCCTGGTCTTGCCGCCATCGCCAGCGGATAAATCCGCTGGCTACGCCTACAAAGTCGGCTAAAACCGACTGCCAGCCCGCTTCAGCGGGCTTTGTGGGCATCAGCCCGACAATTTATCGTCGGGCGGTGGGGCGGAAAATGAAACTGTCAGGTGGCTAGCAGATTAACAATTAAATCGAGCAATCTCAGTTGAACCACAGAGACACCGAGTCACGGAGTTTTATTATGTGTCTTCGTGACTCGGTGGTTTGATTTTGAGGTTTGGCGGACAATGTCCTATGATTGTCCTAATTCAATCGTTGTCATTGCCATTGTGGTTGTCATTGTCGTTGTGGTTATCGTTGGTGTTGGTATTGGTGTTGGTGTTGACGTTAGTTCCGTTGTTGTTGTTGCGGGGAGGAGGGGTCAGCCCGCCGCTGGAAGAGGGGGCAGTAAATTCGATCTCTTTTACAATGAAAATGCCGGCGTCATAGTAGCCTTTTGCTTTGGCGAATGCGCCCACAGCAGGCGTGCCTTTGATTTTCTCTGCAAACTGGATGTCTAGCACGATGCCGTTGATGACGAGCAGTTTATTCTGGATGGAGGTGACGATGCCTTCGATGGTCGCTTCGGCGGGCGTGGCGGTTGCGGTAGGGGTAAGGGTGGGGGCAGGCAGGGGCGTTTCAGCAGGGGACGGTTGGGTGGGTGTCGGTTTAATTTCCTTTTCTGCTTCTGTATCTTCTTCTGGTTCGAATTCTTTGTTTATTTCTGGGAGGCGGGCGCCGGGCGGGAGGAGTTCGATGCGTTCGGCAAGGACGCCTGTGCCTTGGGTTCGTCCGCGCACGCGCACAGCGGCGCCAACTACAACCGGCTCGGCAGGCATAACGGTGTCGGCGGAGAGGAAGACCGGGATGCCGGAGACCAGCCATTCGGTCGAAGATTGACGCGTGACGTAGCCGGAAAAGTCTACTGTGGCGGTGCGTCCGCGGGCGAGGAGTTTTTGTATTTCTTCGTAGCGTTCGTTTTCGTGTTCGAGTTCGAGCGCTTCACGCTGTGTTTTGTCGAAGATGAAGAGCAGCGCCAGGTCTTCCCATGTGCGTTTGACGGGGTAGAGGCTGTCGCCGGGCAGGGTGGTGGTGGAGGCGCGTACCAAGCCTGTGCCGCTGATGAAGAGCATGGCTATCACGGTCAGCATGACGAGGGCGCGCCGCAGCGGCACAGACCAGAGTCGGCGGGCGGGAACGGCGGCTTTTTGTTCGCGAAGTTCGGCGGCGCGCTGGAGGAGGCGGGCGCGGTTTCGACGCACAATGGTTTCGGAGGGCGGCGGCACAGCCATGGCTTTTGCTTTTACAGCCGCTTCGAGGATGGGGCGCAGTTCTTCTGCCAGTTCGGGGCGGCGGAAGAGGATGGTATCCAGGTTTTCGCCCTGTTCCAGTTCTTTAAGGCAGGTTTCTAGAATTTCGTATTTATTCATTGTTCGCCTCCCCAATCAGCCGCTGGAGGGCGGCAAGCGCCCGGAATTGGAGGGCTTTTACAGCGTTGATTTTTTTCTTCATGGTTTGTGCGGTTTCTTCGAGAGAGTATCCCTGCCCGAAGCGGAGCGCCAGGACATGTTGTTGTTCATCGGTCAAGCGGGCGTAGGCTGAGCGCACAGCGCGCTGTTGTTCGCGGCGCTCCAGTTCATCTTGGATGGCAGCGGAGGTTTCGTCGGGCAGATGGTCGGAGAGTGGGTCAGTGGGGCGGCGGTAGCGGCGGCGCAGGTGGTCGTTGATGGCATTGGAGGCGGTGGCAATCAGCCAGCCCCGGAGGCTGGATTGCGGTCCCTGTCGTTTTTGCGCGGCTTCCAGCAGGCGCATGAAGACGTCGCTGGCAATGTCTTCCGCGGCTGTGTCGTCATCAATGCGATAACGGACGTAACGGTAGACTTCGGCAAAGTATTGATCGTAGATGGCAGTGATGGCTTGCGAATCGAGTTTCTGCAAACCGTTCAACGCGCTTTGTTCGTCAAAGACAGACATGATTCGCGTATTCCCAAGGGGTAGGAGTATTGAGAAAGGAAGGACGGCAGTTTGCATGGTAGTATAACATCGGCGCGTGTTTTTACGCCTCAGGGCATTTGGATGACTTCATAGAGAATTGCCTGGTCGTCGCGGTACACTTCACGCAAGCCGGGGTCGCGCTCTGCGGCTTTGATAAAACTGCCGTGTTTGAGGTCGGTGTGGACGTATTGCGAGCCAAAGCGGAGGGCGATGATGCTGGAGGGGTTTTCCACTTTGCCCTGTGTGACGAGCACCCAAATATCGTAGAGTTCGGGGTCGTATAACTGCATGTAGGTCGGGTCGAGACCGATGAGATAGGTGTTATGGGTGTTGTAGTAGAAGAGACGCGGGAAGTCGTCCCAATCGGTCTGGAAGACGCGGGAGCCGGCGGGGGTGTTTTCGACAAGCCATTGGGAGGCGCCGGCGTACAGGTCGTAGGGTTTGGAGTCGTTGATCGCTTCACGCGCCCTGGGAATTGATCGGCCGGCGCCAAGTATCACCGCCGCTGAAAGCAGGAGGAGGGGGGCGTTGTGAAGAATCCGCTTGAGGGGAGAGGGGGTGGAAATGCGGCAGGCAAATTGACGGTCGAGGAAATGAGCCGCCCAGGCAAAGGCGGCGAAGATGAGGGCAAACGGCGGGAAGTATTCGATGAAGCGGCGCGCCTGCATGAGCATCAATCCAAAAAGGAGGGATGTAAGCAGGGCAAAGGCGGTGCGGACGTCTATTCTGCGGTCGGTCAATCCCAAAGCAAAAATTCCGCTGACAAAGAAAAGCAGGGAGAAAAGCGAGTTTTCGAGGAGTTGCTGGGTGGTATAGGGAAACCACTCGTTGCCCACACTGACCGATGTGGCATTTGTCAGTTTGGGGAGCATGTGATTCCAGGAAAAGATGATGTTATCGGGGAAATAGGGGTTGATGATCATGCCGAGGGCAATGCCGCCGGCAATGAACAGCAGGGGTTTGTATTCGATGCGCCGCTCCGAAAGCAGGACGGCAAGAACATATAAAAAGCCAAGCGCAAGCATGAGGGGAAAGGCATCGTACAGCCAGACATAAATAAAGGACAGGATGACAAGATGTTTGTATTTTCGTTCGAGAAGCCATGTCATTCCGATGGCAAGGAATGCCAGCGAGAGCGACTGCGCGCGGGTGACGCTCATGCGGTAGAGGAAGGCATCCGAAATTCCGAGTAAAGCCAGCGCCCACAACCAGTCGTAGGGGATGCGCTGGCGATGAAAGAGAAACCACACGGCGAGAAATGCCAGGCTCGAAAAAACCACTGCCGACCATTTTGCCCCAAGGCGTAAATCGGCAAACCAGGTGAAGGGGATAAGTGCAACGTGATAAAGAAAGTGGTGGTCGTAATATTCTTGCGGGTTGAGGATGGAAAGCGGCAGCCAGGGGAATTCAGGCTTCAAGCCCTCGGTGCGCATGATTTGAGCCAGTTTGATGTGGTAAAAGCCGTCGTTATCGGGCATATCGGGCGTGGAAAATTGGATAAGCGACATGCCGGCAATGAACAGGAGAAAAATGCCGATAGAGAGGAGGGTTTGTCTTTGTAGTTTCATTGCACGCATCCGTGAGAATGGAACATCTGGAGGAGCGCTCCAGATGTTCCATATTGATCTTTTATGCCCCGAAGGGTGGGTTAATCATCGTCATTATCGTTGGAGTTATGGTTGGAGTTATCGTTGGAGTTACCGTTGTCATTGTCGTGATCATCATTGGAATTCTTGTTGTCATTATCGTTGGAATTCTTGTTGGAATTCTTGTTGGAATTCTTGTTATCATCATCGTTGGAATTCTTGTTGCTATTGGAGTTATCATCACCCTTGGTGCGGGAGGTGCGTTCGATTTCGCGGATGACGAGCGTCCCATCGGCAGCGGCAATCACGTGCAATTTGACCTGATCACCAACGGCAATGATGGTTTTGAACTCGGTGAAGGATGCAATGGTGTAGGTTACACCGTTGACAGTAATCGAACTGGCTGAAAGAGCTTCCACGACACCATAGATTTCCTGTTCGTTGTCAGGCGCTTCGTTGGCGTTGCCGTTCATGTTGTCATTGGCATTGCCGTTCATGTTGTCGTTGGCATTGCCGTTCATGTTGTCATTGGCGTTGCCGTTCATGTTGTCATTAGTGTTGCCGTTCATGTTGTCGTTGGCGTTGCCGTTGCCATTGGAATTATCGTCTACACCGGCAGGGCGGGCAGTCTCAATGCGCAGGGCAAAAATGCTGCCATCAGCCGTCACAGATGCTTCTACTTTCACAATATCACCAACCTTGACGGCTGGGTCAATCGAAGCGCCTTCTACACCGACGACCTGCCCGCTGATGGTCCACTGTGAGGCGCCTATGGCTTCCACGCTGCCGGTAAAGACGACCTCAGTGGACTGGGAGCCCTGGGAATTATCGTCCTGCCGCGGGGCGGAGAGGGGCGCTGCACCACTGCACGCGCTCAGCAGGTAAGCGCCGAGCAGCAGTACTGATATGAGAAAACGATGCGATTTATTCATTCTGAATCTCCGTAACTGAAATTGAGTTGGTTTAATCTGTCAGTCGCTGGAGGGAGGAAAAAGATACGGGTAAACAAAAACCTCCCGCAGGGCGGCGGGAGGCGAAGCGTCTAAATTGCGTCAGGCGGGCGGGTTATCCAGGCGAATTCCATGCCCGCGCACGGTGGTAATGTATTGATGCGTCGAATCAATGGAAGCGATTCGCTCGCGCAAACGGCGTACCAGCGCATCCAGTGCCTGATCCGAAACGCCAGCGGCTTGTTCATCTCCCCATACTTCTGCCACCAGGTCGGCGCGGGTAACCACTTCGCCGTTGTTTTTGTAGAGCAGCCACAGCAGTTTGAACTGCTGCGCCGAAAGCGGCGGCACCAGTTGCTGATGATTGACCCATACGCGCCTGGATTTCAAATCCATCATCAGGCGCCCGGAGGAGGGCGAGCCTTCCACCAGCGGGGTGGTGGCGTCTGAAATGAGAAAGATGAACTGCTGCGCCATAGCCATCGAAAGCAGGTCGCCATCCTGCAGGACAACCGGAGCAGTCAGCAGGCTTCCATTGTGATACGTGCCATTCTTGCTCCCTAAGTCTTCGAGGATGACACCTTCCGGCGTGGGCGTCAGACGGGCATGAAAACGCGAAATCTGCCGGTCTGTGATGACGACATCACAGCTCGGCTCGCGTCCCAGGACGAGGGTCTTATTCAACTGCCAGCGCTGTCCTTTAAGGGGACCGTCCTGCGCCACCAGCAAGGGAGCATCTTCCTGAAGCAATTTCATGGGTATTCTCGGGCGTTCTGCATAACATCGGTCAATAAAACAAAACGCTTGAGGGCATATATTATAATACGAGAGCAAAGACGCAAGCCTTCATGCAGGAACACGCCGACACCTGCCCGCGTTATTGCAAGACAGCATCGAGCCATTGCTCAAGGAGAAGAATTGCTTCCACCCCTCAAGATTGAGGAGGTATTGCGCGGTCGCTACAAGATCCGTGAACGGATCGGTCAGGGCGGCATGGGCGCCATTTACCTTGCTGACGACATGCGTCTCAAGGGTCGGCAATGTGCCTTGAAAGAAGTCGAATACGACCGCGCCCTCCCGGAAAACGTCAGAGCCGAAGCCCGCGAACAATTTCTGCGCGAGGCGACTGTTTTGGCACGTCTCGACCACCCCAACCTGCCCAAAGTTTCCGACTTCTTCTCCATCGGTCCGCGCGATTACCTGGTCATGGACTACATCCCCGGCAAAGACCTGCGCACGCTGCTGCTCGAAGCGCGGCGCAACAAGCGCTTTCTGCCAGAAAAAGAAGTGCTCAACTGGGCGGAACAAATCGCTAACGCGCTCTCTTTTTTGCACAGCCAGGAACCTCCTATCGTCCATCGCGACATCAAACCCAGCAACATCAAACTCATGCCGCATGGGTTGATCAAACTGGTGGACTTCGGGCTTGTCAAAATCCTTGCGCCCGAAGAGGTGACTATCACCATCATTCAGGGACAGGGAACCGCGCTCTACACCCCGCTCGAACAATACGGCGGCAGCGACGCTCACACCGACATCCGTTCCGACATCTACTCTTTCGGGGCGACGCTCTACCACCTGCTCACTAATGAACCCCCGGCAGATGCCCGCAAGCGCTTCCTCTCTCCCGAAAGCCTGATCCCCCCGCGAGAAATCAACCCCTCCCTTTCGCCTCGCACCGAAAAAGCCGTGCTGTGGGCAATGTCTATGCACCCCGACGAACGCCCGCACAGCGTCAGTGAATTCAAACAGGCGCTGCTTGGTCACCGCGACACCCCCACCCTGCCCATCTCCACCCTGCGAACACAAAGCCGGCAGTCTCATTCCATCACAGACTACCTTGCCAGACCTGCCGAAGCCATTCTGGCGTGGGGCGCAGCGGTCCTTTTTCTGCTCAGTTTGCTTGCAACTTTGATTCGCTAAACAGCCGCCACCAGACCCACCCCACTATTGCGGCGAACGCCTCCCCTGCCAGCGTAAACAGCAACACCCCAAACGCGCCTCCCGACTCAGACGCCACCCAAGCCTGCGCGCCCGGAAATCCAAGCGCCAGGTAGTTATATGCGCTCAATCCGCCAATCATCACCAACAGCGCAAACCGTATTCCCCATTGCAGTGAAATCAGGCGGCTCACTGCCCAGAAGGTAAGCAGGGCGCTTCCTATAACTCCCATCAGGACAATCAACCACAAGCCAGCCCGCGGATACCCCTCTGGTGAAATGAAATTATTGACTGGCGCAACAGTGGGCGTGGGCATGGGCGTTTCAGGGGTGGTCGTGACTTCCGGCGCCACCACTGTGACCACCACTCCATTGCTGGTGGCATCGAATTGCAGCACGTCCGAAACGACCGCCGGCTCACTCACGGCGCGCAATTCAACCTTGCCGGGCTTATCCACCACAAACGAAGCGCGCGCCACACCGTCAATGGTGGTTGCTTCCACCTGCTTCAGAATGCTGCCCGTCTCATCGCTGGTGGACATGGTGAACCGAACCACTGTGCCATCCGGAACAACGTGCTGATTGTGGTCGAGCACCGGTCCCGCACGGACGGAGATGGAAGCGCCAATCCTGTAAAAAGGAGTGGCAGTAGGCAGGGGGGTGAGCGTCCCTTCGCTGATAACTTCAGCCGGTCCCTCCTGCTCCAACCGCAGAGGAATGATCTGCTGAGGGTCGGGGGAAGTCTGGGTGATCAGGTCATACCCAACCGCAGGGACGGAAATTGGCGAATTGCCCTGCAAAGAAATTTGCTGAAAGAGGATACGCGCCGCTACATCTACAAATGCAGGCTGTTTGCTGTATAAGGCATAGTATGCCGTGAGTTTGGAAATATCGGTTGCGTCGAGGTAATAGGGAGCAGTAAAGGAGAAGAGAATAACGTCTTTGTTGCGAAGCAGGTTTGGGCGTTCAGAAAAGAAGTGCCGCAGCAGATTAATTTGCCCGCTGCTCACATCCGTCAGGGAAATGACAATCCACGAAGCATTGATCAGCGAGATTTCGATATTGGTATCCGCCTTGCCGTTGAGCAAATTTTCCAGTTCCTTGAAGGAAAAGGAACTTGTGCGGCTGCGAAGTACCTGCCCGCTTCCATCAGGACCATACAGGCGCAAAACCGCTCTCTGGAAAGCATCTTCCGCCGGAATGCCATGTTCGGGGCAAACATTGCATTGTTTGTAGGGCATTACGTCGGTCAGAAAAACGAGGCGGTCGCTGGTGGTGGGAGGCGAGGGCAGGATGGTGTTCAATTCCTGAGGGTCGGGGCTGATTAAGGTAGCGGCGCTGCGGGCGATATCAAAGGATATCTGGCTGGAAGCGCCTAAACTGCTCAATGCGTCTTGAGGCGGAACCACATCTTGAAATTCCAGAGAGGGGTACATGCGCAGTTTGTGAGTAAGGATGCGCGTGACAGCCGCATCCACCAGCCGGGCGAAGATGGGGTCGTTGCGGTATTCCTGGGCAAAGGAATCCAGAATACGCAGGGTAGCGGCGGCGGTAGTATCCAATTCGTCGGCGCGGATGTTGCCGAGGTAGAGCAGGTCGTTGCCCGCCAGAAAGGCATCGCGCGCTACCAGGCGGGGTGAGAAGCTCTCTCCGTTCAGCGAGTAAAAATCGCGCACTGCCCGGCTGCCCAAGTCATCGCTGACGACAAGACCTCCTTTGGCGCGCCAGGAGGCAAACTGCGGCAGCGCCAGAATGGCAGAAAGCGCCGACGCATCGAAACTTACAGGGCGCGTGGTGGCACGGATGTTGCCCTGAAACCCCTGATAGCGGATATGCGAGACCAGCAGCCCGTCGGCAAGCGCGGCGGGGTCGTTGGAGGCAGTCACCGCAAAGAAGGGGGAGAGCTCCACCTGCTTCAATTGTTCGAGCGATTTGCGGACAGTGGCGACTTCGTCTTCGGGCGAACGGTCCGAGCCGCCGCGTCCGGGAAAATGTTTGGCAACGACCACCATCTGTCCCTTACTGCCTGCATGCAGACCGGCAATGTACGCCTGTCCCATCTTTCCCACCCAGTATGGGTCGCCGCCAAAGACGCGCGTTCCCAGGTCGCTGCGCGCCGCCGGGTTGGGCGCTTCCACCACGTCCAGCGAGGGACCGAGGAAAAGGTTGAAGCCAAGCGCAGAAAGCTCTGCCCCCATCACTTCCCCCACCTGCTCGGCGTTTTCGGGCTTCCAGGTTGCGCCAATTGCCATCTGGTTCGGCAGGGGAGTCAGCCCATTCAAAATTTGATCGGCTGGCGCGCTATCGCCCTCCTGCGAAATACCAATAAACAGCGGCACATAGGTTTGCGCCGGCGAAGGGGCAGAATAAGAGGCATCCCATTCGATGCCCTGCAGGTTTGCAATCAACTGATGCGCCGCGGTAACCGTGTTCGGCTCTTCGACAAAGTTATCGTTTTCCGCCAGCAGGATCACGCCGCCAACATGATGATTGGCAATCAAATCGTAAATCGCCGAGCCTTCGCTTGTATCCACCCCGCTAAATGTAACGAGGAATAACTGTCCTACCCGTTCTTCAGGGGTCATGGAATCCAGCAACGCCTGCACCTGCGGAGGCGGAGCAGGGGTTTGAGCGCGGACGCCGGTAACAGGTCCAGATAAAGAAGCGAGGAAGAGAATCAGGCTGAGAACAGCGGAGAGACGCTGCCATGCGTTGCGTTTATCCGCTCGATTGCGCTTCATTTTCTCGACCTCAACCTGTTTTCTGCTCATCAGCCTTTTTCTCATCTGCCGCCTTTTCGGCGCGCAGGCGAACTGCCAGTTGTGGATCGTCGGTAAAGACGCCGTCTACGCCCCACTTGAAAAGACGGCGTAACTCTTCCTCGCCGTTCACCGTCCAAACGTGGATGCGGCGCTGGAGGCGGTGTGCAAAGTAGATCAGGTTTGGGGTGGTGTCTTTCAGGTTGGGATGCAGGGCGTCGTATTTTCCAAAGGCAAAGCCAAACGAACGAGACCACCACCCCAGCAGACCGTCCAACGCCAGTAAGCCAGCGGGGACTTCGGGCAGATAGCGGCGCGCATTGGCAAGATTGCGCGGTAGAAAGGAGGAAAACAGGATGTGCTTTTGCAGCCCAAACTTTTTGACCAGCATACACACGGATTCGACAAGGTGGTCGCGGGGGGTGGAGTAGTTGGTGAGTTCTACGTTGATGAAGGTGCGCCTGCCAACCGCTTCGAAGACTTCTTCGAGGGTGGGGATTTTTTCGCCCTGGAATTTCGCTGAAAAGAAACTACCTGCGTCCAGTGAGCGCAAATCGGCAAGGGACATGTCCTTGACTTTTCCATGTGCGCCGGTGGTGCGGTCCACGGTGGCGTCGTGAATGACGACAACATGTCCATCGGCGCTGAGTTTGACGTCGAGTTCGAGGGCGTCGGCTCCTTGCTGAAGGGCAAGTTCGAAGGCGGCAAGCGTGTTTTCAGGCGCATGCGCTGAGGCGCCGCGGTGGGCAAAAATGACGGGGGTGGGAAGGTTTTTGAGCATGGTAAAAAAGAACGGATCACGCATGGAGAGGGAAATGCGCAATCCGTGCGGTGTGTGAGGGGTGAGGTTAAATGTCCACAAAATAGGATGTGGCGGCGCGGTCGAGCATGTCGCGCGACATGGTGGGCGGCACGGAGAGGTAGCGGGCAATGTCAAGGATTTGGTCGCACAGATCGCGCGGGTGTGAGGCGCGCAGTTTGCGGTTGCGTTTGATGTACCACTCTTGCAGGAGGTATGCCAGTCCCTGGTCGCTGTATTCCACTTTTTTGTCGGCGGCAACGCGGCGGAAGATTTCGCGGTATTCTTCGTAGGTAGGGTCGCCGATTTCGATTTTGTGACGCAGGCGCCGCAGGAAGGCTTCGTCCACCAGGTCTTTGGGGGGGAGGTTGGTGGAAAAGACGATGAGGACATCGAAAGGCACTTCCACCTTGCGTCCGTTGTGAAGCGTGAGGAAATCCACGCGGTTTTCGAGCGGGACGATCCAGCGGTTGAGCAGGTCACGCGGGCGCACCTGCTGGCGTCCGAAGTCGTCAATCAGGAAGATGCCGCCATTGGCTTTGACCTGGAAGGGGGCTTCGTAGAATTTGTGGGTTTCGTCGTAAACCAGATCCAGTCCTTCAAGGGTCAGTTCGCCGCCCACCACAATGAAGGGACGGCGGATTTTGACCCAGCGCGGGTCACGGCGAGGGCTGGCGCGCAGGTTGCCGGTTCCGGTGGGAGAGGCTTGCCCGTCCGCTTCGGGGGCAAGTTTGTGGCTGACCTGGTCGTAAACTTTGATTACCTGCCCATCGAGGTAGAGGGCATAGGGGATGTACATGGACTGGGTGAGGATGAGGTTGCCAAAGGCGCGGGCGACGCTGGTCTTGCCGTTACCAGGCGGACCGTACATGAAGATGGATGTACCGGAGTTGAGGGCGGGTCCGAGCCGCTGGAAGGTGGCTTCGGAGAGGACCAACTGTGAGAGAACCTGGCGCATCGTCCGCGCGGTGACGGTCATGCGCCCGGTCTTCTGGCGGCGGATGGCTTCGTTATAAACCTCGAACGGTACCGGCGCGGGACCGGCATACTGGCTGCGCTCGAGGGCTTCGCGGGCGCGGGTGATACCCGCCCCGGTGATACCGTACGTGTACGCGCCCTCGCCCAAACCGCCCTGCGAAGACTTGACCTCGATAAGTTTTTCGCGTTTCAAGGCTTCGAGGATGCCATCGGTGACGCCGGCAAACGGCAGGGCAATCGCCTCAGCAATTTTAAAACCGCTCATGAAACCCTGGTTATACAGAATTTTCAAAGCCAGATCCTGCAACCAGAGGACATTCAAGCCGGTGTCTTCCACAGAATTGATAGGCGGCGGCGAAAAAGGAACAGGCGCGTCAGACGAGCGCATGAGGGTACTGCTCATAACACCTCCCAGCACGGGATAAAGAATAATGCGACACTCAGATTATAGCACGCCCAATTTTGGATGCAATGCAACGGAAAACATCGTATATAATCTGTAATGTCATGAATCTTTCCGTTATCATTCCCGTTTACAACGAAGTAAACAACATTCGAGAAATTGTCAAACGCGTGCAAGCCACCAGGCGGGCAAGCGAAATCATCATCGTGGACGACGGCTCACAAGACGGCACACGCGAGATTTTGAAATCGCTGGACGGCAAACGTAAAGTACGTGTGATTTTGCACGAAAAGAATCAGGGCAAAGGCGCAGCGGTGGTCACCGGCATAAAAGCGGCAAAGGGCGACGTTTTGCTCATCCAAGACGCCGACCTTGAATACAACCCCCGCGATTACCCTGTCCTGCTCCAGCCCATCGAGGAGGGGCTGGCAGATGTGGTCTATGGTTCGCGCTTTTTGGGGGCGCCGCACCGCGTCGCCATGTTCTGGCATCAGGTGGCGAATCAACTGCTCACTCTCATGACCAACATCCTCTACGATTCCATTCTGACCGACATGGAAACCGGCTACAAAGTCTTCCGCCGTGAAGTCATCGAGGGTATGAACATCCGCTCCAAGCGTTTCAATTTCGAACCGGAATTCACCGCCAAAATCCTCAAACGCAAATACCGCATCTTTGAAGTGCCAATCTCCTTCAACCCGCGCGACTATTCCGAAGGGAAAAAAATCAAACTCAAAGACGCCTTCGAGGCAGTCTGGGCGCTGCTGCGCTATCGCTTTTTCGACTGATGAATCTGAACGAACAGCTGGAACGGGAATTTGCGCTCGCCGAGCAGGCACGCGCCAGAGGCAACGAGGGACAGGCGCGCGTGTGCGCCCGCCGCGCGGCAGGAATTGCCATTCGGGAATATTTGCTCCGCCAGGGGATTCAACCCCGCAGCACGAGCGCCTACGACCTGTTGAACCTGCTCAAGGACGACCCGCTTCTTTCCCCCGACCTGAAACTGCTCGCCGACCATTTGACCTTGCGCGTCACCGAGGAATTCAAACTCCCCATCGAAGCCGACCTCATCGCCGAGGCGCGGCAGTTGTGCGCTGCCCTGCTGAAATGAAAAGCCCCTGACATCAGGGGCTTTATGCTTGTGGATGACGCGACCGTAGAGAGCGCCTGCGACGCGCTATTCAACGATTGTCTGTTACATGCTCTTCCGGCTCATCAAGTAGAAGAAAGCTCGCGCCAGCGTGATGACCAGCACCATCCCCGACATGACACCGCCCAGCACCAAAAACATCTTCTTCCAATCGCTCAACCGCAAGGCAATTTCCTCCCGCGCCGGAAAGCGAATTCGCTCGCGCAGGCGTTGAACCATGTCCCTCGAAGGCTGAATCGGTTTCAAGGTCCCGGCAAGACGCGCCTCGAGACCGGCAAGGACATCATCAGAAAGAGCGGTTGAGTTTCTGCGTACCATTTGTTTGTCACTCACAAATTCAATCAGCGGGGTAGAGAACCAGCCCAACTGTACCCGGTCCGAAATTGATGACAAGGGAGATGGAGAGGTCGGTCAGGTAGGCTTCTTTGACGTTCAGCGATTTTTTCGCCTGTTCCATTAACACCTGAGCGGCTGCAAGGTCACGGGCGTGTACCACCCCCAGAGAAACAGGCTGACTGCCCGCGTGTTCTTTCGCCAGTTCGACAACGCGCTCGAAGGCGGCTTTGCGGGTGCGGACGCGATCCACCATATCCACGAGACCGTCCTTGAGCATGGCAATCGGCTTGAGGTTCAGGGCAGAGGCGAGCGCCGAGCGCAGGGCGCCGACCCGTCCGCTGAGGCGGGCATATTCGAGGGTGTCGAGCGTCAGGATGATGAGGGTCTTACTGCGCACGCTTTCGATGAATTTGACGATTTCTTCCACGCTTTTGCCGGCCCGTTCCATCTGACGGGCGGAACGGCACATAAAGGCGGTACCCATCGAGCCGCCCAGGGTATCTACAGGGACGATGTTGTATGTGCCTTTGAGTTCCTCTGCCGCAGCGACAGCGGAGGCATACGTGCCGGAAAGTTTGCTGGTGATGTGAATGGAAAGGATGGTATCGCCGGGCTGGGCAATTTTTTTGTAAAACTCAACAAACTGGTGGGGTGAGGGCTGGGAGGTTTTCGGGTGCGGCAGGCTTTTGCTGTCCACCAGTTTGTAGAACTCGTCCATGCTAAGTTCAACGTCCTGGATGAAGGTTTTCGCTTCGCCAAAATGCACATTGATGGGGATTCGCTGGATGTCGAATTCCTGATACCACTCAGCAGGAATGTCCACTGCGCCATCGGTCACAATTCGAAACATGGCTACTCTCCTTCAAGGCTGATGTTTTGGTCGCCAAGTTGGTCTCGCAGGGCAAGCAATGTGCGGTGGTAGAGGCTCTTGATTGCGCCCTCGCTGCGTCCCATGATGGCGCCGATTTCGGCATTCGACAGGTTCTCGACAAATTTGAGGATGAGGAGGTTCTGTCTTTCGGCAGGCAGGCGTCGGATAAGTTTGAGAAGCGCTTCCTGTTCCTGAGAACGGACAAGGTTTTTCTCGGGGTGGTCACCTTTAGAAGGCAGAATGGGCAGGTCTTCCAGAGGAATTTCCTGCTTGCGGCTGCGATCGCGATGCCAGTTGGCAACCAGGTTATGAGCGATGCGGTACAACCATGCCGAAAAGGGAACGCCGCGGTCGGTGTAGTTGTGAATGTGATTCATCGCCCGCTGAAATACACGGGCAGTGAGGTCTTCTGCGTCATGCAGGTTCCCTGTACGGTAGTAGACATAGTTGAAGATTCGATCCACATAGCGCTCATAGAGCAACCCGAACGCATCGCGGTCACCCTGAGAAGCGAGCAATAATAATTTCTCTTCGTTGAACTCGGTCTCCTGCACTCGTCTGGTCCTACCGGCAGGGTTAACACAAATAACCCCACCGGATTTGAGAAGTTGCACAAAAGTATAACATGCAGGTTTGCAAATTCCGATAAAGATGTCGGATTTGGGAATTCGGTATAATGCAAGTTTGCTGTGCGGCTTATGCTCATTGAAAGTAAAACATTTGTGCTAGAATAAGCATTGGCAGATATTCACAAAAACTGACGCACCGGAAATGTTCTCCAACGCCCGCAGTGAAAGAAAACAGCGAATTTTCACTGAGAGAAAGCATTCGGTAATTCAGTTCAGCCACAGATAAATGCAGATAAACTCTGATTTTGATAAACCCAGTTTGTTGATATGCAAATTTTTGGTTTTTAGCGAGCCAAATCTATTTCATCAGTGTTCATCTGTGGCTAATAAAACAAATTGCCGAACGCTCTCTGAGATTTAGAACGACCCGCGAGCAATCCCATTCCAGAGGAGTTCCATGACATCCAACAACATCCGCGTGGTTGGCGCGCGCGTCCATAATTTGAAAAATATCACGGTGGAGATTCCCCGCGACAAGTTCGTGGTCATCACAGGTTTGTCGGGGTCGGGCAAATCGTCGCTGGCATTCGATACGATTTTCGCCGAAGGGCAGAGGCGTTATGTCGAGTCGCTTTCGGCGTATGCGCGGCAGTTCATTGGTCAAATGGACAAGCCTGACGTGGATTACATCGAAGGGCTCTCCCCCGCCGTCTCAATTGACCAGAAGTCCACCAGCCACAACCCGCGTTCCACAGTTGGCACGGTGACCGAAATCTACGATTACATGAGGTTGCTCTTCGCGCGGACGGGCATCCCGCACTGTCCCGTGTGCGGACGCGAAGTGACGAAACAATCGGCGCAGGAGATTGTGGATCAAATCCAGAACCTGCCCGAAGGCACGCGCATCCTCATCCTTGCGCCGCTCGTGCGCGGACGGAAAGGCACGTATCAAGCCGTTTTCGAAGAAATCCGCAAGGCAGGCTTCACCCGCGCCCGCGTGGACGGCACGGTCTATTCGCTGGACGACGAAATCGAACTCGACCGCTACAAACAGCACACCATCGAAGCCGTGGTGGACCGCCTCGTCATCTCCCGCGAGGGAACGAAAGAAGACCAGAAAGCCGCGCTCACCCGCCTGACCGACTCGGTGGAGACGGCGCTCAAGTTTGGCGAGGGGTACGTCACCGTCAACATCCCTCACCCCAACCCCTCTCCCTCAGGGAGAGGGGCGCGGGGTGAGGGCGAAGACCTGCACTTCTCCGAACACCTCGCCTGCCCCGAACACGGCTCGACCGTCCCGGAAATTGAACCGCGAACCTTTTCCTTCAACACGCCGCAGGGCGCCTGCCCCGACTGTCAGGGACTCGGCTCGAAACTGGAAATTGACCCCGACCGCATCATCCCCGACCGTGACCTGTCTCTCAACGAGGGAGCGATTGCCAGCATGGAGTGGGGTCCGCGCGAGGAAGGCGGCTATTACTGGCAGAGTCTCATCAACGCATGCAAGGCGTTCAAAATAGACATGGACAAGCCGGTCCGCGAATTGACGAAGGAGCAATTGGACATCATTCTGTACGGCACGGGCGACAGACAAATTCAAATGACCTATCAGAGCGCGGGCGGCAATGAGTTCAAGTTTTCGCGGGCGTTCGAAGGCGTCATCACCAATCTGGAACGCCGCTACCGCGAGACGAACTCGGAATACATTCGCGAGAAGATTGCCGAGTTCATGTCAGACCGTCCGTGTCCGTCGTGCCAGGGCAAGCGTCTCAATCCTGCCGCGCTGGCAGTCACCGTAGATGGGGTGAACATCGTCGAGGCGAATTCTTGGCATGTCCTCAAAACGCTGGAGTGGATCAAGAAACTTTCGGGCAAAAACTCTCCGTTGAGCGCCAAGCAAAAGAAGATTGCCGAGCGCGTGCTCAAGGAAATCCACGAGCGGCTGACCTTCCTGGTCAATGTGGGGCTGGATTACCTGACCCTCAATCGCTCCGCCACCACGCTTTCGGGCGGCGAGGCGCAGCGCATCCGTCTGGCGACGCAGGTTGGCTCAAGGCTGGTCGGCGTGCTGTACGTGCTGGATGAGCCGTCCATCGGTTTGCATCCGCGCGACAACGCCAGATTGCTCGAAACGCTCAAAGGTCTGCGCGACCTGGGCAACACGGTGCTGGTCGTGGAGCATGACGACGAGACCATCCGCGAGGCGGATTGGGTGGTGGACCTGGGTCCTGGTGCGGGGGAGCATGGTGGTCAGGTCATTGCAGAGGGAACACCGAAGCAGATTTTGGCGCACCCAAAGTCATTGACAGGACAATATCTCTCGGGGAGGAAGCAGGTTCCAGTCCCGAAAAAGAGGCGGGAGGGAAACGGCAAGAGTCTCAAGATTGTGGGGGCGTCTGCGAACAATCTCAAGCACATTGATGTCAGTATCCCGCTGGGGAAACTGGTTTGCATCACGGGCGTGAGCGGTTCGGGCAAGTCCACGCTGATGAGCGACATCCTGTACAACGCGCTGGCGGCGAAGTTGATGGGCGCGCGGACTCAAGCGGGCGAGCATGAACGCATCGAGGGCGTGGAGCATCTCGATAAGATCATCAACATTGACCAGTCGCCCATTGGGCGCACGCCGCGCTCGAACCCCGGTACGTACACGGGGCTGTTCGACGAAATCCGCAAGTTGTTTGCCGAACTGCCCGAAAGCAAAGTGCGCGGATATAAACCCGGTCGGTTTTCGTTCAATGTGCATGGCGGGCGCTGCGAAGCCTGCCAGGGACAGGGCGAACTGCGCATCGAAATGCAATTCCTGCCCGATGTGTACGTGCCGTGCGATGTGTGTCACGGCAAACGCTTCAACCGCGAGACCCTGCAGGTGCTGTTCCGCGACAAGTATTCGATTGCCGACGTGCTGGACATGACCGTTGACCACGCGCTGGAGGAATTCAGGAATTACCCGCCGATGCTGAACAAGTTGAAACTGCTGCAAGAGGTGGGGCTGGGGTATATCCGCGTCGGTCAGCCTGCGACGACGCTTTCCGGCGGCGAGGCGCAGCGTGTGAAACTCGCTAAAGAACTCTCGCGCCGCGCAACCGGGCGGACGCTGTATGTGCTGGATGAACCTTCAGTTGGTCTGCACGCAGCGGATGTTCACAAATTGATCGAAGTCTTGCAGCGGTTGGTAGATGCCGGCAACTCGGTACTCATCATCGAACACAATCTGGACATCATCAAGGTAGCAGACTGGGTCATTGACCTGGGTCCCGAAGGCGGCGACCGCGGCGGCGAACTGGTCGCTGAGGGAACGCCCGAACAGATTATGAAGGTCAAAGGCTCTTACACGGGAAAATACCTGCGGGAACACGTAAAGTAACTCACCTTACGCAGTAGCGCGAAATGTTGGGGATTAACGATTTAGGACTTACACAAAACCTTGCGTAGAGCGCGTTCTCCCTTCGGCAAGCTCAGGGCAGGCTAGCGCGCGGGAGGCGTAAGCGATGTTACACTTGCCCTGGCGGGCAAACGTCAGGGGAGAACGTCAATTACGCGTAAGTCCTACGATTAAAACGAGCAACCTGATTTAAACCACAGAGAGATAGAGTCTCGGTAGATCACGAAAACCTCGCGTAGTGTGCGCTCTCTAGCGCAAAACTGGCGTTAGAGAGCGCCAATTACGCGCTTTCGTGAAGTACTGAGTCACGGAGTTTTTATGGTTTTTCTCAGTGTCTCCGAGACTCCGTGGTTTGACCTTTATTTTGGAAGCATCAAATCTCCCCTTTTTTCAGGTAGAATTACTTTCACGCCTGAGATGGAACAATCTTCCATCGAGGCGTGTTTAAGGAAACAAGGAAACTAAATCTATGCTCAATCGTACACCCCCCAATAAACCGCCCAGCACCACGAACATCATTCAGTCGTATCGAAAGCGGCGCTTGCAGAGAGGACCGTTTCTGCTTTACGGAGCCATTGCGCTGGTTGTCATTGGTTTGGTTCTCGTTGTCGTCTGGCTGATGGGACCGAATCAGCCGCTCGGGCAAATGTTTGCCACCGAAACCCCGACCGCCACGGTCACCTTCACACCCACTGCCACCAACACCCCAACCCCAACGGCAACAATCACCGAAACGCCCACCATCACCTTTACCCCCACCCCTTCTGAACCGTTCGCCTATGTAATTCAGGAGGGTGATACCCTGCCTGCCCTTGCCGAACGGTTCAATCTTGGACCTGACGGCGTCCTGCTCATTCTCGATTACAACCCCAGCATCATGCAAAACAACGGTGTTTACTTTGTAGGGCAAACTCTGACGATCCCGCCGCCGGGCACTCTGCGCGCCACATCCACGCCCATACCCGCGAACCTGTCGCGCGGCACGAAACTGAAATATACCGTCCTGCCCGGCGACACGCTGGCGAGCATCGCTGCCAAGTTTAATAGCCTCGTGGAGGAAATCGTTACCGCGAACAAACTGGAAAATGCCAACGCCCTGCAGGTTGGACAGGTACTCGAAATCCCGGTCAACCTCGTGACGGCGACCCCCACGCTTCCCCCCACCTCCACGCCTGTCACTCCGACGGTGGCTGGGCAAACGCCTCAGGCTGCGGCTCCCACCCCCGTCCCTGGCGGAGCGGCGGCATGCAATCCATCTACCAACGATGCCTTCGTCACTGACCTGCTCAAACTCATCAACGACGCCCGCAACGCTGCTGGCTTGCCGGCTCTAACCGTCAACCCGAAACTCTCCGCCGCCGCCAATGCCCACGCCAGAGATATGCTTTGCAATAACTACTTAAGTCCCCTCGGCTTGGATGGTTCCACCACCCAAACCCGCGTTGCCGCACAGGGCTACACGGCGTCGGTAGTGGTCGAAAACCTGTATGCACTGCACCCCGCCTTTGGCATGAGTCCACGCGCGGCATTCGACTGGTGGAACCGAAATGAGGCATATCGCAGCAACATGCTGAATCCCAACGTAACCGAAGTCGGTATTGCTTATGTCGCCGATGAAAAGACCCTGTTTGGCGCCTACTTCGTCGTTACTTTTGCCAAACCGTAGGTTTTTCTGGACAAATCAGCAAGCCTCATGTAAAATACCGCTCTCATTCAAAGAAAGGCAAGTCATTTCGGAGGAAGACCTTGGCTAACATTCAATCTCAGATCAAGCGCAACAAGCAAAACGAAAAGCGCCGCCTGCGCAACCGCTTCGCACGCGGTACGGCGCGCGGTGCAGTGAAAAAGGCACGTGAAGCGCTGGCTGCAAACGCACCCGGCACCAAAGAAACGGTTCTGAAGGCAATCAGCGCCCTCGACAAAGCCGCAGCAAAAGGCGTCATTCACAAGAACAATGCCGCACGCCGCAAAAGCCGCCTGATGAAAAAACTCGCTTCGCTTAAGACGGCATAAGCGCATCGCTGATCCATTACCTGCGGGAGTCGAAAGGCTCCCGCTTTTTTACGCCCCAGCCCCAAGTGCGGTGAAGCAGGGGGAGGGGTATAATCCCGACGATGTTCAACGATATTCAACAACAACTCGAAGAGAAAATCCAAGCCGTGTGCGCGGCGGACGGAATCGAACTAGCCGAGCTCAAATGGGTTCCCATCCCGTTTGCGGGCGAGTGGGGCATGTCCACGTCGTTTTTTCAGACGGCGGCGAATGAAGCCCGCGCGGGCAGGGGCGGAGGGAAACCCGTCCCGCAGAGAGCGCAGGAGATCGCCGAGCAGGTTCGAGGTCGGTTGGGAAGCGTGGAGGGAATCAGCCGCATCGAAGCGGTCAAGGGCTATCTCAACGTCTATTTCAAGACAAGCGACTATGCGCGGCGTGTCGTGGATGAAGTGCTCGCCTCCGGCGCGGACTTTGGGCGGGGCGCGCCAAAAGGGGAACGAGTCATGGTCGAATATGCCCAGCCGAACACGCATCACTCGTTCCACATCGGTCACTACCGCAATACGATTTTAGGCGAGACGCTGGCGCGGCTGACGCAATTCGCCGGCTTCGAGACTATCCGCGCCTCTTACCCGGGCGACATCGGACTGGGTGTGATTACCGTGATGTGGATTTATGACAAGTTCTACAAGGGACAGGAGCCGCAGGGCGTGCATGAACGCGGACAGTGGCTGTTGAAGTTGTATGTGGAAGCCACCGCCTTGCTGGAGAAAAAAGAAAACGAAACGCCCGAAGAGACGGCGCGCCGCGAGCAGTATGAGGCGGAACGCCGCGAGATGTACCGCAGGTGGGACGCAGGCGACCCGTATGTGCGCGAACTCTGGCGGACGACGCGCGAGTGGAGCCTGGAAGAACTGCGCGAGATCCTGCGCATGATGGATGTGAAGATTGACGTGTGGTTCTACGAAAGCGAAGTGGATGAACCCGCCAAAGCCATCGTGGAGGAATTGATTGCCAAAGGCATCGCCGATGACGAACGCCCGCAGGGCGGCGCGGTGATTGTGAAGATTGACGAGAAACTTGGCTTGAAAAAAGAGAAGTACCGCACCAACGTCATCCTGCGCTCGGATGGAACGACGCTCTATCTCACGAAAGACCTGGCGCTGGCAAAAGCCAAGTTCGAGCAGTACCACGTGGACCGCTCGATTTATGTGGTGGACGTACGCCAGTCCATGCATTTGCAGCAGGCGTTTGCAATTTTACGGCTGTGGGGCTTCCCGCAGGCAGAGAAATGCTATCACCTGGGCTACGGGTTTGTCAGCCTGCCCGAGGGAGCCATGTCGGCGCGGCGCGGACGGGTGGTGTTGTTCAAAGATGTCTATGACGAAGCCGTGCGGCGTGTACTGGCGGTGGAATCGGAGAAATCGCCTGAGATGAGCGACGAACAGCGCCGAAAGGTCGCTGAGCAGATTGGACTGGGCGCGCTGGCGTATTCCATGCTGGCGGTGGATAATAACAAGGACATCGTCTTCGACATGGACGCGGCGCTTTCGTTCGATGGGCGGACGGGTCCGTACATTCAGAACGCGCACGTGCGGGCGAATTCGATTCTCAAGAAGTCGAAAGTCGAAAGTCGAACGTCAGACCTTCGACCTGTGACCTTTGACTATGAGTTAACCAAACACGAAATCGAACTCATCGAACAAATCTCGCGCTTCCCTGCGGCGGTGGAGCAGGCGGCAAACGAGTATCGTCCGCTGGTCATGGCGGCATACGCCTACGACCTGGCAAATGCCTTCCACTCGTTCTATCATGCAGTACCAGTGCTGCAAAGCGAGGATGAGAACGTCCGCAAGGCGCGGCTAAGGTTGGTGGCAGCGGCAAAGCAAACGATTGCCAACGCCCTGCACCTGCTCGATATACAGGCGCCGGAGGTCATGTAGCAAACAGGCTAAACGTACCTTTACGTTTAGCCTGTTTTATTTTATGTTGAGCGCCTAAAGAGACGTTACACTTGCCCTCCCGCTCCGCTTCGGAGGCAAGGCGGCGAGCAAGTGTCAGAGGAGAACGTCTGCTGCATACAAAAACAAGAAAACAAGGAGACTGACACATGCCAATCAAAACCATCATCATGGGCGCGGCAGGACGCGATTTTCATAACTTCAACACGTTCTTCCGCAACAACAAGGATTACGAAGTGGTCGCGTTTACCGCCACGCAAATTCCCGACATCGAAGGGCGCCTCTATCCGCCCGAACTGGCGGGGGCGCTGTACCCCAAGGGTATCCCCATCCACGCCGAGGAAGAACTGGCTGACCTCATCAAAAAGCACAGCGTGGAGCAGGTGGTCTTCGCCTATTCCGATGTGCCGCACGAGTACGTCATGCACAAGGCGAGCATCGTCAACGCAGCAGGTGCAGACTTCCGCTTGATGGGGACAAAGTACACGCAAATCAAGTCGTCCAAGCCTGTCGTGTCGGTCTGTGCAGTTCGGACGGGATCCGGCAAAAGTCAGACAACGAGGCGGGTTTCCCTCATCCTGCGGGAAATGGGATACAAAGTGGCGGCGATCCGTCATCCCATGCCGTATGGCAATTTGATTCGACAGGAAGTCCAGCGCTTCGCCGATTACGACGACCTCGATGAGCAAGAATGCACCATCGAGGAGCGCGAGGAATACGAACCGCACCTCGACAACGGCGTGATCGTCTACGCGGGCGTGGATTACGAGAAGATCGTGCGCGCCGCCGAGAAGGAAGTGGACATTGTGCTGTGGGACGGCGGCAACAACGACTTCCCGTTCTACGTTTCGGACTTTCAAATTGTGGTGGCTGACCCACACCGCCCCGGACACGAAAGCAGTTATCACCCCGGCGAAGTCAACGCGCGTATGGCAGATGTGTTCGTCATCAACAAGGTTGACACCGCCAACCCCGACAGCGTGATTGCCCTGCGCGAGTCGCTGCGGAAACTCAACCCGAATGCGATTCAAATCGAAGCCGCCTCCCCGCTCTTCGTCGAAGACCCCGAAGCGATTCGCGGCAAGCGCGTGCTGGTCATCGAGGATGGTCCCACACTGACGCATGGCGAGATGGCATACGGCGCGGGCTTTGTGGCAGCGCGTCGCTTCGGCGCAAAGGAAATCGTGGACCCGCGCCCCTTCGCGGTCAAGTCCATCGCGGCGACGTACGAGAAGTACCCGAAGACGGGTCCCATCCTGCCTGCCATGGGATACGGCGAAAAACAGATGAGAGACCTGGAGGAAACCATCAACCGCTCCGATGTGGACATGGTCATCGTCGGTACGCCGATTGACCTCAAGCGCGTCATCAAAATCAACAAGCCCAGCCAGCGCGTGAGGTACGAGTTGCAGGAAATCGGTCAGCCGACGCTGGCAGATTTGTTGATGAAGAAGTTTGGGAGAAAAAAGTAGAGGCGGGGGGAAGGAAGCCATCCCGCCCGGACATGATGGTTTTTAACAAAATAATCTCGTAACGTTGTGTAGGGCGCGTTCTCTAACGCGCCTGTTGGCGTTAGACGCCTTCGGCAGCGCCAACTATAGTAATACTCTTGAACATCTATCACGACCGTGAAGATTTCGGCAACAACCTTATCGCGGAGACATAACTGCCCCCACCCCTGCCC
>Ga0272446_1002264_pt1 | contig 26513 bp, 21 predicted proteins | sample YNPCB0061_FD_194587 | JGI IMG/M metagenome (GOLD analysis project Ga0272446, IMG submission 194587) | Hot spring microbial mat communities from Yellowstone National Park, WY, United States - YNP-CB-006-1 | ecosystem: Environmental > Aquatic > Thermal springs > Hot (42-90C) > Sediment | place...
TAAGCCTCACAGTCGATACATTCGGTGGAAGCGAGCCGACTCCACCCGCTGACGCGAGGTGGCTCGCTGGCGAGCCGGCTCGCGTCAGCGGCCGGAGGGTTTGACTCCAACCACCCTGGTATGTACGCATGTCCAGTCTGCGAATGCTCCTGTTGCTGTGCCCCGTGGTGCTATTGGCTGCCGAACCGCCTCCGTTGCCCGATCCACCTGTCGCTCAGGCCGAGGAGCAGCCTCTGCCGATCAATCTGGCGACGGCGTTGCAACTGGCCGACGCGACCCCGCTAGACATCGCCCTGGCAGCCCAGCGAACGCAGGCGGCAGCAGCGCAACTCAAGCGAGCTAATGCTCTCTGGTTGCCGCATTTCTCGCTCGGTATCGATTACACCCGACATGACGGCCGCATTCAGGACATCGTCGGTGTCGTCTTCCCGACCTCGCGACAGGCGTTGTTAGCAGGTGTCGGCCCCAGTGCCCTGTTTGCGGTCAGTGAGGCGATCTATGCTCCGTTGGCGGCTCGACAGATTTTGCTGGCTCGACAGGCTGAGCAGGTGGCGGTTCGCAACGACACGGTGCTGGCAGTCGCTCAGGCGTTCTTTCAGGTGCAGCAGGCTCGCGGAGAACTGGCCGGCGCGATCGATACCCTGACGCGGGCCGACGACTTCGTGCGCCGCATCGAGGGACTGGCCGAGGGACTGGTGCCGCCCGTCGAGATCCATCGAGCTAAATCGGAGCGTGCCAGACGACGACAAGCCGTGGAACTGGCCCGGCAAAAGTGGGAAACCGCCAGTGCCGAACTAGCCCGGTTGCTGCGCCTGCCACCCGCTGCTCTGGTCGTCCCGCTCGAACCGCCGCAACTCCGCGTCGAACTGCTCGACCTGAATCAACCCATCGAACAACTCATCGGCCTGGCTCTGGCCAGTCGCCCAGAACTGGCCGGCCAGAAAGCTCTCGTCGAGGCTTCGCTAGCCCGTCTGCGTCAGGAAAAGTATCGCCCGCTGCTGCCCAACGTGCTGCTACGCGGCAACGCTAATCCTAACGGCCTGTCCACGGGCATCTATGGCGGGGGGGTCAATGATGCCATGAAGCACTTCGGCTATCGCAACAGCCTAGATGCCCAAGTGTTCTGGGAGTTCCAGAATCTCGGCCTGGGCAATCGCGCCGTTATCCAGGAGCGACAGGCGGAAAATCAGCACGCCCTGCTCGAATTCTGTCGCCTTCGCGATCGCGTGGCCGCCGAGGTAGTGCAGGCCCACGCTCAGGCCCGTCGGGCGGTGGCCCGTCTGGCCGCTGCCGAAGAAGAAGTGGCCGAGGCGGTTCAGATTGCTCAGAAAAGTCTCGAAGGCTTCAGCCAGACTCGACGCATTGGCGATACCATCACGCTAGTGTTCCGCCCTCAGGAAATCGTCGCGGCCGTCATCGCCCTGGATCAGGCCTATCGCGACTACTATGCAGCCGTGGCCGAGGCCAATCAGGGGCAATTCCGCCTCTATCGCGCCCTGGGCCATCCCAAAATGCCCAACCTAGAATCTCACAAGCCGTGAACGCTGTGCTATCCTGACAGTCTCGCTCGCTTTACGCGCTGAGAATCGACCATGAACCCCATCGAGATCGCACTGCGCCGACCTGTCACTCTGTTCGTTGTCCTGATTGCGCTGGTGGGAGCGGGTGCCTTTGCCTTGATGCGCATGAAGGTGGACATCTTTCCTTCTCTGAATCTTCCGGTCGTCTATGTCTGCCAACCCTACGGCGGCATGGATCCGCAGCAGATGGAAGGGCTGATCGCCAACTACTACGAGTATCAATTCCTCTACATCAACGGTGTCCACCACGTTGAAAGCCGCAACATCCAGGGCATCTCGCTGATGAAGCTGTTCTTTCATCCGGGCACGAACATGGTTCAGGCGATGGCGGAGGTCGTGGCCTCCGTCAATCGCTCGCGTGCCTTTATGCCTCCTGGCACGGTACCCCCTTTCATCATGCGCTTCGATACCGGCAGCGTGCCGGTCGGTTATCTGGTGCTGTCCAGCGAAACCAAGACCATCACGCAAATCCAGGATCAGGCTCTGTTCAAGGTGCGGCCGATGTTCAGTTCGATTCCCGGCGTGTCGGCTCCGCCACCCTTCGGCGGCAGTCAGCGAACGATCGTCGTTCGCGCCGACCCGGATCGACTGCGTGGCTACAACGTCACTGCGGATGATCTGGTTCGCGCCCTGACGGCCGGCAATACCATCAGCCCTTCGGGCAACATTCGCACCACCACGACGATGCCGCTGGTGCCCACTAACGCGATGGTCGTCCAGCCGCGCGAACTGGGCACTATCCCGGTCAAACCGGGTGTCTTCCTGCGCGATGTAGCTCCGGTGATCGAGGATGCCAGCGACATTCCCACCGGCTACGCTCTGGTCAACGGTCGGCGAGCTGTATACATCCTGGTGACCAAACGCGCCGATGCCTCGACGCTGGATGTGATCCGCAACGTACGGGCCGCTCTGCCCAAGATGCAGGCGGTGCTACCCGAGGACATTCGCGTGCGGCTGGAGTTCGACCAGTCGCCTTATGTGACCAATGCCCTGTTCGGCGTGGTGTTTGAAGCGGTGCTAGCCGCTGGACTGGTCGGCCTGACGGTGCTGCTGTTCCTGCGTGACTGGCGTAGCATCGTCGTGGTGGTACTCAACATCCCGCTCGCCCTAATCGGGGCGGTCGTGGCCCTGGCCCTGACCGGACAGAGCATCAACTTGATGACCCTAGCCGGGCTGGCCTTGGCGGTCGGTATCCTCGTTGATGAAGCTACCGTCGAAGTCGAGAATATCCACACCCAGATGGAGAAGACCGATTCGATGGCCCTGGCCGTCTGGCGCGGCAATGCCGAGACGGCGGTGCCGCGGTTGCTCGCGCTGTTGTGCATCCTGGCCGTCTTCCTTCCCGCGCTATTCATGCAAGGGGCCGCTCAGGCGTTGTTCCTGCCGCTCTCGCTGGCGGTCGGCTTCGCCCTGATCGCTAGCTATCTGCTGTCCAGTACGTTCGTCCCGGTGCTGTCGGTGTTGCTACTCCGCAAGGTGCAACAGCAGCACCACTACCACGCCCCGACCATCAACCAGCAAGGCTTCCTCGCTCGCAGCTTTTCGGGAGTTCTGCAAGGCATCCTTCATCTGCGCTGGCTGGTGGTGCCAGGCTATCTGGTGGCTGCGATCCTGCTCATCACGGTGCTGGGCCGGCAACTGGGGACGGAAATCTTTCCCGCCGTCGATACCGGACAATTTCAGTTTCGCCTCCGCGCCCCCACCGGGACACGCATCGAGCAGACGGAAGCTCTGACGCGAGAGGCTCTAGACTTCATCGAAAAGGAAGTCGGCCCAGGCCAGTTGCAACTCAGCCTCGGCTATGTGGGCATCGTTCCACCGAGTAATCCGATCAACAGTATCTACCAGTGGATGGGCGGCCCCGAGGAAGCGGTGGTTCGCGGCTCGCTGGCACACGGAGGGATGCGAGTGGAGACGCTCAAGCGTCGTCTGCGTGAGAAATTGCCGGCGCACTTGCGCGAGTGGGCCGCTCGCAAGTGGGTGGCCGAGGGCGAATCCCCCAGCGAGGTCAGCAAACGCCTGGAGAACTTGCGGCTCTCTTTCGAGCCGGCCGACATCATCAACGAGGTGATGAGCTTTGGCTCGCCAACGCCCATCGAGGTGGTCATCAGCGGGCCGCGCCTGTCCGACAATCGCGCCTATGCCGAGAAGGTGCTGGCCCGGCTGGAGCAGATCGACTCCTTGCGAGATTTGCAATATGGCCAATCGCTCGACTATCCGACCGTCGAGGTCGTCATCGACCGCGAACGGGCGGCCAGCAGTGGCGTGACCGTTGAGCAGGTGAGCCGGTCGCTGGTGCCGGCTACCTCCAGCAGTCGCTTTGTGGTTCCTAACTTCTGGCGCGATCCGGTCTCGGGGATCGGCTATCAGGTGCAGGTCGAAATCCCCCAGGCTCGGATGCGTTCGGCAGAGGATGTGGCCGCCGTGCCCGTGAAGGCCAACGGTAGCACGCCGGTGCTGCTTCGCGATGTTGCCGAGATTCGCCAGGGAACCTTGCCCGGTCAGATCGATCGCTACAACATGCGGCGACTGGTCAGCCTGAGAGCCAACATTCAAGAACAGGATCTGGGCAGCGTGGCCGGTCGCATCGCTCAGGCGTTGCAGGAAGTGGGCAAGCCGCCGGCCGGCGTGGAAGTGGATGTCCGTGGTCAGGTGACTCCGCTGAACGAACTGCTGTCGGGGCTGAGCTTCGGATTGATGGTCGCCGTTGTGGTCATCTTCCTGTTGCTGACCGGCTACTACCAGTCGGTGCGACTAGCCCTGACGGCGGTGGCGGCTGTCCCGGCGGTGCTGCTGGGCGTGGTACTGGCGTTGTTGCTGACAGGCACGACACTGAATCTGCAATCGTTCATGGGAGCGATCATGGCCATCGGCGTGGCAGTGGCCAACGCCATCCTGCTCGTCACCTTTGCCGACCGCTATCATCGCCAGGGTATGACAGCCCAACGGGCCGGCGTAGAGGCAGCTCGCACTCGGGTTCGTCCCATTCTCATGACCAGCTTGGCCATGATCGCCGGCATGGTGCCGATGGCCGTTGGCCTGGGAGACAGTGGCGACCAGATGGCTCCGCTGGGGCGAGCGGTCATCGGTGGACTGGTGGCCTCGACCGTGGCAACCCTGACACTGTTGCCGGCCGTCTTCACCCTGCTGGCCGGCCGCTCCACCCCGCTCTCCGCTTCGCTCTCCCCGACCGATCCACACAGCCGTTATTATGTCCCCGATGTCGATTTCTCCGCTCCGAGACCCGACCATGCTTGAACAACGCCTGATCGTCTACGGCACTGCCGCCCTGTTGCTCGGCCTGACCGGTTGCGCCCGGCAGGCACCCGTCGCGGAACAGACCGGCACTCAGCAAGAGCCAACAGTCGAGGTGGCCGCCGTCTCGCCTCGAAAGAAAGCACTGCGTCACGTCGTTGAGCAACCGGGAATAATTCACTCCTTCGAGGAAGCGCGACTGTACGCGCGAATTCCTGGACACGTCGGCAAGGTGCTGTGCGACATCGGACAGAAGGTTGAGCCGGGTCAACTCTTGGTGGAACTGGAGGTGCCCGAACTAGTAGAAGAAGGCCAGCAAAAGGAGGCCGAGGTCGGTCAGGCGCGAGCCGAACACGAGCAGGCGATCAAGCAACTGGCAGCGGCTGAGGCAGCCGTGACGGCGCAACAAGCCGTCGTTGGCGAGGCGCGAGCGGTGCGGCAACGCTGGGAGTCGGAGTCGAGACGGATGACCGAACTGGCTGGACGTGGTCTGGTCGATGCCCAGACGCGCGATGAGACGCGCAGTCAGTACGAGGCGGCGCGAGCGCGGCTACTAGCCAGCGAGGCAGCGGTTCGCAAGGTCGAGGCGGATCGCGATCGTGCCCGAGCCGACGTGGCTGCCGCTCTGGCCCGCATCAAGGTGGCTGAAGCCGCCGCTCGCCGACAGCAAGCGTTGCTGGCCTTTGCCCGCATCCGCGCTCCCTTCGCCGGCATCATCACGCGACGCAATGTTCATCCAGGCGATCTGGTTCATCCCGGATCAGCCAAAGCGGAACCTCTGTTGACCGTCGCGCGCTTCGATCCTGTGCGGGTCGTCGTCATGGTGCCCGAGGCGGATGCCGGCCTGATTCGCGACAAGGCAACCATTCGCCTCAGCATCCCGGCGGTGCCAGGTGGCCCGCGCGACGCGACCATCACCCGCACATCCTGGGCACTCGATCACGGCTCGCACACCCTACGCGTCGAGGTCGATCTGCCCAACCCCGAGGGCCGTTATCGTCCTGGCATGTACCTGCAAGCCCGGATCAGCAACGACCTAGCAGAAACCTGGGTGTTGCCGACCGCTGCCCTGTCGCGGCAGGGAGAAACCTGGAGCTGCTTCCGCCTCGACAACGGCAAGGCCATTCGCACTCCGGTGCAAGTAGGGCGAAGCGACGGCACCTGGACGGAGGTGCCACGCTGGCAGAGCGACACCTGGCACGAGTGGACGGGCCAAGAAACCGTGGCCGCGCGAGCAATAGGGCTGAGCGACGGCCAGACGGTTCGCGTAACCAAGGACGCGGCAGCAAAGTGATCGCCTGAGAACCGACGCGGCGTGTTGTCGGGTATGGTGCCCGCCTCTCACACCCACAGCGGTTTGCCAAGCCGATACTGCCAGCCGGGCGACAGCAGGCCCGTCACCAGGAAACTGGCGGTGCCCGGCATGACCAACGGCACCTGGACGGGTATCGGCGAATTGACGTTCGCCAACCGTGGAGCCGTAGTGGTCTGGGATAGCACGACTGTGCTGCTGGGCGAAACTTTGTTGCTGGCCAGGGGCGTGCTGCTGACGCTTGCCAACGATGAGGTGGAGGTGCGCGGCGGAACGCGGACGGCGGCAGCCAAATCGAGTCGTCCGGAGGCAACCTTGCCGGTCAGAGAAGACAGCCGAGTCGCCGTCTGCTTGAGCCAGTTGATCATCTGTTGATGCGTCCACTCGGGACGCAGGGCCCACACCAGAGCCGCCGCACCCGCGACCTGGGGAGCGGCCATCGACGTGCCGGATCGCGTTCCGTAGCGACCCCAGCTATTTGTGCTGACGATGCCGACCCCCGGAGCAGCGATGGCCACGCTCTTGGTGCCGAAGTTGGAAAAACTGGCGAGTTGATCGCGATTATCGGTGGCGGCCACCGAGAGGATATTGTCGGACTTGTAGCCGGCCGGATAGACCGGACTGGTGTCCGTGTTGCGCGCCTGATTGCCGGCGGCGACCACTAGGAGAATGCCCGCCTTCTGAGCGCGAGCGACGGCATCGGCTGACGAGGGCAAGTAGGTAGTATCCATCCAACTGCAATTGGCAAGGCGAATGCCCTTGGCAATACTGTAGTCCAGGCCGGCCACAAAACCGTTCATGTAGCCGCGTCCCTGTGAATCGAACATTTTGAGGGCCACCAGTTGCACGTTCCAGGCGACACCGGCAACGCCGGTGCCATTATTGCCTGTCGCACCGATGAGGCCGGCGACATGTGAACCGTGTCCGTGATCGTCGAAGGGGTTGTTGGTGTTGGTGACGAAGTTCCAGCCGACCAGATCATCGACGTAGCCGTTGCGTTCCTGATCCACGCCGTCGGCCCAGCCGCCCTGGCCGGTGTCGTTGCCGTTGGCATCTTTAATCATGGGACGCAGCAGATCGCCCGCGTCGATGTAGCCGTTGCCGTTGAGATCGCGGATCTTGCCCACGCCCTGATTGGTGGGATGGTTCAAGGCCCGCATGGAGAGGAAGCCCTCGCGGTAGACATCAACGAGGTTCTTCAGTCGGCTGGCGGGAATCTCGGCCTGATTGATCCAGATGTTCTGATACAGATCGGGATGGGTGTAGTCGATGCCGGTGTCGAGAACGGCCACAGTAACCCGGCGAGCCATCGTGACGACCGACCAGGCCTGGGTGGCATGGATGTCGGCCCCGGCGATGCCGCCCCCTTGGCCGGTGTTGTTCAGATGCCATTGGCTGCTGAAGAGTTGGTCGTTGGGAGTCCAGGCCAGTTCGGCCGTCGGCGAAGGCTCCGAGGCGACGAATCCTGGCAAACCGGCATCGAGCAAGGTGCGATCTTCCAGGATTTCTAGGTTGAGAGAGGGCTGAGGAATGCAACGAGGGTATTGGGATGTTCTGAAAGGCATGCACGACCTCCAGTGCCTCACGGGGAAAGACGGTATTCCTTCCCCACGCACCCAGATGCAGCGGGACGAAAGAGATAAGAGGGCATTTGTACGATCTTGAATGGCGACAAAGCGATTAGACAAAAGTGCTAAACGAACCACCAATCGAGGTGGCTCGTTGACGCAAGGCACATTGCCAGTTTATCCCATGTTCACGGCAGCCAGAAGAAAATGGCCACCAGAAACCGGCTCGTCGAGGCGATTTGAAGTCGGAGTGTAACGATCAGTACAACGGAAGCGATTACTTGGGTGGGATTCGCACTCCGCCCGCTGACGCGGGGCGGCTCGCTACAGCGAGCCAGGTTGCGTCCGCACCTGGAGGATTCGCACTCCGCCCGCTGCCGCGGGGCGGCTCGCTACAGCGAGCCAGGTTGCGTCCGCACCTGGAGGGTTCGCACTCCGCCCGCTGACGCAGGGCGGCTCGCTTGCAGACCGTCTTGATTCGTAACCGCCAGCAGAGTATCGTCCAGAATGCGATATCAAGTGCCATCCTGCCCCAGACACACTTGCATTCCCCCAAGATGGGGGTTCTAGCTGCTGAAGGGAGTCAGCCAATGTCTGCGAACCGATTGTCTGGAGTGCCCCTGTGCGATCTGCAAGTCCAGTACGCCGAGTTGCGACCGCAACTCGAAGCCGCTGTGGCTCGCGTCTTGGCCTCCGGGCAGGTGATCAACGGGCCGGATGTGGCTGCCCTAGAGCAGGAGGTCGCGTCCTATTGCGATTGCAGTCACGGCGTGGCCTGCGGATCGGGTACCGATGCTTTGTCGCTCGCTTTGCACAGCCTGGAAATCGGGCCGGGCGATGAGGTCATCGTTCCCCCCTTCACCTTCTTCGCCACCGTCGGCAGCATTGTCCGCGCTGGTGCCCGCCCAGTGTTCGTGGACATCGACCCGGTTACCTTCAACATCGACCCCGCTCAGGTCGAGAGCAAGATCACCTCACGTACCCGCGCGTTGCTGATCGTCCATCTGTTCGGTCAGTGTGCCGACATGACGCCGCTATGGCAAATCGCTGAACGCCACAACCTGCCCATCATTGAAGATGCCGCCCAGTCGATGGGAGCGGAGTACCAGAACAAGCGGGCGGGCAGTCTCGGTCTGATCGGCTGCCTGAGTTTTTATCCGACCAAGAACCTGGGCGGCTACGGCGATGCGGGCATGTGCGTCACTAGTGATCCGGCTCTGGCAACGCGAATGACCTGCCTGCGTAATCACGGCATGGAGCCGAAGTACTTCCACAAGTATCTCGGCTGGAACGCCCGCATGGACACCGTGCAAGCTTGCATGCTGCGCGTCAAGTTGCCCTATCTGGATGGCTGGATCGCGGCCCGTCAGGCGGCGGCAGCCTGCTACGACAGCCTCATCGAGGACGAACACCTGACGCATTTGCTGCATCGGCCCAGCGTCTGCCCGCAGCGACGACACACCTTCAACCAGTACGTCGTGCGTGTCGGTCGCGGCGAACGCGATAGCTTGGTCAAGCACCTCAAATCAGAAGGGATTGGGGTGGAGATCTACTACCCGCTGTCGCTGCATCAGCAAGAATGTCTGCGTTTTCTGGGCTATCAGGACGGCGATTTCCCGGCCAGTGAAGAAGCCTGTCGCTCTGTGCTGGCTCTGCCGATCTTCCCGGGCATCACTCCAGAGCAGCAAGCCTACGTCATCAGCAGTTGCAGCCGCTATCTCCGCAAACAGGTTCGCCGGGCCGCCTGAAAGCAGGCACAACCCACTCGCATTCAGCGGGCCAGCAACTCCAGAGCCGAGAGGCTCATACTCGTCACCCCGGTACGAATCGTCGTGCCGGGAACGGGTGCGTAGCGATCCGAGTGCAGCGAGGGCAGCGGTTTGCCGCTCTTTTCAGCAGCTTCGACAGCTTTAGGATCGACTGTGCCGAGCCAGTACAGAAACACGGGAACCCCCGCTCGCCCATAGCGGGAGAAATCCTCACCGCCTAGCACGGCTGGCCGCTGGTTCACGCGATCGGCTCCCAGCGAGCGTTGTAGTGCCGCGACGACTCGCCGGGTCAGAGCGGGGTCGTTGTACAACGCAGGCGTGAATTCGCTCTCGTCCACCGTCACTACGGGGGGCGGGGCGTTGGCTCCCTTGGCGCAGGCCTCCGCGATGCGTTTGATGCCCGCGAGCAGATGAGCGCGGACGCTGTCTTTGGTGCTACGCACGGTCAGTTGCAGTCGCACTTCGTCGGGAATGATGTTGTGCTTGGTTCCGCCGTGGATCGAGCCAACCGTCACCACAGCGGGATCGATCGGGTCGATTTCGCGACTGACTAGCGTTTGCAGATCGAGAACAATGCGAGCCGCCAGCACTACCGGATCGACCGTGGTGTGAGGAGCCGCCCCGTGTCCACCCCGGCCCTTGACCACAATGTCCACGGTGTCCACGTTGGCCAGGGCCAATCCCTCGGTGTAGCCGACCGTTCCGCTAGGCCGGGTCGCATCGCAGTGTAGAGCCAAACAGTAGTCCGGTTTCGGGAAACGGGTGAACAGGCCGGCTTCCAGCATGAGACGGGCACCCGTGCCGATCTCCTCGGCAGGCTGACCGATGAAAACCAGCGTGCCCTTCCAGTACTCCTTGAGAGCGACCAGCACGCGGGCTGCCCCGACCCAGCAGGTCATGTGCATGTCATGCCCGCAAGCGTGCATCACGCCCACCTCATTGCCCTTCTTGTCACGAGTGCGAACCTTGCTGGCATAGGGCAGTCCTGTCTGTTCCGTGATCGGCAAGGCATCCATGTCCGTGCGAACCAGGACGGTTGGCCCCTTGCCATTGCGAAATACACCGACAATGCCGGTTGCTCCCACCTTGCCGGTCACCTCGAAACCAAGGGTCTGCAACTCCTTGCTGAGCCGACTGGCCGTCTTGAACTCGACCAGCGACAGTTCCGGGTTGGCGTGTAGGTGGCGATAGAGTTCCTCAAGCGAGCCGGCCTCGGCTTCGACGCGCTGATTGACCGCCTCGACGGGCAGAGGTTTTCCTTTGTGGACGGGCGTTTCTCCCGAGAGTGGCCAAGCGACAAACCAACAGGCGCAGGCGACCAGAACGGGAAAAATTCGCGGCATGACGGTGACGATCCTGGGTTGGCGGAATACAACTTAACGGAAAGAACATTGTAGGAACTCCGTTCCTGTCGCCAAGGAAGGTTGATCCGAGCATGTGCCCCAACCGTCTCCCTCGGCATCCTTGGTGTCATCGATGCCGCGTTTCCAACTCTGCGCAAAATTACTAGTTTTCCTTGCGCAAATGCTGGGGAACCTGCGTATACTGATATAGCTGCGTGCCGTTTCTTTGAGGCACCTCCCTGCCTCGAGCATCGCTCCGGAAATCCTCCCACGTTTGTTCCGGTCTTACACGCGCAGTTCAGCCCATGACAACAGCCGGCGAATCCGGAAAGGATTCGCTCTTGATTGTTTCTTAAGGAGAAAGCACTATGCGTGCCAAACGCTTGACAATCAAACAGCGGAAGGAGATCTTCCGCGCTCTCGTCGCCTTGCAGGATTCGCACTCGGTCAGTCCTGCCGAGTCGATTAACATGGTCGGCAAACAATTCCAGATCGACGAGCAACAGGTTCGGCAAATCGCCGACGAAGGAGTGGAAAAGGACTGGCTCGACGAAGTGATCACGCCAGCTAACTGAAACCCTGCGTTCCGACCTGGGGCAACGCCCTCATCGCGTTGCCCCAGCCGGTTCCCGCAAGGCTCATGGCAACACCACCTCGATTAAGGTCGTCTGTTCCTGTCCCAGTGCCTGTCGCAGAGCTGCTTCCAATTCCTGCTCTCGTTCGACCCGATGGTAGCCGACTCCGAACGCACTAGCCAACTGGCCAAAGTCCGGATTGTGCAGATCGACGGCAATGAACCGATTGGCATAGCGACGTTCTTGGGTGGCCTTGATCAGGGTCAGACAGCGGTCGTTGATCAGCACGATCACAACCGGCAGTCGTTCCTGAACCGAACTGGCCAACTCCAGCGCGGACATTTGCAACCCGCCATCGCCCACCAGCACCACAATGGGCCGATCGGGATATGCCGCTCGCGCTCCTAGTGCTGCGGGTAAGCCATAGCCCATCGACACGGCCCCTGCGGGATGCAGGAAACTGCGTCGGTGTTGCAGCGGCAAGCGGTTCATGGCCAGGTACGCCACACGGGTCACGTCGGCACAAAGGATCGTATCGGCTGGCAACACCCGCTCTAGAGTGCCAAGCACGTCGATGCCCGGCAGTTGCCAGGGAGGTAGGGTTGGCCTGTTGGCCCAAGGGGTTCGTTCTGTTGTCGGCAGTCGCTCCAGCAAGCCTTCCAGAGCCAGGCGAGCATCGGCCACCACGGCAACTGTGGGCTTGTAGTGTCGGCCGATCTCCTCTGGATCGATGTCAATGTGGGCCAGACTGGGCGGCAGCGGCATCGTCCAGCTTCCAGTGCAGAGTTGACCGAAGCGACAGCCGATGGCGAGCAGTCCATCGGCCTGACGCAGCAAGGGGGAGAAGAACTCCGCCATGCCGCTGATGTCCGAGGTGACCTGCGACCAGGGCATTCCCACAGCGAGCGGATGACTGGCGGGCAGGGCGCATTTGCCGTTTGCCGTGTGCATGACCGGGGCACCGAGCCGGCGAGCGAGTGTGTCTAGGGCAGACTCGGCACCACTGCTGACGACCCCTCCGCCGGCCAGCAGCAGCGGACGTTGCCAGCCGGACAGTAGTTCGGCTAGGCGAGCCAGCGCAGCAGAATCCGGCATGGCAGGCGACCAGACCGGACAGGGCGGAAACTCGGTGGCTGCGACTTCCTCACGCAGCACATCCACGGGCACTTCGAGCAACACCGGGCCGGGTCGTCCGGTGGTCAATTGCTGCCAGGCGCGATCGACAGCGGCCACCACTTCGGCTGGCTCATCGACGCGAATCTGCGCTCGAGTGAAGGCGGCACAGGCGGCGGCTTGCTCGTTTTCGTGGTAGTACCCAGAGCGTAATCCCCGACCGGCACGCGGCACCTGACCGCTGATGAGCAGCACCGGGATCGAATCGGTGTGCGCCGTGGCGAGCGGGGTGGCGGCGTTGTAGACACCCGGCCCACACACCGCTAGACAAACGCCCGGTTGGCCGGTCGCTCGGGCAAAGCCGTCTGCCATGAAACCAGCCGCCTGTTCATGGCGGGCGAGGTAGTGTCGAATGGCACTCTGGCGATACAGCGCATCGTAGATCGGCGTGAGTTGTCCACCGGGATAGCCAAAGAGGTGCCGCACGCCCCACTGAGCTAGGCGTTGTATGAGAAGGTCAGCAGCAGAGCGGTTCGGGGAATGCGACACGTTGTCCTCTGAATCGGGTCAATGCCAGAAAGGTTGGGGCCGATCTCATCACGGAGTTGATGATACGAGAGTCGTCGCTTGCGAACAGCAGGGCTAAACCTCCGCCCGCTGACGCGGGGCGGCTCGCTACAGCGAGCCAGGTTGCGTCCGCACCAGGAGGGTTCGCCCTCCGCCCGCTGACGCGGGGCGGCTCGCTACAGCGAGCCAGGTTGCGTCCGCACCTGGAGGGCATCACTTTTCCCTCGACCGCTCTGCCTAGTAGGCTTTATAATGAGCGTACCTCATTCGCCACGAGTTGCCCGGCTCGTCGAACTTCCTTGCACTTGGAGCCTGCCTGAGATGTTCACCTCGCGTTGTTGTTTCTGCCTAGCCTGTGCCTTGCTCGCTGTGCTGGCCGCCCTGTTCCTCCCTGCCTTGACCTCCACTGCTCTTGCCCAGACACCGGCCGATAAGCCAGTCAGTTTCATCCACGATGTCGCCCCGATCTTCAAGGAAGCGTGTTTCGGCTGTCATGGAGCTAAAAATCCCAAGGGCAAGCTCGACATGACTCGCTATGAGAAACTGCTGGCGGGCGGTACCAAGGATTTCGTCGTGGTGCCCGGCAAGCCCGACGAGAGCTACCTCATCGACGTACTGGTCGCCACCGACAAGAAACGCATGCCCCCCCTCGAGACCGGCGATCCGCTGCCCAAGGACAAGATCGAGATCATCACGCGGTGGATTCAACAAGGAGCCAAGCTGGATGCCGACATCAAGAAGGATGCCGACCTGCTCCGGGAACTACGGCTACGCTGGAAGCCGCCCGTCCCGCCAGCCGTCTATCCCTATCCGGTGACCATCACTTCGCTGGCATTCACGCCCGACAGCAAGAAACTGGTGGTCGGTGGCCATCACGAACTGACCGTGTGGGATCCGACGACCGGCAAGCTCGAAACCCGCATGCGGATGCGGGCTCGGCGAGCCATGTCCATGCTGTTCCTGCCCGATGGCAAGCTCGCTGTAGCAGGTGGCCGACCCGGCGAGGAGGGCGATGTCCGCATCTACAACCTCCTGGGCAACAAAGGCAAGGTCGATAATGGCGTGACCTACCTCGATGGCGTCGAGGACAGCAATGTTCTCGTCAAACAACTGCTCGATACCGAAGATGAAGTACTCGGCTTGGCTCTAAGTGCCGACGGCAAGAAACTCGCGGCCGGCGGCTGCGATCGACTCGTTCATGTGTGGGATCTGTCGGGTGGGCTGAACGCCGTCAAGCCGGCCGCTCCTATCGAGAATCATGCCGACTGGGTCTTCGGCGTGGCCTTTTCTCCCGATGGCAAACTGCTCTTCAGTGCCAGTCGCGACAAGACCGCCAAGGTGTGGGATCTGAACGCCCGAGAATCCCAACTCACCTATCCCGATCACCAGAACACGGTGTTCGGCGTGGCCGTCAAGGCGGACGGCAAGGCGGGCTACTCCATCGGCGAGGATAACCAGTTGCGTATGTGGACGGTCAGCGGCGATAAGGGCGGCAAGATGATACGCAATGGCTCGCACGGCAAAGCTGTCCTCAAGCTGACCCCCGTGCCGGGCAAGCCGTTGCTGGCGACCTGTAGCGCGGATGGCTCCGTCAAGGTGTGGAATGCCGACAATCTGAGCAACGTCCGCACCTTGAGTGGGTTCACCGATCACGTCTACGCTCTGGCCGCCAGCCCCGATGGCAACCTGCTGGCCGCCGGTGCCTTCAATGGCGAGGTACGCGTTTGGAACCTGAACGATGGCAAACTCGTCAAGGTGTTCAACGCCTCGCCCGGCATCAAGGCACCTGAAACCAAGTGACCGGACTGACGGCTTCTCGCCCGTCGTTTTCTCTGTTCGGCATCGGATCATCGCGGCAAGGTCGTCCTAGCAGCCAGGGCGACCTTGCCCTATCGCGGAGCAAGGCGTTCATGATGGCTAATGTCCGCCCAAGGCTTCGTCCCTTCCTTCAGGCGACTCCCGAAGATGATTCCTACACCTCGTTTATCTTGTCGGACTATCTTCGGCTCTCGCCAACCATCCGCCTCAATGCCCTGGAACTGCACTGCCTTCGACTTCTGGACGGGCAGCGCAGCTTGCTAGACATCCACAGTGAAATCACCCGCGTGCTAGGGGGACGCGTCATCCCGTTACAGGACTTCTATGCCCTGATCGATAATCTCGATCAGGCTCTGTTCCTGGACACGCACCGCTTCCACGACCGGGCCAACGCTCCGGTGCGTCCGCCCTCGTGTTTGGGTGTGTATTCCGAAGACCCCGATGTCCTGCGTCGGCAGATGCGTCAACTGTTCACTCACCCGCAGGCGGCTGGGCTGCCCACCTCCTATGGTTCCTCGAACCCTTTGCGTGCTGTGCTGTCGCCCCACATCGACTACACCCGCGGTGGCATCAGCTACACCTATGCGTTTCGCGAACTCGTCGAGCAGACATCGGCCTCGCTGTTCGTCATCGTGGGCACCTCGCACTATGCCGGCAACTATCGCTTTACGCTGACCCGCAAACACTTCCAGACTCCGCTGGGTATCGTGCCGACCGATCAGCACTACATCGACCGTTTGGTCGCGCACTACGGCGACGGCTTGTTCGACGGCGAGTGGATCGCCCATTTCCCAGAACATTCTATCGAACTGGAAGTGATCCCCTTACAGTATCTCTACGAAGGACGACGCGATATTCGTATCGTGCCGTTGGTGGTGGGGTCGTTCCACGACTGCGTCGCGACGGGCAACTTGCCAGAACAGGCCGAGGACATTCGGCGAATGGTACAGGCCATGCAGGCCGTCGAACGCGAGATGAACGAGCCGATCTGTTACATCATCAGCGGCGATTTGGCGCACATCGGCCCCAAGTTCGATGATCCGCAGCCCGTTTATCGCCAGCAACTCGAACACAGTCGCCGACAGGATCAGGCATTGCTCGAGCAGGTTGTCCAGGCAGATCAGACCGGCTATTTCCGCATTCTAGCAGAGGAAGGCGATCAACGGCGGATCTGCGGCTTTCCGCCCACCTGGTTGGTGATGGCCGTGACACAGCCTCGATGCGGCAAACTGCTACACTACGCACAGTATGTGCATCCCCAGGGATACGAGAGCGTCAGTTTTGCCAGTGTGGGTTTGTATGCTTGAGAGAGGGTAAAAAAGAGTCCCGCCTTCCAGCGTTCGGCGTCGCCCATCACCGAACAGCTGTCAGGCGGGACATAGAATATCATACCCGTTTGTCCGAATTGGTCAATAGCCATTTTTGAAAATCAGGATACGCCACACGAGCAAGACGTGAGTCGATTACCTGGAACCGAGGCCAGACATGGATTATCAGCACGTTCTGACGCTGTTCGACCGCGAGGCACGCCTTGGAGTGTGTTCCACGCCGCGCTACCGTCTACGTTTCTGGGAGTGGGGACAGGGGACTGCTGTGGTCTTTGTCCACGGGGTTTCTGACATTAGCCGATCCTTCGTACCAGTGGCAGCGCGGTTGCGGCATCGCTACCGCTGTGTTGGGTACGACCTGCCTCTGGGACAAGGCGACGGGGCACGGCTATGGGCCTATCAGCACCACCATCTAGTCGCCGATCTGTGGGTACTGCTCGATCATCTGGGACTCGAGCGAGCCTGTGTGGTCGGTTCTTCGTTCGGCTCGACCATCGCTCTAGCCGCCCTGCGTCAGCGACCCGATCGTCTGGTACGCGGTGTACTGCAAGGTGGCCTTGCCCATCGGCCACTCAAGCCCGTCGAGCGGTTCCTGGCGTGGTTGTTGCAAGCCGTTCCAGGGCCGACCTCCTGGTTGCCTCGTCGCGAACGCATGCTCGAAGTCGTGCATCGTCCCGCTTTCGAGGGACTGCCCGAAGAAGTCTGGCAGGCGTTCGTGGACTGCACTGGACAATCCCGGCTCAAGGCGATGGGGCATCAACTTCGCCTGCTGCACGGCGTGGATCTGCGTGCGGAGTTGCCGCACATCCACCAGCCCGTATTGCTCATCCACGGTCAGCAGGACACTGTCATTCCCCGTTCGCACGCCGACATGCTGCTCGCTGGACTTCCGCACGCCCGCCTTGTGGAACTGCCCAACTGCGGTCATGTGCCCAGTTATACGCATCCCGATTTGTTCGCCCAAGCCATCGACCAGTTTCTCAGCGAGGCATGACGTTCATGGATCGGTTCACCGTCAAGACACGTGAGCGCAACACGTTCGTCGCCATCACCGCTCAGGTCAAGGAATCGCTGGCCCAGCGCGGTTTGCGTGAGGGGATCGGAGTGGTGTACTGCCCGCACACCACGGCGGGCATCACCATCAACGAAAACTACGATCCCGACGTTGTCCACGACATGCTGCTGTGGCTAGAGCGAGCCATTCCGCACATCCAGGCCGGCTTTCGGCATGGGGAGGGCAACAGCGATTCGCATCTCAAGGCCAGTTTGGTCGGCAGCAGTGCCACAGTGTTGGTCAGCGAGGGCGAACTGGTGCTGGGCCAATGGCAAGGAATCTTTCTGTGCGAATTCGACGGACCGCGCACGCGAACCGTCCTAGTGCAGTGGTTGGGTCAGTGAGCGACTCTCAGCGCGGTTGCTCCAGGGCACCGGCCGGCCACAGGCGAACACGCCATTCCTCCCGCATCGACGTGCCACGCACCCGGCGAATGAACCGTCGCGGCCAGCCCATTTTCGGATCGAACTCCGCAACCAGAAAATTACGCACGCCTTCTCGGCTGTGTTCGGCCAGCAAGGATTCGATTCGCTCGAACAGGGCCGGCACGTCGCGTCCCCGCCCCTGACGAATGCCGCCAATCGGCAACCCGATGGCAGCGCGGGCCGTATCGAGCAGATAGACCATCTCGCCTTCGCAGGAAGCATGGATCACGCGGCCGTCTCGCACCAGCACGATGTGCCGTTCCGGTTGCGGGTCTCGATCGCGGGTCACTTCAAAGGTCAGGTCGTAATCCGCCGGCCCCTGCTCGGCCCATAGCCGGCGTGCGGCTTCTAGTTGTTCGGGCTGGAGTTGCTGCGACAGGTTGTAGAGGATCGGCACGACCACCGCCACGCACCCCAGCAGTCCCAGCAACACGAAGAACCACACCCAGCGACGGGACTTCCGAACGGGACGCGGGTCAGAAAGAGAAGCAGACATGGCATTTCCTCGAACGCCGATTGCGGGGGGGGCCACTCTGTATTGATAGCTCGCTTCCGCCCTCGGACCAACCGCGAAGTCCGAGGAAAGTGCCTGTCACAGCAAGGGAGCAGGGCAGAACAGCTTCCGTCTGTCGCTAGGCGGCTATGCCTGAGATCGCTCGGCTCGCTATTCAGTATTTCAGCCAGCGGAACACCGCGACCAGAACAGCGACCGTCAGTACGGCTCCCCCCATCAAACCGCCCCAGATCCGCCAGCCGAGAGTTGAGGGGGTCGGCGGCTCGGCGGACGGCTCGGCCTCATCCCCATCCTCAAGGGGTATGTGGTTGCGTAACTCGGGATAGCTGGCTACCGGAGCGAACTCGTCCTGGGTGCTGCGTCGGGCCTGAGCGTCGGCCGGCAAGGTGCCTTCTTGCAAGCGTGCGATCAGCTCATCCTGGCTCAGACGAGTGGTGATGGATCGGCCGGCGCGATTGCGATAGCGAACCAGCCATTGCGGCTCGACGGATGGAGGCGGCGCATCGGGATCGAGGCGGGTCGGCTCGCCACAACTGACGCACAACTGAGCATAGGGATCCTTGCGAGCCAAGTCGGGATCGGCGAAGCTGGGTACGGCAACTGCTAGTCGCGAACGCTCCAGATCGATAATCAACTCGCTGGCCGTCTGATAGCGGTCGCGTGGTTCGCGAGCCATCATGCGACCGAGGATCTGATCGAGCCGGGCTGGAATCTGCGGATTGAGGGCGGAGGCTGGGCGGAACTGTCCCAGTTTTTTCAGTTCGACCACTTCCAGATGATTCTCGCCCGGGAAGGGCACCTGTCCGGTCAACAGGTGATACAGAGTCGCTCCCAGGGCGTAGATGTCGCTGCGGCCATCGGCACGTCGAGCATTGATGGCTTGCTCATAGGGCATGTAGGCGGTGGTGCCAAAGCCCTGGCGGGCACCGGTGAGGTGGCTGGCCTCATCGACGCGCTTGGCCAACCCCAGGTCGGCCAGCTTGGCGATGCCCGAGCGGGTCAGGAGGATATTGTCCGGCTTGATGTCTCGATGGACGATGCTCCTCGAGTGGGCGTGTTCCAGTCCTCGAGCGATGTTCAGTCCTAGATGCACGGCATCGCCAACTGAAAACGGGCCTTTCTGCTGCAGCAACATCTGGGCACTGGGGCCATCGATGTATTCCAGCACGAGGTAGTATTTGCCCGTGGCCCGATCCTGCCCAACAGTGTAGGTGCGGACGATGTTGGGATGGTTGAGCAATCCGCCACTGCGAGCCTCACGGTAAAAGCGATCGATGTAGTTCTGGTTGCGTGACAAGTTGTCGCTGAGAACCTTCAGAGCTACCTGCCGATCACGTTGCGAGTCGTAGCCGAGATAGACCGCCCCCATACCCCCTTCACCCAGACGGCGCAAAATGCGATAGTTGCCCAGGTGACGGAGGTCGGCTGACGAATCCGAGGCTCCGTCTGCTGGGGAAGGCGGGCGAACAGATTGACCAGGCGGATGCAGAGGTACGGCCTGTCCTGAATCCAGGTGTGTCTTTTCCATGAAAGTCTAGGAGGAACCTGTCTCCTTTCCCTATGAAGGCAGGTTCGGATGAAGAAAGCAAGAACTAGCCAAAGGCTGACCAGTCGGCAGGAGCGGTTGCAGCAATCGATCCTGGCATCTCTTCCGAGTCAATTTTAATTCTACTGTTTGATTCGTTGCTAAGCAATCAGAATTTCGTTCAGTTCGAGAGCAAGACAACGCCCAAATCGGTCGTCGTCGCTTCAACCGGCGAGTTGACCGGCGTACAAGGCGTTGGCTCTGAGAACCACTTCGGGAGGAGCCTGCTGAGTGCCCAGCAGTCCTCCCAGACGGCGAACTACCAACACTTCGTTCCCTCCCCGGCCGACCGCTTCCACGCCCACAGCATCGCCACCGGGATCCTCGGCCTGAATGGACACGGTTGCGCCGCCGGGCAAACTCAGATCGAGTTGCCGATAGCTGTATTCCTCGTCGTCTAAATACTGATGCGCCCCTAGGCGAATGGCCTGTACCACAGTGACGGATCGGCCATCGGCTCGTCGTGGTAACCGCAACCGCAACAATGCCGCTCGCGCTGCCAACCAGTCGCGATATTGCGTCCGCCAGATTCCCGGTCGGACCAAGGTGATGAAGTGTGGCCAGTCCAGCGCGTCAAATTCTTTGACGGACAGGCTGAAGAAGCCCAACCGGGGTGCTACGCCATCGATCGACCGTCGATCGAAAAACGAGTCCACCAGCCCCACTCGCCCTTGCTGCCAGCTTCCCACACACACCCAATGTTCCGCCTTGCGAATGCAGGGCAGTAAGAACGCGCCGCGAGCGAATTCCTTGACCAACCCATCGAGAAACGCCTCCGTCTTCTGCCGGGCCGGCTTGCGGAGCAAACAGGGTTGCAGCCCGAACCGTTGCAAGCAGAGCCGCAACGCTTCGGGCGGTGTGCCTTCATGGGCCCGAATATTCAGAATCGCTTCGAGAGTCGATGTTGGAATCGTTAGCCCACCCAGAAGCAATCCGTGCCGGATGGCCGCCGCCCCACAGGTCTGAAGATCGGGCTGGCGGGAAAAGGAACGATGAATCCGGTCAAACGATTCCGGGTAGGGATGAGCAGTCAATAGCTGTGACAGATCCTTCATGACCCAGCCCTCCCCAGTTTTGGCTATTCCTATGGCAAATATTCAAGACGGGCTGGCCAGCTAGCTGCGACCAGCCTGTGAGGTTTGGTTTGTCGCTTCTGCAATGTCGTCGCTAATCAAACCAATTGCGTGGCGACGATGGCATCCAGACGGAACACGTATTCTGGAACGTCTGCGTTGTCGTTTCCGTCTTCGTCAGTTGGGCCGTCTCGAACGATTAATACGCCCGTATCTTCATGGAATTCAAATTCGTCCCTCTCGGTGAACTCCCAGGGGGCGGAAAGTCCGGTCACATAAACTTGCAAGGTGTGGTAGTTGTATTGCTCGTTGCGGAGATAAGCCAGTTGTTCCTTGATCTGTTCCACGAAATTCGTGCATAGGATTTTGCGTGCCATGACATCCTCCGGCTCCGGCAGCGAGGTTGCACTGCTGTGCGCTCGTGCAGGGTATTGTAGGGGACTACAGCCCACAGTCGAGTGGCTGGCCGCCAAAATCCTTGCTTTGGAGTGTGCCTGTGGAACTAGGCAACCGCCTTGACCATGTGGCGTGAAATGCCGCCCTACTATACGGGGTTTTCAGGCAAAGCGGCAATCCAAGGGATTGAACATGGGCTGGCAGACACCGCCCCCTAGGAAGGATAAGATAGTCCCCGACAATGGCTGACGAGCCGTGATTCCCATGTCTTCTTCACCAGGAGAGTTCGATGTCCGCAATGTGCCGCTGGGCGATGGCAACGCTGGTTGCCTTGTCCCTGACCTTGCTGACCGGCCTGATGGGCCAGTCGGCGGATGACAAGTTGAACAAGAGCAAGGAAGTCTACACCGATCCGACGGATCCTAGCCTGCCGATCGACTTCAAGATCCAAGGCGAATACCTGGGCGACGACAAGACCGGAGGCAAGGTCGGTGCCCAGGTCATCTCTCTGGGGCGCGGCAACTTCCAGGCCGTCGTGCTGCCGGGGGGCTTGCCGGGGGCCGGTTGGGACGGCAAGAACAAGATCCTGCTCGACGGTAAACTCGACGGCGATCGTGCCGTCTTCTCCCCCACCAAGGGCAAGCGTCGCTACCTGGACAACAATCCGAGCGTGTTCTCGGCCACCAGCAAGTTCCCGCCGCCCGGCCAGAAGGACTACAACGGCCTTATCAACGGCAACACCTTCACCCTGACGACCGACGATGGCCGTAGCCTCGCTCTGCAACGCACCATTCGTACCAGCCCGACGCTAGGAGCCAAACCGCCCGAAGGTGCCCTTGTCCTCTTCGACGGCAAAGACACCAAAGAATGGAACGGCGGTCGGCTCGACCCCATGACCGGCTTGCTCAACACCGATGGCCGCGACATCCGCAGCAAACGCAAGTTCAACAACTACACCGTTCACGTCGAGTTCCTGTTGCCCTATCGTCCGCTGGCACGCGGCCAGGGGCGCGGCAACAGCGGCTTCTATCAGGTGGACATGTACGAAGTACAGATCCTCGACAGCTTCGGCCTAGACGGCAAGAACAACGAATGTGGCGGGGTCTACACCAAACTCGATCCGAAGGTCAACATGTGCCTGCCGCCCTTGCAGTGGCAGACCTACGACATCGACTTCACCAACGCCGTCCGTGACGAGTCGGGCAAGAAGGTGAAGAATGCTCGACTGACCGCTCGGCACAATGGCGTTGTCATCCACGACGATGCCGAGATCACCGGCAAGACCGGCGGAGCCCGCAACGATCCCGAGGGTACGCCAGGGCCGTTGCAGTTGCAGGGGCATGGCAACCCCTTGCAGTTCCGCAACATCTGGATCGTCGAGAAGAAGTAGTCATTCGCTTCGCCTAACCCTCTGCCCCCTTGCTTACAACAGAAGGGGGAAATTCTTACTCCCCTCCCCGCTTCGGGGAGGGGTTGGAGGGAGAGGTATTCTGCAACCAGTCACGCAGGCGTTGCAGTCCCTCGGCGATGCTGACTTGGGGTTGGTAACCCAGATCGCGTCGGGCGGCAGTCAGGTCGAACCAGTGCGACGTGGCCAGTTCGCGAGCGACGAAGCGTGTCATGGGCGGCTCCGCCTCGGGCCACAATACGCCATACACCATCTCGCACAGCAGGCCGGCCACATACGCCGTCCGCGCCGACACGCGCCGTTGCAGGGGCGGCAATCCACCCGCAGCAAGAATGCGATCCACCAACTCCCAGGTGGGCAGCGGCTCGCCATTGCTGATGAAGTAGGCGCGGCCCGCTAGTGCCGTGCCGGGTGCTAGTCGGTCGGCAGCCAGCAGGTGGGCGAGGGCGGCGTTGTCGATGTAGACGCTGTCGATCTTCTTGCCGTCCGGCCCGATCTTACGCAGCCGACCCGCTCGTGCCCGCGCCAGCAATCGCGGGACGAGATGGTTGTCGCCCGGCCCCCAGATGAGGTGCGGACGCAGGGCCACTGTGGCCAACCCAGGGCCGTTCGCCGCCAGCACCCGCTGTTCCGCCTCGGCCTTGCTGCGCGGATAGTGCGCCTCGAAATGTCGAGGATAGGGCACGGACTCGTTCACCCCCTCCATATCCGTGCCGTCGAAGACGACGCTGGGCGAAGAGGTGTACACCAGCCGAGTAATCCCGTGCGTGCGACAGGCTTGGATCACTCGCTCTGTGGCAATCACGTTGGCGCGGTGGTAGTCGGCATAGCGGCCGGCAATGCCGGCCCGTGCTGCGACGTGGAAGACGATGTCGCATCCGGCAGCGGCTCGCTCGGCCACGCCTGGATCGGCCAGGTCGCCCTGCACTTGCTCGACTCCGAGTGCCTCCAGGGCCGCATAGCGTCCACGCGACACACTACGCACCACACCGCCACGAGCGAGCAACTGCCGCACGATGGCTCCGCCCAGAAAGCCGCCTCCGCCCGTGACTAGTGCCTTCATGAAACCAGCCCTCCTTGTTGGGCGGCGGCCCACACGGCCAGGCGTTCGCGGAAGATCTTGGCGTTATGGCGGATGTCTACCGGAAAGGCCGGATGGATGTGGAAGCGACGGATGGCTCGAGTGTGTGGCCAGATCCTCCCTCGTTCGGCCAGTTCGCGACGGAAGCGCGCCAGGGAGGCGGCATCGCGGTCGGGTCGCTGGTCGCGCGGCAGTTGCGGATCGATTTCGACGCAGAGTTCCGGCTCGATGCCGTTGCCCCGATCCACTCCGACCAGAGCCGTGCGAAACACCTGCGGATGGGCGTTGAACACACCCTCGCAGGGGATGGTGAAGTAGGTTCGCTCGGCCGTCACCACCCGCTGCGATTTGCGACCGCAGAACCACAGTCGGCCCAATGCATCGAAGTAGCCGACATCGCCCATGCGATGCCAGAAACCGCCCTCGAGGCTATCGCGGATCTTGTGTAGAGCCGTCGCATCGGGGCGATGGTAATACGAAGCTGTGACCACCGTGCCCTTAACAACGATCTCGCCGATTTCGCCTGGGGGCAACTCCAGATCGGCCGACCACTCCGTCAGTGGGCCGTCCTCTAGCCGAATGATGCGGACACGCATGCCGGGCACGGGTCGACCCACACATACACCACGGCCCTCGGCGGTGGCGGAGGCTGTTTCGGTCAGGATTTCGCTGCTGGCGATGCTGGCAACGGGCAAGGCCTCGGTCGCGCCGTAAGGAGTGTGGATCTCGGTGCCGCTAGGCAACAGCCGACGAAAGCGTGCCAAGACAGCGGCCGGCACTGGTGCCCCGGCGGAGATGACCCGGCGCAGGCTGGGCAAGGTTTGTCCTTCCGCTTCCGGCGCAAAGCCGACCCGGCGCAGCAGGGCAGGGGAGCCGAACAGATTGGTTACTCCGAAGTGCCGCACTGCCGACAGAATGGCCCGAGGATTAACGCGAGCCGGCCGGGTGGCATCCATCTCGGGAAGTACGGCCGTCATCCCCAGTGCGGGAGCAAAGAGTCCGAACAGCGGAAAGGTCGGCAGATCGATTTCGCCTGGCTCGATGCCATAGATACGCTGCAACTGCTCGACCTGAGCGGTGAAGATGCCGTGCGTGTAGACCACGCCCTTGGCAATGCCGGTGCTGCCGGAGGTGAACAGGATGGCGGCCAGATCGTCGGGCCGAGCCGGATGCAGCATCGCCTCTCCCTCCGCACCCTCACGACGAACCCGCGCCAGTGACCAACCGCACAGCGGCAAGCGTGGCCCGACACAAACGCAGTGCCGCAGTGTGCGTCGGCCCCAGCCCAGCAGCAGGCGAGCCAGCTGCGCGCGTGGGATGCCCAGAAAGGCATCCGGCTCCGCCTCGGCCAGGCAACGACCGAGATGGCGCACTCCCATGCCAGGGTCGATCAGCACGAGAACCGCTCCGAGCTTGAACAGCGCGAAGGTCAGGGCGAAGAACTCTAGACGCGGCGGCATCATGAGAACGGCGCGCTGCCCGGCGACCAGTCCCATTCGCGCCAGGCCGCGGGCCAGGCGGTTGCTCTCGTCATCCAGTTGGCGAAACGTCCAGCGTCGTTCTGAAGCGGGCTTGCCGGCGGCGATGCCGTGCGTCTCGATCAGCGCGGGCACCTCAGGCTGACGTTGGGCCTGCTGTACTAGCGGCGTGGCAATGTTCATGCGTTGGCTCCGCCCGGCAGGGGATGACGAGCGAGGAAGTCACGGATGAGCGGCAGCAATTGTTCGCCCGCATCGTCGAGAACCAGATGTCCGGCCTCGGCAAAGCGGTGAACCTCGGCGTGTGGCATGCGCTTGCGCCAGCCTTCGAGGAAGGCGTCATCGAAGACAAAGTCCCGCGCTCCCCAGCCGATGAATGTCGGCACTTCAGCAAAGCGAGCCAGTCCCGCATCGACCGACTGCACCAGATCGAAGCCGGGATCGCTCGGACGCAGCGGAATGTCTTGGACGAAGCGGAGTACCGCTCGACGGTCGCTCCAGGTGCGATACGGATACAGATAGCCGGCGCGAACGGCAGTAGACAGCGGGCGAACAGTGCAGAAGCGCACCAAGCCTGCCGAGAAGGCGTTGCAGCCGCGAACCAGTAGTGCGCCCAGCGGCGTGTTGCGAACGAGGGCGAGCTGCCAGGGCAACCGCTTGCCCGCCGGCAGGCCGAAGGCGGCGGTGTTGAGCAGAACAAGTCGGCCGACACGCTGCGGATGTCGGCTGGCCCAGGCCAGGCCGATCATGCCGCCCCAATCGTGCAGCACCAGCGTGAGTTTCTCGGGCAGATCGAGTTGCCTGACCAGCGCGTCGATGTCCTCGACCCGACGTTCGAGACGATAGGGATAGCGAGCATCGTCCGGCTTTTCGGACAGACCGCAGCCGATGTGATCCGGCGCGATGAGGCGATAGCGGTCGCGCAGACCACGAATCAGATCGCGATAGTAGAACGACCAGGTTGGGTTGCCGTGCAACAGCAACAACGGCTCTCCCTGGCCCTCGTCGAGGTAGTGACAGCGAAAGCCATTCACCTGAGCGAAGCGCGAGGGGAACGGATACAGCGGTTGCCAGAGCGCCGGCACAGACATGCCGGCCTCACCACTCAACGCCGAGCATCAGGCAATTCAGCCCGCTGCCGATACCCAGGAAGCCCACGCGATCGCCGGGCAACAGAAACTCGCGTTCCTCTGCCAGAGCGGCCGTCAAGGGCAGCGAGACCGTGCCGATGTTGCCGAGATACTCGTAGGTGGAAAACTCCTTATCCTGCG
>Ga0272446_1002265_pt1 | contig 26500 bp, 26 predicted proteins | sample YNPCB0061_FD_194587 | JGI IMG/M metagenome (GOLD analysis project Ga0272446, IMG submission 194587) | Hot spring microbial mat communities from Yellowstone National Park, WY, United States - YNP-CB-006-1 | ecosystem: Environmental > Aquatic > Thermal springs > Hot (42-90C) > Sediment | place...
TGTTGTTCCATAGTTTTTGAATTAGTTAATTAGTTATTTTTAACTTGTATGCAGTATATCTATACAGGTCAGCGCAATTTCTGTCAACGCAAGCACTTTGCGATGTTTGGCGCTGGTACAATTTTAGCACGGAGTGCTACATCAGCGCCAAACATGGGCGTAGCGACGAGGTACGAGGAGCGAAGCCGCATACTGCGTGTTAGGCGCTGTTTATCCGATCTCTACATTCCTCAATTACTTCTTTAGGAATCATTTTTAATGCAAAAAAAACTAAGGCAGGCACAATAATTATATCGTCAAGATGGCCTATTACAGGTATAAAATCTGGAATAAGATCAAATGGGAGGAGTACGTACCCAATTGCAAGACCAAGTAAAAATTTGGCCATCTTAGGAGTTCTTTTGTCTTTTCGGACGAGTTGATATACTTTGATTTCACGTTTCAGTTTTGTGCCTGACGATTTTAGTTTTTCAAACATATATGAAGTGTAAATGGCGTAAAACTACCGTTTTGCGGTATTAGCGAGCGGATTGTAGCAGTAGGTGAGCGGCTATGTGAAGTTTTAAGGTATAATTTGCTCGTGTATGTTAGATGGTATCTTTTAGTAGATAAATCTGATTTTTTTTAACGAAAATCAGGGAAAAAGCGTGTTTTCTGCCTAGTCCGTGTGAAGCGAGGGCTAGGCAAACCTTACGCAAAACGCTGAAATCGCAAATTGGCGGTACCTTTTGGACGAAATCCGAACTTTCTTTGAGCAGAATCTCGACTAATGGAAGCTGCCCGCCGCCGCTCGCTGACGCTCGCCACCCCGCAAAAAAGTTTTCTTCACATTTTTTGATTTGCGCGCGCCGGATTTTTTCTTCTAAAAGGAAAAGAAAACTTTTTTGCTGGCTCCTGCTCTTGACTAGCAGGGCGGCGGGTGCGGCCTCTTTTTGTATTCGCTCCGGCATGGCGGAAGGGGGTGTGGGGGGAATTCCGCCGCGCCCGAGCGGCGAAGCCGCGCGGCAACATCCCCCCAAAATGCTGAAATTGTAACTTGGCGGAGAGAGTGGGATTCGAACCCACGAAGAGCTTGCGCCCTTACTACTTTTCGAGAGTAGCGCCTTCAACCACTCGGCCATCTCTCCTTTGGCGGGCGCGTCTTAAAAGTGCCGCGGCTATTTTAAGGCCCGTTTAGCGGTATAGCAACAGCAATATTCTGGGTTTAATTCATGGTTTTGATCGAACAAGCAAGGTAAGTCGCGACTGAAACCCACAAGAAATAAGGAAGAAGCAAGAGCGCAGCCATGATGGAAAAAGGCCAGATTTCGTATATCAAAAGCACAGTGGTTATGTTTAGCGCGCTCATCTCAAAAATTGCTAGGTTAAAATTATGACGGACAAAGAAAACATAGCTCCATAGTACGTTAAGGATGCCGTTAAGCATGAATAAAAGACCGATGCTGATGCTGGCTTTATTGCCATACTGGTTCCATACAATCAGCGCGGAAATAGCGGTGAGGATGAAGATTACTGTCCAAATAATGCCTATAACTTTACCTTGTGGTGTCCATTTGGGTAGTTTGAGGGTTGTGTACCAATTCATACCTGACAGCGTGAGTTTACTGCCGATTAGCGCTACAAGAAGAGTAAATAGGGGAATGACTAGGTTATACATTAACTTTATGGTTAGATTACGTTCGCGTGTGTTTGGCGTAAAATAGGTTACTGGTTGTTAATATTTTGCATGTTTGCGCGTGGCGGAGAGAGAGGGATTCGAACCCTCGAACGCCTTTCGGCGTTACGCGCTTTCCAAGCGCGCGCACTAGGCCACTATGCGATCTCTCCGTGTGTTAATTGTGAGCAAGCGATTTCCAATGTTTTGATTAACCGCGCGAGAGCGGGTTTTTAAAATCCCGCTGTAACACGGGATTTAGTTTAATGTTTTTTAAAAAAACAATCAGCTCCTTTTTTTTGCTACCAGTTTTTTAAGTTGCTCTTTAAATTTGCTGGGATTTTTGAGGAGTGTTCTTTGTGCTCTGGTGCTAATTTTGATTTTGAGTTTTGTGCCGCTTACTGGATCAATAATGGTTTTTTTGGAGATGTTTGGGTTGAATTTGCGTTTGGTTTTGCGTTCCGAATGGCTGACATTGTGACCGACAGATGGTTTTTTGTTTGAAAGCTGACATACTCTAGACATAATGTTTGAGTAAAGGTTATTGGTGGTGTTAGAATGCTAACATAGCCAGTTTCATTTTATTTTTTGCGTTTGTAAATGGAATCTGGCCAAAGAAGTTTAGCACGGTTTACCCTTTTTTCAAGCAATTTATGAATCTGGAACTGGTTTTTCTTATTATTGCTCTGCTGATCGTGATTACGGTTCATGAATGCGCGCACGCGTGGGTGGCAAATTATCTAGGTGATCCTACCGCGAAGCTCGCAGGCAGGGTTAGTCTTAATCCGCTGAAACATTTGGATCCGTTAGGGACAATCATGCTGGTTTTGATTCATATCGGTTGGGGCAAGCCAGTTCCGGTTAATCCGGGGTATTTTCGCAAACCGAAGCGCGATAATGCGCTCACGGCGCTGGCGGGACCAGCTGCTAATTTGTTGCTGGCTTTGATATTGGCTTTGCCGCTTAAATATTGGTATGCGTATTTGCCGTCCAAGTTTGTGCTGTTTTTGGGCACATTGCTAGATGTGAGCATTTTGCTTTTTGCTTTTAATATGTTGCCATTTCCGCCATTAGATGGGTCTAAGATTATTGAAATTTTTATACCGCGTAAATATGAGCTTGCTTATAAGCGATATTTGCAAGCAGGATTTAATTATTTTGTTATTTTTGTGCTTTTTGATCAGTTTGTGTTGGCTAGGGTTTTGGGTGTTTCTATTTTGAGCCAGTTTATGGGGATAATTTATACTTTTATCAAGTCATTTATTTTTTTGGGGAGTTGATATCTTGTGGTTAGTTTTGAGGTGTGGTAGTATCTATTGTTAGGTCTTTCTTAAGCCAAAAAAGTCTTGCAAAAATGTGAGAGCTTTGATAAGATTGAGGCAACTCTATGGTGCTCGTTTAAAGCTCATATACTCTCTCCTCAAAAAATATTGGGAGATCAACATTTCTTACGGCCGTGGCTGTAAGATGCGGTCACCCACCTGCAGGATACGGGGGCACAGTATCCATGAGTATTGGCGGCACGATGGAGTTTTTTTGAATGGCTCGTTTTTGGTTTTGCTCTTGTTAAGGTCGCGCAAAAGCACTAATAAATCAGGTCAATCGTGAATTTAACTTGATAAGCTCCCGCGGGCTGGTTTGGTGGTATTTTCAATAAAAAGTTGAGCGCTTGACTGAAACGCCCTACGTGGTTGGTTTTTGTGTTCATGAGCTCAACAACATCGGCGATGTTGTCATGATTTGCGTCAAAACTGGTCTGATAGTTGTCCGCGGAGTTGAGGTTGCCTTGGGTAAAAGCTGGCGCGGAGATATCTTGCGCCCCGTGAGAGCCTTCCGCGTATGTGATGCCGTTGTTTGTTGGTCCGTTGAGGCCTGGATCCAATAGATTCAAGCTGTTGTGATCGGGGTAGCTTGTCGCGATGTAAAGATTTTTAAGCGGGATGTTGGCTGTGGCGCTGGAAAAGGCGCTGGCCGTGATGGTAACGCTAAAGCCTCCATTGTTGCGAAAGTCGTGGAGAGCGATTAAATCTTCTGGGCCGGTGGAGATGTCAACATCCATCGTTGTGGGATTATCGTTGCTGAAACTGTTTTGTTCAAATTCGGAGACGCGCTTAATTGGGAAAGAAAAAGAGTCGGGGATGTAATCCAAGGAGATTGTTCCTTCGGTAATTATGGCTGTAACGCAATGGTCGCTAACGGTGGTAAGAGGTGAATCATTAATTTGATAATTGTCGCGAAGGTTAGCGCACGGGTTTGTTTTTGCCGATTCTTGGTCGTTTTGGGTATTTTCCGCCGTATTAAGAGTCGTTGTTGGAGCGGTGTTTGTTTCTGTCGCGGCGTTGAGTCGCGATATGGCTAGAAGATTGACTGCAAGAGCAATGAAGGCAAGGGTACTGATTGTTCTTTTTAACCTGATTTTTTGGTCAGTTTTTTCCATTTTAATTTGTCTTGTCAATGAGAGTGAATGTCAATTTTACGGCGTAATCGCCCGCGGCCTGAAAAGCAGGAACTTTAAGGTAATAACTGATGAATTGGTACATATACCCATTTCGTCCTTGTGTGGACGGGAGTCCGCCGTCCATTAAAACTACTGCGCCTGAACCAAGGTTGGTGGTGAATGTTCCGGGCATGCCCAAGCTTAGCCCCTGAGTGTCGGCTGGCGCCAAGATGCCGCGCGTGGTAACAGACGAGCTGTAGATGACTCCACAGTTAGTGGAGGGACATGGATAAGCTGTGTCAGTGGCGGGAACATTGTAAACGGGGCTGTTGACGCTTGTTCCAACGTATAGGTTTGAAAGCGGAATGGTGTGCGTGCCATCGGTGAAGTTGCCGTTGGCTTGTAACTGGACTTCAAAGCCGCCTGAATTGCGGTTATCCTGAATCCCGAGTAGGTCTTCAAGGGCTGGCTGGTTGGTGGAATTGCTATTGTTGTAAACGTTTTGCGCAGTGCTTGAGATATTGATTGGTGGAAATGTGCCGGTTCCGGGGACATCGTTTATTACTTGCGCTTTACCAAAGTCGGCTAAAGTTAGGGGTTGAGATTGCGGAGTTGTTTGAGGCGGTGTTGATTTGGGGTCGGGTGTGGCGGAGCCGCTTTCTAAAGTTTGTATAGTATCAGAATCTTGCGGGGGAGTATTGTAGATATTGATTGGTGGAAAGTTGAATGAACTTGGGATTTTGGTAAAGCGCAGTGTTGGCGCGGTGATGATTTGTTGTCCGCAAAAGTCTGTCGTTTCCATGTTGGAGCAGGGGCCTTTAATAGTAAGCGTGACGATGTTGGACGGCTCTCCAGTGCCCGCGGAGTTGCTGGGGGTGACTCTGAACATGTATTCAGTGTCTTGTTGCAGGTCTGTTACGAGGGCGCCTGGGACTGGATCCACGCAGTCGTTATTTGAGCAGATATTGTCAAACACGCCGCTGGCGACTGTGCCGTATTCAACGGTATAGCTGGTTACGTCTTCAGCGGGGGCTTCCCAGCTTAGTAATGCTGATAGGGTGCCGCTTGTCGCGGTCAGGGTGTTAATTTTTGAGGGAATGGTGTTTGCTTGTGCCGCAACAGGTTTTTCCATGGCGAATAATCCAAATGCCATTATTATTAGCGCGATCAGTATATTAGTGATGGCCAGTTTTCTGATGATGGCTGTTGTGGTTGGCATTGGATTTTGCGAGAAATATTGCTTTTATTGGTATATAATACATGAAATTGCTATTTTTGTAAATGTGGCGAGGGGTTATTTTAAACAATATACAGAAATTGAGAAGATGGGTTTGCGCTGATCTAGCTTTGAAAAATAGTTTTGTGACTGGAATGGTAAATTTTGCGGCTAATAAAATGGAGTATTTATATTACAAAATCAGAACTTATTTTAAACGAAGTTGACTTTTTGCCGCGCCGCAGGCGCGGCAAAAAGTCGGTAAGATTGCTGACAGTTTGATACTGGAGCCACAGTCGGGAATTGAACCCGAGACCTCATCCTTACCATGGATGCGCTCTACCAACTGAGCTACTGCGGCGCGCGAAAGGATTTTAACATGCGCTTATTGGAAAGCAACTAATTTATGAATTTAGGAGAATTTTTGCACGGTTATTTTGGAGGGTGTTTTTTTAACTGGTGTTTAGAAAATGGTAATGCTGGATGTGTATTGTGCGCTTGCTCACTGGGTATTCTTTAACAAAAACAAAAATGAAAATAAAAATAAAAGTTAGTTTGGCGGCAGTGATTTTTTTACTGTTGCCGTTTATGCAATACGCCATGGCCGCTCAAAATGGCGCCGTGGTTATTAATGAGGTGGCATGGGCCGGGTCGCGTGATTCCGCGAATGATGAATGGATTGAACTTTATAATCCCGGCTCTTTGCCGATTGATCTTGCCGGTTGGAAGATAGTTGATGATCAGGGCGCTCAGGTTTATCCGCTTTCTGGGACGATTGCCGCTGGTGGATATTATTTAATTGAGGATAGTGAAGTAGCGGTACAACCGTTGGCGGCTGATAAAATTATCAATCTTTCGCTTTCTAATGCGGGTGATTCACTGGTGCTGATTGATGACGCTGGTCAAGTAATTGATTCGGTTAACAGTAGCGGGGGCATGTGGGTTGCGGGGAGCGCTACTACTTATCAGACTATGGAAAGGATTGATCCGGCTATTTCTGGCGATCTTGCTTCAAACTGGGTTTCAAGCGATGGCAGTTTAAATACAGCAGTTTCGTCGGCCGGTTCCTTGATCCGCGGAACTCCTGGCAAGGTCAACAGCGCGAGTAAAGTAATTTCGGCGCCGCGGGTTGATTTTAGTCTGTCGTCTCTTACGCCGGCGAAAGGTGAAATGGTTACTTTATACGGTGACGTTAAAAATGCTATTAATCTTTTTTCTTATGGAGTTGAAGTTAATTACGATCCAACTTTGCTGAAATTTGTTTCAGCGGAGGGAGGAGATTTTCTAAGTAGTAACGGTGAAATCAATACTAATTTTGAGTCGGGTCTTGAAGATGGTGAAGAGGGGCGGCTTTTAATCGCGCAAGCCATAATGCGGGATGTAAAGACTGGCGTGAGCGGAGCGGGCAGGCTTTTTGCTGTAAAATTTAGTGTTGTTGGCAATGCCGGTTTGAGCGGCAATTTGGTTGCGGGCACTGGTAGTTTTTTGGGCGGCATTAGCGGAGATCTTGTTGCTACTTGGATTGGGTCCCAGTTTACTGTCGCGCAGAATGAGGTGTTGCCAGTTAGTGGAGCGCTGGTGTTTGAAGATGTTCAAAGGTATGCTCTAAAACTGACTTGGACCGCGCCCGCGGAGGGAATTGATAAATACAAGGTCCTGAGGAAAAATCCGCACGGGTTGTATAGGTTACTCGGTGAGTCAACCAGTGTTTCGTTTGTTGATTCCGACATGGTTCCTGCTGGCGGCAAAATTATTCCGGGACTGCAATATTGCTATCGCGTGATCGCGGTTAAAGGAGAGATTGAAAGTGATCCAGTTGAAGTTTGTGGCAAGGAAACGCGCGGTCTTAAAGCGGATTATGATCGTTCGGATCGTGTTGATGGGAGGGATTTGGATAAGATTGCCCGCCATTTTGCTCAGACGGATGCGGTTGCCGATTTTGACGCGCTGACAGATACCAATTATGATGGCCAGACTGATGGGAGCGATTTAATTGATCTTGGCATCAATTTCGCGCGTGTTTATATGCCGTGAATTATGAATCACAATGTTACAATTAGGCTTGCGCCATCGTATTCTGGTCCGGCTGAACTGAAAGTTGATGTGATTGCCGAAAATGTTCCTAAAAATCTTTTTGGAGCGGCGTTCCATTTGAATATAACCGGGGGTGAGTGGAAAATGATTAATTATACTAACGGTAACGTATTTAAATCATTTGGCGATTTTCCTCTTATTTTGGCCAAAGAAAAAGTTACGTCTGCTGGCAAGGAAATTGTTTTTGGTATAACTATGAAAAGGGGCGATCCTTTGGCGGCCGAAGATGGCGTTTTGTCTTCATTCCTGTTAAAGGTTGATCCGGTAGCAAAGTTTAATTTGAATGTGAGCGATATTAGACTCGTAACTTCAATGGCCGAACTGCGTGGGATAAAAGGGGAGGCGGTTTCCGTGGATATGTCTAGTTTAGCGGTTCCAGTAGTTAAAGAGACAGTTGCTTTAACTGCTTATAATCCCAAGCAGACAGCGCAAAGCGACGTGTTTATGCCTAGTGATTTATTTGATGTTTATTTGATTATGACTGTTGTTGGAGGATCTGCCTTGGTGGTTTTTGTGATTTATGCGCTTGTAAAGAAATTGATAAGGCGTGAGTAATAAGTGAAAATTTTTGCTAATATGCATTTTGCCTAAATCTATTTGACTTGGTGGACATTTTGGCTATGATGACTCTGCCGCGCCAAAGGGATTTGTTTTTTAGCGCAAGACCAATCAGCGACGGTGAATAATATTAATGTTTGTTTATGGCAAGGGGTAAAAGTCAATTTTGTACTTGGTATTGTACTGAGTGCAATGCTGGTAACTACATCACGGCTTATAACAAGAAGAATAACGACAAAATAGTAAAGGAACTGAGGAAGTTCTGTAAGCATTCCAGAAAAACGGTTCTACACAGGCGCAAGGATACCAAGAAGGCGGTCGCCAAATAAGGTTAAGTCGCGGGTTGATATTGTTCTTTTATTTTGGCGTGTTTGGCGTGTGAAAATGGTTTGAGCATTTTACTGATGCTTTTTTGCCGATTATTGCAAAAGTATTGGCGGGAAATATTTGATGGCAGGCCCAGGAGGAATCGAACCCCCGCCAGAGGTTTTGGAGACCTCTGTACTACCACTATACGATGGGCCTAAATGTGAAATAGCTTGATGATTATACATTTAGCCTAGGCCTAATTAAAGATGTCTTATTTGACGCGTGTGAATTTAATGGCAGAATGATTTATGTGGCATGGTAATAGTCCTGATAATGAGGTGAAAATTAATGAGCAATTTAAGGTTTTTTTGACTTGGTTGAAGATCACAAAAGTTTAATAAAGTTACTTTGATGCTTTTTGGCTATGTTGGTTTTTGCTAGGCTTATTAGTGATTTTTTAAGACAGATTGTTGGAAATCTTAATGCTTGTCCGGCGGGATACCGAAGTAGTTAAATAGGTAGGCGGCGATGTCGTGGAAAGGATAGACCGCGGTGGCGTCTGCCCATTCGCTTGAACGAGGTCTGTCAAGTTTGACTAGGATGACGAATTTGGGGTCGTCAATTGGTCCGTAGCCAACTATGCTGGTGATCGTAGTGCCAGCGCCGTTGATTGCTTTCCCGTGAAGATAAGTCTGGGAAGTTCCAGTTTTTGCGGCGATGTAATGGTTGTCAAGCGCGGCTTTATGCGCTACACCGTTTTCTACTGCGTTTACCAGCATCGCTGTAATCATGTTGACCGCGGATTGCCCGATAACTTGGCCAATGGCGGCAGGTTGTGTTTGGATGATTTTCCCGTTTGCCTGAATTATTTTATCAACGATGTGTGGTTGCATTAGCACGCCTTTATTTGCTAAGGCGCCATAGGCCGCCACTATTTGCAAAGGTGTCACGGTTATGCCTTGTCCAAAAGCGTGGTTGTAGAATTCGCTTTCGGTCCATTGTGAAAAATGCTCGATTTTCCCCGGCAGTTCTCCGTCAAATTCAATGCCGGTTCTTTCACCAAATCCGAATTTAAGTATGTAGCTGTAAAAGAGACTTTTGCCCATCTGTTTTGCGACGTAGCTAATGCCGGTGTTGCAGGAGTTGGCGATGATATTGGACATGGTGGAGTAGCCGGTGCATTTTGCTGAAACGTTCTTGATAGTGTAGTCGTAGTCGTTTTTTGCTTTATTAAAGTCAACTTTAAGAAAGCCTGGATCATAGAAAGCGGTGTTGGGGGTGACATCTTTGTCGTCTAGCGCCGATGCCATGGTAATGGCTTTGAAGACTGAACCAGGTTCATAAGGTTGCGAGACGATCTTGTTTTGGTAGGCTTCCAGGCCTATCCAGTTTTTATAGCGTTTGTAGATTTTTCTTCCGTCGGGAAGTGTCGTAACCATGACTTTGTAGCGGTCGTGCGCGATGAAGTTGCGGTAGAACCAGAACGCGTTATCTTCGCCTTCAATTGGCACAAGGTTTTTAATGTCGTCCTCGGTTAGGTTAACTTCTTCGGTATCCAAGACTGCGCTAAAGTTATTTGGGTCAAAGTTTGGATATTGCGCCATTGCCATGATTTTGCCGGTTTTGGGGTCATAGACGATCGCTTGTCCGCTGTCCGCTCTGTAGTCAATTGTGGCTTTGGCGATTATTTTTTCCACTTCCAACTGCATGGCGCGGTCAATAGTAAGCACGATGCTGTCACCGTCAACAGCTGGTTTGATGACGCTGTCTCCGACGGTAATTTGTCTGCCGTAGATACTGCCGTCTTTTTCGGCTTTGAATAGGCCGTTTTTACCTTGCAGTTGCGTGTTAAATTTGCTTTCTATGCCATATTGGCCGATGCCGTCTGGCGTGACAAAACCAAGAATGTGTGAAGCTAGCGTGTTTTCTGGATAGTAACGATAATATTCTTCTTGCAGTCCGATGCCGAAAAATGTTTTGGCTTTGTCCTCATCAATGATTTTTTGGATCGCGGCGGAGGTTTCAGGTTTAAGTTTTTTCTTTAGGATGACATAGCGATTTTTGCCTGCCAGTATTTTTTCTAAGCGGCTAGGAGAAATGTCTAAGTATTTATTTAGAGTTGAAGCCACGTATTCTTTGTTGATTATTTTGTCTGGATAGGCTTTTAATTCTTTGTCTGTTACTTCTATTCCGGTTAAGTTCATGTTCTTAATTTCTTTGAGAGTATCGGGGGGCAGTGTGTTGCTGAGGGTGATCATGGGGCGCGTTTCTTGGCTGATTTTTGACAGGATATCATCATAAAACTGTTTATAGAGTTCTTCGTCGGTTAAGGGTTTAATATTTGCAATTTCTTCTTGCGTCCGCGCTTTTTTCTTTTCAGCTTCAATTCTCGCGTTGTCGGAGGCCCTAGCTTCTTCAAGGTTGTAAATTAAAGGAACCAATCTGTCGGCCACTATTTTTTTGTCCTTGATGATGGTTGGGTCGGCAAAAAGAGTGTCCAGAGTGATGTTGGTTGCTACTCTTACTTCTTCATTAGAGGCGTAGTCTTTGATGAAGATTTCTCCGCGGCGGGCGGGCAGTGAAGTTTCTTCTTCATGTTCTTTGGCCGCCGCTTGCGCGTAAAAGTCATAACGGATTACTTGTAGGTAAAACATGCGGGTCCCAATAATCAGCGTGATTATTACCACGAGAATTTTCAAGATGCTGATTTTGTTGACTGGCGATTTTGGCTTGCGTCCGTATGTGTTCACGGTGGCGTTGTTTACGGACTCATATTATATCCCGCTGTTTTTAATATTCCATATGAATTTGTGATATAATGCAGTCATGATAAATAAAACAACTTTAAAAAACGGGCTAAGGGTCGTTACGCATCATTTGTCTGGCACAAAATCTGTTACTGTTTTAGTTTTAGTAGGCGCTGGGTCAAGGTATGAAACTAAGGATATTAACGGTATTTCGCATTTTGTTGAGCATATGTTTTTCAAGGGCGCGAAACGATACAAGAATACCAAGGAGGTATCGGAAGCGATTGATGGAGTAGGAGGGGATTTTAACGCTTTCACAGGCAAGGAATATGCCGGTTATTTTGTAAAGGTCGCGTCTGCCTATGTTGATTTGGCGCTAGACGTGCTTTCGGATATGTTATTGAACGCCCGTTTTGACCAAGTAGAAATTAACAAAGAACGGGGAGTGATTATGGAGGAATATAACATGTATCAGGATACTCCGATGTATCAAGTTGGCTGGGATTTTGAGCGGCTGATTTATGGTGATCAGCCGATGGGTTGGGACCAAGTTGGTACTAAAGAAGTGATCATGGGTATTAACCATGATGATTTTGTTAAATATAAACAAAAACTGTATTTGCCAAACAATACGGTTGTGGCAATTGCTGGTGATGTGAAGCATGACGAAGCGGTTAAGAAAGTTGCTGGATTTTTTGATTTTGAAGGAACTAAGACGGCGCGGTTTGAAGCGATTAAGGAAAATAAGGACATGCGCAGAGTGTATTTAAGGAAGAAAAAAACTGAACAGGCTCATATTATGTTGGGTTTTCCCGGTTATCCTGAAGAGCACGCCGATCATTATGCCGCTAAGATTTTGAGCATTGTGCTGGGAGGCAATATGAGTTCCAGAATGTTTTTGTCCGTTCGTGAAAAGCAGGGATTGGCTTATCATATCAGTACATCTACGGATGATTATACGGATACAGGTACTTTTACAACTAACGCCGGAGTTACGGTGGATAAGATTGATCAGGCGATTAAAGCCGTAATTGCTGAATATAAAAAGACGCTTGACGCCAAAATACCTGAAGAAGAAGCTAAAAAAGCTCGCGATTTTCTTAAGGGAAAAATGGTTTTAAGGCTGGAAGATTCTGAAGAATACGCCCATTTGCTTGGAAAGTATGAATTGCTTTATGGCAAGGGCAGGACAGCGGAAGCAATCTTTAAATCTGTTGACGCGGTCACGTCGGAGGATATGCAAAGGGTTGCTCGGGATTTGTTTAGAGGTGACAGAATTTATATGTCGGTGATTGGACCATATGAAAGCGAGGACAGGTTTGCGCAGCTTCTTAAGTTTTAGTATCATTTGGCAGGATGCGCTTACGGTAAATGTCTAACAAAAGAGATGGTTTGTAAAATAATTAACTAAACTTTTTATGGAATTTAGCGGAGTAAAGGAAAAAACATTGGTGCTTGTGAAACCTGACGGCGTGCAACGCGGTTTAATAGGTGAAGTGGTGAGCAGATTTGAGAGGAAGGGGCTCAAACTGATTGGAATGAAAATGATGTCGCTTGATGAAGCGCTTTTGCGTGAACATTACGCACATATAGCTGACAAGCCATTTTTTTCTGGGGTAAGCAAGTTCATGCGCAGTTCGCCGGTGATAGCGATGTGTTGGGAAGGGCTTGAAGTGGTAAGCGCGGTGAGGTTGCTTTGCGGTATTACTAAGGCGCGAGCGGCTGAGGCTGGTTCTATTCGTGGAGATTTTGCGATGAGTGTGGCTTGCAATGTTGTGCACGCGTCAGATAGCGTTGAAACAGCGATGAAAGAAGTGCCGAGGTTTTTCAAGGCGGATGAACTTTTTGAATATCCCAAGGGAGAGTATGAGCATGTCTACGCGGAAGAAGAAAGGAAATAATTCCAAAGATGATATTTATCAGATCGGTTTTTGAAAAAAGGCCGTTACGCTCCGGTGAAAGTCCTCAGTCTTTTTTTGAACATGTCAGAGGCAAGTATTCTTTCTTGCTGGAAAGCGGAAGAATGGTGATGAAAGATCAAAAAAGTGAATTTGGCGGGCGGGGTGTTGGTGAAAGGTATTCGTATGTTGGTTGGGATCCTTTTATGGTCTTATATCTTGAAAAGGGCGCTGTCTATTTGGAAAAATTAAAAGATTTTGCCCGTTGGAAAAAAAGTCCGATTAGGCAGATTCTTGATGGAGATGCCATGAAGATTTTGAGGGATATTTTTTCGGAGTTTAGTTACAGGGGAGATTTTTGGTTCCCTTTCTGCGGAGGGGCGGCTGGTTTTATAACTTATGATTTTGGTTGCGCTTTGCAGAATGTTGAGCAAGGTGTTTTTGATGATATCGCTTTGCCTGATTATTGCCTGATGTTTGTTGATAAGTTGGTTGTTGTTGATCATGAGCGTGGGGAAGTCTATTTAACTGCTTTTGCTCAGACGGAAGTTGAGGCGCTGGCCAAACTCGCGCAAATTAAAGAAGACTTGAAGCGACCTTTGGTGATCAGGGGCAAAGGTGAGATTGGCAAGATTGAGTCAAATCTTTCCGCAAAGGTCTATCGTGAAAAAATTATGAAGATCAAGGAGTATTTAAGGCAGGGGCAAACTTATCAGGTAAATTTTTCGCAAAGATTCAGCGCGGATAGTTCTCTTGATGGCTGGGCGGTTTTTAAAGCGCTTTTCAAAAAAAGTCCCGCGCCGTTCTCATGTTATTTTGACTACGGGGATTTTGAAATAGTTAGCGCGTCGCCAGAATTGCTTTTGCGGAAGAGAAAAGACCACTTGGAGACTTGGCCGATTAAGGGGACTGTGGCAAGGGGCGCCAACGCGCGGGAAGAGGCGCGTTTTGTAAAAAGATTGTTGTCATCGGAAAAGGATGAAGCGGAGCTTGCCATGATTGTGGATTTGGCGCGTAATGACTTAGGGAGGGTTTGTGAAGCTGGTTCAATTACAGTGGAAAGTCATCGCGAGTTGATGAAGCTTTCGCATGTTATTCATACCTTTTCGCGGGTTAGCGGAAAAATGGCAAGGGATAAGGATGTTTTTGATGCGATCCAATCGGTTTTTCCGGGAGGTTCTATCACAGGATGTCCTAAGAAGCGGACAATGGAGATAATAGATAAACTTGAAGATTTTAAGCGCGGTATTTATACGGGTTCCGCTGGATACATTAGTTTTTCCGGTGATGCTGATCTTAACATTTTGATAAGGTCAATCTTGTTGAAAGATAACAAGATTTATTTTCAGGCTGGAGGCGGGATAGTGATTGATTCTGATGCTGGTAAGGAATACGAGGAATCTTTTAATAAGGCGCGGGGCATTTTGGAAACTTTGGCCGATGGTTGATAAAGTTGTGGTTTAATGTAGAATGGACGCTGGTTAATTTTATTGTATGAGTTCATCGGTGCCTGAAAAATTTGGACAAAGTGATCGTGATTTGGTTGGTTTTTCTAAGGATGCTTATGAAAGTTTTGCTCCGGAGCGGGTTTATGCCGATTTTATTAATAAAGGTGTGCCTGCTAGTGATGGTTTGCCAAAGGGGCTAAATGATTTTTGGGATGAGGACACGGTGGTTGATGTCTCTTGCCATGGTGAGGCCGTTGAGAAGTCGCCTGTATTTGATGAATCAATTGATGATGTTAGTAAGGTGCGGTTGTCATTGGGGCGCGTTTTAGACGCGTTTGATGAGTTGTCAAAAATGGATGAAATTCAAGTTGTGGATTTTGAAGATACGGATCGTTGTCAGGGGATAGCGGCGGAAATGGCGGCGATAGCGGAGGATTGCCGTGGTGTTTTAAATGATGGCGATGATTTGTTGTCGGTTCGGGAGGGTGATGATGGCGCATTTGAAGATTAATGATTCTGCTGTATGATAAAAGCGCGATGTATGTTTTGTTGAACGGAAAATTTGTTGATGAGAAAGAAGCAAAGGTGTCCGTGCTGGATAACGGTTTTCTTTATGGAGATGGTGTTTATGAGACTTTAAGGACTTATGGAGGGAAAATATGGCAAGTTGAAGAGCATCTGCGCAGATTGAGGTCTTCAGCGGCAATGCTGGATATCGCAGTCCCTTGGAAAAATTCTAGGCTTGTTGCTTGGCTGGAGAGATTGTGTCAGATGAACGGGTTTAAAGAGTCCAGGATTCGTATTACGGTCACGAGGGGTGTTAACGGGATGGTTTTTAAGGGTAGCAAGCGGCCTACGATACTGATTCAGGTGAACAAGTTGGAGGAGGTTTCCGAATTCGCGCGTAAGGGTGTGAAAGTTGTGACTGTCAAATGGCAAAGATTGTTGCCGGAAGCAAAGACAATTAGTCTTCTGCCCATGATCTTGGCGAAGCGCGCGACCTATAGCGCCAAAGCGTATGAAGCTCTGTTTTTGGATCGGAAGGGGCATGTTTTGGAAGGGGCCGTGACTAATGTTTTTATGGTTAAAAACGGAGATGTCGCGACCCCTAGTCAGAATGTTTTGCCGGGCACTACCGCGAAAGCTCTTGAGGCGGTTCTTAAACGGGCTGGGATTAGAATGGTCAAAAGGAGGATCAAGCTTTCGGAATTTAGGCAAGCGGATGAAATTTTTTTGACTAATGCTCCAAGGGGAATTATTCCAGTTGTCAATGTTGATGGGATGGCAGTTGGCGGAGGTCAGCCGGGGCCGCTTACTCGCGTTATAGCTCGTTTATTTAAGGATTATATATGTCGCAATATTTGATTTCGCGGGGCAAAAAAATGGATTTGGCAAGGCCTCTTTTAATGGGTGTTTTGAATGTTACACCAGATTCTTTTTCAGATGGTGGGCGCTATGTGAGTGTAAGTGAAGCAGTGCGGGCTTGTTTAAAGATGATTGATGATGGAGCAGATATGATTGATATTGGTGGAGAAGCGACAGGTCCGGGTTCGCGTGAAGTTTCTTTAGCCGAAGAACTTAAGCGGGTGATACCCGTTGTGGAGCAATTGCGGTTGAAGACGGACGCGTGGATTTCCGTGGATACGTGGAAGGCACAAGTGGCAAGATTGGCGGTCAAGGCTGGCGCGGATATGATTAACGATGTGACGGCGTTGCGTGGAGATGTTGAAATGGCCAAAGTTATAGCCGAATTGGGGGTGCCAGTCGTGTTGATGTATTCAAAAGATCCGGTGCCGCGTACTACGCTTGATGAAAAAGTTTATGTCAATGTGGTGGACACGGTCATGAATTTTTTAAGGGAAAGACTTGAATACGCTAGTAGATTCGGTATTGCCATGGAAAAGTGCGTTCTTGATCCGGGAATGGGCGCTTTTATCAGCATGGATCCTAAGTACAGCTTGCAAATCCTTAAGCGTTTAAAAGAAATTGTGTCGCTTGGTAGACCAGTTTTAGTTGGAGCTTCAAGAAAATCTTTTATCGGCAAAGTGCTTGGTTTGCCTGTTGGAGAAAGGTTGGAGGGTGGATTGGCTTGCTTGGCGCATGCTTTAATGGGAGGGGCGGCTATAATACGCACTCACGATGTTAAAGAGTCAGCAAGGTTTATGAAGATGTATCTGGCAATTAATCAATCTTAATTTTTTATTATTTAATTTATGTTTATTACAAAGGAATTTTCATTTGACGCGGCGCATTATCTGACTGATTATTATGGCAAATGCGAACAGATGCATGGTCATACCTATTTACTTAAAGTAACACTTGAGGGCAAGATTCAGGAAAACGGCATGGTAGTGGATTTTGCCCTGTTAAAGCAGATTGTCAAAAACCGAGTTTTGAATGAGCTTGACCATAAGGTGTTGAATGATGTAATCGCGAATCCTTCAGCGGAAAGGATTGCCGTTTGGATTTGGCAAAGGCTTGTTGATTTGCAAAAGCTGTTCAAGGCCGAGGCGGGGGATCCCAACATGGGTGAAAACATTCGTCAGATGCTGAAGAAAGGTCATTTTGAGAAGACTCTGCGTCTTAGCGAGATAACAGTTTGCGAGGGCGAAGGTAGTTGCGTGACTTACCGCGGGGATTGAGTTATGATGTTTTCTTGTTAATTGGTGAAGATGGTAAGATTGAAGATCTCAAAGGTATATTTGGGTATTGGTTCTAACCTTGGTCAACGGGGTGAAAACATTCAAAACGCGATGTTGAATCTTGAGCGCTGGGGCGTTAAGATTTTGCGGGCATCTGGTATTTATGAAACTGAACCAGTGGGAATGAAGAATGCGGGATGGTTTTATAACATGGTTGTTTGCGCGGAAACTGTTTTTTTGCCGGAAGAACTATTGAAGGCGATCTCGGCGATTGAAATGGCGATGGGCAGGGCAAAGAAGTTTATGAAAGGAGACGGGCGTTTTTTTTTGTCACGAGTTGAGGAGTGGGGTTCTCGCGCGTATGATTCAAGGCTGATAGATATAGATATTCTTTTTTACGGAGATCTGACGGTTGAGATGGCCGGTTTGACGATCCCTCATCCGCGGATCGCGGAGCGAAGATTTGTGTTGGTACCGCTTGCTGAAATAGCGCCCGAGCTAACGCATCCGATTCTTAAAAAAACCGTGGCTGAACTCTTGAAGGGGTGTAAGGATAAAGCTATAGTCAGGCCGCTCGCCTGATGTCAAACTAAGCATTGCTTAGGTAACGATGATTATAAAATAACAATCATGGAATCGTTTAAGGATTATCTTTTGTTCTTGAGGGAAATTGCGGCTGTGTTGCGGATTGATTTGCTGAAAGCCCTGCACGTGGCACAGTCAGGTCATCTTGGCGGGTCGCTTTCAGCGCTTGACATTATAATCGCTCTTTATTACGGGCAGATTCCTGGTGTTGGTCCAATCATGAACTATGATCCCGAAAAACCCGGTTGGGATGGGCAGGATTATTTTATTTTGTCTAAGGCTCACGCGGCGCCGGCTTGGTATGTGGTGCTTGCGGATGTGGGTTTTTTTGCTAAGGATGAATTGCGTCATATACGGCAACTTAATTCTATTTTGCAGGCTTATCCGGTCAGAAAAATTCCGGGCGTGTCGTTATGCGCGGGGACGCCGGGGCATGGACTTGCTGCCGCCTTGGGCATTGGTATGGCTTTGAAAATGGATAGGCAGAGAAATAGGGTTTTTTGTCTTGTGGGGGATGGTGAATTGCAGGATGGTGTGATTTGGGAAGCCGCGCTTGTGGCGGCTCAGTATAAGCTGGATAACATTATTATGGTTGTGGATCAAAATGATTTGCAAATGGATGGCACGGTCAGGAGTGTGGTGCAGGTGGAGCCAATTGCCGACAAGTTTCAGTCGTTTGGCTGGAAGACTATTCCAGTGCGAGATGGGCATGATTTTGAGGAACTGATTTTTGCTTTTGAAAAGGCGTTGGAAAATCAGCGTAGGCCAAGTGTTATCGTGGCGAGGACAGTTAAAGGAAAAGGAGTGGAGTTTGTTGAAAACAAGTCTTATTATCACGCCGAAGTTTTGAGTGATCAGGAAATGGCCGCGGCCATCCCTAAATTAGAGCTGGAAATAGCCGAAATTGATAGGTTGAAAAAGACATGATGAATCTTATTATTATATTATCTTTGTTGGTGGCAAAGCTTTCAATCTTTTCATCTTTTTTGGTTGAAGGTCCGTCCATGCAACCTACTTTGCGCAATGGCGATATTTTTATTTTGAATAAAGACGCGTATGCCACTTCACGGCCAAAAAGAGGAGACATAGTGGTTTTTTTTAAGGGTGATGATCCTGATTATCTGTATGTGAAGCGGGTGATTGGTTTGCCAGGTGAAAGATTGCATGTCACTTCTACTGGCATATATTTGGAAGATGGGATTAAAAAAAAGTTTTTGGTTGAACCGTATTTGGCTGCGGATGATGGCGCGGCCAAAGTCATGATGAAAGGTTATACTGATGAACTTTTCATTGTGCCGAAGGATAAGTATTTTGTGATGGGTGATAATAGGGGGCATAGTTTTGATTCCCGTTTGTTCCTTGATCCTTTTGTTCCCAAGGAGGACATTAAAGGAAAATATATTTTTACTTTATTGAGCAAATGAAAAATATGATTTTAGGTAGGCACAATGGACGATCGGCGAGGGCGTTCTTGGCGTTTTCAATTCTCGCGGTTTTGGTGTTGCTATGGTTGGGGGCATGCGCTTTGACGTCCTCGCCATCCACTGAGCAGGCGCCAAAGGGGCCTTTTGTGGTGCTGCATACAAAAAAGGGGAATAAAATTATTGAAGTGGAGATAGCTGATACTCCTGCAGAAAGGGAGGTCGGTTTGATGCGCAGAAAGTTTCTCGCGAAAGATGCTGGCATGGTTTTTGTTTTTGACGACGCGGACACCAGAAACTTTTGGATGAAAAATACGCTGATACCCTTGGACATGATTTTTTTTGGGGCCGATTATAAAGTGCTTAATGTGGCTAAAATGGTTTTGCCGTGTAAGGCTGATCCGTGTGAGGTTTATTCTTCCATGGGGCCGGCAAAGTATGTGCTGGAGGTGAATGGCGGTTTAAGTGATGAGATTGGTCTTGATGTTGGTGATAAGGTGGAAATTAAGATTTGAAATATGTATAATCCCGATATACAACATTCAACGCAACGCGCTTTTGTTGACGCGTTGACTAGGGCTGGCGGAAGGTTTAGAAATTTGGTGTTATTGAACAGTAACACGGTGGCCGCCGCCGGACTTTATAAATTCGCCAAGTCTTATGGTGATCGTTTTTTCAATTTTGGCAACGCGGTGGATGTGATGATGGGGGCGGCGGCCGGCTTCGCCGCTCGCGGCAAGATCCCTTTTATTTGCGCCTATGCCTTGTCGGCTTCCGGAAAAAGCTGGGATCAGGTTAGAAATTATATTGGTGTTTCAAATCTGAATGTGAAGATAGCTGGTGTGGGGGCGGGGTTGTTTAAAGCTGAGGAAGGTGTTTTTCACCAGCCACTGGAGGATGTCGCTTTGATGCGAGCCATTCCTAACATGAAGGTTGTTTGTCCGGCTGATGCTAATGAGACCAAAAAGGCTGTGGAAGCGATCATGATGGATTTTGGGCCGACTTACCTGCGTCTTATGGATAAGCCTCTGCCGGATCTTTATGGCGAAGACCATCTGTTCAGTTTCGGTCGTGCGCACATTTATAAACAGGGGAGCGATGTTTGTATCTTTTCTTATGGAGTTGGTTTGCACATGGCTTTGGAAGCGGCTGTTTTGCTAGAGCGGGATGGTGTGTCCACGATGGTCGTTAACATGTCTTCAATCAAACCTCTGGACAGTGATTTGATCGTTGAATGCGCCAAACAGATCGCCAATATCGTAACCGTTGAGGATCATAATGTTATTGGCGGGTTAGGGTCGGCGGTTGCTGAAATTTTAAGTGATAGGTATCCCGCTAAGTTATTGCGAGTTGGCATGAAGGCATACGGAGAATCGGGCAAAGTTGATGATTTATTCAGAAAATATCGTCTTGATGCCGTTGGCATTACAGAGCAGGTGAAGGAGTGGATGGCAAGATAAAATGTGATTATAAGCTCAGCCGTAATTGAAATTGATTATTGCCAGGTTTCCACTTCCGGATTGTCTTTTCCATATTCGCGGATGTAGCGCTCGTGGTAGCTGAGGGCGTTTTTACATATCTTGATGATCTGGCGGGCTTTGTTGGCGTGCGCTGGATGTTTGGCCGCGTATTTTTCACATGCTTCAATGGCTAGATGGTATCTGCTCGTTTTGTTTAAGACCATCATCTCAAAGGGGGTGGTGGTCGTGCCTTCTTCCACGTAGCCGTGGATTGAAAATCTCTCTGCGTGTTTGTGTCCAAAGATTAATTTTTTGATGACTCCCGGATAGCCATGAAAGTTGTAGATGATTGGCTTATCGGCGGTGAAATATTTTTCAAAATCTTTTATGCCGATGCTTAGCGGGTGTTTTTCATCGCCCACGCCCAAGGCGGTTAGTTCCGAAACATTAACAAAACGTAGTTTCATCTGTGGGATGTGTTTTGTCAGTAGTTTGATCGCGGCCATGGATTCCTGCACTAAGGCGTCGCCAGTAGCGGCGATGACGATATCTGGATCCTGGGCGTGTTTTGGGTTGATCCAGTCCCAGATGCCAATGCCTTTTTTTAGTTCTTCGCGGGCTTCTTTGAGAGTTAGCCATTGGGGTAGCATTTGTTTGCCGGCGATGATGACGTTTATGCCGTTTTTGCGTTTTAAGCAGTCTTCCAAAATGACCAACAGGCTGTTGGCGTCAGCCGGAAAGTAGACGCTGGAGAATTGGCCGTGTTTTTCTAAAACACTACTGATGAAGCCCGGGTTTTGGTGAGAATAGCCGTTATGTTCTTGCCGCCAGCCAACGCTTGTGAGCAGATAGTTCAGCGAAGAAACTGGTTTTCGCCAAGGGATTTTGCTCATTTGTTTGATGAACTTTGCGTATTGGTCAACCATGCTGGCGACGATCATGGCAAAAGCTTCATAGGTGACGAAGATGCCGTGTCTGCCCGTTAGCAGATATCCTTGCAACCAGCCTTGGAGGTTATGTTCGCTTAGGACTTCCATGACGCGGCCGTTGGGGGAAATATTCTCATCATAAGCATGGACTGGCCACATGAAAGCCCGGGTGGTTGTTTCAAAGAGAGCTTGGAATTTGTTGGATTCGGTTTCGTCTGGGCATAGAAAACGAAAGTTGTTTGGATTTTGTTTAATGATGTCGCGCATGAATTTGGCGGCTTCTGTGGTTGAGCTGGCAAGTTTAGAGCCGCGTTCCCCGATGGAGAGAGCGTATTTTGCGAGTTGAGGCAGGTCAAGCTCTTTGCGTAACGCGCCGCCGTTGGCATGTTGGCAATGCCCCATGCGCAGATTGCCTTTGGGAACGTATTCAAGCACTTCTTGCAGTGGTCTGTCTTGCGCGTCTACCAGTTCTGAGACGTGATAGCTTTCCAGCCATTTTTTGATCAATTTGAAGTGGGCTGGATTTGTTTGAGGGTCGCTAATTGGAATACCATGGCTGTGAAAAGTCCCTTCTATCTTGTGGCCGTCGGCTGTCTTGACTCCGGTATCTCCTTTGAGCGTTCGTAAAATTAGCATTGGCCAGCGTGGTGTTAGCGTGGCTTTTTTGGATGATCGCGCTTTTTTTTGCAAGGCGCGGATTTTTTGGTATGCCCATTCCATGGCTTCTATCATTTTTTTGTGCGATGCCGGTGTATGGACGTGCTGGGCGTTGACGACGCGCGGTTCATAACCTAAACCTGTGAAGAAATCTGTTAATTCTTTGTCGCTCATAGTGGCGTAGATGGTCGGGCTGGTGATCTTGTAGCCGTTGGCGTGTAATATTGGCAGGACGGCGCCGCTGGTTTTGGGATTTAAAAATTTGTTGCCGTGCCAAGCGGTTGCTAAAGGACCTGTTTCTGCTTCTCCGTCACCAACTACACATACGGCAATCAGATTTGGATTGTCCATGACGGCGCCGTAAGCGGTCGCGAGGCTATAACCGAGCTCTCCTCCTTCCAAGATGGCGCCGGGAGTGCCCGGATTAGTATGGCTTGGGAATCCCCCCGGCCAGCTGAACATCTTAATGAGTTTGGCTGTGCCTTTACGATCTCTTTGTAGTTCGGGGTAGTAGTCAGCTAGCGTTCCTTCCGCGAAGAGGTTGGCTATTACAGCTGGCGCTCCATGCCCGGGGCCGACAATGAGCATGAATTCGCCGCCATGTTTATAAATAAGATAATTCGTGTGCGCGTAGATAAAGTTAAGACCCGGCACTGTTCCCCAGTGGCCTAGGATTCTTTCTTTTATGTCTTCTTTTTTTAAAGGTTGACGCAGGAGAAAGTTGTCTTTTAAGTATAATTGCGCCGCGCCGAGGTAGTTGACGTAGCGCATGTATTTTTCAAACCACAATAGGACTTTTTTGTTTATTGTTTTTTGAGATCTCATTTTTTTTTAGTTAAATAATTTTTTTAATCGTTGGTCTTTATAGTTGGAAATTGTTAAAGCCGCGCCCGCTTTTAGCAAGGCTTTGGCAGGGCTTCCGGTGGTGAGGGCGACGCAAGTTATGTGCCCCGCCTTAGCCGCGGTGACTCCATTAATAGAGTCTTCAAAAACTATGCATTCTTCTGGCGGCAGGTTTAGTTTGTTAGCGGCTAGCAGGAAGATGTCGGGAGCTGGTTTTTGGTTTTTAACATCGGATTGAGAAATGATTTTGTTAAAAAATTTTCCAATGCCCGCTTTATCAAGAAGCATTTTGGCGGCGTCCAATTTGTTGCCAGTGGCGACGATCATCCTGATGCCTTTTTGTCGCGCTGTTTCAAGAAAAGTTTTAATGCCCGGAACGGGGGGGATTTTGGTGGAGGCGATGATTTGGTTGTAAAGATCTTTTTTTTGGTCGGCACATTTTTCTATGTCCGTCGGGGAAGGGTTTTTCCCCGCTGCTTTCAGCACTTGTTCGCATGTAAATTTTGATCCTTTTCCGGAAAATTTTTCCTGATCTTCTTTTTGAGTGTATTTAATGCCGTATCTGCTAAAGACTTCCCTTAGCGCTAGATAATGTAATTGTTGTGTGAGGGTTAGTGTGCCGTCTAGGTCAAAAATGAATCCTTTTATTTTATTCTTCATTTGTTTGTTATGTTTGTTATTTTATATTTTACAATAACTGATGAACTTTATCAAATTTCTTGGTGAGATTTGGGTTAAATAAAACTATCCGTGTTTCGTGTGGAAAGGACATTTTCCAGATGCGGCGGTTCAAAAAGGATATTTTCCTAACTTTTTTTGACTGGGCATTGAAGATTTTTCGCGCTCGTGTTTGAATGTGGATGGGAACGATTTCGCGAGTATCAAAATAATGGGCGTGGCAATGTAATAATTTTAATGAAATTAAAATATGCAAGATCACCCAATTAAGATATTTTCGGGGTCGTCGCATCCTGAACTGGCGCGCGCGATTGCCAGATGTCTTAGAATGAAGGTTTCAGATATGACTTTAACGCGTTTTGCCTGCAATGAGGTTTACGCGAGGCCGGAACAGACTGTGCGCGGAAGCGATGTTTATATTGTGCAGACTGCTACTTCGCGCGTGAACGAGGATTTAATGGAGCTTTTCATTATTATTGACGCGATGAAAAGATCTTTCGCTAAGCAAATTCATGTGGTTATGCCGCATTTTGGCTATTCCAGGCAGGATCGTGTTGCCACGCCGCGGGAGCCGATTTCGGCCAAGGTGGTGGCGGATTTGATTGCGGCGGCGGGCGCGAATCATGTAATTACCGTGAATCTGCATTCAGATCAGGAGCAGGGTTTTTTCAATTTTCCGGTTGATAATATTAGCGCCAAGAAACTCTTTGTTGATTATTTCAAGAAAAAGAAGATTAAAGACTTGATGGTGGTGGCTCCTGATACTGGCGCGGCCAAGAATGCCAAACGTTTTGCGGATATGCTTGGCGCTCCGCTGGCGATTTTGCATAAAGTTCGTTCAGCGCACAATGTCTCTGAGGTGACGCAGGTTATTGGTGACGTGATGGATCGTACGTGTTTGATTTTTGATGATATGATTGACACAGGCGGCACGGTTGTGAACGGCAAGGAAGCGTTGTTAAAGAAAGGAGCTAACCGCGAGGTTTATCTTGCGGCAACGCACGCGGTTTTTTCTGATCCGTGCGTTAGCAGGCTTAAGGCGGCAAAATTTATGGAAGTCGTGGTAACAGATACTATCCCGTTGCCACAGGAGAAGGTTTTTGAAGGGTTGAAGGTGCTTTCAATTGCTCCGTTGTTGGCGAAAGCTATTGAAAATGTGCATAAGGCAAGATCGGTGTCATCAGTTTTTTAACTTATGAATATGAATTTAAATTTTGAGAGGGTTTACATTGGCAGTGACCATGCGGGGTATGACTTAAAAGAGGATTTGAAGAGATATTACGCTCAAAAAGGGTTGAAGCTGATTGATTTGGGGACTTTCAGCAATGAGTCAATTGATTATCCTGATATTGCGCGTGAAGTTAGCGAGAAAGTCTTGGAAAGCCCGAAGTCGTTTGGGATATTGATCTGCGGGACTGGGATTGGGATGATGATGACTGCGAATAAGTATGCTGGGATAAGGGCGGCGGTTTGCACTCATGAATTGATGGCAAAGATGGCCAGAGCTCATAATGATGCTAATATTTTATGTTTAGGCAGTAGAATAATTGGCGCAGAGCTGGCTCGGCATATAACAGATGTTTTTCTTGAGACTCCGTTTGAAGAGGAAGAAAGGCATGTGAGGAGAGTGGGCAAGATTGATAACTCCTTGGCGGGCAAGATGGGAGGTCCCGCTCTGATAGTGGAAAAACCTGAAGATTGTTGTTGATGAATATGCAACTTAAAATCGCGCCATCAATTCTTTCTGCCGATTTTGGCAAGTTAAATGAGGAGATTGCTTCCGTTGAGAAGTATGCCGATCTGATTCATGTGGATGTGATGGACGGTCATTTTGTGCCGAATATCACGATTGGGGCGCCAGTGATAAAATGGCTTAAAACAAGGCTTCCCTTGAGTTGTCATTTGATGATAGAACATCCAGAGCGGTTTGTGGAGGATTTTGCCAAGGCGGGAGCGTCTACGATCACGGTGCATCAGGAGGCTTGCCCGCATTTGAACAAAGTGATTGAGCAAATCAAACAATCTGGATGCAGGGCGGGAGTTTCTATCAATCCCGGAACATCTGTAAAGATGTTGGAAGAAGTGCTTGAAGATATTGACGAGGTGCTGGTTATGAGTGTTAACCCTGGATTTGGGGGGCAGTTGTTTATTGAGTCTTCACTGGGAAAGATCGCGGCTTTACGTGAAATGGTGCCTGAGATGGATATCGTGGTGGATGGCGGCATTAATGCTGAAACAGGTCGCTTGTGCGTTGAGGCTGGCGCTAATATTTTGGTTGCTGGATCTTTTATCTTTGGCGCTAAAAACCGCAAGAAGGCGATTGAAAGCCTGCGTGGAATTGCTTAGTATCTCAAAGGTAAAATTTTAGCGCAATTATACAACCAAATCCGAACCAATTTTGAACAGAACGGCTGACTAATGCGGAGCCCGCGGCGCGGTATTTCACTTCCCCTCGCGGCTCTGGTCGGCCAAAAAGACGACAGTTTAATACTGGTGGGCAATACAAGATTCGAACTTGTGACCTTGCGAATGTGAATCGCACGCTCTAACCAGCTGAGCTAATTGCCCTGGATTTTTACCGCGTGGGAAAAGTTTTCTGAACTGACTTAGTTATTTTAGTGTGGTGTCCCGCATTCCGCCAAAACACTCGCGTAGCTCTGTTTGGCTTCATTTAGGATCGTGTTTTTATAATTTATTTTGGTGGTGTTTGTTGGACGAAATCCGAACTTTTTTGAAGAAAATCTGAACTGCGAATGTTGACTGCTCCGCCCCGCCGCCGCTCGCTTCGCTCGCTGTTCCGCAAAAAAGTTTTCTCTACATTTTTTTGATTTGGCGCGCAATTCTTTTTTTCTAAAAGGAAAGAAACTTTTTTGCGGGACTTTGCTCTGAACGAGCATGGCGGCGGTGCTTCGTTTGCGGAGCAG
>Ga0272446_1002266_pt1 | contig 26498 bp, 23 predicted proteins | sample YNPCB0061_FD_194587 | JGI IMG/M metagenome (GOLD analysis project Ga0272446, IMG submission 194587) | Hot spring microbial mat communities from Yellowstone National Park, WY, United States - YNP-CB-006-1 | ecosystem: Environmental > Aquatic > Thermal springs > Hot (42-90C) > Sediment | place...
CCAGCGAAGCTGGCGCACCGCAACGCCAACAACATACCCCCCTCTCCCAGCCTGGGAGAGGGGGGGAGGGGGGGTGAGGGCAAGCAGCGCATCAGGACGCCATCCGCCAGAAACTCTACCCCTGAGAGGGAGGGTCGGGGGGAAGGGGCCGAACGCCACCCATGGCGCAAAGACGCAAAGCATGGCAATCAACCCTGTCAACCCTTCGCGCCTTTGCGTCACACACAGTGAGAAACGCGCTCACCTCGAACGAGGACCATGCTCCGCTACACCATTCGCCGTCTGATCGTGGCTGTGCCAGTGCTCTTCGGGGTCATGGTTGTAACCTTCTTTCTGGTGCGCATGATCCCGGGTGATCCCTGCACGGCGCAGCTTGGCGAGAAGGCCACCGAGGCGATCTGCGCCAAGTTCAATGCCGACAAGGGCCTCGATAAGCCGATCCCCGTGCAGTTCGGCATCTACATCCGCGATGTGCTGCAGGGCGACCTGGGGACCTCCATCCGCTTCAATCGCCCCGTCACCCAGCTGGTCGCCGAGCGCCTGCCGGTCACCCTGGAACTGGGCTTCTTCGCCCTGCTGCTGGCCTGCGCCGTAGGGGTGCCGCTGGGCATCATCGCCGCGCTGCGCCGCAACTCTGCGGTTGACGTGGCGACCATGGTCGGCTCGAACATCGGTGTCTCGATGCCGGTCTTCTGGCTCGGGCTCATGCTGGCCTACATCTTCGCCCTGCTGCTCAAAGACACCCCCTTCCAGCTCCCGCCCTCAGGCCGTCTGACCGCGGGTGTCACCAGCGTGCCGTTCTACGTCGTCTGGGGCTGGGAGGTCGACCTGAAATCAGGCCTCGGGCAGGTCCTGCAGTTCTTCGCCAACATGTACCTGTTTAACAGCCTGATCACCTTCCAGTGGGAGGTGTTCTGGGACGCGCTGCGCCACCTGATCCTGCCCGCGATGGCGCTCGGCACCATTCCCATGGCGATCATCGCGCGCATGACCCGCTCCTCGATGCTGGAGGTGCTGGGGCGCGACTATGTGCGCACAGCGCGCGCCAAGGGCCTGGCCGACGTCGTGGTGACCATCCGCCACGCCCTGCGCAATGCCCTGCTGCCGGTGGTAACGATCATCGGCCTGCAGCTTGGCACGATCTTCAGCGGCGCCGTGCTCACCGAGACGATCTTCAACCTCGCCGGGGTGGGCCGCATCCTCTACGACGCGATCTCCACCCGCGACTACCCGATCATCCAGGGCTTCACCTTGACAATCGCCTTCAGCTACGTGATGGTAAATCTGCTGGTTGATCTTTCGTATGGTTTGCTTGATCCGCGAATCAGATATTAATGAAACCATGAGCAGTACGACCACCACCGTTGAGCCGATCACGCTGATCAGCGCCGTGCGCCCGGCCGAGGGGCCGTGGCTACGGGCATGGCGCCAGTTTATCCGCCAGCGCTCGGCGATCATCGGCCTGGTGATCATCAGCCTGCTGGCCTTCACCGCGATCTTTGCCCCGCTGATCGCGCCCTACGGTCCCACCGACGTACTGCTCGGCAAGGTCGAGGGCATCAAGAAGCGCGCTGCGCCGTGCATCCATCTGTTCGGCTGCCCCGCCGACCAGCCCCAGCACCTCATGGGCGTGGACGGCAACTTCCGCGACCTGTTCAGCCGCGTCATCTATGGCGCCCGGCTCTCGCTGCTGATCGGCTTTGTGACCGTGACGATCTCGGTCGTGATCGGCGTGGTGCTGGGGGCGGTGGCAGGCTTCGTGGGCGGCTGGGTCGACAACATCATCATGCGCGTGCTCGATGTGGTGCTGGCGTTTCCCTTCCTGCTGCTGGCCATCGCGATCGTCAGTGTGCTCGGCCCGGGGCTGATGAACGCCATGCTCGGCATCGCGATCGTCTCCATCCCCGCCTACGCCCGTGTGATCCGCGCCAGTGTGCTCTCCGCCCGCGAGGAGGAGTACGTCCTGGCGGCCCGCACGATCGGCCTGGGGCCGTTGGGCATGCTCTTCGGGCACATCCTGCCCAACGCCATCTCGCCGCTGATCGTGCAGGCCACGCTGGGCATCGGCACGGCGATCATCGAGGTGGCCGCGCTCTCCTTCCTCGGCCTCGGTGCCCAGCCCCCCACCCCCGAGTGGGGCTCCATGCTCAGCGCCGAGCGCAACCAGGTCTTCACCGCGCCGCACCTGGTCTTTTTCCCCGGCCTGGCGATCATGCTCACCGTGCTTGGCTTCAACTTGCTCGGCGACGGCCTGCGCGACGCCCTTGACCCCCGGCTCAAACGTTAAGACAAGGTTCAAAAGCGAGCGTTTCAACGTTGCAGTTGCTCCACAGCTCCACAGCTCTACACAACCGGCCTGTAGAGCTGTGGAGCTGTGGAGCTGTGGAGCTGTGGAGCTGTGGAGTGAAGGCCAGATTGTCAAGCGAGTTTGAACCATGCCTGAAGCCCTGCTGGCCAATCAGGGCGACTTGACGATCGCTGGACCCGGTAGTATGATCGAGCCAGCACGTTACAAGCGGCAAGCAACGCGATGACGAGGACGAGTAGCCCGGCTACCGCAGCCAGGGAGGGTGCGCCACAGACTGAAAGCGTGCCTCTGTAGGCCCCGGGCGAAAACCACCTCGGAGCGGCCCCCTGAACGCCATGCGGCCAGTATGGGGGCACGGACGGCGCCCGTTATCGCGCCCCCAAGGATGTGACATGGCAATCGCAGCCTGCAAGCGCACCACTGCACACTCACATCGAAGCTGGGTGGAACCACGAAGCAACCCTTCGTCCCACGGGGACAAGGGGCTCTTTTTTTGGAGTTTCTTATGCCCGTCAATCCACAAGACGACCCCTACTACCGGCTGCGCCACTCCCTGGCCCACGTCATGGCCCAGGCGGTGCTCGAGATCTTCCCCGAGGGCAAGGTTGCCATCGGCCCGCCGATCGAGCATGGCTTCTACTACGACTTCGACCTGCCCCGGTCGCTTACCCCTGACGACCTGGGCGAGATCGAGGCCCGTATGCGCCGCATCATCAGCGGCAACTACCCCTTCATCTACCGCGTGGTCAGCGCCGAGGAGGCCCGCCAACTCTTCAAGGACCAGCCCTATAAGCTGGAGTTGATCGAGGGTCTGGCCCAGGGCGCCGATGAGTATGGCGAGCTGCATCCCGACGCCAATGGCGGTACCGTGATCTCAACCTACCGCCAGGATACCTTCGAGGATCTCTGCCGCGGCCCCCATCTCGAGCATACCGGCCAGATCGACCCCGAGGCCTTCAAGCTTATGAGCATCGCCGGCGCCTACTGGCGCGGCAATGAGAAGAACCCCCAGCTCCAGCGCATCTATGGCACGGCCTGGAACAACAAGGCCGAGCTCGACCAGTACCTCTGGCGCCTCGAAGAGGCGAAGAAACGCGACCATCGCCGCCTCGGCAAGGAGCTCGACCTGTTCAGTATCTCCGATGAGGTTGGCCCCGGCCTGATCCTCTGGCACCCGAAAGGCGCGATGATCCGCGTCATCGCCGAGGATTTCGCCCGCCAGGCCCATCTTAACGCCGGCTATGAGTGGGTCTTCTCACCCCATATCGGCCGCGCCCATCTCTGGGAGACCTCGGGCCACCTCGATTTCTACAAGGAAAACATGTATTCGCCAATGGATATCGAAGGTGAGGCATACTATGCCAAGCCCATGAATTGCCCCTTCCATATCCAGATCTACAAAACTCATCTACGCTCCTACCGCGACCTGCCGCGCCGCTATGCCGAGTATGGCACCGTCTATCGCTATGAGATGAGCGGGGTGCTCCACGGGCTGACCCGCGTCCGTGGATTCACGCAGGACGATGCCCATATCTTCTGCCGCCCCGACCAGGTCGAGGAGGAGATCGGCCGCGCGCTCGAGTTCTCGCTCTATGTGCTGCGCGCCTTCGGTCTGAATGAGTTTACCGCCTACCTCTCGACCCGCCCCGAGAAGTATGTCGGCCGCCCCGAGGACTGGGATCGCGCCACCGCCGCCCTCGAACGGGCGGTTGAGGCCCACGCCCTGCCCTACCAGCGTGACGAGGGTGGTGGCGCCTTCTACGGCCCGAAGATCGACCTGAAGGTGCACGACGCCCTGGGCCGCGAGTGGCAGTTGAGCACCATCCAGTTCGACTTCAATCTGCCCGAGCGCTTCGGTCTCGAGTATATCGGCGAGGACGGTCAGCCGCACCGGCCCTATATGGTCCACCGCGCGCTGATGGGCAGCATGGAGCGCTTCTTCGGCGTGCTGATCGAGCACTTCGCTGGCGCCTTCCCGCTCTGGCTGGCGCCCGTCCAGGCGACGCTTATCCCGATCACCGACAAGCAACTGGCCTATGCCGAACAGGTGCGCCAGCAACTGGTGGCCGCCGGCCTGCGGGTCGAGATCGACGACAGCCGCGACCGCATGCAGGGCAAGATCCGCCGCGCCCAGTTGCAGAAGGTTCCCTACATGCTTATAATCGGCGCCAAAGAGCAGGAGGCTGGCGCCGTGGCGGTTCGCATGCGCTCTGGCGAGGATCTGGGGCCGATGCCCCTCGCCGAGTTCGTTGCGCGCGCGGTGCAGGAAGTGCAGACCCGGGCGTAGGCGCAGCGAGCTGCGCGTAGGGGAAGAACCATGACGGTAGAGACCGATGCGCTCACCGAGGCTGCCTTGCGTTTCAGTGAGGCCATCCGCGCCGAGCGCACCAGTACGCTCGATGCGCTGGCGCGTGAACGCCAGGCCGCCCTGCAGATCATCGAGGCGCTCAAGCAGGAGGCGGCCCGCCGCCGTGAGGCAGCCTCGGGCCGCTTCCTCGTCGGCATGCTGATCGGTGTCACCGCCGGCGCGGTGGCCGTCTATCTGATCAACCAGCGGACCAGCGAGGAGGCTCGCCTCGGCCTCACCGCCCGCCCCCAGCCCAGCGGCCCCTCGCTCGCCGAGCGCTTCCGCGCCGCCGTCGCTACCGGCCGCACCGTCGCCCAGAGCCGTGAAGCCGAGCTCTGGCAGCGCTACCGCCAGCGTCTCGCCGAGGGTCTCAAGCCGCCGCAGCCACCCGAGGAGCCGCTCTTCTGAGCAGGAAGGCTGCGCTGCCCCGGGAACGTTGCATGCTGCTGCTGGCAACCTCCGTTTTTCCCACGCCGGGTACGCGGGCCTCGCGCCCGTCTGCGGGCCGGCGGCCGTGCCCGGTTCGCCAGCCGGATCATTGCGCCAGCCCTGGCGCCGTGGCGATGCTGTACGAGCAATAACGCAAGGGCCTTCGTATGGACGCAGAGATCATCGCCATCGGCTCCGAGTTGCTCCTCGGCACGACGATCGACACCAATAGCGCCTACCTCGCCCGCGAGTTCGCCGCCGCTGGCGTCAATCTCTTCCGCAAGAGTGTGGTCGGCGATAATGCCGAGCGCATCGCCCAGGCCATCCGCGAGGCCCTCGCCCGCGCCGACCTGGTGATCTGCACCGGGGGCCTCGGCCCGACCCTCGATGATGTGACCCGCGAGGGCGTGGCCCTCGCCTTCGGGCGCCCCCTCGAGTTCCGCCAGGACCTGCTCGATCAGATCCGGGAGCGCTTCAGCGCGATGGGCCGCACCATGAGCGAGAGTAACCGCCGCCAGGCCTTTGTGCCCGCCGGCGCACGCGCCATCGCCAACCCCCGCGGCACTGCCCCTGCCTTCATCGTCGAGGACCCGATGGGCACGGTGATCGTGCTCCCCGGTGTTCCCTACGAGATGCGCTATCTGTTTGAGCACGCCGTGCTGCCCTACCTCCGCGACGAACGGGGCGTCACCGATGTGATCCTCGTCAAGACGCTCCACGCCACGGGTCTGGGTGAGAGCGTGATCGGCGAACTGCTCGCCGACCTGATGCAGCAGGAGAACCCGACCCTGGGCATCTCGGCCAAGCAGGCGCGCTATGAACTGCGCATCGGCGCGCGGGCCAGCAGCCGCGCCGCGGCCGAGGCGCTGATCGCCAGCGCTGAGGCGGCCATCCGCGAGCGCCTGGGCCCCCACCTCACCGGCGATGCGCCGCTGGCCGAAACGGTCGTCCGGCTGCTCCAGGAGCGCGCGCTAAGCCTCGCGCTCTTCGAGGGCGCCGCCGCCGCGCCGATCTACCGTGCCCTGGCCCGTGTTTCCGGCGGCCTCGACCAGTTGCGCGGCCTGGTCGTCCAGCCGCTCGCCGGGCCTGTCGATGAGGCCGCCGCCGCCGCCCTGGCCCTCACTGGCGCAACCAGTGCCGCCGAACGCTGGGGCTGCCCCCTCGCCCTCGGCGCCCAGCCCGCCAGCGAGCCCGATCCGAGCGGGCTCACCGCCGTGTGTGTCGCCCTGGTCACCCCCGAGGGCTCCCGTGAGGTGACCCGGCGCTACGATCTGCGCCAGCCCGAGGGCTGGGAGTTCGTCGCCACGCTTGCCCTCGACCTCACGCGCCGCTACCTGCTCGGAGCGCCGGCTTGAACCGGCAACGGTCGGCGCCGGCGATCAGCCTGCGCGACGCGGTCGCCACGGTTCATCGCGATACGCACTGGTGGCGCAAGTGCCTCGGCTATGGGGCGCTGGCTGCCACCGGCATCGGCCTGCCGCTCGCCGCGGGCTTCGTCCTCGAAAGCCTCGACAACAGCCGCCGCGGGTACCCTACCCCACTGCCCCCCTGGGGCGACCCATCGCTCCGCTTCCTCTCCGGCCTGCTTGCCCTGCTGATCGACTTCGCCTTCTTCATCCTGCCGCTCCTGATCGGCCTGCTGCTGATCGTCTGTGTCGGCCTCGCTCTGCTCCTCGCCGGACCGCCCGGGGCGGCGGCCACGCCCCTCGCCCTGCCGTTCATCGCCCTGCTGGCTGGCGCGGCCTCGCTGACCATGTTCTGCTGTAGCGTGGCCCCCGCCGGGCGGCTGCGCTTTGCTCGCGAGGGGCGCATCGAGGACGCGATCACGGCGGAGACGTTGCGCTGGGTGCTGGGTGAGCCGCAACGCGGCGTCTTCCTGCGCGCCCGGCTGGCCTCGTTGCCTGCCTATCTCCCCGCCCTGATCGCTGCCAGCGCCACCTACGCGCTCGCCCGGCTCAGCTTCCCCGGCCAGAGCGCTGCCATCGCCGCAGCATCCTGGCTGACCCTGGCCGCCCTGGTCTATGCGCACCTGGTCGTTGTGCAACTCTACGTGGCCGCCGAGCGCGTCATCCAGCAGGTTCGGATCGGTGTGTAGCCCGCAGGCTATGGTACTATGCACCCGATCCGACGTTGATGATTGTATCGGGTGCATGCCGCTCGCGGCCGGATCTAGATGAAGGAGCAACGTGATGGACCTTGGCAAGGCCTTTTCGTACGTCTTCGACGACGAGCAGTGGCTCAGCAGTATCCTGATCGGCGGTCTGATCGCTCTCATCCCGATCATCGGCCAGTTGGCACTCCTTGGCTATATGCTCGAGGCAGCGCGCAACGTGGCGATGGGCAATCCGCGTCCCTTGCCCCAGTGGAACAACTTCGGCGAGAAGCTCAGCCTCGGCTTCGGTGGCTTCGTCATCTCCCTGGTGTACGCGCTGCCGCTCATCCTGGTCTCAATGGCGCTGATCTGCTTTCCCATCCTCGCGGCGACCGGCGCGCGCAGCGAGGAGGCCGCCGCGGCGACCATCGTGGGCAGCCTGGGCTGCATCGTGCCGCTGATCATTGTCCTCAGCATCCTCATCCAGCCGCTGCTGCTGGCGGCCATGGTGCGCTACCTGCAGACCGGCAGTCTCGGCGCGGCCTTCCAGGTCGGCGAGGTGATCGCCATGGTCCGCGCCGACCCTGGCTCGTGGCTGGTGCTCTGGCTGCTCTCGCTGCTCTGCGGTTTCATCGCCGGCCTGGGCAGCGCCGTGCTGATCGGGCTCATCTTCACCTACCCCTACAGCCAGGCCGTCTTCGGCCACCTCATGGGGCAGATGATGGCCCGCCTGGGTCGCCCGCTGGACACGGGCTACCCGCAGCAACCGCTGGTGTAGCCTGCGCGCCTGGCCGGCCGCTGGCCCGCGGAGGTGAGGTGGCCTATGCCCCTGCGCAACCTGGCAGCGACGATCGCGCCACGGGAGTTGCTCTACCCGTCGAATCTGCTTACACTCTTCCGGCTGCTGCTGGTTGTGCCAACCCTTGCCAGCATCGGTCGCCCGGAGCAGCGCCGCCGGGCCCTGGTCTTGCTGGGGCTGGCGATGCTCACCGACGCCATCGATGGGCCGATCGCCCGCGCCCGTGGCGAGGTCTCTCGCCTGGGCAAGCTGCTCGACCCGATCGCCGACAAGTTGCTCATCGACGGGACGGCGATCATCCTCGCGCGCACCCGTGGCTTCCCCTGGTGGGTCACCGGCCTGTTGCTCTTCCGCGACCTGGGCATCCTGGCCGCAGCCGGGCTGGTGCTGCGCCGGCAGGCCAGGATCACCACCGCCGAGAGTGCCGGCAAGCTTACCACGGCGCTGCTCACCGCAGCCACCCTGCTCTACGTGGCCGATGGCCCGCGCAGCGGCAAACCGGTCCTCTACCTGGCGCTGATCCCCTTCACCCTCTCGTTCTTCCAGTACGGGCGACGCTTCCTCGCCGTAATGCGCTCCGCGGAGTAGGGCCGACGCATTGGCGCAGTTCCTGCGTCGGCCCTACTCCGGATCGTCGGAGGGGCCGCTGCCCTTGCGGATCTCCTGCGGGGTCTCGATCCAGCCGCGGCGCAGCGCGAAGAGCACCGCCTGGGTGCGGTCGTTCAGCGAGAGCTTGCGCAGGATCGAGGAGATATGGTTCTTCACCGTCTGGGTGCTGATGCCCAGCGAGTCGGCGATCTCTTTGTTGCTGCCGCCGGCAGCGATCCGCTCGAGTACCTCGATCTCGCGGTCGCTCAGCGGTGTGAAGATCGGAAAGTCGACCGCCTCCGGATCGGTCGACGTCGCCTGGGGCAGGTTGCGGAACTGGGTCAGCACCCGGCTGGCCACCCGTGGCTCCTCAAGGACCACATCGTTGATCACATACTCGCCCCGCGCGACCCGGCGCAGGATCTCTGCCAGGGCCTGCGGCTTCACATCCTTGGAGCGATAGGCCGCCGCGCCGGCCCGCAGCGCATTAAAGGCCTGCTCGTCACTCTCGTGCATGCTCAGCATCACCACACCGATGCCGGGATACTGGCGTCGCACCTGCCGGGTGAGCTCCAGTCCATTGATCCCCGGCAGGTTCAGATCGACCAGCATCGCATTCGGCTCCTGGCTGGGCCCGGAGCGCTGCAGCCATTCCAGTGCCTCCTCGCCGCTCGCCGCCTCGGCCACGATGCTGATATCCTCCTCGGAGGCAAGCGCCCAGCGCACCCCCTGGCGGAAGAGCGGGTGATCGTCAACGATCAGTAGCCTTATGGACGGGTAGGGGGGCATGGGAGCGGCTCCTTTCCCTGGCTTTGCAACCAGCGCTGGTAGGCGGCAGTGGGGTCGTGCAGACCGGTAACCCCGGCGGCACTCAGCATGCGATGGACCAGCGGCAGCGGCAGCCCGACCACCGCCGTGTAACTGCCGCGCACCTCGCGCACAAAGCCCCCGCCGGCGCCCTGCAGCCCATACGCGCCAGCCTTATCCAGCGGCTCGCCGGTCGCCACATAGGCCGCGATCTCGTCAGCCGAGAGCGGCCGAAACACCACCTCTGCCGCCTCGACCGCAAGCTGGAGTGGTTCGCCCTTCGTCTGGCTGGCGCCGAGCACGCACAACCCGGTGTAGACCGTGTGGTAACGCCCGGCGAGCCGGCTGAGCATCGCCCGGGCATGATCGTCATCCTCGGGTTTGTTCAACACCTCGCCGTCGAGCACGACCACCGTATCGGCGCCGAGCACGACCGCGTCGCTACAGTGCAGGGCGGCGGCGTGGGCCTTGCGCCAGGCCCGCAGCGCTGGATGGTCAGCGGGCGGCATCGCCAGCACCGGCAGGCCGGCGCTCACCGCGGGTGGCGGCGGGCTCTCCTCCTCCTCTGCGTCGGTGGCAATGATGCTGAACCGTGCCCCAAGCGCTGCCAGCAGGGCGCGGCGCCGTGGCGAGGCCGAGGCGAGCACCAGGGGCGGGCCCTCGTCACGATCAGTGCACGCCGCTTCGCGCTGCTGCATAGCCTGGGGCAGTTCCGACGATCGTCTGTTCACGTACGTGTTCACACCTCCGGGTACGAGCATTGCTAGTGCAGTTCCAGGCGACCTGTTCGGGCATCAGCGCGACCTCGACCGTGTCCAGATGCGCCGCGCCCAATCTACCATCGCACATCTGCAACCTGCAATCGCACTAGGATGGCGCTGCAAAACGGAGCGATCATAGCACGCCCCCCTCTGAAGCGCAAGGTTCAGTGCTGCCCGGCCACCTGGCTGAGCAGCGCGAGGAGACGCCGACCATTGCGCCGGGCATCGAACTGCTCGGCAGCCAGCGCCGCTGCACGGGCCCCCAGTGCATGACGGCGCTCCGGCGCCGCGCCCAGGCAGTGCAACGCAGCGGCCAGCGCACGAGCGTCATCAGGTGGCACCAGCAGGCCACTCTCGCCATCGCGCACGACCTCGGGGATGGCGGCGAGCGCCGTGCTGATCACCGGCAGCCCGGCAGCCGCGGCTTCAATGAGCGCCAGCGGCATGCAGTCGCCGGTGGTGGGCAGGCAGAAGAGGTCACAGTGATGGTAGAGCGCCCGCAGTTCGACACTGTTTGGCTGGACGCCGTGATACACCATCACCCCGGGCTGCTCGTTAAGCTCCGTCCTGCTCACGATATGCAGCTCAACGGTGCCCTCCGGTAGTGCCCGGGCCGCGGCCAACAGGGTCGCGCCACCCTTGCGCCAGAAGTCGCCGCCCACGAACAGCACGCGCAGCGGGCCGGGCCGCTCGCTCGGCGTCTCGGCGCGCCGCCAGAAGTCGGTCGCCACACCCGGGGCAATGACACTGATCTTCGCGGCAGGCACCCCGTAGTCGGTCATCAGACTCTCGGCGGTCCACTGGCTCCAGGTTACCAGATGGCGGGCTGCGCGGTAGCAGGCACGATGCAGGGTGGCCTTCAGTCGCTCCACCAGCGCTGCGCCGGTCGAATGGCCGTAGGCTGCGGCCATCCGGTCGATCTGCACTGGCGTGGCGTCGAGCGAGACGATGCTGGGCACCCGCTGGAGCCAGTCGAGCGTGAGTACCGCGACCGTCTGGGTATGGAAGAACAGTGCATCAAGGGGCCCGGCGCGGTGCATAGCAGCCAGTTGCCGACGACACTGCCGACCCGCGCGAATGGTCCAGTTGCGCAGCAGCGGCAGGTGTTCCAGTGGACCGTAGGTGTCAAAGTTGACCGCGCCCCAGACTGTCGTCACCTGTGGCTCGTCGCCGAGCACGCCGCGGAGATTGGCAGCGTAGGTCTTGTGCCCGAGCGTCTGTTCGAGAATAAAGCCGAACCGGTGGCGCATAGCGGTGATGCTCTCCATGCTTCCAGCATAGAGAAGCGGTGTGACGACTATCTGACCGGGTTCATCTGGGGAGGTGACGCTTCTGTCATACTGAGTGGAGCCCGTGCTATCATGTGCCGATGCGCGGCGAGGCCCGATCCAACAGACCCTGATTCATGTGCCTGTAAGCCTGGTGCCGCCAGTATGACTCGTTTGTCACATCGATCGAAACAGGCTTCACGCGACTGTTAGCCCTCCTGCCTACACTGATACCGTTTCTGCTTGATGGCATCGCATTGGCTCAACTCCACACCTCCACAGCGCTCCAGCTCTACCAAGCCCTGTGTGGAGCTGGAGCGCTGTGGAGATGAGCGACAATGCGGGATTGCCAATTCCACCTGGCATGATAGAGCCGGCAGGCCAGGACTGGTTGCGATGCACCGCTTCCCGCATCCGGGCCCCGGCAAGCCGCGGCGGTTCTGAGGAAACCATGCACTGTGCTCGACTCAGCTGGCTCGGGCTTGCGCCGGCGCTCGTGCTGACCATCCTGCTCGCAGCCTGCGCCGTCCCGCGCCCGACCACCCCTTCGGCGACCACTGTCCGCGTGAGCGTTGATCCTGCCCGCCACAGCCATGCGATCAGCCCGCTGATCTATGGCGTCTCGATTGCCGGGCGCGATATTCTGGATGGCCTGCGCCCTACCGTCAATAGCTGGGGCGGCAACCCGAGTTCGCGCTACAACTGGGAACATGGTACTGCCTGGAACGCCGCCCGTGACTGGTACTATATGAATGTGGATTACACCGCTGGGGCAGGTGGCCGTGAGAGTGACCGCCATATCGAGCGCTCGCTCGAGTACGGTGCTGAGGTGCGGATGGCCCTGCCAACCCTGGGCTGGGTGGCCAGAGACAATAACAACCGCAGCTGCTCCTTCCCCAATCCCGATGGCACCTGCGGCAACGCCGATATGGCTTCGTGCCGGGTCCCCGGCCCGGTCGCCGACCCGAGCCGTACCAGCCAGCCCTCGGATGTGGCCTTCATCCGGCGCTGGGTCGAGCATATGGTGAACACGCAGGGCTACAGGGTTCGCTTTTTCGCCATGGACAACGAACCTGAGCTCTGGGGGGAGACCCACTACGACGTTCATCCCACCTGCACAACCTACGAAGAGATCCTCACAACGTATCTCACCTATGCCACCATGGTGCGTGAGGTGGCCCCGCAGAGCGAGTTGCTCGGACCAGTGACCTGCTGCTGGTATCACTACTGGAACTCGTCGGCTGGCCCGCTGGACAAGCTCAGGCACGGCAATCAGGATTTTATGCCATGGTTCCTGGACCAGGTGCGCAAGCATGACGAGCAGCGTGGTATGCGTACGATTGATGTGCTCGACATTCACTACTACCCCGAAGAGGTCTACCGCGGCGGCAATGACCCGGCTACCGCCGCCCAGCGGGTGCGTGCCACCCGTTCACTCTGGGATCCCAGCTACGTCGACGAGACGTGGATCAAGACGCCCGTGTTTCTCATTCCGCGCATGAACACGCTCATCGCACAGCACTACCCCGGGCTCAAGCTCGCCATCACCGAGTGGAACTTCGGCGGCGAAGATCACATGAGCGGCGCGATCGCCGTTGCTGATGTGCTGGGCATCTTCGGGCGCGAAGACCTGTACATGGCCAACTACTGGCCCTATCCGCCGATCGATAGCCCTGCATACTACGCATTCAAGCTCTACACCAATTACGATGGCGCCGGCAGCCGCTTCGGTGACCGTTCGCTGTTCGCTACGAGCAGCAACCCCGATCTGGTGACCGCGTACGCCGCGCGCAACAGTGCAACTGGTGACCTGACCGTGATGCTGATCAACAAAGACCCCGCGCGTCAACAGGCAGTCGCGCTTGACCTGCACAACCTCGCCACTACACCAGCAGCGACCATCTACCGCTACAGTGAGCAAACGGTCGGTATCGCCGTCGAACCACTCGATCTGTCCACCGACACGACCTTGAGCCTCCCGGCATATTCGCTGACGCTGCTCGTGCTCCAAGAAGCCTGAGGTGCATATGCCTGCGGGGCGCCTTCGCGATCACCTCCACCAGATGCGACCGCCGACGCTGGCGCCTGATCATGGGCACAGCGCACTGCTGCAGCAGACCGGGTTCTGCCGGGAGCTTGCGGCGGTGCCACGCAGCCACCGTATGACTCACCACGCGCATGCGCAAACGGCCGACGTGCTGCTGACTGTCTCGGGACTCATCGACAGCAGCGCGCCTGCCGCCGCCCGTATCGGCCGGGGACCACGTATCGACTACCACGAACTGGCCCATGGCCTCAATGCGGACCTGATCGACCTGGCCGCTGCCCGGCGCATCAACGGAAGCTACGCGCAGATGCTCGAGCGACTTGGTGGCCCGGCCCTCAACCTTGCCTGGGCAGCCAGCCGGCTGGCCCCGCATTACCGCACGATCCTCACTGACGGAGAACAGGTGGGGCTGCCCCTGGCGGCGCTGTTGCGCCGCTATCGCCGCCACCGCCCCTACCACGTGATGATCACGCACGCCATCTCGCGCTTGAAGAAAGCGTTCTTGATCGACACACTACGTCTTCACGACGCCATCGACCGCTATCTGGTCTATGCCACGATCCAGCAGCGCTTCCTGCAAACCCGCTGGAAGCTCCCCGCCGAGCGGGTGATCCAGCTGCCGTTCATGGTGGATGCCGCCTTTTTCCATCCCGATCAGGTGTGCCCCGTGCCATTGGCGCGCCCCCAGATCTTCTCCCTCGGGCGCGAAGCCCGCGACTATCCGACGCTGATCCGCGCCGTCAGCGGCCTCGATGCCGACCTGCTGATCGCAGCCTACAGTCCCTGGTCGAAGCGTGGTGACAGCAGCGCACGCATCCCGCTGCCGCCGAATGTACGCCGTGGCAAGTACGGCTTCCACGAGCTTCGCGCGATCTACAGCGCCAGCAGCTTTGTCGTAATCCCGCTCTACCCGGTGGATTTCCAGGCCGGCATCACCTCCATCCTTGAGGCGATGGCGATGGGCAAGGCCGTGATCTGCTCGCGTGCCCCCGGCCAGACCGACGCGGTTGTCGATGGAGAAACCGGGCTCTACGTTCCGCCCGGGGATCCGCGGGCCCTCCGTGCCGCGATCCAGTACCTGCTCGACCACCCCGATGTGGCTGTGCAGATGGGGCGTGCCGGACGCAGGCGTGTCGAGCAGGGGATGACGATTGAACACTACGTCGCCCGGCTGTCCGCCGTGGTTGGCGGGGCGCAGCAGTGGCCCACCGAGCCGGTGTCGGGCGATGTCGCTTCCGGGCCGCGCCGATGAGCATCGTTCTGCTGACCGTCACCATTGGCGCCCTTGCACTCTCGACCCTGGTAGCCGCCATCGGGGCCTATCTGCTCCTGCTGACGATCGCGGCCTGTTGTGCGCGCCGCACGACGGCCCCACGCCAGGGGCCGCCCACCAGTCGGTTTGTCATCATGGTGCCGGCGCACAATGAGGAGAAGCTGTTGCCCCATCTGCTCGCCAGTTGCCAGGCGCTGGACTACCCCCGTGCGCTGTTCCAGGTCCACGTCGTAGCAGACAACTGCAGCGATGGCACTGCTGCCGTGGCCCGGGCAGCCGGCGCCAGTGTTCACGAGCGCTGCAACACTGAGCAACGTGGCAAAGGGTATGCCCTGCAGTGGCTACTCGAGCGCCTCTGGGCCAGTGGCGAGCCCCACGATGCCGTCGTCATCGTTGATGCCGACTCGGACCTCTCGCCGAATTTTCTGCGCGTGATGGATGCGCGCCTCGTCCGTGGCGAGCGCGTCATTCAAGGCTACTACGCGGTGCGCGATCCTGAGCATGCCGCCAGTGCGGCCATTCGCGCCGTCGCGCTGATCGTGCTCCACTACGTGCGCCCGCTCGGGCGCATGGTCCTCGGTGGTTCTGCCGGGCTCAAGGGCAACGGCATGGTCTTTGCCGCCGAGTTGCTCCGTGCCCACCGCTGGACTGCCTCACTTACCGAGGACATTGAGTATCACATGGCGCTGATTCTCGCGGGCGAGCGGGCCATGTTCGCGCCCGATGCGGTGGTCAAGGCTGAGATGCCAGGCAGCCTGCGCGCAGCCCAGACCCAGAACGAGCGTTGGGAGCGCGGGCGCATCGAGATGATCCGGCGCTTCGTGCCACAGCTGTTGTGCAGCGCACTGCGCCAGCGTCGTTTCCTGCTCTTCGACGCGGCGGTGGAGCAACTCATCCCGCCATTCGCCGTGCTCAGCGCTCTCACCCTGCTGGCCCTGGCGCTGGCCCTGCTCGCTGCTCACCAGCTGGCGCTCGGGCTTGGCCTGTTTGCCCTCACGGCCCAGATCGTCTACGTCGCCACCGGGCTCATCCTGGTCCGCGCGCCAGGCACCGTCTACCGCGCCCTGCTCTTCACACCCTTGTTTCTTGTCTGGAAAATCTGGCTTTACATACGAATTTTGCTAGGCTTGAAACCCGCGCGCTGGATCCGCACGGCGCGCAATGAAGAATGAGTATCATACGACCGTGGAGTGTTCATGGTGGAGGAGCGGCGTGCGGCTGCACGCCACGCAGTAAGGCGCGGCGCCAAGCCGCGCCGACGGACGGCCAGCCGATGGCCTTCTGTAGACATATGCGGTCATTGACAGCCGTCGTAGGGGCTTTGGGCGGGCGATCCGTCGGGTTCAGGCCGCGCGCGATTGGAGCTTGAGCCAGGGCATGCCGGGTTGCAGCGTTTCCCGCGCCAGCAGCTGCGCTACGGCCCGGGCAAGATCCTCAGAGTCGACCGGTTTGGTGAGGAAGGCATTGATGCCCACGCCAGCGGCCCTGATTGCGTCGGCCTCTTTACCGCTGGCCGTCACCACAATAACCGGCAACTCCCTGAAGCGTGGGTCGGCGCGCACCCGTTCGACCAGCCCGAAGCCATCAAGCCGCGGCATTGTCAGGTCTGTGATGATCAGGTCGATTGGCATGGCGTTCAGACATTCGAGCGCCTGTATTCCGTCCAGCGCACATACCACAGCATAGCCGCTCTGCTCGAGCACAAAGCTCAACAGACGATGGTTGGGTGCGTAGTCTTCTACTAGCAATATCGTCGTCATCGTGAACCACATCCTTCTAAGCAGAGGCTTTTTGTCAGACACCAGTGGTTGCACCCTCGATCAGCGGTGTAGGTCACGGTGTCCATCAACTGGCGGATCAGAAACAGGCCATAGCCGTGGATGCGCACCTCGTCCAGGTCTGGAGTTGGCACACTCGCAAAGTCGAAAGAAATGCCGGTATCATAGAGATCGATCTGGAGCGCTGGATCGTCAAAATGCAGGGTCAGCACGATCCGTATGCGTCCCTTAGCGGAGTTATGATAGGCATGATTGACAATATTGGTACATACCTCATGGGCGGCAAGCTGAATATTGTAGAGCAGTGCCTCGCGATCGTCGATGCCGTCGACGAGCAGCAACATGTCGGCGATACAGTCGCTGAGCAAGTGTAGATAACTGTAGCGGGCAGGGAGATCCAGTATGATTGACTCAGGGGGCCGCGATGTCACGACGCTGCTCCTTTGATCACAACGAGTGTCTGGTCATCGTCCTGCTCCCGTCCGTGCCCAAAGCGATCGACCTCCTCGAACATGGCCGTGGCGATCGCTGCGGCTTGCCGTTCGTGCAAGCGCTCCACGAGATCCAGCAGTCGCTCAATGCCAAAGGTCTCATCATCAGGGTTGCGAACATCACTGAACCCATCGGTTGCAACCACCAGCAGATCGCCGGGGCCGATGCGTAGGATCTGATCCCGGCAGCGGCTGACGGGGAGGATGCCGATTGCTGTGCTGTCAGCACGGAGCAGCCGCGGTTCGCCGTCTGCCGGGCGATAGATCACCGGCGCATGGCCCGCGTTGGCGTAAAGCAGGCGCTGGCTTCCCGGTTCATACTGGCCAACAAACGCTGTGGCGAAGACGCCGACCCGCGTAAAGTCGGTGTAGAGATCCTCGTTCGACTGTCGCATCACCGCCTCAGGCGTGGGGTACGGCATGAACTGGGATTTGCTGTGAATGGCACTGCGGGTCATCGTCATCAACAGCGCCGCCGAGAGCCCCTTGCCGGTCACGTCACCCACCGAGAAGATTAACGGTCGCCCCGGCTGGACGATGAAATCGTAGAAGTCGCCGCCAACCTGATAGGCAGGGCGCGAGTTGGCGTAGATGTCCAGGCCAGCGATCACCGGCAGGCTCCGTGGCAGCAGATCGACCTGGACGCGCCGCGCTAACTCCATCTCGGTGCGCAGCTTGGTCTGGGTGAACATCTCCTGGTAGAGGAGCATGCGCTCGATCTGCGCGCTGGCCTGGCCGGCGATCGCGCGCACCAGCTTGATGTCTGGCGCGCCAAAGCCATCAGGACGGTTGAGCAGGCCCAGGCCGGCCATCACTGTGCCTCGGACCCAGATCGGCACGTGGAGGACGTTGCTTATCCCATGCCGGGCGAGCTCAGGCTCCACGTCGCTGAGCATGTGCTCACGCTCGCTGGCCCGACTCGCTTTGTAGAAGTGCCAGGCCAGCGTGTCGGGCAACACGCCCTCCGGATGCTGTACAAGCAGCGGCTCCTCGCCCGAGGCAGGGACAAATGCTGCGAAGCCACCCTGGGCCTTCACCATCCGTACTGCTTCGCTCACCACCGCTCTCAGGGTGTCCTCCACGGTGACGTGGTCGCGCATACTCTGGGTGAGGCGGTACAGGGCGAGTTGCTGATCCTGGCTCGTCACCAGGTCGACCGTCATGAGCTGTAACTCGTTCTCAAGTTGCAGCAGGTATGAGATCAGGCTGGCATCAGCGCGCAGCCGTTGCTCATAGGCCATGCCCGAGAGCCCGGCGATCCGGATGTCCCCCAGTTCCTGCTCGCCTCGGCAGATCGGCGCTTTGATGCTCGGCCTGGCCAGCTGGTGTCCAGCCGGCCAGTAGACCAGCGGACGTTCGTCTTGATAAACACCGAACGCGCTGGCGCCGAGCGACAGCCAGGCCTCGGCGATGGCCGTGAACCGTGCATACTGTGAACTGAGGAGCGCGACAAGCATAGGTTCACTATTGATAGCTGGCATTGCCTGGCAAGTGGTACGAAGATGGCTCGGGAAACGCCATGCTAACCGGTCAAGGCTTGAATCGCGTGTTCCTCATCGACAAAGATGTTGAAGGCTTTGTCCAGACGAGTGAGCTCGAAGATCATGTACACGGTCCGGCGCATGCCACACAGGTAGAGGTCTCCCTGGACTTGCTGACAGCGCTTGAGCGCACGCACCAGGGTTGCCAGCGCCGTCGAGTCGACGAAGGTCGTTTCCGCCAGGTTCACCAGCACTCGTGCACCTGGGGTTGCCGTGACCTGGTCAAGCCAGGCCGCGACAGGTTGGACGCTATTGGTGTCGAGGCGTCCAGAGAGTTCAACGATGTTCACATCGGCTGCAACGCGGGTTTTCATATTCATCGTGGTAGATCCCCTCTGTTCTGCCCAGTTGCGAGGTTGGCGATCGTCGGGCATGTCTCGCTCCGTAGTCGTCCGTCGCGTTCACCTGCAGAGACGCTTCTCTCTGGGTAGGTGGCGCGGTCCTTAGTCCGTGTACATCTTGCGGATCCGTTCCAACTGGAAGGGATAGTCTGGTTCTTCAGATGGACGCTCAGGTGGGTTGTGGTGGCTGCAGCGGCGCAGCCAGGCGCCAGGTGTGCGCAGCAGGATACGGAGATCGTTGTACCAGCTCTGTGTCGCTGTGTAGTAGACGTCTGTGACGATCACGGTATCGAGATCGCTGTTGCCATTGGTCCGGAGGTACCACAGACCAGTGCAGCCTGCCGGACTCTCGTGGCGCCGCTGGTGCCAGGCCTCGCGCAGGGAGGCGTATTCATCAGGCCGTAATGGCTTCACACCAACCAGGGCCATGTCGCCCGCAAGGACGTTGAACAACGCCGGCAGGTGTTGCAACGCCCAGGATTCCAGCCATCGCCCGAAGGGTGTGTATTCGCCGCCTGGCCGTCGTGTCTGGAACTGCAGCAGCTGAAAGGTGAGCGGCTCGCTCTGGCCAGGGAGCCGTTGACCGACGCGGGGTGAGCGCGTGATCGGCCGGCCAGCGCTGCCGAAGCTGGCGAGCACGCCAAGCAGCACCAATAGCGGGCTGAGGACGATGATCAGCAGGAGTGCCGCGAGCAGGCTAACCAGGCGACGGAAGACCCCGCGCGTGCTGGCCGTTGCGCCAATCGGCCCGAGCAGGAATGGGTCCACCACCCGGACCGTCACGTCCTCCTGCGGGTCACTGATCGTGTCTGCGTTCAGGATGCGCCGCCTGGCGTACACAAGCCGGCCAAGATAGGTATTGGCGAGCACGGTGCTCTGCACAACCGTCGCCTCGTCGTCAACCATGACACTGGCGCCGATCACGGCCAGCGGCCCCAGTTCAACCTCGCGGCCGACCCAACTATTCGAACCAACATAGATGGGTGGCGTCAGCTTTGCGCTTGGGTGGATCGCGTGGTTGTGGTCACCCCAGATCCCCGGCGCGATCTGGCGCGCCTCGATGGACGGATAGCGCACGACCGCCCGCCCCTCGTCTGGCATCAGGTCAGGCGCACAAGCGCGGAATGCGCTGGTGAGATAGACCTCCTGGGCGTCCTGAAAGGCGGCGAGGCTGTCCATGGGGTTCCAGTAGCCGTGCATACGGTAGCCATAGACCAGTTCACCGGAGGCGCGGATTGCCGGGAGAAGATCCTGTGCGATGTCGCTAGCGCCATGGCGTGGCAGGTGCTGGAGCACTGCTGGTTCAAGGATATACGCACCTGTCAGGTGCGCGTGTGCAGCCGGAACGTCGCCAGCGGAGCCGAGCAGGCGCCCATCGGGAGCAACCCCCACCAGCGGTGCGCGACTCCCGGGGAATGGCGCGTGCACGATCGCCGTAGCGATGCCCCCGTGCGCGCGATGGAAGGCGAGCGCCTCGGCCACGTCCAGATCAACCAGTGCCTCGCCCGGGAGCACGAGCATCGTACTGGTGAACGAGTTGCCTGCAAAGCGTAGCGCGCCAGCGCTCCCCAGGGCCTGCCGCTGTGTCAGATAGCGGATGTCCACACCCCAGCGCTGGCCATTGCCGAAGTAGGTGGCAATCTGGCCTCCACGCTCGAACAAGCTGACCAGGATCTGCTTCTGCCCGGCACGAGCCAGGATCTCGATGCTGGTGGCCATCACCGGGCGATCAACGACTGGTATCATTGGCCCCGGCAGCGTATCACTGAGCGGTGAGAGCGTGCGTTGTTCGTCAGTAGCCAGGATGAGCACATTCATGGTCGATGGCTTTTGCTTGAGATGATAGAGCGGCGTTCCAATGGGGTGCGTACCGTGCGGATGATAGCCTTGTTCGTACGCTGCACACCTATGTTATACCATTTCCGATTGCAGATTTTGGATTGCAGATTGCCGCACATGGCGTCACGATGAGCGATAACGGCAACGACAATGCGGAACTGCCAACTGGATTTGGTATTACGCTGGTGCGAGCACAGCGAGCGAACCGGTTGAGTGCCTTCAGCAGTTCAAGCATGGTGCTCAATACGCTAATGTTGCGCCGGAAGCACGCTTCCGGTCAGCGTCGTGTGGGGCCGGTCGATGGAGGTGGCGAGCGCCGCCTCAACCGTCGGAAAGACACATAACATAACGTCAAGCTGGAGGAGCCGCAGCGTTCGCAGTACGTCCGCAGAGTTGCTAGCGATGCGCAGGTGGCCACCATGCTCGCGGCAGAGCTGATCGAGTTTAATAAGTGTGGCTATGCCGGCGCTCGCCAGAAAGACCGTCTCCGAAAGATCGACCACGAGATAGTGCAACTGGGCAATGCGTTGCTGGCAACGCTCCAGGAGAGCCGGGGCGGTGTTGCCATCGAGCAAACGGGGCGCCCTGATCACTGCCCAACCGTGCTTGCCTGGCTGTGGTTCAGACGGCAGATCTGGTGTGCCGGAGCGGCGCTCAGCCGCCTGGCTGTCGGGCAGGATCTCGAAGAAGTGTTCCAACCGCATCAGGGCCAGCAGGTCGGCTATCACGTTCGGCACCTCGACCAGGTACAGCGAACCGCCTGCCGTCCGGGCGTGGTTCGCGATCGCCACCAGGGCGCCCATCCCTGTGCTGTCGACAAACTCCGTCGCTGCCAGGTTCACGACCAGGCTTGCCTCGTGTGCGAGCGTGGCGAGCGCGCGCTGGAGGAAAGCATGGCTGCTGGTCGCATCGAGGCGGCCCCGCACTGCGATCACCGGCAGCGTACCCCTGGCTGCTGGCTCGTCCACTGCGGGGGCGCCGCCCACGTCGTCTAGCCGCCTGGGTGCTGCCCCCCCCTTGCGCATGGCCCACCACTGGCGCGCAAAGAAGTAGCTGAAGTAGGCGCAGTCGTGGAGATAGCGCTTGAACAGGCGCCGTGGCTCCTGGGCTAACCGATAGACCCACTCCAGGCCGCTATGCTGCATCCAGAGCGGTGCCCGCCTGGTTGTCCCGGCGATCATATCCAGCGCACCGCCGACACCAATGCAGACTGGCACCTGCAACTCCGGTGCGTGCATATGGATCCATTTCTCCTGCTTCGGGTTGCCAAAGGCCACCAGCAGAATGTCCGGTCGTGCATCGCGGACCCGTTCAACCACCGTGCGGTCCATCGTCAGGACGGAAGCCGGCGGTGGTGAATAGACCCCGGCTACCTTGAGGCCAGGGTGGCGCCGCTGAAGCATTTCGGCGGCCCGGGCAGCGACACCTTCGCGGGCACCGAGAAAATAGATCGAGTAGCCACGTTCGACGGCCCGCGCGGCGAGCACTGGCACCAGGTCAACGCCGGTAACCCGGCCAGGCAGCGGCCCACCCAGCAGGCGTGAGGCCCACACCAGCGGCATCCCGTCTGCGGTGGTCATGTCAGCTTCCTGGAGGATCCGGCGCAACTCTGGGTCGTGCAGCGAGTTGACCACGAAGTTGGCATTGACGGTCGCGATCTGATGGGTGCGCCCGGTGGCCCGGCCCGCAGTGATGAAGGCATCACAGCGTTCCAGAGCCTCCTCCATCGTCAGGTTGTCGATTGGTACACCCAGGATCACAAGCAGCCTGCGCACTGGCTCCCTCGCTCCTCACTGCGTGCACCTGCTGGACAGAAGGGCCATGTCCTGTTTACTACCAGGACTGTAACAGGGTCATGAAACAATTCGCTTAACGGGCTCGTGCCGGCAAATGACAGTAAGTTCACGCTCCGCCGTTACCCGACAAAGTCGGCCCAACTGGTATCGCGCTCGCTGATGACACTGACCGGCAATGGCCAGGTGATGGCGAAGGCCGGATCGTTGTAGCGCAGGCCACTGGCTGCAAACGGGGTGTGGAAGGCAGACATCGCGTAGAGCACATCGGTGTGGTCCTCGAGCGTTTGGAAGCCGTGCGCGAAGCCTTCGGGCACGTAGAGCGCCCGGTGGTTGTCTGCGGTCAATTCCACGCCGATCCAGCGCTTATAGGTTGGTGAGTCGGGGCGCAGGTCGATGATCACATCATAGATGGCGCCGCGCACCGCGCGCACCAGCTTTGCCTCAGCGTATGGCGCCGTCTGAAAGTGCATGCCCCGCAACGTACCCCTGGTGTGGTTATAGGACAGGTTGACCTGCACAATGTGGGCTGCCAGACCGTGGGCGGCGAACTCCTGCTGGCACCAGGTGCGCGCAAAGAAGCCACGGTTGTCTTCACGGCGCTCGAGTTCGATGATGTGGGCACCCTTGAGTTCGGTCTCGATGAAGATCATAGTGGTTCCTGGTCTGATGTGCCGGTGTGCTGATCCCCAGACGCCGCTGGCTGGCGCCTGCCAGGCTGGCGGATCCGCATCCGCTGACGTAGCGCCAGCGGGAGGCTGGTAGTTGTATCAGGCCCGCCAGAAGAACTCGTGGTCGATCTGCCTGGTTGTGATCAGGTGCTGCAGCATCTTCAGCCGGGTGTATGGTGGGGCCTGGAAGATGGCATCGGTCATGCCGATCCGTTCAAAGACCTCGCGGAGTTGGCGGGCCCCCAGCCGCGCATCGCGCTTGCAGGCAAAGCCGGGCAGGCGGGTCCTGATCTTCTCGAATGAAACCCGATAGCTGCGGTTGTCCTTGTCGCCGGCGCCAAAGGTCAGCTCACAGCCCGGGAACGCCTCGGCGACAAGCTCGGCGATCTCGTGCACGCGGTAGTTCTGCGCACTGTCACCAACGTTGAAGACCTGGTTATGGATGACTTCACGGGGGGCCGCCAGGACACAGCCAATCGCATCAGCGACATCGAGCACGTGGACCAGCGGGCGCCACGGGGTGCCGTCGCTGGTCATGGCGATCTTGCCCGTCGTCCAGGCCAGGCCAGCGAGGTTGTTGAGCACCACGTCGAAGCGCTGACGCGGTGAGGGACCAAAAACGGTGGCATTGCGCAGACAGGTTGGTGAGAAGCCCGCGTTCGCCAGCTGGGCCAGGTCACGTTCGACGCGAACTTTGCACTCGGCATAGGCAGTCTGCGGGTGCAGGATGGAACCCTCGTCCTTGATCTCGCCCGCTTCGCCAATGCCGTAGACGCTGCACGATGACATGTAGACAAAGCGTGTGACGCCGGCCTCCCGGGCCGCCCTGGCCAGGGAGACGCTGCCCTCGTGGTTGATCTTGTAGGTGATGCTCGGGTTGAGCTGGCCCAGCGGGTCGTTGGAGAGCTCGGCCATATGGACGACTGCGTCGTAGCCGGCCAGATCATCAACTGTGATCGTGCGGATGTCCTGCTGGATCGTCCGGGGGAGATGCTTCACACCATGGTAGAGCCAGCCGCTCTGGTAGAAGCCGGTGTCGAGGCCGATCACCTCGTGGCCGAGCGCCATCAGTACCGGCGCGGTGACGATCCCGATGTAGCCGCCGCTTCCGGTGAGCAGGATCCGCATATGACCTGGTGTCCTTTCTCTGGTATCGCATGCAAACCTATGGGCCGAAGCATTGGCGCAGCCAGTGCTTCGGCCTGACGGGCAGCGCGACGTGCCGCGCCTCAGGCGCGCGCCTGACGAGCTGGTGACGGTGACAACGGCAACGCACCGCGCCCAGCGGTGCGGTTGCCTCGCTCGTTCACGTACCGGCAATGAATGGTCACGCAGGTGTAGTGTAGATCCGGTCGCTAACGAACTGCTTACTGTGCCCCTCCGTTCCCGTGAACAATCCGCAACCTGGCCGCTCGTTGGCCAGAGACGTGGCTGCTGCAGGACGGGTTGCATGGGCGTATCAGGTCAGCCAGCATGGTCACCCTTCGTTCGCTATCAGAGTTGTCATCTTCTATTCATAGCCGTTCATCACCTAGACAGACCTCGCCGGTAGAGTGGGTCCGGCCCTGGCTCCTGCGGAACCGGCGACGTGCGAGGACTGTGGCGGCTCGTTCCCGGACCGATGTACTCCCCGGACCTGGATGATCGGGCTTCGTGGGTGTGCTATCCTACTCGCGGGGTGCGAAGCTGGCGCGTGAAGCGTGCCCGCTGGCGCTGGTCTCTGGAGGAGTACTGCTACGCCATAAGGAAACCTATGCTAAGACTCATCCTGCTCCGCTTGCTCGAGAGCTACTTTCGCCACCGCTGGCTCTACCTCGTGCCCCTGGTGCTGATGCTGGCGACGGGCGTTGCCGTTGCCTGGCTCGTACCGGCAACATATACGGCAACGGCAACGATGAGCATCGAAAAGGAGTCGTTGCTGGCCATGTTGACGAGCAATGGCCAGAGTGCGGGTGCCTGGCGTAACCCGGCAGAAGTCACGACGGCGGAACTGCGCGAGTTGCTCGCGACCGATGCCTTCACCCAGGCAGCGATGGAGAAGACTGTCTGGGCAGGGCTGCTGAACAGCAACCAGCGCGCGATCCGCATGGCATTTGCCGCCTTCCGTGACGCGATCGAGGTGACCTCGCTTGGCGAGAAGCTTGTGGCGATCAGCGCCGAAGACACTGACCCGCACGTGGCGCAGCAGATGGTCGACGCCGTCCTGGCGACATACATCCAGTGGCAGGTGACCAGAAATTCACAAGAAAGCGTTGTTGCGCAGAAGTTCTTTGCCGATCTGATCGACAGGTATCGACAAGATCTTCGGCGATCCCGCAATGCCCTGCAAAGCTATCTTGAAATCCATCCGGAGCCGACGACCGGCAGTCGACCGCCCGAGGAGCGGATGGAAATCGCCCGGCTCGAGGCTGAGCTCTGGCGTGGGGAGGAACGGCTCAGCGAAGCGCTGAAGAACGAAGAGCGGGCCCGGCTCGCACAGGCGAAAGCCGAGAGCCTTTCGCAGCAGACCTATACGGTCATCGATGCGCCCAGCGTACCGGTTGACACCCGATCATTGCAGCGCACGGCGCTGGTCATCGGCGCGTTTGCCGTGGTCGGGTTGTTCTTGAGCGTCGCTGGCATCGCCGTCGGCGCACTGATGGATCGCACCCTGCGTTTCTCGGTAGACGTACACCAGGCTCTGCACGTACCGTTACTGGCGATGGTGGCTGCCGAGGCGTCCATGCAGCCTGGCTATGAGGCTCAACTGGCGAGCGGGGCGCACAATCCACAACGGGCTGATACCACGAACCAGCCCGGAACGGTCAAGCCCAGCGTCTGAGCACAGGTGGGGTGTAAGCGTGGTGAAGCCGATGAGCAGCAGCAGCCAGACCATCGCCAAGAATGTTGGCGTGCTGATGACATCCCAGTTTGTTACCTGGGGGTTGACCTTGCTGCTGACGATTGTTCTGCCGCGCAAGCTCGGCCCGGCCCAGGTCGGCCAGTTGTACCTCGCGATCTCGCTCTGGGCAATCGTCACGATGTTATGCCGTTTCGGTACCGAGGTCTACATCACAAAAGCCATTGCACAGGAACCTGCGCGTGCGCCGCGCCTGCTCGCTGCGACATTGCTTGCACGGGCGTTCACCTTCGTGATCGGCGCACTTGTGGTCGGGCTCTACGTGCTGAGTATCGGCTACCCACCAGCCGTGGTCGGGGTGATCGCGATCATCGGGATGGCGGGGCTGCTCGAATTGATGGCTGGTGCGTTCATCGGCGCGCTCCAGGGCCTCGAGCGGATGGAGTACATCTCGCTTGCCATGGTTGCGAACAAGCTGGTTTATAC
>Ga0272446_1002267_pt1 | contig 26476 bp, 23 predicted proteins | sample YNPCB0061_FD_194587 | JGI IMG/M metagenome (GOLD analysis project Ga0272446, IMG submission 194587) | Hot spring microbial mat communities from Yellowstone National Park, WY, United States - YNP-CB-006-1 | ecosystem: Environmental > Aquatic > Thermal springs > Hot (42-90C) > Sediment | place...
GCGCTGGGGACCGGCTGGCTCGTGGCGTTGGATTACGGGCCGGACCGCGAGGCCCTGCGGCCGGAGCGGCTCGAGGGCACGTTGCGCGCCTTCACCCGCCATCATCAGACCGCGGACGTGCTGGCCACGCCCGGGGAGCAGGACCTGACCGCGGACGTGAATTTCCCCGCGCTGGCGGCGGCGGGCGAACGGGCAGGCCTGCAAACCGTGACGCTCTGCGCGCAGGGCCGGTTCCTGGTCGAAGCCCTGCGCGAGCAACCGCTGGCCGCCGGCTGGAGCGCGGCGCAACGGCGGCAGTTCCAAACCCTGATCCACCCGCAGCATCTGGGCGAGCGGTTCAAGGTGCTGGTGCAAACCCGCCGGCCCACCCGGAGATGAACGCCCCGCCCGAGCGCGTCCTGGTCTGCTTTGCCCTGCCCGGGGAAGCCCGGCCGTTTCGGCGCCGGGCCGGCGCGCGGCCGCACGTGCGCGTGTGGGTCACCGGCATGGGCCGGGACAACGCCCGGCGGGCGTTGCGCGAGGCCCTGGCCGTGGAGCGTCCGGCCGTGGTGCTGACCTGCGGCCTGGCCGGCGGCCTGCACCCGGCCCTGGCGCGCGGCGCGGTGCTCTTCTCGGCGGCGCCGGACTTCCCGGGGTCCGCGCGGCTGGTGGCCGCCGGCGCCCGGCCGGCCGTTTTTCACTGTGCCGACCGCATCGCCGCGACGGCGGCCGAGAAGCGCCGGCTGCGCGAGGCGACCGGCGCCGACGCGGTGGAGATGGAATCCGCCGCCATCGCGGCGGTGTGCCGAGAAACCGGCGTGCCGTGCGCCACCGTGCGGGTGATCTCGGACGCGGCCGACGAGGACCTGCCGCTGGATTTTAACCGCTACCTGCGCCCGGATTTCCGGCTGGACTGGCCGCGGCTCTTGAGCGCGGTGGCGCTGCGGCCCGGGCGCTGGCGCGCGCTGCGGGCCTTGCAACAGCAAACCCGCGCGGCGGCCGAGCGGCTGGCCGAAGTCCTGGCCGCGGTTACGGCCGATCCCCGGTGGTGAGGCTGGCGCCAGGGCCCGGCCCGGGGGACGGCGGGGTCTTGGTCTGCTCGCTCCAGGCGACCAATGCCGCGCCCACCACGATCAGGCCCACGCCCGCCCAGCGCAGGGCGCTGATTTCCTCGTGCCGGATGAAGCGCGCGGCCACGGCGGTGATCACAAACCCCAGCGAGGTCAGCGGCCAGATCAGGCTCACGTCCCGTTGCGAGAGCAGGTAGAGCAGGATGCCGAAGAAGGCCGCCTCGAAGGCCACGCCCAGCAGGATGGACCGGTTGGTCGCTCCCCGCCCGATCAGGCGGGCAATTTCGCCGGCGGAGACGCGCCGCAATTCGCCGATCTCGTGCAGGCCCTGGCTCAACAGCACCACGCCCACGGCCTCGAGCACCAGGCCGACCAGCAGGATGAGCACAATCTTGAGCATGTCAGAGGTCCTGGTAGCGGAGCAGTTGAATGTTGGCCGCGGCGAGGGCCGCCCGCACCCGCGGGCTGACCAGCGCCTCGAATTCCGCCCGAGCGTCCGGCAGCGCGGGGTGCGCGTAAAGTTCCGAATCGCCCGCCGGCAGGCGCGGCAAAAGCGCCAACAGGTAATCCTCGGTCACCCGCCCGTTGAGCTGCAGGCCGAACACCCGGTCGGTGTGCCGCACCCCGGCCCGGCGCAGCCGGGGGCGCGCGGCCCGGCTGAGCAGGTGGAAGATCACCGCGTGGCTCACGCGGTAGGCCCAGGCGCCGCCGGCCAGGCGGGCGTTGAGCCAAAACGGGTCCCGCGTCAGCCGCAGCGCGCGCAGGCCGTGGCGCCCGCCCAGCTCGAGCACCACCGGCAAGACCCGCGGATGCAGGTGGAAATGGAGGTGGCCGTTGACATGGTCCAGCGGCAGGCCGGTGCGGGCAAAGGCCGCGAACTGCGCGGCGATTTCCCGCCGCAACGCCGCGCGCAGGTCGCGCCGGAAGAAGTACCGCCAGCCCGCGCGCACCGGGTTGGCCGGCAGTTGGCCCGCGGCATCGGCCAGGCCGGGATTGTCCGCCGCCGGCAACGCGGCGCGGCCGCAGACCAGCGCCAGGTGCAACCCCACGCCCAGGCGCGGGCAGGCGCGGGCCAGCGCCACGGCCTCTTCGGCCGCCGGCTCGTTCACCATGAGGCTGGCGGTGGTGAGGATGCCTTCGCGGTGGGCGGCGAGGACCGCGGCGTTGACGGCGGGCGAGCGGCCGAAGTCGTCGGCGTTGACGATGAGCCGGCGGGGCCGGGGCTCAGGGGACGCCATAGTTGGGACGGAACGGGCCCACGCGCAACCGCCACCAGGTGCGCGCGGTGAGGTAGAGCTTGGCCGCCCGGCTCAACCGCGCGCGCGGGCCCGTGAACACGTCGAAGCCCCGCGCGGCCAGGCGGCGCAGCAGGTTCCAGTACACCGCGCCCATCAACTCGGCGGCGATGAGCGCCCGGCGGTCGTCGGCCGGCAGCAGCGCGGCCGCCCGGGCGTAGTGTTCCCGGGCGCGGGCGGCCACGCTTTCGGCCAGGGCGCGGAACCGCGCGCTGTAGCGGCCCGCGAGGATTTCGGCCTCGGTCACTCCGTGCCGCGCCAGTTCGGTTTGGGGCAGGTAAATGCGGTCGCGGGCGGCGTCTTCGTGCACGTCGCGGAGGATGTTGGTCAGTTGAAAGGCCCGGCCCAGGGCCTCGGCGTAGTCGGCGCTGCGGGGGTGGCGGCAGCCGAAGATGCGGATGCTCAGCAGGCCCACGGCCGCCGCCACGCGGTGGCAGTACAGGTCCAGTTCCGGCCAGTCCGGGTAGCGGGTGTGCTCGAGGTCCATCTCGCAGCCGGCCAGGATTTCGTCGAACAGCTCAAAGGGCAGTTGGTAGGTGACCAGGTGGGGCTGGAGTTCGCGGAGGACCGGCAGGCGGGGTGGGTGGCCCGCCAGGGCGCGGCGGAGGTCCTCGCGCCAGGCGGCCAGGGCGCGGCGGCGCTCGGCGGGGGGCAGGGCGGTGTCGTCAGCCACATCGTCCACCTCGCGACAAAAGGCGTAGAGCGCGGCCATGGCGCGGCGCCGGGCCGGGGGCAACAGGACGAAGGCCAGCGCGAGGTTCGAGGCGCTGCGGCGGGTGATGGACTGGCAGAGCGCGTCGCTCACAGGCCGGCGGGCGGCTGGCCTTCCGGGCGGGGCGGTGGCAGGCCGCCGGTCTCGGCGAGGGTGGGGTTGCGGCCGCGGTGGCTGCGCCGGCGGCGGCGGCGGTGGTGGTGGTGTTCGCCCGCGGGGGAGTCGTCCGCCGTTGCTTCGGCGTCATCCGGCGCAGGGGCCGGGCTGGAGTCGGTGTGGTGCCGGTGATGATGGTGGTGGTGCCGATGGCGCCGATGGTGGCGGCGCGCCTGCCACCACCAGAACACCAGCAAGAGCAGCAGCGCGCCCAGGGCCGCGCAGACGACCAGGATGGTCAGCGCGTCCCGGCTGAGTCCGGGCACGGCCACGGGGGGAGTGCTGCTCGGGACATCGGGCAGGGAAGCCAGCAGCGGTGTCAACGGGTCGGCGTTCATGCGTCCGGGGCGGCGGTCGGGGCGGTGTCCTGCACGTGGTCGAGGGAGATATTGTGGTGCTGGAGGCGGTAGCGCAAGGAGGCAAGGCTGATCTGCAACTGGGCGGCGGTGGGCTCCAGGCGGTACTGGTTGGCCTCGAGGGTGCGCAGCAGCAATTCGCGTTCGTAGGCGGCCAGCCGCTCGTCCAGCGAGCCGGCGCCCTCGTCGGGCGGGGGCGGCAGGTGGCGGAGGCGGTTTTCCACGGCGAAGTCCGGCAGGTTGCGGGCCTGGAGGAGGTCGGTGGTCTCGAGGATGACGCCGCGCTCGATGACGTTGCGCAGTTCGCGGACGTTGCCGGGCCAGTGGTGGTGGCGGAGCTTGTCGGCCGCCGCCGGGGTGAGGTCGCGGATGGTCTTGTTCATGGCCAGGCTGTACTGGGCCAGGAAGTGGCGGGCCAGGAGCAGGATGTCCTCGCCGCGCTCGCGCAGCGGGGGCGGGCGCAGTTGCACGACGTTGAGGCGGTGGAAGAGGTCCTCGCGGAAGGCGCCGCGGCGGATGGCCTCGACGATGTCGCGGTTGGTGGCGGCGATGAGGCGCACGTTCACGCGCAGCTCCTGGTTGCCGCCCACGCGGGTGAAGCTGCCGTCTTCGAGGAAGCGCAGGAGCTTGGCCTGGAGCGGGCGGCTCATGTCGCCGATCTCGTCCAGGAAGATGGTGCCGCCGTCGGCCTCTTCGACGCGGCCGGCCTTTTGCCGGAGCGCGCCGGTGAAGGCGCCCTTTTCGTGGCCGAAGAGTTCGCTTTCGAGCAGGGTCTCGGGGATGGCGGCGCAATTGATGCGCACGTAGGGCCGGTGGCGGCGCTGGCTCAGGGTGTGGATGGCGCCGGCGATGAGTTCCTTGCCGGTGCCGCTTTCGCCGAGGATGAGGACGTTGGCGTTGGCCGGGGCGACGGTTTGGATGAGCTGGCGCAGGGCCTGCATGGCCGGGCATTCGCCGATGATCTGCTCCAGGCGCACGGACTGGCCGACCTGGGCGCGCAGGGCCTCCAGCTCGCGGGCCTGGCGGTATTCCTCGGCGCAGCGGCGGATGGCGTGCTGGAGCCGCTCGGGGTCGAAGGGCTTGGGCAGGTAGTCAATGGCGCCGGCCTTGATGGCTTGCACGGCCAGTTGGGAGGTGTCGTAGGCCGTGATCATGAGCACCGGCAGGTCGGGCTTGCGCAGCTTGATCTCGCGGATGAGGTCGTAGCCGCTCATGCCCCCGAGGCGGGCGTCGGTGATGACCAGGAAGAACTCCTGGGTGTGGATGAGCCGCAGGGCTTCCTCGGCCGACTCGACCGAGCGGACCTCGTAGTCCGGGCACACCGCCGCCATCATGCTCTCGAAGATCGCCCGGGCGTTCTTCTCGTCATCCACAAACAGCAGCGGCGGCAGGGTCACGGTCATGGACGCAAGCGCAACAGTGTGCGAGCCGGCAACGTTAGGACAAAACGGGCGCCCCGGCCAAGCGAGGAATCCTCGACCCAGACCCGGCCGCCGTAGAGTTCGACGTTGTGTTTGACAATGGCCAGGCCCAGCCCGCTGCCCTTCTCGCGGGTCGAGAAGTACGGCTCGAAGATGCGCTCGCGCAGCTCGACCGGCACGCCGGGGCCGTCGTCCTCGATCTCGACGCGCACGGTGAAGTCCGGCTCCAGCCGCGTGCGGATGCGGATGCGGCCGCGGCCGTCGAGGATGTCGCGGGCGTTTTGGAGCAGGTTCACGAACACGTCCAGCAGATGGTTGCGCTGGACCAGCAGCTCGGGCACGCCCGGGGCGTAATCGCGCTGGATTTGCACCGGGTATTTCACGGCCGGGGGGAAGACCCGGGCAATGGCGGCTTCGAGCACTTCCTTGAGGTCGAGTTTTTCGACGCGGCCCTCGACCAGTTGGGCGTAGCCCATCAGCTCGGTGATCAGGCGGTCGGACTTGGCGACCTCTTCGCGGATGATCTGGATTTGCTGGGTGATGGTTTTGCCCTCGCGGAGGGTTTGCTGGAGGGTGTAGGAGGCGGTGTTGATGATGGCCAGCGGGTTTTTGAGCTGGTGGGCGATCTCGGCGGCCAGGCGGCTGGAGGCGGCCAGTTGCTCCTGGCGCAGGGCCAGTTCCCGCGCCTCCTCGCGCGCCCGGCGCTCGCGCTCGAGCAGGTAAAACAGGCCCTGGAGCCAGAAGGCCACCACCAGCAGCAACAGGAGCCGCAACCCGAAGGGACGGCCCAATCCCAGGGCCAGCGTGAAGGGATCGGTGGGCGGCAGCGGCGAGCCGATCAGCTCCGGGTTGTCCGGCTGGGTGAAGGTGTCCAAGCGGGTGATGTACGCGTCGGTGAGGGCGCCGCCGGCGTAGCCCAGTACGGTCAGGACGTTGAGGCCCATTTGCAGCGCCACCGAGGACAGGCTGCGGCAGTTGCGCAGCAGCAACAGCGGGTAGAGCCAGTAAAGCTGGCTTTCCACCCCGCCGGTCAACGCCACGATCGCGCCCAGGAACCAGGCGTCCAGCAACGCCACGCCGAAGACCAGGGCCTGCCGGGCGGAGGACTTCAATTGCGCCGCGCCCAGCAGCAGGATGCCCGTGCCCACGCTCAGGGCCAGGTACACGAAGAACAGCGCCTGCACGGTGCGCAGCGCGGTGCGCCAGGCCTCGTGCAAGCCGCCGCCCCGCAGCTCCCAGGCCGTGCCCGGGCCGGTGTCCGCCAGGCCGGTGCCGAAGAGGTAGTACCCCAGCAGGAGGACCACCACCGCCCGGATGATCAGCACCACGTCGCGCTCCCAGAACAACGGCGCCTCGAGGGCCGGGGCGGGCTGGTCGGTGGGCGCCCCCCGACGCCGGAGCCCGGCAAACCAGGTTGGCCAGCGGGCGAAGTTCATGGCACAGCGGGCCTCAGCCGCCGTCCCCGGTCAGGGCCAGCGCGCGCGCGGCGATCTGTTCCACCGGCCAGAGCCGGCCGATGCCTTCGTAGCCGCAGGCCAGCAGGCCCTCGTCCGGCCCCAAGAATTCCGCGCCGCGGGCCTTGAGGGTTTGCACGTTCTGCTGCGTGGCCGGGTGGAGCCACATCTTGCCGTTCATGGCCGGGGCCAGGAGCAGCCGCGCCCCGGGCCGCAGGGCGAGGGCGATGCAACTGAGGGCGTCATCGGCCAGGCCGTGGGCCAGTTTGGCCAGGCAATGGGCCGTGGCCGGGGCAATCAGGAGCAGATCGGCCGCGTCGGCCAGGCGGATGTGGGCCGGTTCCCAGCCGGCGTCCACGGCGTAGAGGTCGGTGACCACCGGGTGGCGGGAGAGGGTCTGAAACGGCACGGGCGTCACGAACCGCTGCGCGTCGGCGGTCATCACCACGTGCACGGCGCGGCCGGCCTTGGTGAGCAGGCTGGCCAGGTCCACCGCGCGGTGCGCGGCGATCGAGCCGGTGACGCCCAGGACGATGGTGGCGGGACGTGACATGGCGGGTTACCGGGGTCAAGCAGCGGTGCCCGCCCCGGCCCGACGCCGGGCGGTCCGCAGTTTTTCGACTTCCAGAATGGCTTGCACGCGGCGCACGTCGGCTTCGACGGTTTCGCTCAACACAAGATAATCGAACCGGGGCCAGGTGGCGATTTCGCGGCGGGCCTCGGCCAGGCGGCGTTCGATCACCGCGGGGGGGTCCTGGGCGCGGCGGCGCAGGCGCTCGGCCAGGATTTCAATCGAGGGCGGCGTCAGGAACACGGTCACCAGGGCCGCGCGCAGCCGGGGGTCGCGCTCGGCCAGGGCGCGGAGGTTGTCCGCCCCCTGCACGTCCACGTTCAACAACACGTCCCGGCCGCGGTCCAGCAGGGCCAGGGCCTCCGCGCGGCGGGTGCCGTAGCGATGGCCGTAAACCACCGCGTGCTCGAGGAATTCGCCGGCGGCCACCTGGCGTTCGAAGGCCTCCGGCGTCAGGAAGTGGTAGTCCACTCCGTCCTGTTCGCCGGGACGCGGCGGGCGCGTGGTGCAGGTGATCACCCGGGTCAACCCGGGCACGCGGGCGAGAAGTTCCCGGCTCACGGTGGTCTTGCCCCCGCCGGAGGGGGCGGAGAGCAACAGCAGGACCGGCGCGGGGGGCGGAAGGGGCGGCGCGCTCATGGCGGGGCGGGCTTACTCGACGTTCTGAACCTGCTCGCGGAATTTCTCCAGCTCGGTCTTCAGCCGCACCACGGCGCGGGAGATGGCGGCATCGGCGGCCTTGGCGCCGAGGGTGTTGATCTCGCGGCCCATCTCCTGGGCCAGAAAGTCCAGGAGGCGCCCCACCGGTTCGCGGGCGCGCAGCGCCTGGTCGAACTGGGCGAAGTGGCTTTCCAGCCGGGAGAGCTCCTCGGAGATGTCCGCACGGTCGGCGAAGAAGACCACCTCGCGCACCACGCGTTCGTCCTCGGCGCGCACGTCTGCGAGGCCGGCGGCGCGGATGCGCTCCAGGAGCCGTTGGCGGTAATCCCGCATCACCCGCGGCACGCGGCGGCGGATGCCGGCCACCAGGCGGCGCATGGTGCGGATGCGCCCGGCCAGGTCACGCGCCAGGTGGGCGCCTTCGGTCTGCCGGGTGCGCAGCAGCGCCGCGAGGGCTTTTGCGAGGGCGGCCTCCAGCAACGGCGCCAGGGCCTCGGCGTCGGCCTCCGGGTCCTCGGTGCGAATCACTCCCGGCACGCGCAGCAAGGTGTCCAGCGTCACCGCCCCGTCCAGGTGCAGGTCGCGGGCCAGGCGGCCGAGGGCCTCGGCGTAGGTGCGGGCCAGGGGCTGGTTCAGGTGCACCCGGCGCCGCCAGGCCTCGTCGGCGGCATGCAGGGCGACGCGCACCTGGACGCGGCCGCGGGCGACGTGGCGGTGGATGAGGTCGCGCGCCCGCGCCTCGAGGGGTTCGAGCTCGCGCGGCAGGTTGAGCAGCAACTCGCTTTGCTTGCGGTTGAGGGAGCTGATTTCGACGGTGACCTTGAATCCGCCGCGCGCGGCCTCGCCGCGACCGTACCCGGTCATGGACTTCATCGCCCGCGCACTATGGGCCGGGGCGCGGGGCGTGTCGAACCCGGAATGGCCGCAGTGCCCGGCCAGTTGGACTTGCCCCAAGGCCCCCGGGCCGGGTCGCGGCCAGCGGCGCCCATACCGGGAATGGCGACCCGGCTTGCCCGGACGCGCGTTTGCCCGATACTGGCGCGGCATGGCGACCCCGACGGTCCTTTACCGGCGCGCGACGTTTGTGACGCATCTGCCCGTGGATTACCTCTACACCCCGGCGCATTGCTGGCTGGCGCGGGTGGGGCCGGCGGCGGCCGGTCGGTGGCGGGTGGGCTACACCAAGTTCGCCCTGCGGATGCTGGGCGAGGTGGTGGACGTGCAGTGGGATTGCGCGCCCGGCCAGGCGGTGCAGCCCGGCGACATCCTCGGCACCATCGAGGGGTTCAAGGCGCTGAGCGACATTTATTGCGCCGGCCGCGGGCACTTCGCCGGCGGCAATCCCGCCCTGGCCGAATCGCTCACCCCGGTGAACGAGCAGCCCTACGACGCCGGCTGGTTGTACGAGTTCACCGGCGAGCCGCCGGCCGAGGCGCTGGACGTGCAGGGGTACCGCGACTTGCTGGACACCACGATTGACCACATCTTGGCGCGGCAACAGTCCGCGGAGTCCTCAGCATGAACGCTCCGGCGCGGTATTACATGATCGGCGGCTTCCTCGGCGCGGGGAAAACCACCGCCGTCGCGGCCCTGGCCCGGCATTTGACCGGGCGCGGGCAGCGCGTGGGCTTGATCACCAACGACCAGGGCAGTGGGCTGGTGGACACCGCGTGGTTGCGCGCCCGCGGGTTTCCCACCGAGGAAATCGCCGGCGGCTGTTTCTGTTGCCGGTTCAACTCGCTGGTCGAGGCCGCGCGCCAACTCACCGCCACCGCCCGCCCGGAGGCCTTCGTGGCCGAGCCGGTGGGCAGTTGCACCGACCTGCGGGCCACGGTCACCTACCCGTTGCGCCGCCTCTACGGCGGGCAGTTCCGCCTGGCGCCCTTGAGCGTGCTGGTGGACCCGGTGCGGGCCGAGCAGATGCTGGGCTTGCGCCCCGGGCGGTCCTTTTCCGACAAGGTGCGTTACATCTGGCACAAGCAGCTCGAGGAGGCCGACCTGGTGGTGCTCGCCAAAAGCGATGTGCTGGACCCGCCGCGGCGGGAGCGCCTGCTCGCCCGGCTCGCCGAAGCCTTCCCCGGCAAGCCGCGGCTGGCTGTGTCCGTGCGCGACGGCACGGGCCTGGCCGAGTGGTTCGAGCGGCTCGAACAGGAGGCCCCCGGCACGGACGCACCGCCGGAGGTGGACTACGATACCTACGCCGAGGGCGAGGCCCGGCTGGGCTGGCTCAATGCCACCGTCCGCCTGGAAGCCGCGCCCCCCTTGGCGGCGGAACCCGTGCTCGAGGCGCTCGCCCGCCACATGCAACGGGAGCTGGCCGGGGCGGAAATCGCCCACCTCAAAATGACGCTCAGCCCGGACGAAAGCCTCCACGGCGAAATCGCCGCGCTCAGCCTGGTGCGCAGCGATTTTGTGCCCGAGCTGACCCAGCGGCTGGACGCCCCGGTCCGCGGCGGCGAACTCATCGTCAACGCCCGCGCCGAGGCCGACCCGCGCGCGCTGCGCCAGGCCCTCGAGGCGGCGCTGGACGCGCTGCCCGCCGCGTTTCCCGGGTTGACCGTCTGCCTGGTCCACGCCGAGCAATTCCGTCCCGGCCGCCCTCAACCCACCCACCGCTTGTCCGCGGCGGAAGCCCCCCTGACCGTTCCGTGAAAGCGCCCGTGATTCTTTACTGCCACTGCCGCTACGCGCAGGTTCTGCCCGACGCGGTCAAACGCGCCGTCCTCGAACGGCTCTGCGCCTCCGGGCAGCCCTTCGAGGCGGTGCCGGACCTGTGCGAACTGGCCGCCCGCCGCGACCCCCGTCTGGCCCGGCTGGCCGCGGCCGGCGCGCTGAAAATCGCCGCCTGTTTCCCGCGCGCCGTGAAGGGCTTGTTTGCCGCCGCCGGCGCCCCGCTGGCGGCGGATCGCACCGAGGTGGTCAACCTGCGGGTGCTGGACGCCGAGGCCGCCAGCGCTGCGCTCTTGGCCGCGGAGCTTTCCCCAAACCTGCCGCCTGACAAAACAGCGCCCGCCGCCACGGCAGCGGCCACCGCGCCGGCTTCCGCGCTGGCGCCCTGACCCTGAACGCCCCCGTGAATCCGCCCCTGCCCCACCTGGTCTTGCGCGATGGCAACGGCGCACCGCCGCCCGTCGGAGAACGTTTCGCCGCGGTCCTTGCCCTGTTGGAACAAGGGTTCACGCTGACCTGCGCCGGGCCCGAGCCCGCGCCCGTGCCGCCGACCGAGGCTCCGGACGCGATGCTCCTGGACTGGCCGGCGCTCTGCGGCGCGGACCCTGCCGCCCGGGCGGCCGAACTGGCGGCGCCGGCCCGCGCGCGCGAGGCGGCGGACGCCCGCCCGTGGCTGCCGTGGTTCCCGGTCATTGATTACGCCCGCTGCACGCACTGCATGCAGTGCCTGAGCTTTTGCTTGTTCGGCGTGTACGGCGCGGACGCGGACAAGCACCTGCGCGTCGAGCACCCCGACCAGTGCAAGACCAACTGCCCCGCCTGCTCGCGTGTCTGCCCGGAGGCGGCCATCATGTTCCCCAAGTACAAGGCCGGTCCGATCAACGGCGACGCGGTCCAGGACGCCGACCTCCAGCGCGAGAAGATGAAAATTGACATCTCCGCCCTGCTGGGCGGCGACGTGTACGCGCTCTTGCGCGCCCGCAGCGAGCGGGCCCGGTCGCGCTTCTCGAAGGAGCGCGACGCGGACAAGGCGCTGGCCGAACGCCAGAAATGCCTCGCCCAAATCGCGGCCGACGTGCCACCCGAGGTGCTCATGAGCCTGCCCTCGCCGGAAGAAATCGCCCGCCGGGCCGAGGAAGCGGCCGCCCGCGCGCGGGCGGCCCGGCAGGGGTAATAGCTCCCACCCGCCATGCTCCCCGCCCTGATTTATCGCACCCTGCGCCGCGCCGATGCCCGGTGCGTGCGCAAGTTTGTCTGGAACTTCGGCGTGCGCGGGGCGCTCGCGGTCCTGCGGTTCCGGCGCCGCGTGCGCCGCGGCGAATACTTTCCGCCGTTCCTGTACCTCTCGATCATCAACTCGTGCAACCTGCGCTGCCAGGGCTGCTGGGTGGACGTGGCCGGACCCCGCACGCTCATTGACCTGCCCACCTTGGACCGCACCATCCGCGAGGCCCGGGCGCACGGCAACACGTTCTTCGGCATCCTCGGCGGCGAGCCGTTTTTGCATCCCGGCCTGCTGGACCTGTTGGCGGCGCACCCGGACTGCTACTTCCAACTGTTCACCAACGGGCACTTCATCACCGACGCCGTGGCCGAGCGGCTTCGCGCCCTGGGCAACGCCACGCCGCTGGTCTCGATCGAGGGCCGCGAGCTGACCAGCGACGTGCGCCGCGGTCACCGGGAAGTCTTCAGCCGCTCGCTGGCCGGCCTGGAGGCGTGCCTGCGCGCCGGCCTGCTCACCGGCGTGGCCACCAGCCTCTGCCAGTCCAACCTGGACGAACTGCTCACCGAGGCCTGGCTGCGCGAACTCATCCGCCGCGGCGTGCACTACGTCTGGTACCACACCTACCGTCCGGTGGGCCCGCGCATGGCGCCGGAACTGGCCTTGCGGCCGGACCAGCTCGCGCGCGTGCGGCGCTTCATCGTCGAGATGCGCGCCCGGCTGCCGATCCTGCTCGTGGATGCCTATTACGACGCCGACGGCCGCGCCCTGTGTCCCATGGCCACCGGCATTTCGCATCACGTGGGCCCGGCGGGCGACCTCGAGCCGTGTCCGATCCTTCAGTTCGCCGTGGAAACCATCCGCGACCCGCGCGGCGTCTATGCCACCGTGCGCGACTCGGCCTTTCTGCGCGACTTCCGCCGCCTGTCCGCCCGGCACACCCGCGGCTGCGTGGTGCTCGAGCGCCCCGACCTGGTCCGGGCGCTGGTGCGCGAGCACGGCGCGCGGGACACCACCCTGCGCGGCACCGCGCTGGCGGAACTCGAGGCCATGCAGCCGCGCTGCAGCCAGTGGCTGCCCGGCGAGGAAGTCCCGGAGCGGCACTGGCTCTACCGCTGGGCCAAGCGGTTTGCCTATTCCGATTTTGGCGCCTACCGCGACCTGGCGCCCGAGGCCGAGGCACGCATCCGCCGGCTTCGCCAAAACACCTCAACCCCCGCCTCCCCCGTGAGCTGCCCATGACTCCGAACCCTCCCAGCCTGATCTCCGGCACGCCCGCCACCCTGCCCAAGCTGGTGCCGTTGCAGAAATGGCGCCCGCCCCAGCGCAACATCCCCCAGACGCCGGCCGAACGGCAGCGGTGCCTGCGCGCGGCGCGGCATTACGTGGCCGAGTTCAACCCCGTGCCACCGCTGCCGCTGGACCAGCTCAAGGTCCACGCCGACCGCCTGGTCGGCCAGCTCGGCTGCGACCCCGCCTACCGCGACTATCTGGGCGTGCTGCTCAACAACGAAATGTGGCGCGAGCAACTGGCCGCCGTGCCCTTCGAGCGCCGCCTCTTGCTCCTGCCCAAGTGCCTGCGCGTGGAAAGCAAGTGCCCCGCGCCCTTCGATGAATTCGGCCTGCTCTGCAAACAATGCGGCCTGTGCTCGATCCAGGACCTGACCGCCGAGGCCGAGAAACTCGGCTACGCCGTGCTCGTGGCCGAGGGCTCGGCCATCGTCATGAGCCTCATCCAGACCGGCCAGATCGAGGCCATCCTCGGCGTCAGTTGCCTGAGCGTGCTCGAGCGCGCCTTCCCGTACATGGAAGCAGCCGCCATCCCGGGCGTGGCCATCCCCCTGCTCCAGGACGATTGCGCCGACACCAACGTGGACCTGGACTGGGTCTGGGAGTACCTCCACCTGACCGCCGCCGACCACACCCGGCGGCTGGACCTGAGCCGGCTGCGCGACGAGGTGGACTTCTGGTTCACCCCGGCCTCGCTGGACCTGATCCTCGGGCCCGCGGCCGATGAGACCGAGCGCCTGGCCCGCGCCTGGCTCATGCGCGCCGGCAAACGCTGGCGGCCGTTCCTTACCGTCGCCGCCTACCAAGCCCTGAGCGGCCGGACCGACGCCGAGTTCCCCGACGACTTGCGCAAGGTCGCCGTGGCCGTCGAGTGCTTCCACAAGGCGTCGCTCATCCACGACGACATCGAGGACGACGACCCCGAGCGCTACGGCGAAAAGACCCTCCATGCCGAGCACGGCGTGCCGGTGGCCCTGAATGCGGGCGACCTGCTCCTGGGCGAAGGCTACCGGCTGCTGGCCTCTTGCCGCGTCGCGCCTGAAGTCCGCGCCCAGATGCTCCGCGTGGCCGCCGAGGGCCAGCGCGAGCTGTGCCGCGGCCAGGGCGCCGAATTGCTCTGGACCCGCCGGCCCGGACCGCTGACCCCGCTCCAGGTCGTGAACATCTTCCGCCAAAAAACCGCCCCCGCCTTCGAGGTCGCCTTGCGCCTGGGCGCTCTTTACGCCGGTCGGCACGAGGAATGCGCCGCCGCCCTGGGCGCGTACAGCCGCGCCCTGGGCATCGCCTACCAAATCCGCGACGACCTCGAGGACCTCGAGGGCGGCCCCGCCCGCAACGACCTGGCCGGCCAGCGGCCCAGCCTGGTCCTGGCCGTGGCCCGCGAGCGCGCCAACGGCGAAAAACGCGACCGGCTCGACCGCCTCTGGCGGCGCGAACCGGCGGCCGACCCGTCCGGCGTCGGGGCGCTTTGCCGCGAACTCGGCGCCGAGGCCCGCTGCCGGCATCTGCTCGAAAGCTTCAAGGAAGAGGCCATTCGCGCCCTGGCCGACCTCGAACACCCCGGCCTCAAGGGCCTGCTCCGGCGGGTGGTCGGCAAGATTTTCAACGACGTGCAAATCCAGGGTTGGTGCAAGGAACAGGAGGAGAAAAACGCCGCCGCCCGCGCGGCGGCGCCCGCCGCGCCCGCCCCGGCCGCTTGAGCCTGCGCCTCCAACTGCTCCAGGTCGCCCGCCTCGCGCCCCGCCTGCTCGGGGACTCGACCGACTTGGTGCGTGCGTTCTGCGCGCGCCAGTTCGACACCACCGGCGCGGCCAGCGACCGCGCAGGCCGGCCGGACCTCTATTACACCATCTTCGCCCTCGCTTGCGCCCAGGCCCTGGACGTGCCCCTGCCGGTGGAGCGCACGCGCGCCTGGCTGGAAAGTTTCGGCGACGGCGCCGGGTTGGACTTGGTGCACCTGGGCGCGCTGGCCCGGTGCTGGGCCGTCGTGGGCGGCCTCCCGCCGCCGACCCGCGCCGCCCTGCTCGCGCGCCTCGAACAATTCCGCCAGCCCGACGGCGGTTACCACGCCCAACCCGCCACCGGCCACGGCACCGCGTACGACGCCTTCGTCGCCCTGGGCGCGTACGAGGACCTGGGCGCCACGCCGCCGCGGGTGCTGGACCTGGTGCGCAGCCTCCGGCGACTGCAAACCCCCGACCACGCCTGGAGCAACGCCCCCGGCCGGCCGCAGGGCGCGCTCAACGCCACCGCCGGCACGGTGACGCTGCTCACGCATCTGGGCGTGCCCGTGCATCCGGCCGTGGGGGATTGGTTGCTCGCCCGCGCGCATCCGGCCGGAGGTTTTTGCGCCGCGCCGGGCACGCCCTGGCCCGATCTGCTCTCGACCGCCACGGCCCTGCACGCGCTGGCGTGTCTGGACCGGCGCCTGCCCGCCGCGCTGCACGAGCGCTGCCTGGATTTCCTCGACACGCTCTGGAGCGCCGAGGGCGGGTTTCACGGGCACTGGGCCGACGACCACCTGGACGTCGAGTACACCTTCTACGGCCTGCTGGCGCTGGGGCATCTGAGCGTATGAACGGACCGGAAGTGCCGCCGCCCGACCGCGCGCGCGAACGCGCCGCGCTCGAGACCCTGACCGGTGAGCTGTGGGCGGCGCGCAACGCCGCGGGCCACTGGACCGGCGAGTTGAGCAGCAGCGCGCTGGCCACGGCGGTGGCCACCATCGCCCTGGGCGAGCTGGACCGGCGCAGCGCCAGCGCGCGGCACGCCGCTCCGGTCGAAGCCGGTCTGCGCTGGCTGGCCGAGCACGCCAACCCGGACGGCGGCTGGGGCGACACGGTGCGCAGCGCCAGCAACCTGTCCACCACCGCCCTGGTCTGGGCGGCGTTTGGCGCGGCCCGGGCCGACGCGCGGTTTGCCGCCACGGTGCAACGCGCCCGCGCGTGGCTGGACCGCGCCGCGGGGTCGGAGGAACGGTTGGTGCCGGCGATCGAAGCGGCCTACGGCCGGGACCGGACTTTCTCGGTGCCCATCGTGATGACGCTGGCGCTGAGCGGCCGGCTCGGGTCGGCGGGCTGGCGGCGGGTGCGGCCGTTGCCCTTCGAGTTCGCGCTGCTGCCGCGCGCTTGGTACGGCGCGCTGCGCTTGCCGGTGGTCAGTTACGCCCTGCCCGCGCTGATCGCCATCGGACAGGTGGTCCACCACCACGCGCCCTCGCCCTGGCCGTGGACGCGCTGGCTGCGGCAGGCGGCGCGGGAGCCGACGCGGCGCGCGCTGGCGGGGTTGCAACCGAGCCACGGCGGCTTCCTCGAGGCGACGCCGCTCACCGCATTCGTCACCATGAGCCTGGCCGCGCTCGGCTTGGGCGAGCATGAAGTGGCGCGGCGCGGGGCGGCCTTTCTGCGCGCGGCGGCACGGGCCGACGGGAGTTGGCCGATTGACACCAACCTGGCCACGTGGGTGAGCACGCTGGCGATCAAGGCGCTGGCGGCGCAGCCGCACCGGCTTGCCCCGGTGGACCGGCAGCGCCTGCGCGCCTGGCTGCTGGGCCAGCAGTTCCCGGACGTGCACCCGTACACTGGCGCCGCGCCCGGGGGCTGGGCCTGGACCGACCTGCCGGGCGGTGTGCCGGATGCGGACGACACCGCCGGCGCGCTGCTGGCCCTGCGGGCGCTGGGCGTACCGGACGCCGACACGCGCCGCGCCGCGGCCGCGGGCGTGCGCTGGTTGCTGGACCTGCAAAACCGCGACGGCGGCGTGCCCACGTTTTGCCGGGGCTGGGGCACGTTGCCCTTTGACCGAAGCACGCCGGAAATCACCGCCCACGCCGCGCGCGCCTGGGTGGCCTGGCGGGCGGATTTGCCGGCCCCCTTGGCCCGGCGCGTGGCGCGGGCCCTGCCGCGGGCGCTGCGGTTTTTGGCGCGCAGTCAGCGCGCGGACGGGGCGTGGGTGCCGCTGTGGTTCGGCAACGAGCACGCCGCGGAGCAGGCCAATCCGGTGTACGGCACGGCGCAGGTGCTGATTGCCCTCAACGCGCTGGCCCGGGCCGGCGTGGGCGGGCTCGAGTCGCTGCGGGGCCGGGCGGCGGATTTTTTGGCGAAGTCCGGGGACGCCGGCGGCGGATGGGGCGGGGAGCGCGGGTGCCCGGTGTCACTCGAGGAAACGGCGCTGGCGGTGGAGGCGCTGTGCGATTGTCCGGAGCAGGCCGCGGCACTGGCGCAGGGCCGGCGGCGCCTGGTCGAGCTGGTCGAGGCGGGGGCCTGGCGCGAAGCGACGCCGATCGGGCTGTACTTTGCCCGGCTTTGGTACTTCGAGCGGCTCTATCCGGTGATCTTTGCGGTGAGTGCGCTGGGGCGGCTGGCCGGGGCCCGGGTCGCGGGCGAGCCGCCCGGTTGACGCCGGCGCAGGGTGCGCACCCCGTTCTGGACAAGGCCGGGGCGGCGGTTTCTGCTAACGCGCCGTGACCAACACCGCCCCCGCGCCGCCGCCGGTGCGCCGCTTGCGCGATTTGTCGCCGCAGCAGTGGCGCTCGGGCATTGCCGCGTGGCTGGGGTGGACGTTCGACGGGCTGGACATGCACCTGTACACGCTGGTGTACGTGCAGTTCGTGGCGGAGTTGCTGGGGGTCACGGACACGCGCGACCCGGCGGTGGGCCGGTACGGCTCGATCATCCAGGGCGCGTTTCTGCTGGGCTGGGCGCTGGGCGGGGGCTTTTTCGGGCGCATTGGGGACCGGTTGGGGCGCAGCCGCACCTTGTGCCTGACCATTCTGACCTACGCCGGGTTCACCGGGCTGGCGGCGGCGGCGCAGACGTGGTGGCAATTGGCGCTGTTTCGGTTTCTGGCCGCGCTGGGCATCGGCGGGGAATGGGCGGTGGGGGCGTCGCTGCTGGCCGAGACCTGGCCGCGGCACTGGCGGCCGTGGATTGCCGCCGTGCTGCAGACCGGGGTGAACGTGGGGATTTTGCTGGCGGTGCTGGCGCATTATTTGATGGCCGGGCTCGTGGCCGAGCAGCCGCGCTGGTTGTTTCTGGTGGGGGTGTTGCCGGCGCTTTTGGTGTTTTGGATTCGCCGGGCGGTTCCGGAGACCGAGGAGTGGAGTCAGGCCCGGGCGGGCGTGACCCGGGTGCAGGCGCGGGTTCGGGACCTGTTCCAGCCCGGTTTGCGGCGCACGACGCTGCTGGTGATCGCGGTGTGCGCGCTGGGCCTGAGCGGGCACTGGGCGTTCATGTTTTGGAACCAGATTCACTTCAAGAACCTGCCGGACGTGATCGGGCTGGACGCGCACGCGAAGGGGGAATGGGGGCGGAGGCTGTTGTACCTGATCATCGTGGCGTCCATCGCGGGCAATTTCGTGGCGGCGGCGCTGGCGCGGTGTTTCGGATACCGGCGGGTGATTGTGGGGATGTCGCTGGGCTATTTCCTGGCGATGACGCTGTGTTACGCGATCGAGTGGCCGCACCGGCACTTGTACTACCTGCTGGCGGTGCCGGGGTTTTTCCAGGGGTTGTTTGCCCTGTACACGATGTATCTGCCGCCGTTGTTTCCCACGCTGCTGCGCACCACCGGGGCGGGGTTTTGCTACAACATCGGCCGGCTGGTCTCGGCGCTGGGCGTGGTGTTCTTCGGGTTGTTCGGGCAGGTGGGGGATTACCGGCTTTCGCTGCTGCTGGCGGGGTGTTTGTTCCTGCCCGCGGCGGGCGTGGCGCTGCGGTTGCCGGAGCGCCGGGACGCCGCCGAGCCGCTGGCCGGGCCGGCGGATTGAAGGGCGGGGCGGCGCGACCCGTGCCGGCGCGGTTTGGCCGGGGCCACTTCCGCGCTTGACTCTCCTGACCGGTCAGTTAATACCCCACATGAACCCGTGAGTGATGGAGCCGGCCGGCCAGGGGCGTGTGCCCGGTCGGAAAGGCTCCGCGTAAAAAAAAACCTGAACCCAAGAGAACCATGCACTACTCCGACCCAAATCCCTCCCGTTACGGAACCCGAGCCCTGTTGTCGCTCGGGCTGGTCTGCGCCGGCCTGGCAAGCGCGGCGGCCGAGGTCCTCTACGTCGAGGACTTCAACACCGATGGCTCCGTGGGCCCCAACCCACGCTACACGGTCATCGGCGGCTTCAAATCTGAGCCGCCCCACGACCCGGCGAATGTCGGCAACGCCGCGGACCAAATCGGCCCGGTGTACTGGGCGCGCAACACGGAGGTGTCCTACGTGGGCGTGCCCGCGCCCACGGCGGGTCGCCGGGCGCTGCTGGCCTGGGACGGAACCATCAGCCCGGGCTCGGCGGACACCCTGGGCGGCTCGCCGGAGTTGTTTCGGCTGGTGGAAAACGCGGTCAAATGGCTGGCCAAAGACAAGGCCGGCGCCCGCGTGGTCTTCACGCCCAACGCCGCCGCGGCCCAGGGCCTGGCGGACTACCTGAGCTTGCGCGGCTACGTGGTGAGCGATGACGACGGCGTGACGTCCGACACCGCCTACCCGGCCGATGTGGTCATCAAAGCCCCGGGCGGCAGCCCGTCCCGCTTTGCCCAGGCGCCGCAGGGGGTGCTGGTCTTCTCCGCGCTGGACCATGACGACATGCTCACCTCGAGCATCGGCACGACGGCCACGTTTCTGCCCGGCGAGGGCAAAATCACCGCGCCCGCGCATCCCGTGGCCGCGGGCGTGCCGGCCACCTTCCCGGTGGCGACCATGGCCTACAACTGGAACCTGATGGGCGACATCCTGCCCGGCGGCGCCATCACCGTGGCCACCATGATCCGTCGCATCCCGCCCACGGTGGCGAGCCTGGCGGATGTCGAAGCGATGGCCGCCGGGACCAAACAGGCCAGCAAAGCCTCGGACACCTTCACCGAACTGGACTTCTCGGACGGCTCACCCGGCGATTGGAGTTCGGATTACCCGCTGCCCGGCGGGGCCACCGGCCTGTGGGGGCTGGTCGCCAAGGGCAAAGTGAATGTCAAGGCCGCCGGCCGGTACAGCTTCGCGCTGGGCATGGACGACGGCGCCCGGCTGCGCGTGGACGCCAACCGCAACGGCCTGGGGCCGGAGGACAACGTGATCGTGGAGGACGCCGCCGGCGGCCACCGCGCCCGGTATGGCGACGTGACCTTCCCCGCGCCCGGGCTGTACGACTTCGAGGTCGTGGCCTTCAACTCCGGCGGCGCGGGCAGTCTCGAAATGTCCGTCTCGCTCCAGCCCGGCGGGACCGACAACACCCCGATCAACTCGGGCTCCTGGGAATTGCTGGGCCAGACCTCGGGCAACGTGGTGCTCAGCGGCGCCATCGCTGTGGACGTGTACGTACCCACCGGACCGGACGAAGAGGCCACTGTACCCTTGCTGGTACTCTTGAACGGGCCCACCGATACGCCCCCCGGCTCGGTTTTCGGCGGCGGCCCCTTCTCGGGCTACGAGGGCAGCGGGTTCTTTGCCGGGGCTGCACTGAACAAGTGGTTGCCGGAACCAATTGGTGACTTGGGCGGCTACCGCACGGTGCGACTGCGGCCGGTGAACGTGGCCGGCAAGGAAAACGTGAAAGTGACCGTGGCCCTGGCCGCCACGTTCCTGGACTTCGAGACCAGCGACTTCCTCGACATCATCGCTTACCCGCAGGGACTGGGCGGACCGGAAGTGCGCCTGGCCCGGTTCAGCGCGCCCAGCGGGGCCGTGAAGTACTTCGCCGACATTGACCACGGCAACACGCCCCGTCTCGGCCTCGAGTTCCAGGACGTGACCTACGACGTGCCCGCCGGCGCCACCAGCTTGGTCCTCGAAATCCGCGCCGCCACGACCTGGTGGAACGAAATCGTCGGCTTCGACCACATCCGCATCACGGCCGGGCAGGTGGTGAGCCCGCCGCTGCGCATCGAGCGCATTGCCCCGGCGGCCGGCAAGCGCCTGGAGCTTACTTGCAGCGGCGGCACCCTGCCCTTCTTGGTGCAGGGCACGACCGCACTGCCGGACAACTGGGTGAACCTGCTCACGGTCAATGCGCGGAGTTTCCGCCTGCCCATGGCCGGTGACACCATGGTGTTCCGCTTGGTGGATGCCACCACCCGGAACGTGTTGCTCTACACGGCCAACCTCACCGGCGCGGCAGAGCGTCCCACGCCCGTGGACACCCCTGCCACTGGCGAGGGTTGGGCCGCCCTCGAGGGCGACACCCTCACCTGGTACATCGCGTACCGGAACCTCAAGGGACCGCTCACCATGGCCCACATCCACGGGCCGGCGGGCGTGGATGAAGCGGCCGGGGTGATCGTGAACCTCAACCCGCCCACCGGCGCTACCAGCGGGGTGATCAGTGGGTCGGCCACGGTGAACCAGTCCGTGAAAGACGCCCTGGCCCAAGGGCGCGCCTACTTCAATCTGCACACCACCGTCCACGGTGGTGGAGAAATCCGCGGTCAGCTCGGGGCCCCGTAAGGTCGGCCCCGGGGATCGCCAACCCCATCTCCCGATCAAGCGCCGGACTCCGGTCCGGCGCTTTTTTTGCGCTGGCGCACCCGGCGGGAAGACAGGGCAAAACCATGCGCCTTCCGCCGGGCGCGCCCCTGCCGGCCGACTCAACCCGCGTCGCCCGCCGCCCCGCTCAACGTCAGTTCGCCCACCAGAATTTCGACGCCACCCGCGCACACGCTCGCCCGCGCCTGCACCAAGTGGCCCAGCCGCCCCACCACCTCGACCCGCACCGTCAGCGTCTCGCCCGGCCGCGCCGTGCCGGTGATCTTGGCCTGCCGATACCGAGACGGTGCCGGCGGCGTTTTGGGGCTGGTGCGCGGGCGCGGGGGCCTTTAGGCTGCGGCCATGCAACACACCGCGTTTCTCCAGATGGGTCTGCTTGTCACCCTGCTGGCGTTTCCACGTCCCGGATTGGCCCACTCGGCGGTGGAGCCGGTGCCCCGCGGGGAGGACTGGTGGCAGCAGCGCCACCGGTCCATCAACCAGCGCGTGGCCGAGGTCGGCGAGCGGGCGCAGGTCATCTTCATCGGCGACTCGATCACCCAGGGCTGGGAGGGTGCCGGCAAGGAGGTGTGGGAGCGGTACTACGCCCCGCGCCAGGCGTTGAATCTGGGCATCGGCGGGGACCGCACCCAGCACGTGCTCTGGCGCCTGGACCACGGCAACCTCGAGGGCCTCCGCCCGAAGGCCGCCGTGGTCATGATCGGCACCAACAACTCGAACGGCGAGGACAACACCGTCGAGCAAATCGCCGACGGTGTGCGGGCCATCGTGCAGAAGCTGCGCACTCGCCTGCCCGGGACCAAGGTCATTTTGGTGGCCATCTTCCCCCGCGCGGAAAACCCCGGCCCCCAGCGCGGCAAGCTGCTTCAGGTCAACCAGCTCCTCCAGCGCCTGGGCGACAACCGCGACGTGTTCTACGTGGACTTCGGCTACAAGTTCCTCAACGACCAGGGCCTGATCCCGCACGAGCTGATGCCCGATTACCTGCACCTCAGCCCGGCGGGGTATGCCATTTGGGCCGAGTCCATCGAGGGCCTGCTGGCGCACCTCCTGGGCGACACGCCGGTCAAAGCCGCTCCGGCCGCCGCCGACCTCTCGGGCGAGTGGATTTGGACCATCCGCGGCCCGGACGGCAATCCGGTGGAGGCGCCCCTCGAGCTCAAGCAGGAAGGCACGCGGGTGACCGGGCGCTTCGCCCGCGGCCCGGACCGCTGGCTGGAGATCGAGAACGGCCAGGTCAACGGCAACAGCTTTTCCTGGACGGTGAAGCGCGACCGGCCGGACGGCCGCCTGATGGTTTACACCATGACCGGCACGCTCCAGGACGGAAAGATCACCGGCAAGGTCACCACCACGATGGACGGCAGCGAGACCACCGCCGAATGGAGCGCCCGGCGGAAGTGACCGCCCCGGCCGGGCGCGTCGCCCGGCGCCGCGCGTGATTCCACCTGTCTCGCCCCCGCTTCGCCCATGAGTGAACCGTCTGCCTCCGCCCCGGCCGCGGCGGCCCGCGACCGGATGCCGCGCAGCGTGGCCTTCATCGTTGGCAACGAGGCCGCCGAGCGCTTCAGTTACTACGGCATCCGCAGCATCCTGACCGTGTACATCACGGCCGAGGTGGCGCGCGGCGGCCTGGGCCTGACCGCGGATAGCGCGACCACGATTGTCCACCTGTTCATTTTCGCGAACTACTTCCTGCCCCTGCTGGGGGCGTGGCTCTCGGACCGGGTCATCGGGCGGTACTCGACGATTTTGTACCTCTCGCTGGTGTACTGCCTGGGCAACGGCGTGCTGGCCTGCAGCGGCCTGTTTGACGGCGTGCCGGAGAAACTGGCCTGCCTGGCCGCGGGGCTGGGGTTGATCGCGCTGGGCTCGGGCGGCATCAAACCGTGCGTCTCGGCCTTCATGGGCGACCAGTTCAAGCCCGAGCAGGGCCATCTGCTCCAAAAGGCCTACGGCGCCTTCTACTGGTCCATCAACTTCGGCTCGTTCTTCTCGTTTCTGGTGGTGCCCTGGGTGAAGGACCGTTACGGCTACGCGCCGGCCTTTGGCGTGCCGGGCGTGTTCATGGCGCTGGCGGTGGTGATCTTTGTGCTGGGCACGCGCCAGTACGTGCGCGTGCCTCCGGCGCGCCACAGCCGCGCGGCGGGGTTTTTGACGGTGTTGGTGACCGCGTTTCGCCGGCAGGCGACTCCGGGCGTGGCGCCGCTGGTGAACCTGCTGGTCACGCTGGTCATCCCGGTGGTGACGATGGTGGTGTTCACCGTGCTGGCGCTGGCGCACCCGCTGAGCCCCGCGTTGCGGGCGTTGGGCGAGAGCGCCCTGGTGGCGGTGGGGCTTTGGTACCTGCTGATCGTGGGCCTCAGCCTCTCGGGCCGGATCGAGTTGCCGGAGTCGTTCTGGGCGGCGGCCCGCGACCGGCACCGCGAGGAGGAGATCGCCGCTGCGCGGTCGGTCGGGCCGATTCTCTTCGTGTTCGCGCTGGTGCCGGTGTTCTGGGCGTTGTTCGACCAGACGACCTCGACCTGGGTGTTGCAGGGCCAGCAGATGCGGGCGGTGATGCTCGGCAACTTCCGCATCGGCGCCGAGCAGATGCAGTCCGCCAACCCGGCGCTGGTGATGGTGCTGGTGCCGTTGCTGACGCTGGTCGTGTATCCGCGCCTGGGGCGCTGGGCCACGCCGCTGCGGCGGATGAGCGCGGGCATGTTCTTCGGCGCGGCGTCGTATCTGATTGTGGCCTGGCTGCAACGGCGCCTGGAGGCGGGCGAGCAGTTCAGCATCCTGTGGCAGGTGCTGCCCTACCTGGTGCTGACCACCGGCGAGGTGCTGCTCTCGACGACCGGGCTGGAGTTCGCGTTTGCCGAGGCCGCGCCGAACATGCGCAGCACGATCATGAGCTTCTGGCTCTTGACGGTGGCCTTCGGCAACCTGCTGGTCAGCGCCATCACCAAGGTGCTGGGCGGCGCGGCCGAGGCGGGGTCGGTCACCTCCGGGCGGTTCCTGCTCTACGCGGTGCTCACCGCGGCGGTGGGGGTGTTGTTCAGCCTGGTGGCCTCGCAGTACCGCTACCGGCACCCGGCCTTCCGCAAGCTGGCGGGGGAGGCGTAGGAGCCGGCGTTGCGCCGTGTCATGGTTCGCCCGTGCCGCATGAAAAAGAAAACGCCCCGACAGCTCCCCCTCGCCGTGCGCGCGGCGCGCAGGTTGCGGCGCCTGGAAAAGGTGCGGGGACTCAGCCCGGCCGAGAAGTCCGTGCACGCCCTCGGCCTGGCCGCCACGCCGGAAGAGCAGTGGCAGAGGCTCGAGGACTTCGCCCGCTCGAACGGCTGGTGGCGGCCCTCGAGGCCCGACGGCAACGCATCTTGCGGATGTGGCCGGGCCGGTTGACCGGCGGGACCTCTCAGTGCGTGAGCACGTACAGGAGGATGTTCAGGGCCAGCGGATAGGCCTTGGGCTCGGAGAACTCGGCGAAGTAATCGGGGTTGGTCATTTCCTCCTCCCAGCCGTCGCCCAGGTCGGTGTTGTGGCAGGCCAGCAGCATCAGCCGCCCCTGATCGTCCCGGATGGCCCGGTAGTGCGGCGTCTTGCCGTCCTCGACCTCCCAAGTGATGCCGGTGCCCCGGTAGCGGGTGGCGTGGTACACGTTCGGAATCTGCGGCTTTTCCTTGAGGTCGAACACGAAGTGGAAGATCGGATGCTCCAGCGGCAATTCCTCTGCCCGCCGGTCCGGGAAAACCCGCCGCAACACCTCGCGCTCGAAATGCGCCCAGGGGCCTTCGCCCCAAAAATCGTCCACGAGCAAAAAGCCGCCGCTGAGCAGGTGCCGGCGCAGCGCGGCCACTTCGGCGTCGCTGAGCACGATGGCCGGCACGCCGCTCATGAACAGGAACGGGTACCGGGACAACTCGGGGTCGGTCAGTTCCAACACGTGACCGTCAGGCGCCACGGCCAGCGCGGTCACCTGGTGCAGGCGCCAGGACAGGTTCACGTCCGCGTCCGGGTAGTCCGTCCACCAGGCGTAACTGGAGCGGTCCTGCGTCGAAGTGTAGCGGATGCGGGCGAAGGTAAAGACGTCGCGCTCGAAGCCGGTCGGGAGCGTCCAGGTGGGCACGTTGCCGCGGCTGAAGGCGGGCGGTCCGCGCCGCGCGCCGCGGAACTGGGCCAGCGCGGTCGCCGCCGCCAGGCTGATGACGAGCGCCCAGCTCACCCATCCCGACCGCCGGCGCCAACGCCGTGAGCCGCCGCGGTGCAGGGCTGCGACGGATCCGGCCGCGGTGGCCGCGCGGGCCGGCGGGTAGCGGTGGGGCTTGCTCGGGGAAGCCATGACCGGAAAGCAACGCCCGCAGCAGACGCGGCGGGCGGGGCCGGGGTTACGTCGCGCGGCCTGCGGCTTCGGGCCGGGAGGCTGGTGGGCGCTGAGGGATTCGAACCCCCGACCTGCTCGGTGTAAACGAGTCGCGCTAACCACTGCGCCAAGCGCCCACCGCCCCGACCTTGCCCCGCCGCCGCCGGGCTGGCAACCGGAACCGCGGTGCGGCCGGGCGATCGATTTGACTCAAAAAGATTGTTACCGAAGCGGGGGAACGGGGCTGCTGGACAGCCCCGGTTGACTCAAAAAGGGCTGTTACCGAGCCAAGAACACCCCAATGAGCCAAAACACCCGTCAGGAAATCCTCTCCCAGATGCGCCGGCGCTACCTCCGCGCTGGTCGCCACTACAAGTCCCAACTGGTCAGCGAACTGGTCGAGCTCTTCGGCGACCATCGCAAGGCGGCCTTGCGCGCCTTGCGCCCCAAACCCGTCCTCCCCCGCGCGCCCTTCGCCCGCGGCCGGCCCAAGGAATACGCGCCGGAGAAGCTGCTGCCGCCGCTCAAGGCCATCTGGCTGGCGGCCCTCCAGTCCTGTAGCGTGCGCCTCAAAGCCTGCCTGCCTGAGTGGCTGGCCGACTACGAGGCCGACCATCGCCGCCTGGATGCCGACGTGCGCCAAGCCCTGCTCTCGGCCAGCCGCGCCACGCTGGATCGGCTGCTCATCCCCGCGCGCCTCGAACATCGCCGCCGGGCCACGACCCGGCCCGGCAGTCTGTTGCGCGGGGAGATTCCCCTGCGCACCGAGTGGCCGGAAGCGACCCCCGGCTACCTGGAACTGGACACGGTGG
>Ga0272446_1002268_pt1 | contig 26470 bp, 24 predicted proteins | sample YNPCB0061_FD_194587 | JGI IMG/M metagenome (GOLD analysis project Ga0272446, IMG submission 194587) | Hot spring microbial mat communities from Yellowstone National Park, WY, United States - YNP-CB-006-1 | ecosystem: Environmental > Aquatic > Thermal springs > Hot (42-90C) > Sediment | place...
CACGGGCCCGCCCAGCTTCGGGGAGGACGGTTTGGCCAGCGGCGCGGATCATCGGAGATCTCCTTGGTAGCTCCCGCCGATCATGCCGACTGCGCCCGGATCGTACCACGAGAAGAACCCGCGAATGTTGCCCGGCGAGAACATCCTACCACCCCGCGTTGACCGATCCGTGCTCGGTTGTCGAAGGGCGCGCCGTCTCTCCTGTCAGGTCGCAACTCGAACGCGCCGTGGGCCGTCGGCCGCAATGGCCGGCGAACCGTCCCGCGAGGGTCCAGATCGCCATCACCCCCCGGGCCACCTCGGCGGGCACACCGAGCGCCGGATCGCCGCGCCGGCCTCGCCCACGCGCCCCGGCAGGAGCGTGACCGGGTCGACCGGGACGCAGCCAACGCAGACCGCGAGGAGGATCAGCCGGACGGCTGAGACGAGTGCTCGCTTCACGACGCTCAGTGACTGCACGACAGGGAGGGCGACGCGGCCACGTCGTGCCCATCGCCGCCCGCTCAGGATAGCCGAATGGTCGATATCAACCGCCAGCCACGGACAGGACGGTTTCAGATGGACTTCCTCGTACCGGCCGGGCGACCCGGCCCGAGCCGAGATGACCCCGAGGTCTCCGCTCGGCAGCCCTCGGAGGGCGCGGTACCATCGGCCCGTGGAGACCCTGCTCGACCTCGTCGAGGCAAGCGTCGCCCGCTACGGCGATCGGCCCGCCCTCCGCGTCCTCCGCGACGACGGGTCGCGCACGACGTGGACCTACCGGGAGCTCGATCGTCGCGCCCGCCTCGCCGCCTGGCGCCTTCGCGCCCTCGGCCTGGCACCCGGCGACCGACTCCTGACCTGGTCGCCCTCGACGCCGGAGCTCCCGGCCGTCTACATCGGGGCGATCCGAGCCCGCCTCATCCTCGTCCCCCTCGATCTGCGGATGGCGCCCGAGACCGTCGAGCGGATCGTCGACCGCTCCGGCGCCCGCCACCTCGCCATCGGCACCGGTCGCGACGCGCCGGATCCGCGCGAGGCCGGGCTCGGCACCTTCCCCCAGACAACCCTCGACGCCCTCGTCGCCGACCCGGACCCCTCCTTCCCACCCGACTGGGAGGCCCGGCTCGAGGCCTGGGAGCGCCCACGACCGGACGAGGTCTTCGACCTCATCTTCACGTCCGGGACGACGGCCGCCCCGAAGGGGGTCATGCTCGCCCACCGGAACGTCCTCGCCACCCTCGAGGCCGTCCATCGGACCCTGCCCCGGATGGAGCATCGAGTCGTCTCGCTCCTCCCCCTCTCCCACCTCTTCGAGCAGGCCATCGGCTGCTTCTACGCCCTCGAGGTCGGCGCCGACATCCTCTACGTTCGGAGCCGAAACCCGCGGGTCGTCTTCGAGGCCCTCCGGAGCCATCGGGTGACGTCGATGATCGTCGTCCCCCAGATCCTCGACCTGTTCTGGAGCGCCATCGAGCGCGAGGTCGCGGCCGCCGGGCGGCGGGCCGCCTTCGAGCGCCTCCGCCGGATCGCCCGCCACCTGCCGATGGCTGCCCGTCGCCTCCTCTTCCGCCGCCTCCACGAGCGCCTCGGCGGCTCGCTCCGCCTCTTCGTCTCTTCGGGGGCGTACCTGCCGCCGGCGCTCCAACAGGCCTGGGAAGACGTCGGGGTCATCGTCATCCAGGGCTACGGCTCGACCGAGGTCGGCTACGGGACGTGCAACACGCTCCGGGACCACGGCCCGGGGACCGTCGGCCGACCGATGCCGCCGGTCGAGATGCGCCTCGCCGAGGACGGCGAGGTCTGCTTCCGCGGCCCGACCCTCTTCGTCGGCTACTGGAACGACCCCGAGGCGACGGCCGCCGCCTTCGACGCCGAGGGCTGGTACCACACCGGCGACCTCGGCCGCCTCGACCCGGCGGGCCGACTCGTTCTCATGGGCCGCAAGAAGGACATGATCGTCCTGCCGAACGGGCTGAACGTCTATCCCGAGGACGTCGAGAACGCCCTCCGCGACGCCGGGATCCGCGACTCCATCGTCGTCGAGACGCGGCCGGGCCGGATCGAGGCGGTCATCCTCGCCCCGGGCAGCCACGGCCTGCCGCAGACCGGCGACGTCCCCGGGGGCACCGTCGAGGCCCTCGAGGCGGACCCGGCCGAGCTGCGGGCCCGGATCGATGCCGCCGTCCGGGCGGCGAACGCCCGGCTCGCCGTCCACCAGCGGATCGCCGGCTGGCGGCTCTGGCCCGAGGCCGACTTCCCCCGGACCCACACGCTCAAGGTGCGGCGGGACCGGGTCCGGGCCTGGGCCGTCGTCGAGGCGCCGCTCCCGATCGTCGAGGCGACCGAGCCGGCGAACGACTGACGGCGCCGACGCGCCGCCTCAGCCGCGTCAGCGGCGGATGTCGTACCCCTGGCCGATGGACTCGAGGGCCGTCGCGATCTCGGCCAGGGTCGGGCTCGGCGCCGCCCCCGGCGACCAGGCGTAGAAGACGAGGGTCGAACCGAGCTGTCGGAGGACGAAGCGGGCGTCCGTCGGGAACTGGACCTGGCCGGGGCCGCTCCGCAGGTAGCCGACCGTCTCCTGCGCCGCGGCCGTCGCCGCCTGACCGTCGACGAACTCGTAGATGACGATGAAGCCGGCGCCGGGCGCCTCCGGGACGACGGCCTGGACGACGAGCCGCGGCGCCGTCGCCAGGCGCGGCGCCTCGGCCGGCCGGTACGGCACCGGCGCATCGACGATCGGCACCCCGATGGCGGCCAGGGCCCCGGCGACCTGGAGGCGGGCGAGGCCGAGGGCAACGGAGACCGAGGGCGCGGGCGTCGGCGAGGCCGGCGGCGGGGTGACCTGTCGGGCGGCGATCCCGCAGCCGGCCAGGGCGGTGGCGGCGAGGATCGCCGCGGCGCAGACGGGGGCGACCGGGGCGGCCCGCCGGCCCCTCATCCCGGCGGCCACTCGAAGGGTCGGCCGCCCATGAGGTGGAAGTGGAGGTGATCGATGGTCTGGCCACCCCAGCGGCCGACGTTCGTCACGATCCGGTAGCCGGCCGCGGCGATCCCCTCGCGGCGGGCCAGCTCCGCGGCGACGGCGAAGAGATGACCGACGAGCGGGGCGTGGCCGTCGGTGAGCTCGGCAACCGAGGCGATGTGCTCCCGCGGCATGAGCAGGATGTGGGTCGGCGCCCGGGGCGCGATGTCCCGGATGGCGACGACCTGTTCGTCCTCGTAGACCTTCGTCGAGGGAACGGCTCCGGCGACGATCCGACAGAAGAGGCAGTCGCTCATCGGCATCCTCCAGCGAATGAAGCGGCGGGGACGTGGTCCACGGGTCGTGGCTCGACGACCGGGAGCGGCATCCGCCGGCCCGCCGGCCCCGCCGGCGGCACCAGCTCGACGATCCGGCCCCGGACCCGATCCGGTGCCTCCGCCTCGACGGCCTCGATGACGACCGAGGCGATGGCGTTCTCGAGCGAGCGGCCGTCGGGACTCGCCGCGCCGACGAGGACGTTCGCCTCGCTCCGCCCGAGCCAGCGCCCGTCCGCCTCGCGGGTCTCGAAGAGGACCCGGGCCGTCGAGCCGACCGCTCGGGCGGCGAAGCGGGCCCGCGCCTCGGCGGCGAGCCGGAGGAGGACCTCGGCCCGCTCGCGCTTCGCCCGCTCGTCGACCTGGCCGACCATCCGCGCCGCCGGCGTCCCGGGTCGAACCGAGTAGCGGAAGACGTGGAGGCCGGCCGGGTCGAGCCGACGGATGAAGGCGACCGAGCGCCCGAAGGCCTCCTCGTCCTCGGTCGGAAAGCCGACGATGACGTCGGCGTGGATGGCGGCGCCCGGGATCGCCCGTCGGATCCGGGCCACGAGGTCGGCGTAGAAGCGCGTGTCGTAGCGACGGCCCATCCGCCGCAGGACGCCGTCGTCGCCCGACTGGAGCGGGAGGTGGAAGTGGGGCAGACAGCGCCCGGCGCCGATCCCGGTCCAGACCTCGAGGAGCTCGTCGGTGACGTGCTGCGGCTCGATGGACGAGAGCCGGATCCGCTCGACCTCGGTCTCAGCCAGGATCCGCCGGACGAGCTCGGCCAGGGTGCAGGCCGCCCGGCGATGACTCCCCCGCGGACCCCGCTCGGACCACCCGCCGTCGTAGGTGCCGATGTTCACGCCGGTGAGGACGACCTCCCGGTGGCCGGCGGCGAGGGCCCGGCGGACGTCGGCGAGGACGGCCTCCGGCGGGAGGGAGCGCTCCGGGCCGCGGGCCCGGGGGATGATGCAGTAGGTGCAGAAGAAGGAGCAGCCGTCCTGGACCTTGACGAAGGCCCGGGTCCGCTCGGTCGGGTCGTGCCCCGACGAGGCCGTCGGCTCGACCCCCGAGATCGTCGGGAGGGGCCGCCGCGACGATCCCGACGCCTCGAGCCCCGCCTCCCCGACCAGGGCGGCCAGCTCGGCGAGGAGGGCCGCCTTGGCCTCGTTGCCGACGAGGCGGGCCGCCGGATCGACCCGGGCAAAGGCCTCCGGATCGACGGCGACGGCACAGCCGGTGACGACGAGGGTCGCCTCCGGGCTCCGGCGCCGGGCCCGGCGGACGGCCTGGCGCGACTTCGCATCGGCGACGCTCGTGACCGTGCAGGTGTTGACGAGGACGAGCTCGGCCGGCTCCTCGTCGCCGACGATCTGGATCCCCGCCGCGCGCAGGAGGCGCGCCGCCGCCTCCATCTCGGCCTGGTTGACCCGACAGCCGAGGTTCGCGATCGCCGCCGTCCGCGGCCGCCGCGGGACGGTGAGGCTCGGCGGGGCGAGGTCGGCGCTCACCAGAGGGCGGGCTTCGCGCTCATGAGGAAGGCGATCGTCCCCGTCAGGCCGGCCATGAGGTAGCTGACGTAGCGCTGCCGGCGCGCCCGGATTCGCCAGACCGGATCGTCGGCCGAGCCCCGGATGCCGAGGAGCCGCCGCAGGTTCGGGCGCTGGATGAAGAAGGCGAGGACGAGGTTCGTCGCGTAGATGGCGAGGGCGACCATGAGCCACGGTTGGGCGAGGATCGTCGGGCCGAGCATGGCGACCATGCCGAGGCCGGTGGCGGCGAGACCGGCGCCGATGGCGACGGTCCCGTGCGACTGGAGGACGAGCAGGAGACGGACGAGGGCCCCCTGCTCGGCCGGGGCGAGCCCGACCCCGCCCGCCCCGCCGCGGCGTCGCCCCCGGAGGACGAAGGGCAGGAGGAAGGACGGCAGAAAGAGGGCGACGGCGAGGGCGATGTGGATGGTGAGGAGGATGGCGAAGCTCGACACGGGTGTCGGGATTCTAGCCGCTCCCCGTTCCGGCGCCCGGAGGGCTCTCCTCGGCGGACTCGGTGGGCCCGGGCCGACGGGCGAGGAGGGCGAGCCAGTCCCCCTCGGCGAGCCGCCGCTCGAGGATGAGCCCCGCCGCCGCGAAGGCAGCCTCCACCTCCCCGGCGCGCTCGACGACGATCCCCGAGGCCACGAGGCGCCCGCCCGGCGCGAGCTCCGCGACCAGGAGCGGCGCCAGCTCGACGAGGATGGAGGCGACGAGGTTGGCGAGGACGATGTCGAAGGGGGCCGCCCCGCTCGGGAGCGTGCCCCGACGGGCCTCGATCCGGCGGGCGAGCCGGTTCCGACGGGCGTTGGCCGTCGTCGCCTCGACGGCGATCGGGTCGACGTCGAGGGCGAGGACGCGGGCCGCCCCGAGCTTCGCCGCGGCGATGGCGAGGATCCCCGACCCGGAGCCGAGGTCGAGGACCGTCGTTCCGGGTCGCAGCAGGTCGGCGTCGGCGAGGCCTTCGAGCGCCAGGAGGCAGAGCCGGGTCGTCGGGTGGAGGCCGGTCCCGAAGGCCATCCCAGGGTCGAGGGCGAGGACGACGTCCTCGAGCCGCGGCCGATAGCGTCGCCAGGTCGGGCGGACGACGAGCCGTCGGCCGACGTGGAGGACCGGGAAGTGGGCCTTCCAGGCCGAGGCCCAGTCGGCCTCGTCGACGATCCGGGTTCGGAGCTCGCCGATGGGCCGGAGCTCGAAGGCGCGCAGGTGCCCGAGGGCGATCTCGACGGTCGACACCGCCGCCCGAACGGTCGCCTCGTCGCGGGCCGGGACGTAGCCGCGGACGACGGCCGGTCGACTCGGATCGGGCCGGGCGGCGAGCCCCTCGGCCTCGGAGAGGACGGGGCTCTCGACGCTCGTCCCGCCCGTGGCGACGCGGGCGAGGATCTCGCTGACGGCCTCGACGGCTTCCTGGTCGGCCTCGACGGCGAGCTCGAGCCAGGCGGCCGGCCCGACCGCGCCGACGGACTCGATGGGTCTCGCCGGGCCGACGGCACCGGCGGGGCCGCCCGGGCCCGCCGACTCGACCGCCCGCCCGGGCTCGACCGCCCGCCCGGGCTCGACCGCCCGCCCGGGCTCGACCGCCCGCCCCGGATCGTCAGCCAAGGGCCTCCTTCACCCGCTCGAGGAGCCCGCCGTTCGTCCCGACCAGCTCGCCGGCCTCGCGGGCGTAGGCCTCGAGGAGCTCGCGCTGCTTCTTCGTCAGGCGGGTGGGGACGACGACGTTGACGAGGACATGGAGGTCGCCCCGCTGGTTCGGTCGGCGGAGGTGGGGGACCCCGCGGCCGCGGAGCCGGATCTCCGTTCCGGGCTGGGTCCCGGGGCGGATCTCGATCTCCTCCTCGCCCTCGACGGTCGGCACCGTGACCTTCGTCCCGAGGGCCGCCTGGGCGATGGAGACGTCGACCTCGGCGTAGAGCTCGGTCCCCTCGCGCCGGAGCACTGGGTGCGGAGCGACATGGATGGCGACGTAGAGGCTGCCCGGCGGCCCGCCCCGCGGGCCCACCTCGCCCTCGTTCGAGAGCCGGATCTGGTGGCCATCGTCGATCCCGGCCGGGATCGCCACCCTGAGCGTCCGTCGACGCTCCACGCGCCCGTCGCCGCGGCACGTTTCGCAGGGCGTCTCGACGATCCGCCCCTCGCCTCGGCAGCGGGGGCAGGTGGTGGCGCTCATCATCTGGCCGAGGAGGGTTTGGCGCACGGTCCGCACCTCGCCGCGACCGCCGCAGACCGGGCACGTGACCGGGCTCGTCCCGGAGCGAGCCCCCGAGCCGCCGCAGGTCGGACAACGGGCGAGAGCGGTGAACTCGATCTCCTTCTCCGTGCCGAGGACGGCCTCCTCGAAGCTGATCCGGAGGTCGTAGCGGAGGTCCGAACCGGCCACCGGCTGGGCGCGCCGGATCGGCCCAGCGGCCCCGCCGAAGAAGGCGTCGAAGATGTCGCCAAAGCCACCGAAGCCACCGAAGCCCGTCGCGAAGCCGAAGCCGCCCTCGCCGACGTCACCGGTCACGCCGGCCCGTCCGAACATGTCGTAGGCCTGGCGGCGGCGAGGGTCGGACAGGACCTGGTACGCCTCGTTGATCTCCTTGAACCGCTCGGCGGCCTCGGGGTCCTTGTTGACGTCGGGATGCCACTTCTGGGCGAGCTTCCGGAAGGCTCGCTTGATCTCGGCATCGCTCGCCGTCCGGGAAACGCCGAGGATGGCGTAGTAGTCGCGATCGGTTGCCATGCGCCGTTGAAGGATAGCCGGAGCGGCGGCGCCATCGAGATCGGGTCCGGGACGGTTGCCGCCCCGATGGACGCCGGGGCAACCAGGGCAACGAGCCGTGCCCGGTCGCCCGCTCGGCGCGCCTTCAGCGGCGCGCTCAGCGAAGGTCGGCCATCGCCTTCGCCCGGGCGAGGATCGCCCGGAACATCGGCGGCGTGAGCCGGCCAGTGAAGGTGTTCTGCTGGCTGACGTGGTACGAGCCGAGGACGACGTAGCGGCCGATATTCACCTCGCGCCCGTGGCCGAAGGCCGGCCGCGGCCGAGGGACCCGCTCGCCGAGCCGTTCGAGGGCCGCCAGAGCCGCCGCCCAAGCGATGGCACCGAGGGGGACGACGACCCGAAGCTCGCCGAGGAGCGCCATCTCCCGAACCAGGAACGGGAGGCAGCGCGCCCGTTCGGCGGGGGTCGGCCGGTTCGCCGGCGGGGCACAGCGGACGGCTGCCGCGACGTAGACGCCCTGGAGGCTGAGCCCGTCGTCGGCCCGCCGGCCGGTCGGCTGGTTGGCGAGGCCGACGGCGTGGAGGGCGGCCCAGAGGAAGTCGCCCGAGGCGTCCCCGGTGAAGACGCGCCCGGTCCGGTTCCCGCCGTGCGCGGCCGGCGCCAGCCCGACGAGGAGGATCCGGGCGGCTGGATCGCCGAACCCGGGGACCGGTCGGGCCCAGTAGACCTCGCCTTGGAAGCGGGCCGGCGGGCGCTGACCCACGGCCTCCCGCCAGGCGACGAGGCGCGGACACGCCCGACAGGCGACGATCTCGTCCCGGAGCGCGTCCAGGTCGCCCACCCAGTGTTCGACCCCGGCGACCCGCTCGTGGGCTCCGTCCGTCACCCCGTCGACCCTGCCGCCCCGTCGGGCGCCCACCATCGGGCCCTCGCCCGCGGACCCACGCGCCGCCGGGGTCACTTGAGGAGGAGGCGATCCAGGCGGTGCCGGACGACGACCAGCCCGACGGCGCCCATCGCGAGCAGGTAGACGACGTGGCCGGCGACGGCCGGTCCCACCACCCCGGTCGAGAGCGCTCGGAGCACGTCGACGCCGTGGTAGAGCGGCGTCGCGACGACGAGGATCCGGAGCGGCTCCGGGTAGGCGGTGATCGGGTAGAAGGTCGCCGAGAAGAGGAAGAGCGGCAGGGTGACGACGAAGATGAGATCGAAGTCGGTCCAGCGCCGCATGAACGTGGTCGCCGCCATCCCGACGGCCGCGAAGGCGAAACCGATGAGCATCGCCGCCGGGAGGGCGAGGACGACGAGCGGCGAGCGGGCCAGCCCGAGGCCGATCATGACGACGAGAAAGCCGACGGCGTAGAGGGTGTCCCGGATGAGGGCCCAGGCGATCTCGCCGAGGGCGACGTCGCCGACCCCCAGCGGTGTCACCAGGACGGCGTCGTAGGTCTTCGCGTAGCGGAGCTTGAAGAAGACGTTGAAGGTCGAGTCGTAGATCGCCCCGTTCATGGCCGAGGTGGCGAGGAGCGCCGGGGCGACGAAGACCCCGTACGGGATCGGCCGGCCGTCCGGTCCCGGCACGGCGCCGACGAGGGCACCGAGCCCGAAGCCGATGGCGAGGAGGTAGAAGAGCGGCTCGAAGAAGCCCGAGACGATGACGAGCCACGTCCGCCGGTAGACCATGACGTTCCGCTCGACGAGGCGGCCGGCCCGCCGGCCGCCGATCGGCCAGGGAGCGATCCGGGCGAGAGTCGTCATCGCCATCGACTCCTCTTCACACGACGAGGGCCCGGCGGAAGGTCACGAGGGCGGCCGCCAGCCCGACGCCGGCGACGGCGACCAGGACACCGGCGTGGACGAGGGCACCGAGCGGTGTGACCGTCCCCAGAGCGAGGTCGCGGGCGAGGGCGACGCCGTGGTAGGTGGGGGTCAGCCAGGCGATCGGCTGGACGAGGCCGGGCAGCTGCTCGACCGGGAAGAACGTCCCGCTGAAGAGGAAGAGGGGCGTGATCCCGAAGCGGAAGATGGCGTTGAAGCCCTGGTCGTTCCGCTGGGTCGCCGTGAAGGCCATGATCGGCGCGGCGAAGGCGAGCCCGGTGAGGGTGGCCGCCCCGACCGCCAGGACGGCGAAGGGCGAACGCACGAGACCGAAGGCGACCATCGCCCCGAAGAAGACGCCCGTGACGAGGAGGAGGCGAAGGGCGATCCAGGCGAACTGGCCGAGGACGATGTCGCGGACCCCGATCGGGGTGGCGAGCATGGCGTGATAGATCCGATCCCAGACGATGCGACCCATGACCGGATAGGTCGACTCGAAGGCCGCCGTTTGCATCCCCTGGGCGGCCAGGAGCCCCGGCGCCAGGAAGACCGCGTATGGCACCCCGCCCGGCAGTCCACCCGAGCGGTCGACGAAGCCACCGAGGCCGAAGCCCATCGCCCCGAGGAAGAGGATCGGCGAGAGGAAGGTGATGAAGAGGGTGCCCCGCCAGCTCCGCCGATAGACGCGGGCGTTGTACTCGAGTACCCGGAGGGTGCGAACGGCGGCGCTCATCGGGCAGGCGGCGACGGCGGCGAGCGGCGGCGCCGGAGGGGCGTGACGGCGGTCGATCCGTCGAGGCGTCGCGGCCCCGGTCGGCCGTCCTGGGGGCTTCGGCGGCCCATCAGTCGACGAGGGTCCGGCCGGTGAGCCGGAGGAAGACGTCCTCGAGGGTGCTCCGCCGGACGAGGGCGGCCTCGGGTCGCAGGTCCCGGTCGTGGATCGCGGCGAGCGCCGCTTCCCCGTCGTCGGTGTAGAGGAGGACCCGATCGGGGAGCTGCTCGACCCGCTCGGCCAGTCCGTCGAGGCGCCCGTCGACGTCGATGCTCGCGCCGGCCGGAAACCGGAGCTCCAGGACCTCTCGCGTCACGTACCGCTCGATGAGCTGGCGGGGCGAGCCCTCGGCGACAATCTTCGCCTTGTCCATGACGACGAGGCGATCGCAGAGCTGCTCGGCCTCGTCCATGTAGTGGGTCGTCAGGACGAGGGTCACCCCTTGTTGCTTCAGCCGATAGAGCTTGTCCCAGAGGAGGTGGCGGGCCTGGGGATCGAGGCCCGTCGTCGGCTCGTCGAGGAGGAGGAGCTCCGGCTCGTTGATGAGGGCCCGGGCGATGGTCAGGCGGCGTTTCATGCCGCCCGAGAGCGGCTCGACCGGGGAGTCCGCCCGATCGACGAGCTGGACGAAGTCGAGGAGGGTGTCCGCCCGACGCCGGGCCTCGGCCCGCGAGAGGTCGAAGTAGCGACCGTAGATGATGAGGTTCTCGCGGACGGTCAGCTCCATGTCGAGGCTGTCCTGCTGGGGCACGACGCCGAGGCGGGCCCGGATCCGGGGGCCATCGGTGGCCGGGTCGAAGCCGAAGACCCGGAGCGTGCCGGCGGTCACCGGCGAGACGCAACCGATCATCCGCATCGTCGAGGTCTTGCCGGCGCCGTTCGGGCCGAGGAAGCCGAAGGCCTCCCCTCGGGCGACGTCGAAGTCGATCCCGTCGACGGCGACGATGGCACCGAAGCGCTTCGTGAGGCCTCGGGCATGGACGAGCGGGCGCGGCTCCCCTCCAGTCATTCGGCCGGGCATGGTAGCGCGGCAACCGCCGGCCTGCCGTCCGCTGCCCGGCCCGCCCCGACTCTTCGCGCGCGACGCCTACCGGCCATCGGACGGGGCCGCCGCGGCCGCCGTCGGGGGTGGGTCCGGCGGTGGGGCGATCTGCCCGTCCGTCGGCGGGACGACGGCCCAGATCGCCGCCGTCTCGTCGAAGCAGAAGCGCGTGCCGCTCGGGTACGCTCGACCGCTGCCGGGTCGCACGGGGTCATCGATCGCCGCCGACTTTTGCCAGAGGATCCCCCGGAGCTCGATGAAGCCGCCCCGGTCGATTCCGCGTGCGTTCTCGACGTAGCAGCTGGACGGCAGCCCGTCCTGGGTCGTGAACCCTGCCAGGAACGGACCCGCCGCGTCGGAGCCGAGGACCACGAGCTCGCCGCCGACCCCGCCGGTCACGAGCCGCAGGCCGGCGAGCGAGAGGCGTGCGGGCGGTCCCGAGGCGAACCTGATCTCGACCGAGGAGCCGTCCGTGTTCACCTCGGAGGCGATCCCCGCCCGGAGGATCGTCGGCGGCGCCGGGGTTGCGGCCCCACACCCGGCGAGCACCAGAGCGAGGCCGAAGGTACCGACGCGCCAACTGCGGGTCACCGCCGCTAGCCTTCGGTGGATCTCAGCCGGGACGGCCAACGCCGCGCCCTTGCCTCGTCTGGAAGACGCACGGCCATGCTCGCCCTCAACCCCTGGCGCCGGGCGCTTAGCCATCCTCGACGACCCGCCCTCCCCGGATCCCGACGATCCGGCCGAGTCGGGCGGCCACGGCCGGCTGGTGGGTCACGACGACGACCGTTCGACCTCTTGCCTCCTCGAGGAGCAGGTCGAGGACGGCGTCACCGACCTCCGGATCGAGGCTCCCGGTCGGCTCGTCGGCGAGGATGAGCCCGGGGTCGTTGGCCACCGCCCGGGCAACCGCGACCCGCTGCTGCTCGCCGCCCGAGAGCTGGGCCGGCCGATGGTCCGCCCGGTCGCCCAGCCCGACCCGCTCGAGGAGCTCCCTCGCCCGCTCGCGGGCCGCCGTCCGGCCCCAGCCCGCCAGCCGAAGCGGAAGGGCGACGTTGTCGAGGGCACTCAGGGCGGCAAGGAGGTGGAAGGCCTGGTAGACGATGCCGATCCGTCGGAGACGGAGATCGGCCAGGGTCGCGTCGTCGAGGGCCCCGAGGTCGACCCCGTCCAAGACGATGGCGCCGGCCTGGGGCCGGACGAGACCGGCAACGCAATAGAGGAACGTGCTCTTGCCGACGCCGGATGGCCCGATGAGCGCCACCCGCTCGCCCGGCCCGATGACGAGGTCGAGGCCCCGCAGGACGTCGACACGGCGACGTCCCGTGGAGAAGCTCACCTGGACGCCACGGGCCTCGACCCGGCAGGGAGACGGGGTGGCCGTGGCGGCCACCGACGTGCTTGCCGCCGGAACCGGCACACCCTGACCGATCACATCGTCTCCTCCGCTGTCAGATCGCGAACGACATCGGACCCACGGAGCCGCCGCAGGATGACCCGTCGAGCAGTGAGTGTGGCGACGGCCAGGATCACGGCGATGGGAACGAGGGAGGGAAGAAGGATCGCACCCTGGAGGCTCCGCCGGAGGACGAACTCGAAGAGGACGGACCGGACAGCCACGGTCGCGAGCCCGACCCCCGCGGCGGCGACGACGAGCTGCGGCAGGAGGCCCGCCAAGGCGATGGTCGTCGGCCGGACGCCGAGGGCTGCCAGGATCGCGGCCCGGGCCCGGAGGCTTCCGAGGACGTGGCCGAGGCTCCGGGCCAAGAGGACGACCCACAACCCGAAGGAGAAGGCGAAGATCCCGACGAAGCCGACGAACCGGAGCGGGTTGACGAGCTCGGCGAGGTGGCTGGCGATGGCCGCGCCCCGGGAAACGGCGGGGACAGCCTCTTCGGGAGCCGGCTCGAAGACGACCGTCCACGCCGACTCGGCGGTGAAGATCGATGGAGTGGATCGCGCCGCCGCGAGGACCTCAGCCGGGAGGAACGACGTCGGGACGACGAGAAGGTTCTCGCCCGGAGACTGGGCAGGTGACGGACGGAGGAGGCCGCCGACCCGGAGTCGGACGTCGGGCACCCCATCCCACGGCGCACCGAGGAGGACGATCTCGTCGCCGACCCCAACACCCATGTAGATGGCGGCGTCGAGATCGACCCGAACCCCGTCCGGGCGAGCCCCGCCCAAGAGGTCGGCACCGGCTGCGAGCCAGTCGTAGGCGGCCAGATCGTCGACGATCTGGAGTTCGACGCGGATGAGGTGGGGGATGTAGCTCCGGTTCGCGTCGTACTCCTTGGCCGGAGCGACAAGGACCGGCGACAGGGCGAGAACGGCGAGCGCCCCTCGAGGGTGGAGATCCGGCGGTACGTGAGCGATCCGTTCGAACGGGGCTCTGAGGAGCGAGACGACGGCGTCGATGGGCGCCTTGAGCGGCCAGGAGACGAAGAAGATCCCCATGGCCGCCACGGCGGCGAAGATCATGACCTCGAAGAGCGCCCGCAGCCAGAGCGGACGCCACAGGACCCAGGTGAGGAGGCCGAGCCTCCGAAGGGCCCTCATCGCGCCGTCCCCCCGCCCAGGACATCCATGATCCGGACCCGGCGCAGATGCCAGCGGGTGGCCAGGAAGACCGCGACGAGGTACGTCGCCGCGGCCACCAGGATCGCCGCGGTGAGGGCGGGGACGAAGCGGGGCGGCAGGGTGCCGGCGAAGACGAGTCCGAAGGCAAGGTCTCGGACGAGGAGAAACGATAGGCCGAGTGCGATCGCGGCGACGACGGCCTCGACGAGCGCCAGCCGAGCAGCGACCCGAGACGCCGACGTGCCGAGGGCGACGAGAAGGGCGAGGTCGCGGCGGCGGCGGGCGACGAGGAGGGCGCCCTCTCGGAGGGCGAGGCCGACGAGGGTTGCCAAGCCCAGCCCCGACATGGCGACGAGGATCGACGCGCTGACGAACGGGTCGTCGCTCGCCGCCTCGTCGAGAGCCTCGCTCCGCGTGCGGATGACGTACCGTTCCGGCGGCATCAGGAGGGCGCGAAGCTCGGCGACGAGGCGCTCTCGATCGCTCGCCACAAGGAGCATTTGGGTGGCATCCGTCGGCTCCCCCTCCCACTTGGGCGCCGAGAGGATCTCGGTGAGGGCGGCAGTCATCGGGCCGAGGGCAGCGTAGCTCAAGCCATCTCGGGCGATTGCCATGACCCGCCGGACCTGGGCTGGGTATTCGTCGACGCCGAGCTCGACGACGATCCAGTCCCCCGGGCCGACCCCGAGGGCCCGGGCGATAGCGGCGCTGATGTCGACCCAAGCCTCGCCCACGGCCGCTGGGCCGGCGACGACGGTGGCGTCGGCGAACCACGTCGGGCCGCCGGCTTCGGGTTCGAGGCGGGCATCGAAGATGCCGGGCGCCGCGCGGCGATCGCCGTTCCTGAAGCCGACGGGGACGAACTGATTGCAGGCGGCCGCGTCCACAACGCCGGGTAACGCGCGGACGCGGTCCCGGGTCGCTGCCGAGAGGATGCCGTTCACCTCGATGTCGAACTCGCCCTCGGCGTAGTCAACGGTCCTGTAGTAGCGGTTCACGGGCAGGACGAGGCCGAGGGAAGCGATGACGGTCATCGTCGCAGCCAGGAAGAGGGCCGTCCGGAGGGCCATCCGGAGCTGGAGGGCGAGGATGACGTCGAGGGGGAGCCTCCCCCGACGCGGTCGCACCTCCCGCGTCTGCCGAGCCGCCGGATGCGAGCCCGCGGTCATCAACCTCCAGCGGGCTTCGGCGTCGGGCGTCGGTTTAGTGGTCAATAGACGCGAACGAGAATGATCCGGTTGTCATCGACGTCGTGCCCGACTCCGGTCCCGAACTGGCTGTACCTGGTCCCCGCATATTCGGCCAGCGCCCGCGTCGTCATGTCCGCATCAAAGGTTCCGAACACAGTGAACTGGTTCGCGTAGTTCCAGTCGTATTCATTAGTGACGGGGTTCGTCCCAGGAACGAAGCGCTTGACCGGCTGATTGCCGCTCACGATGACGGGTTCCCTAAACGGATAGAAGCCGATCCCGTGTAGCAAGTATCCCGTCGCTGGGACGGGCACGCAGTACCCTGCGACGCACACCTGCGAGTCGTAGTGAATGCGACCGACGTGCGTCGCGTAGCTCCCGATCCTGACGTTGACCGGACCGCTGCTCGCGTTGTTGACCGTGAACCGAGTCACCTGGACGCTGTACGCGGCGGCACTCGACACTCGACGCCGTCAAGCCGGCGAAGAGGACCCCGACCACGAGCCCCGCGCGGACACCACGCACCTCTCGACACCTCCCCGCTCTTCTCTTGGTCGTTGAAGCGGCACCGCTCGGCCCCAGCGTGCCACCGAACCGCTCGCGCGTCAATCAGCCGAAACGCTGAATTCGACGTCATTCCCATCAGCGGTTTGGCTGATTCGCAGTCAGCGGTACGGCTGATCCGCGCCACCGCCACCGAGCCGCGCCCGTGCTCGACAAGCTCACCACCGGCACCCGACATTCGCCACGATCGTATCTCCGCGGCTGCGCCAGTCATGTGCCGCTATACCTTCGCCCGGAGGCCTTCATGGGGGATCAGGACGATGGCCAAGTCCGAGGATGACCGCGCCTTGCCGTTCGAGCGGCTCTCGGCGGCGGAGGAGCGGGTCGCCCGCCTCCTCCTCGAAGGCCAGACGAACCGGGAGATCGCCCAGACCCTCGTCCTCAGCGAGGCGACCATCCGCACCCACCTCCGCCGGATCTACATGAAGCTCGGCGTCCGGGGGCGCCGCGACCTCCTCGCTCGGATCGCGGCCGGGAACGGGGACCACCGTCGACCGGTCCCCTCCGCCGTCGACGACGATCCCCCGCCTGGACCGGTGGCGCCCACGTCCGCTGTCGCCGCCTCCCTCAGCCTGGCGGCCGTCGGCCTGGCAGCGGCCGTCGTCGTCCCCAAGGCGACCGCCTTCTTCGGACCCCTCCTCGTTCTCGTCGGCGTCCAACTCGACCTTCACTCCGGCGACCGGATGGGGCGTTGGGTCCGCCTCGGCAGCATCCTCCTCGGCCTGGCCCTCTGGGCGCTGGCCCTCTGGCTCATCGCCGGCGGCCGCGAGAGCTGACACGTGCGTCGGGCCCGGCTGAGGGGCGGCGGCCGAAGCGGCTGCCGTCGGGGGTGGGTTCGGCGGCGGGCGACGACGGCAGCCGACGCATCGGTCAAGCGCCGGCCGACGGCTCGAGGCGGAGCTCCCGGCCCGCCGCCGCAGCGATGTCGTGGGCGTGGGTGGCCAGAACGACCGCCGCCCCGTGGCTCTGGAGCCCCACGAGGAGCTCCATGACCCGCTCGGCGGCCGCCCGATCGAGGTTGCCGGTCGGCTCGTCCGCCAGGACGAGTCGGGGACGCGCCGCGAGGACGCGGGCGATGGCGACCCGTTGCTGCTCGCCGCCCGACAACTCCGACGGGCGGTGATCGATGCGCGATGCCAGACCGACGTACCGGAGCGCCTCTGCCTCGCCCCTCCCGAGGTCGGCGACTCGGGCCCCGACGATGACGTTGTCGAGTGCGGTCAGGTGTGGCAGCAAGTGGAAGGCCTGGAAGACGAAGCCGACCGAGCGCGCTCGAACGCGACATCGCTCCTGGATCGACTCACACGAGCTGACGTCGCTCGATCTCGAGGATGACCGTCGACGAGGGCGAGGTCGTTGCCATCCTGGGCCCGTCGGGGTCCGGCAAGAGCAGCCTCCTCGCCATCGCCGCCGGCCTCGTGCCACGGACGTCGGGGGCGGTCTCCGCATCGTCGAGGTCTTCCCGGCGCCGTTCGGGCCGAGGAAGCCGAAGCTTGCCTCCGCGCAACGTCATGGTTTCGCCCCCTCGATGCTCGTGACGATCAGGCGGCCGTCCGTCCCGGTCATGAAGAGCGTCCCCTGGCGCACTGTCACCGCGTAGTCGGCAGGAAGGTCTGCGCCCATCGACACTTCCGCGACACGACCGTCGATTGCCGAGAGCAGCAGGGGTCGGGCCTCGGTCCCGGTCCCGGTCTCGGCTTCGAAAATGAGGAGCGCCTCCCTGCTCAGCCAAGTCAGGGCCGTTACCGTCGTCAGCGGACTCCCGGAGAGCGTCTGCCACACCGAGCCATCGGCGGTCGCTACGAGTTCCACGCGACTCTCCGGGACCCCCGGCTCCCGCCTGACCCGTGCGAAGACGTCGCCTCCCGGCCGGGCAGCGACCTCTCTCGGTCGCGACCCGGGCCACGGCCTGCCGATGAGCGCTCCGGTCGATGGGTCGACGAGGCCGGCCATCCCCGTGGCACCGATGACGACGGTCTTGACTCCGACGGCGACGACGGCGGGATCCGTGAGCTCGCTGGGGAGCGACGACCGCGTCTCGGCCGGCGGCTGCTTCGGGTCGAACACCGCGATGGTATCTCCCGCGACCACGACCACGCGGCCGTCGTCGAGATAGTCGGCGTGGGCGGCCCCTGGAACCGGCAGCGACCAGCTGGTCTCCCCGGTCCCCACGTCGATGCCCTCGATGACGGTCGCATCGCCCGAGCCGCCGTAGGCGAGGATCGTTCGCCCGTCCGGTGATGGGACGACCAGAGCGTCGTGCACGGGGAACCGTGTCGCCGACGCCGTCGTGAGATCGGCCCGCCACCAGTCGACCATCGGATACCGCCACCGGCCGACATCGCGATGACCGACCGCCCGCCCGAAGAAGACCAGTTGGGAGTCGACGGGCAGCCAGACGTCGGAGCTCCCGAAGCCGGACCACTCGACGCCGTCGACCAGGCGGAGCTGTCCCGCGGCCGATGGGAGCGAGACGTCCGGTCGAGGCGTGGCGGTGAGCTGCACGACGCCGCTGCCGGCGGGAGCAGCAGGTTCGCTGGGCAGCAGGCTCCCGCCTGTCACGGGCGTCGGCGGACCCGCGCAGCCCGCTAACAGCAGGACGACCAGGGCCGCACCCCAGAAGGACGAAGCTGCAGGGCGGACGGGACCGAGCCTCCGCCGATGCCACCGATGAGGCCGCCGTGGACCACTCATCGCGCCGATCCCCGTCCTCGTTCGCGCGCCTGTGCCGGGCATGGCGTGATCGTGACGCGCCTCCGTCCCCGGCGTCAATCAGCGGGAGCGTTGAGTTCCATCATCGCTTCCGCTGATTCTTCTTTCTGTCCGGCCGGTCCGCCCCCGGTGACGACGCTCGCCCTTCCTCGCCGGAGGGTCCTCGGCGTCGTCCTGGAGCGCGACCGGCCGGCTCGATCCGGGGCCGTTGTGGGTCCGTTGTTCGAGGTCAATCAAGCGGGGGAGCGTCCAGCCGGACGTCGACGGTCTGCTTGGACGCGAAGTCATCGGTCCCGCGACCGGGACCCGAGTCGCGTCCCGCTATACTTCGCCCGCTCGAAGACCAGCCGATACGGGGGAGGCGCGACCGTGGCGGACCCGCGGCGAACCACCGAGCTACCGCTCCACCGTCTGTCGGCAACGGAGGAGCGAGTCGTCCGCCTCGTCCTCGAGGGCCGGCCGACGCGCTGAGATCGCGGTACAGCTCTCCGTCAGCGAGGCAACGGTCCGGACGCATCTCACCCACGTCTACGCCAAGCTCGGCGTCCGGGGACGGCACGAGTTGCTGGCCCGGGCCGTGACGGAGGCTCGGTCCACCACCGAGGTCGGGGGCGGAACGACCCCGACGATCAGGCGCCCGGGCCGACGGTCGCGGAGGGATGGCGCGACGTGACCCTCCATCGCGCGGCGTCCGCCACCCTGGCGGCGCTCGGGGCGGTATCCACCGTCCTCAACCCCAAGACGGCAGCCATCGTCGGCCCGCTCCTCCTCGTCCTCGGTCTCGGGCTGCCCGTTCGCTCGGGAAACCGGCTCGACTCCGCTGTCCGTGTCGGGGTCCTCGGCCTCGGCCTCTGGCTCGCGACGGTCTGGCTCGTCCTCCTCGCCGACCCGAGCTGAACGGCATCGGCCGGCCTCGGGGCCGCGCGAGCCACCGCCCCCGGCGACGGTCAGGCCGCGAGCGGGTCGCCGAAACGGAGCCCGGGAAACCGGGCGACGCCTCGATCGGTCGACGCCCACGCCATCGAGCACGCGCGCAGCCTGATCGCCCCCACCGCGCCGCGGCCCCCGAGGCCGTACGATGAGGCGCCGATGGACCCCTTCGAGCGCGTCGACGGCGCCGCTGACGGCGAGGCTCCCGGCCGGCCCGGTCTTCCGCCGACGTGGACGAGCAGCCGGAAGGACGCCGTGGGGACCGCCCTCGGCCCGAGCCGGGTCTGGTTCACCGTCGGCCACGGGATCGTCAACGAGGTCTACTGGCCCCACGTCGACCGCCCGCAGATCCGGGACCTCGGCTTCCTGGTGGCCGACGATGCTGGCTTCTGGACCGAGGCCAAACGCCTCCCGGATCGGCTGGTGAACTGGCTCGGCCCGGGGATCCCAGCCGTTCGAAGCGAGTTCCGGCACCCTCGTTTCGGTCTTCGCCTCCGGATCTGCACCGACCGAGACCGCGACGTCCTCCTCATCGAGGCGAGCCTCGATGCGCGGGCTGAAGGTCTGCGGCTCTACCCCCTCCTTGCCCCGCATCTCGGCCGGAGCGGGGCCGACAACTCGGCCTGGCTCGTCGAGAGCGGCGCCGGCCTCGCGATCGTCGCCGAGCGCCGCCCCTACGCCCTCGCCCTCGTGGCCGACCCGGCTCCGGAGCGCGGGTCGGTCGGCTTCGTCGGTGTCTCCGACGGCTGGCAGGACTTCGCCCGGAACGGGCGGCTGACTTGGACGTACGGGAGCGCCGAGGGCGGCAACGTCGCCGGCATGCTCGAGATCCGGCCCCAGGGCCAGCCGATCCGCCTCGCCCTCGGCTTCGGCGAGCGCCCGGCCCAGGCGCTGGTAACCGCCATCGCCTCCCTCGGGGAGCCCTTCGAGGCGCACTGGACCCGCTACGCGGCGAACTGGCGGGGTCGTGGCCGACCCCCCACCGGGACGCGGCGGCCCGCTCCGGTCCGGCCGTCGGGGGTCTCGGCGCGTGCCGAGGACTGCTACGAGCGCTCCCTCGCCGTCATCCGCGCCCACGAGGATCGCGTGACCCGTGGGGCGATCGCGGCGAGCCTCTCGATCCCCTGGGGCGACACGAGCGACGATCCGGGCGGCTATCACCTCATCTGGTCGCGCGACCTCGTCGAGGCCGCCGGGGCGCTTCTCGCAGCCGGTGATCTCGAAGCCGCGGCCCGAACCTTCGTCTACCTGGCTGCGAGCCAGCGCCCCGACGGGTCGTGGCCCCAGAACCAGTGGATCGATGGCACCGCCTACTGGCGTGGCGCCCAGCTCGACGAGATCGCCTTCCCGGTGCTCCTGGCCCGCCAGCTCCGGGACGCCGGTTGCCTCGACCCGACGGGGCGTCGACCGCCGCTCGTGGACCCCGAGCTCGCGACCCGCAGTGTGGCGCGAGCACTGACCGCCATCGCCCGGAACGGACCGGCCACTGGGCAGGACCGCTGGGAGGAAGATGCCGGGCTGGCGCCGGCCACCCTCGGGCCGGTCATTGCAGCGCTCGTCGCCGGAGCCGATTTCCTGGCTGGAACGGCGAGAGACTCGGCCCTCGCCCTCGCCGACGACTGGAACGCGAACCTGGAGCGGTGGACGTACGCTGCCGGCTCGCCGCTGGCGCGACGGTACGGCGTTGCCGGCACCTACGTGCGGATCGCGCCGGCCGACGTCCTCGTCGGGGGCGGGCTCGACGCCCCGGTCGCCGTCCGGAACCGGCCCGCCCCGGCGGACCGGGTGCCTGCCGCCGAGATGGTCTCGCCCGACGTGCTCGCCCTCGTCCGGTTCGGGCTCCGCCAACCGGACGACCCCCGGATCGTCGAGACCCTCGCCGTCGTGGACGCCACGCTCCGGATCGACACACCGGCCGGGCCGGTTTGGCGGCGCTACAGCGGCGACGGCTACGGCGAGACCGAGGACGGCGGGCCGTTCCGGGGTATCGGCCTGGGTCGTGGCTGGCCGCTCCTGACCGGCGAACGGGGCCACTACGTCGTCGCGGCCGGCGGCGACGCCCGGCCGTACCTCGCCGCCATGGCCGCCATGGCCGGCGATGCCGGTCTCATTCCCGAGCAGGTCTGGGACGGGCCGCCACGGCCGGACCTCGGACTCTTCCCCGGACAGGCGACGGGCTCGGCGCGACCGCTCGTCTGGGCCCACGCCGAGTTCATCAAGCTCTACCGCTCGATCCTCACCGGCGTCCCGGTCGACCGGCCGCCGGCCGTCATCGAGCGCTGGGGAGGTCGCCGACCGACGACGAGCCGCCGCTCGTGGCGCCTGTCCGCCCCGATTCCGGCCATCGAGCGTGGGGAGACGCTCCGCATCGAGCTCCTCGAGCCGGCGGTCGTTCACATCTCGACGGACGGCTGGGCGACCGTGCGCGATCTCCCGGCTCGGGACACGGGCCTCGGCCTCTGGGTCCTCGACGTCGAGCCGGCGGCGGTCGGCGAGGGTGCGGCGATCGTCTTCACCCTCCACTGGACGACACGGGACACCTGGGAGGGTCGGGACTTCACCGTCCTCGTCCGACCGGCGGGCGATCGCCCCGCCTGACCCGGCTACACGGCGAGGCCCGCCCGGCGGTCGCCGGACGGGCCCCTTCGCTGCAAGCCAGCCGGTCCGCCCCAGATCGCGGGGTCAGCACCGGTCCGCCGCCTACGACGAACGGGCCGTCCCGCGGGTGACGCGGCGGGCGGGGCCGTCGTGCGACCCGAGACCCGCCGGCTCGGGGTCAGACCTCCTTGTATTCGCCTTCGACCGTCTCCTCACCGGCCGACTCCCCGGCCGTGCCGTCGCCGGACCCGGCCGTCGCCCCGGCGCCGGCAGCCGCCGCCGCCTGGTAGGCGGCCACCGAGACCCGCTGGAGCGCCTCGGCGAGGGCCGTCGCCCCGTCCCGAACCGGGCCGATGTCGGCCCCCTTGAGGGCCTCCCGGAGCGAAGCGATCTTCGCCTCGACGTCGGCCCGGTCGGCCGGGCTGACCTTGTCGCCGAGGTCCTTGAGCGTCCGTTCGGCCTGGTAGGTGAGCTGCTCGGCCTGGTTCCGCGTCTCGACCTCCTCGCGCCGCCGGCGGTCTTCTTCGGCGTGCTCCTGGGCTTCGCGGACCATCCGGTCGACCTCGTCCTTGGAGAGCATCGAGCTGCCGGTGATCCGGACCTGCTGCTCTCGCCCCGTCGCCCGGTCCTTGGCCCGGACCTCGAGGATCCCGTTGGCGTCGATGTCGAAGGTCACCTCGATCTGGGGCACGCCCCGCGGGGCCGGCGGGATCCCGTCGAGGATGAAGCGACCGAGGGTCTTGTTGTCCCGGGCGAACTCCCGCTCGCCCTGGAGGACGTGGATCTCGACCTGGGTCTGGTTGTCCGAGGCCGTCGAGAAGATCTGGGTCTTGCTCGTCGGGATCGTCGTGTTCCGCTCGATGAGCTTCGTCATGACCCCGCCGAGGGTCTCGATCCCGAGCGAGAGCGGGGTGACGTCGAGGAGGAGGACGTCCTTCACCTCGCCGCCGAGGACGCCGGCCTGGATCGCCGCCCCGACGGCGACGACCTCGTCGGGGTTGACGCCCTTGTGCGGCTCCTTGCCGTTGAACATCGCCTTGACCGCCTCGACGACGGCCGGCATCCGGGTCTGCCCGCCGACGAGGATGACCTCGTCGATGTCGGCCGCGGTGAGCCCGGCATCGCGCAGGGCGGCCTGGACGGGACCGCGGGTCTTCTCGATGAGGTCGGCGACGAGGGACTCGAGCTTGGCCCGGGTGAGGGTCATGACGAGGTGCTTCGGCCCGGAGGCGTCGGCGGTGATGTAGGGGAGGTTGATCTCCGTCGTCGTCGTCGTCGAGAGCTCGATCTTCGCCTTCTCGGCCGCCTCTTTCAGGCGCTGCATCGCCTGGGGATCCTTCGAGAGGTCGATCCCCTGGTCGCGCTTGAACTCCGCCAGGAGCCAGTCGATGACCCGCTGGTCGAAGTCGTCGCCGCCGAGGTGGGTGTCGCCGTTCGTCGCCTTGACCTCGAAGACGCCCTCCCCGAGCTCGAGGATGCTGATATCGAAGGTGCCGCCGCCGAGGTCGTAGACGGCGATCTTCTCGTCCTTCTTCTTGTCGAGGCCATAGGCGAGGGCCGAGGCCGTCGGCTCGTTGATGATCCGCTTGACTTCCAGGCCGGCGATCCGGCCGGCGTCCTTCGTCGCCTGGCGCTGGGTGTCGTCGAAGTAGGCCGGGACGGTGATGACGGCCTCGGTGACCTTCTCGCCCAGGTACGCCTCGGCGTCGGCCTTCAGCTTCTGGAGGATCATCGCGCTGATCTCGGGCGGCGTGTAGGTCTTGCCGTTCTCGAGGACGACGATGACCCCGTCGCTCTTCGGGTCCTTCTCGACCCGGTAGGGGACGAGCTCCTTGCTCCGCTGGACCTCGGGGTCGTCCCAGCGGCGGCCCATGAAGCGCTTGATCGAGTAGATCGTGTTCTTCGGGTTCGTGATCGCCTGGCGCTTCGCCAGCTGGCCGACGAGGCGCTCGCCGGTCTTCGTGAAGGCGACGACCGAGGGGACGGTCCGGCCGCCCTCGGCCGACGGGATGACGGTCGGCTCGCCGCCCTCCATGACCGCGACGACGGAGTTCGTCGTGCCGAGGTCGATGCCGATGATCTTGCCCATGGTCGGTTCCTACTCCTTCGATTCCGTGGATTCAGGTGATTCAGGTTTCGGCTGCTGGGTTGGCTGCGCCGCCGGCTGCGTCGCCTCGTCGGCACTCGAGCGGCGCTCGTCGGTCGGGCCCGCCTCCTCGCTCTCGGGGGCCGGCGGCTCTGGCGCGGGCTCGACCGTCGCCGGCTCGGGCGGCGCGGCCACGGCGACGAGGGCCGGTCGGAGGATCCGGTCGCGGAGCCGGTAGCCGCGCCGGATCTCCTCGACGATCTCCCCTTCGGTCCGATCGGCGGCCGGAACGTTCATGATCGCGTCGTGCTCGCGCGGATCGAACCGGGTCCCGGGGCCGGCCTCGATCGGCCGGACCCCCTCGCTCTCGAGGAGCGCCCGGAGCTTGCGGTCGATGGCGACGATCCCCTCGACCCAGGGGTGCCCGGCGAGATCGGCCGGCCGCGTCTCGATGGCCCGATCGAAGTCGTCGGCGAGGGCGAGGACCTTGCTCAGAAGCGCCTCGGCGGCGAGGCCGAGCATCGCCTCGCGCTCCTCGGCCGTCCGGCGCTTGAAGTTCAAAAACTCGGCGCGCTCCCGTTGGAGGCCAGCGAGGTACTCGTCGGCCTGACGGCGGGCGGCCGCCAGCTCGCCTTCGAGGCGAGCGATCTCGGCCCGCAGCCGCTCGATCTCGGCCGACTCGGGCGCGGCGGTGGTCGTCGCGGTGCCGCCGGCCGGCGGCGCCGCGGTCTCCTGGATCGGTCGTTCGTTCGTCATCGTCGTTGCTTCGGCACTCCTCATCGTGATCGATCTGGGCCGTCGAAGGCCGCCCATCGTCCCCCTCCTTGCTCAGGCGAAGAGGTGATCGACGAGCTCGCTCATGAGTCCCGACACGAACCGGACGGTCCCGATGGCCTGGGGGTAGGCCATCCGGGTGGGACCGAGGACCCCGACGATCCCGATCGCCTCGCCCGGCCGCCCGTACGGCGAGAGGACGAGCGAGACGTCGGCCATCTCCGCCGGCGGGTTCTCGCGGCCGATGAAGACCCGGACCTGCCCGGGGCCGACGGCGGCCACCCTGGGCAGCAGCTCGGCCAGGTAGGCCCGGTTCTCGAGGACCGAGAAGACCCGCCGGAGCTTGGCGCTCTCGGCGAACTCGGGCGCGGCCATGACGTTCAAGAGCCCGTCGCTGAAGAGCTCCTCGATGACGGTCGCGTCGTACTCCCGGAGGAGCTGGACGATCCGCTCGGCGAAGCGCCGGGCGAGGGCTGCCGTCGGCTCGGTCGCCTCGAAGCCGCCGAGTCGACGCTCGATCTGGTCGGCGGTCAAGTCGACGAGGGTCGCGTTCAGCAGCTCGGCGACGCGCCCGAGCGTCTCCTGCTCGACCGGTTCGGGCAGGGCGACGAGAAGCTGCTTGATCGTCCCTTCCCGGAGGACGACGATCAGGCTCGCCAGCTGCTCGTGGATGGAGACGAGATCGACGCGACGGACCTGCGCCGCCCGCGGCTTGGCCGGGGTGGCGAGCCCGGCCGCCCGGGTCATGGCGGCCAGGGTCGTCGCGGCGAGCCGGAACCACTGCTCGCTGGCGTACTCCACCTGACCGAACTGGTGCCGGATCATGAGCTCTTCGACCGGCGGGAGCGGGGTCGCCTCCATGATCGCCTCGACGTAGAAGCGATAGCCGGCGTCCGTCGGCACCCGCCCGGCCGAGGTGTGGGGATGGGTGAGGAACCCGGCCGCCTCGAGCTCGGCGAGGATGTTCCGGACCGTGGCGCTGGACACGCCGAGGCGATAGCGCTCCACGAGCGCCTGGCTGCTCACCGGCGCAGCGGTGGCGACGTATTCCTCGATGACGGCCCGCAGGATCGCCTGTGCCCGGTGGTCCAACGGGCCGATGGTGCGGCGGATGCGCGGCACGGGGCTCGTCCTCGGTCTTCGGTGCTCTTCGGTTGCTCCGGGTCGAGCGTTAGCACTCTCATGGCGAGAGTGCTAACGAACGTGGCTGAATGGTAGCAGTCGCTCGGCGAGAGTGTCAACGAAGGCCGCCGGCCTCGCCCCGAGGCGACGCGGGCCCCGCGGTCCCGGTTCGCGTGGGAGGGGCGCACGCATGCCTCCCTCCGCTGGGAGGGGATCCAGCCCTTGTTCCTGTGCCGCTCCGGGGGCGTGCGCTCCGAACACGAAAGGATGCGATGTCGCCCCGGGCCGGCGACCTCGACGCCTGCGGGTCCGGAGGGCGTGCGCTCCGAACACCAAACCGGCCGCACGCACCGCGCCGACAGCCCTGGTTCCGGCCCTTCGGCGTTCGCTCCGCACCGAAGCGGCCGAACGGGCGCATCCCCCGACCCGGACTCCCCCCGTTTGGTGTTCGCTGCGCACGGCGATGTGGACGGCCCGCTGCGGGACCGGTCCGGCCCGGCTCGCACAGACGTCGGGGTGCCTACCTGGGGAGCGTGGATCCTTCCCTGAGCAGAGCGATGCCTCCGAACCGCTCCGACGTCGAGGCCGCGTGCCCCACAGTCACGTTTCAGCGACCGGCACCCCGATCGCGGCGGGCGAACGGGTCGGATTCGTGCTCCGGGGAACGCCGGCGGCGCTTCCGGGTCGGGCGCGCCGAGCGCGTTCCTCGGCGGCACACGGGCTGCACGCTCGGGCCGGCGGACGGCCAGAATGTGCCCCCCAGGAACGCGGGTGCC
>Ga0272446_1002269_pt1 | contig 26465 bp, 19 predicted proteins | sample YNPCB0061_FD_194587 | JGI IMG/M metagenome (GOLD analysis project Ga0272446, IMG submission 194587) | Hot spring microbial mat communities from Yellowstone National Park, WY, United States - YNP-CB-006-1 | ecosystem: Environmental > Aquatic > Thermal springs > Hot (42-90C) > Sediment | place...
GTGATGTTCTGGAAGGTGCAGTTGGTGATGCGGATGTTGTCGGCGGCGCCGGTGGAGCCATCAAAGCTGATGCCGGCGGCGTCGAAGGTAAGGCCGTCGATGGTCATGTTGCGGGCGCTGTTGTAGGGGGCGACGGCGAGGAAGTAGCCGGCGGGGCCGAGCAGGACGGCGCCGGCAGCGCCCTGGTAGGTGCGGTCGGAGAGGAAGTTGAGGGTGCGGGTGACGCGATAGTTGCCGGCGGGGAAAGAGACGGTGCCGCCGGCGGGGGTGGCATTGATGGCGTTTTGGATGGCGGTAGTGTCGTCGGTGCTGCCGTTTCCGGTTGCGCCATAGTCCTTCACGTTGGCGCATTGCGCCAGGAAGGCGCCGAATGAGAGGAAGGTTATCAGGAGATGGACGCTCAATCGGAAACCGTGTTTTATATGGCGCGCACTGAAACGCGCCGGCTGGTCAGTTGCTATAACTGGCCGTGAATAGAACTTCGATGCGTTCGATGGTACGAGCAAGACTACTCCTTTCAAGTTGTACAGACTCCCGCTGAGCAGCTCAGCGGTGATAAGTTCGACTGTTTGCGGCCCCCAGGGAAACTGCGAGGACGCAGGGAGCCGCCTGTTTGCCTGCCTGTCCCCCAACTGGGCCTCGACAGGGCGCTCACCCGACAACGACGGGTGAATCTCTTCGCTCGGAATGGATCAGTTCGCCGCTGGAACCGCTTGGCGAACTCTACTTGTGGCGGTTAAAGTCTTTTTACCTCATCGGAGGGCGGAGATGCAACAAAAAAATACACGGAAGTGTGTTTTCATCAGGTTGCAGGGCCGCCGGGCTCCGGCCGCCGGTTTGCTGCTAGACTGGGCGGAGGGAAAAGGACTCCGAGGTGAAAGCCGTACTCTCCGCCGCCGACATCGTGGATCTGCGCTCCGCGCTCGAATTCCTCGCTTCGATTCCCGGCCAGCTTGTCTCCACCCGTGCGGAAGTGGACCCTGTCGCCGAGCTTGCGGGGGTCTACAAACTGGTCGGGGCTGGAACACCGGTAGCGCCTCCCACCCGCACCGGTCCCGCGATGCTCTTTGAGAACGTAAAGGGCTATGGAATACCAGTAGTAACAGGAGTTCTGGCCTCCCGCCGGCGGACCGCTTTGCTCATGAACAGCACCATTGAGCGGCTGGCCTTCGATCTACTGGACGCGTTAAACCATCCGCTCGCGCCGGTGCTCGTGCAGGGTGCCCCGCCTTGCCAGGAGGTGGTGGTCCGTCCTCCTTTCGATCTGCGCGCCCTGATTCCGGCGCCCACGAACACTTTGCTTGACGCCGGCCCGTATTTCAATATGGGCCTGCTGCGCGCTGAGGACCCGGAGACCGGCGAGTCCGATGTGACCATTCACCGCCTTTGCGTGCAAGGCCCGGACCGTCTGAGCGTTTACTTCGTTCCCGGCCGCCACATCGATCAGTTTCGCATCAAGGCTGAGAACATGGGTCGCGCCCTGCCTGTCTCGATCAGCATGGGACTCGATCCAGCTATCTATCTGGCCGCGTGTTTCGAGCCTCCCGCCACGCCCCTGGGTTTCGACGAGCTTTCCGTCGCGGGAGGCTTGCGCCACCGGGCCGTCGAACTGGCCGAATGCGTTTCGGTGCCCGCCCGCGCCATCGCCCGCGCCGAGATTGTGCTGGAGGGCGAGATCCTGCCCGGCGAGCGCGTCCGCGAGGACTCCCTTACCGGCGCCGGCTTTGCCATGCCCGAGTTTCCCGGTTACCTGGGAAAGGCCCAGCCTGAGCTTCCCGTCATCCGCGTGACTGCGGTCACCCACCGCCACGACCCGATTCTGCAAACCATCGTGGGTCCTGGTGAGGAGCATACCAATCTGGTGGGCATTCCCACCGAAGCCAGTATCTTGCGCCTGGTCGAGAGCAGCATGCCGGGCCGCCTGTTGAACGTCTATGCACATTCCTCCGGCGGCGGCAAGTACCTTGCCGTGCTGCAATTCCGCAAGCTTTCCCCTGCCGACGAGGGGCGGCCACGCCAGGCTGCGCTCACCGCCTTCGCGGCTTTCCCGGAGCTGAAGCACGTGATTCTGGTGGATGAGGACGTCGACATCTTCGATACCAACGACGTGCTCTGGGCGATGACCACGCGCTATCAGGGCGACGTGAGTACGGTGTTCATTCCCGGCGTGCGTTGCCATCCTCTCGATCCTTCCCAATCGCCGGATTTCAGCCCGTCCATTCCAGCCCCCGGGACCTCCTGCAAGACCATCTTTGACTGCACCGTTCCGTGGCGGCTGAAGGAGCGCTTCGAGCGGGCGAAATTCGTGCCGGTCGACTTGTCGAAGTATTTCCCGGAGAGCTGAGTCACCGTGAAACGCTCCGGGTTTGCCGATCTGCCTTTGCACGGCGGCCGGGTCCCGGCCTGGCTCGCTGAACGCATGACCAGGCTTGGCGCGGCCATCGCGGAAAGCGTTCTGTACCATTACGGGGCTTCCGGATTTCTCGCCCGCCTGAGCGATCCCTTCTGGTTCCAGGCTCTGGGCTGCGTGATGGGCATGGACTGGCACTCCTCCGGAATCACCACTTCGGTCCTGGGCGCCCTGAAGCGCGGGTTGAATCCGCGGGCCCACGAGCTGGGTATCCACATCTGCGGGGGCCGTGGCCGCCATTCGCGCGACACTCCCCATGAGCTGCGCGCGGTAGCTGAGCGCCGCGGCCTGGACGGCGAGGCGCTGGTGCGCGCCAGCCGGCTCACCGCGCGCGTCGACAACAACGCCATCGCCGACGGATTCCAGATTTATCTCCACACCTTCATCGTGAGCGCGGCCGGAGAGTGGGCGGTGATCCAGCAGGGCATGAACGAGACCTCCGCCACGGCACGGCGCTACCACTGGCACTCGGCATCGGTGCGCGACTTCACCTCGCAGCCGCACACGGCGATCGTCGGACCCAATCAGGGCGAAATCATGAACCTGGTCGATGCGGGCGCAGCCCCCGCTCAGAGTGCGTTGCTCACCATCGCACGGGAACGCCCCGAACTGACCCTGCGGGAGGCCCGCCGCCTGGTCGCGCCCTCGCACCACGACGTGCGTGCCGCAGACGTGGACCTCAAGCGCCTGGGCGCCGTGCTGGCGGCGGCCTACGAGCGCGAGTTTCGCGACTTCGCTTCTCTTCTGCTGCTCGAAAACCTGGGTCCGAGGACCCTCCAGTCTCTCGCCCTCATCGCCGAAGTCGTCCACGGGACTGCCACCCGGTTTTCTGATCCGGCGCGCTTTTCATTCGCGCTCGGCGGCAAGGACCGCCACCCTTTTCCCGTACCGCTGAAGACGTATGACGAATCCATCGCGGTTCTCCGCGCCTCGCTGGAGGCCGCCAAACTGGGCGACACCGAGAAGCTGGATGGATTCGCGCGCCTGGACCGCTTTGTCCGGGGCATCGAGAAGTACTGCGCGCCCCAGGCCGCCTTTTCCGCCGTGGTTGCCCATGAGCGCCGCATCTCGCCCCGCTTCGGCGGCCGCAGCGTGTTCGATGCCCCCGGCCACCCTGAACAACTGCCGCTGTTTCCGGATGACCCTACGCCATGAGAGCTACCATCTTTTTCGCCTTCTTTATCGGCATGACCGCCGCCTCCGCCGCCCGGCAGGGCTGGTGGATGCGCGAACCGATCCGCTGGGTACAGACCAATCTGCGGGAAACCGACGCCGCGCTGGAGCCCGGGAGACTGGTCTCCCAAGTGGCGGCCTTCGATGCGAACGTCCTTCTGATGGCCATGGGAGGCATCTCCGCTTTCTATCCGACTCGCGTCAAATTTCACCATCAGAGCCAGTACCTGCCAAAAGGCCGTGACCCGTTCGGTGAAGTGCTCCGCCTGGCGCACGCGCGCGGCATCCGGGTGGTGGGACGCTTTGACCTGAGCAAGACGCACAAAGAAGCTTTCGACGCCCACCCGGAGTGGTTCTTCAGGCAAGCCGGCGGGCGGCCTGTCGTGTACAACGGCCTCTACCAGACGTGCCTGAACGGCGGCTATTACCGGGAGAAATCAATCGAGATCCTGACCGAAGCTCTCGAGCGCTATGACGTCGACGGCCTGTTCTTCAACATGTTCAGCAACCCTGCGAGCGATTACAGCGGGAACCCGCTGGGCATCTGCCAGTGTGATAACTGCAAACGTCTGTTCCGCTCGCGCTTCGGGCGCGAACTGCCGCTCAGTCCGGACGCGGATTATCGCGCGTTTTTGCGGGAGTCGGCCCGCAGCATGTCGGAAACCATCGCCAGGCTGATCAGGAGCAAACGCCCCAACGCCGCGCTGGTCGGCACTTCCCCGGACATCACCGACATGGTGTTCTCGGAGTCAAACACGGCGGTGCGCCGGCCGCTTCCGCTCTGGCCTTACGCTTCGAGTGACAACGTGAGCCGCGCGCGAAACACCTATCCGCACAAGATGGCCATCAACCAGTGCATGTCCTTCATCGATTTTCCGTGGCGGTTCGCCACCGTGCCGCAGGAGGAGATCCGCATCAGGCTCTGGCAGAACGTAGCTCACGGGGGAGCGGCCGCCCTGAACATGCACGGGACGATGGAGCAGGAGGACCGCATGGCCCTCGAAGCCGCGCGGCCTGTCTATCGATGGTTGAAAGAGCACCAGGAATATTACGCCGGGCAGAGCAGCGCGGCGCGCGTGCTCCTGTTCGCCGGCGGGCGGGACGATGCCGCCGTCCGCGGGCTGTTCCGGCTGCTGGCCGAAGAACACATTCCATTCGGCACGGTGGACAATCTGGACTGGCTGGGGAAGCGTGACGCCGACCTGGTGATTGTGGCCGGGCCGGCGCCCCGGGAACTGGACCGGTTCATTCAGGACGGCGGGCGGGTGCTTCTCACCGGCCCCGGCGCTCCGCCGTTCGATCTCGGCAAGCCCGTGAAGCTCTGGAAGGATGTGCAAGGCTATTTCCGCATCCGCGACCACGCGCTGTTCCCTTCGCTCCGGTCCACCAACCTGGCTTTCATGTACGGCGATTACCTGGAGGTGGAGGGCCGCTCCCCGGTGACCTTCATCCCGCCATCGATGTTCGGTCCGCCCGAGCTGGTGCACGTGGACTGGAAAGACACCGACGCTCCCGGCCTGATTCTGCGCAATTACGGCAGGGGCAGGGTCGCGTGGCTGCCGTGGGAGATCGGCAAGCTGTATTACCTGCACAGCTCGCAAGCCCACGCCGGCCTGCTGCGTGACCTGGTCGATCATCTGCTGCCGGATGGACGGCAGTTGAAGACCAGCGCGCATCCACTGGTCGAGATTGTGCTGATGCGCCAGGGGGACCGCCACCTGGTGCACTTCGTGAATCTGTCCGGGCATTCGCAAACCGCCTACTTCGATGCCGTGCCGATGCGGCAGATCCGCGTGCAGGTGGCCGGCCGGTTCCGCAGCGCCCGCGCGCTCAGATCCGGCTCCAGCCTGCCGGTTTCGCAAACCGGGCCGTACGCCGGGTTCACACTTCCGGAGCTCGGCGGATATGAGCTGGTGGAACTGCGCTAAACCGGAAGAACCCCAACGCGTTGAAAACATTGGAGAAACTACTGGGCGACAGGGATGCGGAGGTGGCCAGGGCTGCCGCCACGGCGGCTCGTGGAGCCAGGCTGGCGGGGTGACTACAGATGTATTACGTCTGTTGACAACTATTCCGTTTATCAATAACATCAGCCGTGTTATAGTAATTACCGCAGGGTGCGCTATGGACATCATGACTAGACTCCGAAAGGTGCGCCGGTGGAAGATCGCCGCGACTGCGGCAATCGTGGTAGGCGTGCCCCTGGCCCTTTACGGAGCCAGGATCGTGCAGAAGACTCTCCTGGTGGCGGACGGAGCTACGAGGGCGGCGTGTACCGCGGACCTTCAGGCGAAAATTGCCGCAGTGAGCTGCCCGCCGAATACCGAGAAGCAGGTCAGCCAGCGTCAGGACTGCCGTAACCAGGTGGCCGGCGAATGGTATGGCGGGGCGGCGGTAGTGTGCGTGGCGCCATCGGTCAGTCCGAGCGCGCCTTCCGGCCCTCTGCTTCCGCCGAGGCGGTAGCCAGATCGGCGCCAATCTCCTAACCTGCGAAGACGACTTCGGAATTGCCTGCTGGCAGGTCGATCGAAATCACCAGCGCATCACCGTGGCGAGTCCACGCGCCGGGCGTGAGATCCTTCAGTCGCGGTACCTCGCGGAGTGGGGTACTGTTTCCGTTGCGCCGCTGCGCCAGCGGCGGCTTGCCCGGAGATTTCACACGAACGGTGAATGCCGGACACTCGAACGGGGCAGCGAAGACCAACTGGGTTTTCTCGCGGGTGATGCCGGTCAGCTCCTTTGCCGCCCAGTAACGCGCCAGATCGGTTAGCTTCATCCAAAGCAGGTTGTCATACCGCGCTTCCAGGCGCCGCACGACTTCCTGAAACGCCCGGAAGCCGAGTTCATGCCCGTTATGATGGATGCCCGTCCAATGCGCCAGCAGGCAGGCCGGTTCGCCGCGCCCGATGACCTCGACAAGGCGTCCTGACGCCAGATCGGGCGTGATGAAGCGGTCGGGCTCAGGCTGCCGGGAGGCATCCCAATTTCCTGTCCAGTCGCCCGTGCACGCGATGATGGAAACTACGCACCGGGGATCCGGGCCGCCAAGCCCCGAAGCGTACTCGACGCGCGGCGCGACGCTCTCAGGACCCTGGCTGAAAGCGTGCCGGAAATAGTGCGGGATCTGGGTCCGGAACACGTCGCGGCAGGCCTGCAAGGTGGCCTGGGCGAGCTGTGGAAGCGCCCCTTCCCCGAATCCTCCGGGTGTGGTGACGCCTTCGCAGGCAAGCTCGACGTTGCGCAGAATCGTGAGCGCGTAGCTCAGGTAGGCCGCGATTTCGTCCACCGATTTGCCGGCCGTCCAACGCCAGTTCTCCATGTATTCCAGGGTCCGTTGCGGATACGGGTGCCCGGTCCGCAGATCGATGACGCGCGTGTGGGTGACCATCTCCGGATGAATGTCCCAGTTGGGCATCATCAGGGTGCGGACCAGCCGGATGCTGGCCGCGACCTCCTCCGGCGTCCAGCCCGGCAGCTCGCGGTCCAGCCGCCCGACACAGGCCGGGTAGGGCACGACGCTGTACTTGCCTTTGACGCCGTGCTCCCCGCACCACTCTCCAAACCGGCGCACGAAGTCATCGGGTATTTCGACCGGCATCCTGCGCCAGTCCTGGGCGTAGCTTCCGTCTGCCCAGGCGGCCCGAAACTGCGGGATCGCGAAACGATTCAGGTTCACCAGGCAGGTGGAGTCATCGATGATGAAGGATAAGGGAACCCGGGCGCGCGGATTCATCACTTCGACCTCCGGACTGCGGCGCGGGCGTTCTCCGGGAACCTGGGCAAGCAGCGGCGGAGCGCCTCCGGCCATGGCAAGAAAACGGCGGCGGGACAGCGGGGAGTTGGTCATGCGATCTCCTCACACCATGAAACACGGTTCGGCGGCGACATGCAATGCGCTTTCCCGTTCGACCCTTTCGATTTCACCTTCCCTGAGGCTCGCCGTGTGTTACCCTACACGAGTTGATCGCCATCCAGTGTGAAAAGGAGGGAATCGGAGATGAACCGTAAGACGCTTGTTCTGCTAATTGCCGCCTGTCTTGCGGCGTTGTCTGCCGCCCAGCCCCCTGCGCGCAGCGAGGTTCGCAAGCCCGGGTCTCCGGCGGACAGAACGCAATGGTACCGCGAGGCGAAATTCGGCATGTTTATCCATTGGGGACCGTACTCCCTGGCCAGCGTAGAGGCTTCCTGGCCCATTATGCGTCCGTCGCCCACCTGGGCCATTACGGAAGAAGAGTACCGGTCGCTTCCCCAGCGTTTCAACCCCGTGAAATTCGACCCCGCCGAATGGGTGCGGCTGGCCCGGGAAGCGGGCCAGCGCTACATGGTCTTCACCACCAAGCACCACGACGGCTTCTGTATGTTCGACTCGAATTTCACCAGCTACAAGATCACCAACACGCCGTACAAGGAGGACATCGTTGCCCGCCTCGCCGCGGCCTGCAAGAGCGCGAAGATGCCGCTGGGGTTCTACTACTCGCCTCCCGACATGAACCATCCGGGGTACCGGGACACCTCCCAGCCGTCCAGCGCCGGCTGGCAGGGCCAGCCACAGCGGCCGGAGTGGCCTCTCTATCTCGACTACATGGAGTTGCAGCTCACCGAGTTGCTTACCAAGTACGGCGACGTAGCGATTATCTGGTTCGACGGTCTGGGCAATCAGGCCAAGTATAACGGCCGGCGCTTCCACGACCTGATTCACCGCTTGCAGCCCGCCACCCTGATCAACAACCGGATCGGGCTTCCTGGCGACTACGATACGCCGGAGCAATTCATACCCAAGACCATTCCCACCGTGCGGACGCCGCGCATGGGCGGCACGGATCTGGCCGATAAATCGCTGCCTTCCCCGGCCGTCCCCAAACCGGAGGAGTTCCGGCTTTGGGAGACCTGCATGACCATCAACGGGACCTGGGCCTACAACAAGAACGATCTGAAGTACAAGTCCACCCAGACGCTGATCCGCATGCTGGTCGAGGTCGCCAGCAAAGGCGGCAATTTCCTGCTCAACGTCGGTCCCACGCCCGAAGGCACCATTCAGCCTGAGTTCCAGGAGCGGCTGCGCGGAATCGGGGCGTGGATGAAGGTAAACGGCGATTCCATCTACGGGACCACGTATGGTCCGTTGCAGGGACTGACGTGCTGCCGCTCGACGCAGAAGGGGAACACCGTCTACCTGCACGTCTTCGAATGGCCCAAAGGAGAACTGGAGGTGAAGGGCCTGCGGCCGCGCGTGGCCTCGGCGGCTCTGCTGGCCGGAAATAAGCCGCTCCAGTTCACGCAAACCGGCGAGGTGCTCAAGATCCGGGTCCCCGCCGAGGCGCCGGACCCGAATGTCACCGTCATCGCACTGAAGACGAAGTAGCCGCCGTGATCCGGAACCAGTATTACGAGGACTACCTGCTGGACGCCGTGCGCGAGAGCACGGGCCGCACCATTACCGAAGCCGACATTGTTCTGCACGCGGGGCAGACCGGGGATTTCTACCCGCATCACATGGATGCCGAATGGTGCAAGACCCAGCCCTTCAAGCAACGCATCGCCCATGGCACGCTGATCTTCAGCGTCGCCGTGGGCATGACGGCGGGCGTCATTAACCCGCTCGCCGTTTCCTATGGCTACGACCGCTTGCGTTTTCTCAAGCCGGTCTTCATTGGCGATACCATCCAGGTTCGGGTGCGCATCAAGGAGAAGCGGGATCATCCCAAACGCCCGGACCGCGGCATCGTCGTCGAACTCTGCGAAGTCTTCAATCAATCCGGCGAACTGGTGCTGGTCTGCGAGCACCTGCTCATGGTTGAGAAACGGCCAGATTCCGGGCTTTGAGCTGTGCGGCGCGGACAAGGTCCGCGACGGGCCGCTGGCCGTCGATGGCCTCAAGCACCAGCATGTCAATCGTTTTCGCAAGCTCCGGCCAGCGTTCCAGGCGGGGCAGTTCGCGGGCGTTGGCGTGCAACGACTCCAGTTTGTGGTAGAAGGGGACCGCGCGGTTCACTTCCGCGTCGCGCCAGGTGGATTTGCGGCACCCGATGCCGCCCTCCAGCGTCAGCAGCCTGTCCATGGCGGGATCCGCGCAGTGCCGCAGGAAGCGGAAGGCCAGATCCCGGTGGGGACTGCCGGAGCCGATTGAGAGCAGCCAGTAAACGTTTAAGGAGACGCTGCTCGATCCCGCCGCCCGCGGGATCCCGGCAATATCCACCTTACCCCTCACCGGATAGTCGCCGGTTTCGCACAGGGCGGCGAAGCCGAACCAGTTCACCATCATGGCCACCTCCCCGGCGGCAAACGCCAGTCCGGACTGGACCGAGTCGAACTTGCGCGAGCCGGGGTGAACGGCGCGCGGGTCGTTCAGCATGGCTCGATAGAATTCGAGTGCGTCCACCGCCTGGGGTGTGTCCAGCGTCACCCGGCCGGCGCCGTCGAATAACTCGCCTCCCCGGGTCCACAACTGTAAGCAAAAGTCGTAGACCGTGTTGTGACCGTCGGGGAACGCCGCAAACACGGTGCCATAAAGACCCTTCCCGGGTTGGGTGAAATGCCGCGCGAGATCGCGGAACTCCTCCCAGGTTTGCGGCACGCGCGAGGGGTCCAGCAGGTCTTTGCGGTAAATGAGGCATTCCGGCCCGTCGTGATAGGGGAGTCCCAGCACCGCGCCATCACACTGCTGGAGGCGCAACAACGAGGGGGTCCACGCGCCGGGATAGCCGTGCGGCGGAGCAGAGCGCAGGTGGTCCGCCAGGTCGAGAACCGCTCCGGTTGCCCGGGCGGCGGCCACCCAGTCCGTGTTGATGAACCCGACGTCCCAATCGCCGCGGCGCAGGCCTTCGCGTTCGAACAGGGTTTCGTACAACTCGGGGAGGTCGAACGCCTCGGCCTCGAGTTCCGGGGCTTCCTGCTCAGTCTGACAGAACCGGTCCCATTGCTTGCGAATGGCGCTTTCGAAGGGCCCAAATCTCCTGATCGCAATCCTGAACCTGCTCCCGCGGCTCATTGCTTCTCCACCTGGTCCTGGAACTTCGCCGGGTCTCGATACTTCACGGTTTGCAGATGCTCGCAGTACAACACCAGTTCACCTTCGCCCTTGAACACCTCGTAGGAAACCCGCACGAGCCCCATGTCTTTGTAACGGGGCCGCTTCTCGAGATTCGTCCGGATGGTGTAGATCGTATCGCCGATGAAGACCGGCTTGATGAAACGCAGCTTGTCATACCCGTAGCTGAAGGTGTTGACGTTGTTATGGGCCATCAGTCCCAGTCCGAAACTGAAGACGAGCGAACCGGCGACCAGGCGCCTGCCGAACACGCCCTGCTCCACGGCGAACCTGTCATCGGCCACGTAGGGGTGCATATCCAGCACCAGCGCATTGAACAGCATGCTCTCCCCTTCCGAGATCGTGCGCCGGATCGAGCGTGCCCGCAGGCCCACCGCAAAGTCTTCGTAGAGCCAGTTCTCCGCGTTCCAGATGGGAATCTCGCGATGTTTGGATGGATCGGGATTGGGATTCATAGGGGTTGGCGCAGTGAGAACTCGCGCGCAATTTGTGCGGTGTGCTCACCCAGGCGCGGGGCTCCCGGACCGCCCCGGTAAATTTCGCCATCGATTCGGATGGGGCACCGGGTGGTCAAGAGTGAAACGCCATCGCCGCGGCAGACCTGGTGAACCATTTCGATCGCCTGGAAGGCCTCATGGCGCAGTAGTTGTTCCCAGGTGAGCACATCGGAGCACCAGACGCCGGCGGGCTCCAAGATGCTGAGCCAGTGCGCCGTTGTGTTGGTCCGCAGATGCTGCGCAAGGATGCCCTTGATTTCGTCGCGCTTCTCGAACAGCGATTTCGGATCGGAGTACGCCGTGAGCGCCGGGCAGCCGAGCAACTCGCCCAGGCGCGTCACCAGGCCCATGGCGATGGCAATGTAACCATCGGCGGTGGAATAGATACCGTAGGGCGCTCCGAGATAAGCGTGAGCGTTGTTGATGGCGCTCCGCTGGGGCGGTTTTCCGCCGTCGTTCAGATGGGTGGTCAGCACTTCGAACTGAAAATCGAGCACTGCCTCGAGAAGGCTCACTTCGACCTTGCCGCCCTTGCCGGTGACTCCGCGCCGGACCAGGCAGGCCAGGATGCCTTCGACCAGGCAGGCGCCCGTGAACATGTCGGCGATGGCGAGCCCGAAAGGAACCGGCGGCTGGCCGGCGTCTCCGTTCAGCCAGACCAGCCCGGAAAGGGACTGCGCCAGCAGATCCTGGCCCGGCTTGTCGCGCCAGGGGCCCGCCTTGCCCCAGCCGGTGATCTCCCCATAGACGATGCGCGGGTTCATTCCCTCCACCGTGGCGTAGTCGAAACCGAGTTTCTCGATCACCCCGGGCCGGAAGTTTTGAATCAAAACGTCGGCCTTGCGCACCAGTTGCGCCACCAGCGCGCGGTCTTCGGGTTTCTTGAGATCCGCGGCAAAGCTCTGCTTGTTACGGTTGATGGAATGGAACAGCGTGCTGTCGCCGTCCAGTTCCAGATTGGAGATGTAGAGTTGCCGGCAGAGGTCGCCGGTGAGCGGGCGTTCGATTTTGATGACCCGCGCTCCCAGGTCGGCCAGGCGCAGCGCGGCCGCCGGTCCGGCCAGAAACTGGCTGAAGTCTAGAACCAGAAGTCCTTCCAGTGGTTTCATCGTGAAAGCAAAAGTTCGTTCAGGGTGTTCAGAACGTTTTCGGGATCGCCGCCCCGGCAGAGGTATTCGTGCACTACCGGAGCCGCCTGATCCTGAAAATCGAGATAGCCGTTGAAGCGGGGCCGCAAAACGGCGTGGTCCAGGCATGCGAGCGTGTCCTGGAAGAAATTGTTGCAGGCGCGGTTCACCTCGGGGTCGATCCATGCCGCGCGATGCCCCGGCTGCCCGCCGGAGCAAAAGTACAGCGTTCGCTGGCACTCGCCTCCGGCGACGTACCGGGCGTAGGCAGCCGCCTGCTCCCGGTGGCGGCAGCGCGACGATATCGCCAGCCCCGCGCCGCCCAGCGTCGAACGGCAGCGCCCCCTTCCATCAATCTCAACCAAACCTCCGAACTCCAACTGCCTGGCCGCATAGCCAGGGCGGCCGTAATTCGAGTAGCCGTACGCGAACGGGCAGTACGCTACCGAGTCCGACGAGGCGAGGAGTTCCCAGGTGGCCGGCGGATTCCGGTTCAGACAGGCTGGGTCGCAGAGCAGGAACAGTTCACGGAGCAGGGTAAGCGCCTCGATCCCGGCCGAGCGGCTCACCACTGCCTCCTCTGCGCTGAACGGCGCTTCGCCCAGCGCCGCCGCCAGCATGTAGAAATGCATCAGGCTGTCAATAGCCAGACCCGGCACGGCCACCAGTCCCCGCCTGGCGAGGCTCAGCAACTCAGCCCAGGTCTTCGGCGGCTCGCTTCCGGCCCGCTCCAGCAGGTCGCGCCGCCAGCCGCTGACGGGCGCGGCCGCATCAATGGCCAGGGCCCACTGGTGTCCGCCATAGAAGTAACTCTCGTGCGAACGCCCCACCGAATTCCGCGCCTGGTCGTCGAGGAACGTCTGGGGAAGCAGCTCATCCAGGGGAAGAAAGACGCCATTCTCCGCCGCGCAGCCGATGCACGGGTGATCGATGACCAGCAGGTCGAACTCGGCGGCGAGCTTCTCCACCGGGTAATCCGCGAACTGCTGCAACGAACGCTTCTCCCACCGGATCGCCACCTCCGGATGCAGTTCGGAGAAGCGCTGCGCGGTGGCTGCCATGGGCAGGTATCCGCGGGTGTGATTCCAGGTAATGCCCGTGAGTTCGATCATCGTGGAGCTACCCCGTGGGAACGGCCGTGGCGCCGGATTCGCTGGAGGCATAAGCGGCTTCGACGGCGGCCATGGTGCGAAAGGCGTCGTCCACGGCGGTCGGCAGCCGGTCCGCCGAGCCTTCCAGGTAGCACATCAGGCTGGCCATGCTGCCGGCGAAGGCATCCGGGAACCAGGTGCCTTCCAGCGGGACAGGTATCCACTCGGTGGCCGCGCCTTCCTCCATCACGCAGTACTCGAACAGGTCCGGAGCTCCCGTCGGATAATTCAGAAGCACGCCCAGCCGCAGCTTGATGGCCCCCCGCGTCCCCTCCCACTTCACAAAACTGTCCTGGTGCCTGGGGCCATATTCGTGGTCGTGATTCGCCGTGATGTTCACCCACACCGTGTCGCCGTAATCGAGGATGATGCTCGATCGGGTGGAGGCGAAGTTCGGCAGTTTCGGGTTCTTCAGGGTCTTCGCGTAGACTCCTCTCGGCTCGCCCAGAAACGCGCGCGCCAGGTCGATGTAGTGGATGGAGTGAACCAGCACCTCCAGGCGCGGCGCCTGCTCCAGAAACTTCCACAAGTGCCACGGCGTATGCACGCAGACCCGGATTTCGAGGTGGTGGAGATCGCCAATGGCGCCCTGCTCGATGAGGCTGCGGGCCGCCAGTACGCCCGGGGCATAACGCAGTTGGAAGTTAACCGCCGCCACGAATTCCCTCTCCCGGCAAAGCTTCTGAATAGCCCGCGCCTCGCCGAGATCCCTTCCCAGGGGTTTCTGGATCAGGGCGGCGGCTTTACGAGGCAGGGCCGGCAACACGTCCAGAATCGCGCCCGGGGGCACGGCCACATCGAACACGCACTCGGGCGGGGCGCGCCGGACCGCCTCGTCGAGGGAAGCATAGGCTTCGGGCACGCCGAACTCGCCGGCCAGCGCCCGGGCGCGCCCGGGGTCCAGGTCGCAGATCCCCGCGACAAAAAAGCCTGCCTTACGGTAAGCCGGCAGATGAGCGTCTTTCACAATTCCGCCGGCGCCGACGATCACAATGGGTCTGGCGCTCCGCGGCAGAGGCGGACGTTGAACGATGTTGTGCCCAGTCATGCGGAATGATTTGAGCCTATCTTACCACGAAACGGCGAGAGCCGGGGGTTCCGGCGGTCAGCGGAATTCCTCGATTTTCACGATTCCCTCACCCTCGCGAATCGTCACCAGACGGCCCGCGGGCGCCCCGGGGATCTTCTCCTTGCGGCCGCTGGGCCAGATGACCTCGAGGTCGGCCTTGACCGCGGAGCCGAGTCCGAAATGCAGCCTGGGATCATTGGCGCAGAGAAAACTCGATTGCGCCATCCGCTCGCGCACTTGCGCCTTTCCCCCGTAACGCGCGATCACTCGCGCCCCGATGGCGCTGCGGTTCGACTTCGTGCCAACCAGGCGCACCTTCAGCCACCTGGCATCGCCGGAGACATCGTTTCGTAGCAGGACCGGCGGCTCGTTCACGGCCATGAGGAGGACGTCGACGTCGCCATCGTTGTCGAAGTCGCCGAAGGCGCATCCGCGGCCGACCCGGCCCACAGCCAGGTCGGCGCCCGCCTCTTCCAGCAACTCCTCGAACTTCCCGCCGCCCAGGTTGCGGAAGAGGTAACACGGCGTGCGGTGGGGCATTTCGACGATCTGCTTCTCCACCTCCGGGTAGACACTGCCCGTCGAAACGAAGATGTCGGGCCAGCCGTCGTTGTCAAAATCCTCGATGCCGCACCCGAAATTGATGAAGCGCGTCTCCACTCCGAGGCCCGCCTTTAGGGTCACCTCCTCGAAGTTTCCCGTGCCGTCGTTGTGGTACAGTCCGGGCGTGTCCTCCGCAAAGTGGGGTTTGAAGATGTCCAGGTGTCCGTCGCAATCGTAGTCCCCCGCCACCACACCCATTCCGGATTGTTCGGCGCCGTTCGGCCCGAGGGCGACGCCGCGCTCGATGGCCTCCTCGCGGAAGGTGCCATCGCGGTTGTTCATGAACAGCAGGCTGGGGGTGGAATCGCACGCCACGAAGATGTCGGGCCAGCCGTCTTCGTCAAAATCGGCCGCCACGACCGACAAGCCGTAGCTTCCCGATGGCGTGGCCACCCCGGACGCCCGGCTGACATCGGAGAACGTGCCGTCGCCGTTGTTGCGGAACAGCATCATCCGGTCTACGTCCAGGCCCCTGGGGCCGCAGTAAATCGGCACTCCTTTCCAATTGCAGCTTACGCTCTTCCCCTTCTTGGGAACCCGCTCGAAATCGAACTTGACGTAGTTGGAGACAAACAGGTCCAGCAGGCCGTCGCGATTGTAGTCCACCCAGGTGCAGCCCGCGCCCCAGTGATTGCCGCCGTGCAACAGCCCCGCCCGCCTGGTGACGTCGGTGAAGGTGCCGTCACCGTTGTTGTGGTAGAGAACATTTTCGCCCCAGTAGGTGACAAAGATGTCTTCGAAACCGTCGTTATCGTAGTCTCCGATGGTGACGCCCTCGGCCCAACCGTTCCGGATGAGTCCCGCTTTCTCGGTCACGTCCGTGAAGGTCCCGTCGCGATTGTTCCGGTACAGGCGGTTGGTGGCGCCCGGCGGCGCGCCGCCGAGACGTGTGCCGTTGGGGATGAACAGGTCCATCCAGCCATCGTTGTCGTAGTCGATGAAGGCGACGCCAGTCCCCATGCTTTCGATGATGTAGTCGAAGCCTTCCACGCCGCCGTAGATGAAGGTGTGCTTGAGGCCGGCTTGCTTTGCCACGTTGGTGAAGCGGGCATGGAACGGAATGCCGGAGGGCTTGCCGCGGGGCATGGGCTTCACGCCCCTGGAGGCCATCTGCGCGCCAAGGGGCGCGGCCAGCAGCCCCAGGGCGGCGCGCCGGGTAAGCGCTTTCATGGCTTGGCGCCGCGCATGCGGGGCAGCAACTCCAGCGCATATTCCACGTCGCGGTCTTCCGGGTCCAGCTTTCGCGCCGTGCGCAACTCGGCGGTAGCGCCCGAGACATCGCCGGACTGCGCCATGATCAGCCCCAGGTTGCGGTGCAGCACGGCCCGCACCGCGCACTCGCCGCAGGTTTGAATCGCCTCCCGCAGGCTGGCGATCGCCTTGGCCCACTGCTTCTCTTTGGCGGCGTCCAGCGCGAAGTTGGATAGCGCCCGGGCCTGGGTGACCGAAAGCTCTTCCTTCTTGAGAGCCCGCACCCGCTGGCCGAGCTTCGAGGCTTCGGGTGATTTTCTGGCCGCCAGCAGCCGCAGCAGCGCGTAGGCAGCCTGGGAGTCTTTCGGGTTCAGATCCACGGCTCGTTTTAGGTGTGCGAGACCTTCCTCCTCGCGCCCTAACTCAGTCAGAACCTGTCCCAGTTCGGCGTGCGCGCCGGCATTCGAGGGGTCGGCGGCAACCGCTTTGCCAAGCAATTCCGCCGCACGGGCAGGCTGGTTCAGCCTGGCTTCCGTGAGTCCCAGACGGTAGACGGCCTGCGGGTCGGCCGGGGCAAAGCGCAGGGCCGTCTCGTAGGCGGTCTTGGCCTCGTCGTATCGCTTCAGGTCATACAGTGCGCGTCCCCGGTTGTAGTGTGCCGCCGGGAGCTGAGGCGCCAGGCGAACAGCTTCATCGAACGATTGCAAGGCTTCCGCCTGCCGGCCGAGGTCGGCCAGCGCGATGCCCAGGTTCAGGTGAGCGTCCGCGGACCGGGGCTGAAGCGAGACCACCTTCCGGAACAGCCCGAGAGCATCGTCGAGTTGCCGCAGACGGATCATTACCATGCCCATGGCCGTTAACGCCGCGGGATGGTTGGGGTCCAGATCGAGCGCCTGCTTGAGGGCATGCGACGCCTCGGTGAACCGCTTCTGCCCGGTGAGGGTCAGGCCGAGGTTGAGATGGTGTTGAAGGTTGCGCGGGTCGGCCGCAATCGCCCGGCGGAAAAGGCGCTCGGCTTCAACCGCGCGGCCCTGCCGCTGAAAGATCACGCCGAGGTTCCCAAGCGCGTCGGCGTAGTCGGGCTTCAGGGCCAGGGCGGCCTCGAGTTCCTTTCGCGCCTCATTGGTCTTGTTTGCCTGAAGCAGCGCGAATGAGCGGTTGAAGTGCTTCTCCGCGCCGGTGGCCAGCTCACGCTCGACCATCCGGAGGGCTTTCTGCGCATTGGACTCGCCGGGGCGCAGCCGCACTGCAACCCGCAGGTGCTCCGCGGAGCCTATATAGTCGCCGGACTCGGCCAGCGCCGTGCCCAGGTTAAAGCGTATTTCGAAGGAGTTGCCGTCCAGGCGCAACGCCGAACGAAGAGCGGCGATGGCGCATTTCAGATTTCCGTTCTCAGCAAACCAGTAACCCAGCGCGCCGTAGACTTCCGCCGAGGGATTCACCGAAACCGCGGATTCGAGGTCCGGCGGGCCTTTGCACACAGCCCCGCTCTGCGCGGCCACGCAAAGGGAAAACATCACCGTGACTCCCGCCGCTCTGGCGATCGTTACGGCCATGACACCAGAGATAACACGGCAGGGGCCGGGCTTGCTCGGCCCCTGCCAAGCCGAGGGGGCCTACCAGTTCATTTTGGCGCCGAGTTGCATCACCCGCGACCCGGGGGCGTTCACCGTCCCCCGGCTCTGGCCAAAGTAGGCGCTGGCGAGGTTCGCGTCCGGCAGTGCGAAGACCGGCGTGTTGGTGGAGTTGAACATCTCCAGCCGCAACTCGAACCGCATCCTTTCCCGGATCGGAAATTGGCGGAAGATCGAGGCGTCGAGCTGGCGCGTCCAGTCGCCCCGCAGCACGTTGCGGCCCTCGTTTCCATAAGTGTATTGAGGAGGGGCCACGAAGGCCGCCGTATTGAACCATCGCGCGGGAGAGCGATTGCTCAGCCTCCAGTCACCCACCACGTTGGCGCGCTCGTAAGTGGCGGGACTGCCGATGTTCGCAATGTCGCCCGGCACGGTCACGGTGAAAGGCAAGCCGTTGCGCAGCATCAGGATGCCGTTGATCTGCCAGCCGCCAACGATGTAGTCAAAGACCCTGTGCCCCGTGCTGAGCGGCTTACCCATGCCGATTGGCAGTTCGTAGTTGAAGCTGCCCACGAAGTTATGGGGTACGTCGTAGGCGGAAACGCTGCGGCTGCTGTTCAGATCGTATTCGTTCTGGACCTGGCAGCCCTCCGTTCCGAAGAACCCCGAGCAGGCGATGTCAATGGATTTCGACCAGGTGTAGTTGGTGATGAACGACAAGCCCTTCGAGAAGCTGCGTTTGAGCGAGAATTGGAACGCGTTGTAGTTGTTGCGTCCGATGCTCTTTGCGAAATAGGTCGGCTTCATGTAGGGCCATCGCATGCGGAGCTTCGGGTCGCCAGGCCCCGGAGTGACCGCGGTGTTTCTCTGTGCGCCCAGGTCCAGCCGCCGCCCGCCGGACCCTACGTAGTCCAGCGAGAGCACCGTGGACGGCGTCACCTGGTGCTGGATGCCGAAGTTCCACTGGAACGAATAGCCGTTCTTCCACTCCGGGTCCATGTACCACCAGTTCATCTGCCAGGGAAGCGCGGGGGGCAGCGTGGTGGCGCCCAGCCACTCCGTCTGGAGCTTCACGCCCGGGAAGGGCACTGAGGGTGTCGGATTGTTCAGGGGCTCATACCGGGTGGTGGCTACCATGGGCCAGTTGCCGCCGATGCCCCGGGCCGATTGATAGACCCCCGCCCAACTGTCGTAGAACATGCCGAACGAGGTCCGGATCGCGGTGTTCTTGAACACTCTGTAGGCCAGGCCGATGCGGGGGCCGAACATGTATGGGCTGCCCTTCATAATGGTTTCCCCCGGCGCCTGGATGATCTTGTCCGGCAGCTTGCCGTCCGGCGTCGGAATGCAGGGGGCTTTGCCGGTTACGCTGCACGGTGGCGGAACCTTTAGAACCCAATACTCACCGGTGTCCGTATCCATGTTGCCGGTGTAGATGTTGTTGTCTTCCACCTTGCCGAAGGGTGGAATCCAGGTGTAGTCATACCGGAGTCCCAGGTTCACCGTAAAGCGCTGGGTCAGCTTCCAGGAGTCCGAGACGTAAGCGCCGAAAGCGCCGCCGAACCGGAGGCTCTCCAGCAGATCGCGCCGCGTGGACGTGTAAGGAACGTTCAGCAGCGAGGACGCCACCGAGTTGCCGGTCTTCGCCGAGTTGGCCAGATCGGCGGTTTCGTACTCCCGGTAGTTCACGCTGTGATAGTTGATCACCATTCCCATGTCCGCGCGGATGAACTCGGCGCCCATCCGGAGGGTGTGGCTGCCGACGATCTTCGTGTAGCTGCCCTTGAACATCCAGTTGTCGCCCGGCCGGTTTACGGTGTTGTTCTCGCCGCCGCTGAACCAGTTGTCGACGTTCACGGCGGGAAAGAGCCTCTGGCCGCCGGTGGTGTAGTCGATCAACCCCGAGCCCAACTGCATCTTCGAGGCGAAGTCGGCGGGCAAATTCTCGTACTTGGTCAGGTCCGGCAGCCGGACATAGGACTTGCCATACATGATCTGCATCATGCTGGTGGGACTGAAGGTGCGGTTCCAGCTCGCCCCCAGGTTGTGGGCGAACATGTCGTTGTGGGCGAGCACATTGGTGCGGCCGGGGTTGACCCCCCATTGATACAGGCCGCTGTAGCGGAACCAGATCTGATCCTTCTCGCTGAAATTGTGGTCGCCGCGGACAGTGAACGAATCCTGCCGCCTCGACCGGCCCGCGTTGTTGACCTGGTTGTAGTCCGAGCGGCCCGTATTGGTGGGCTTCGGCACCAGGGTCTGATAGTAGTACAACATGGTCGGATCGATCCGGCTGGTTGGGATCTGGTTCCCGGGGAAGGGGTCTCGGATGTAAGTCTGGCCATCGGGACTCACCCTCGTCGTGACCGGGTCGTAGATCTGCCGGGTGGTGTTGCTGAAATCCCCCCGCAGATTCGCCTCGGTGGGGACATTGAAGAAGCTGATGGCGGGCTCGCTGTAACGGAACCCTTCATAGCCGCCGAAGACGAAGGTCCGGTTCCTCCCGTTGTAAAGCTTGGGAAGGTACACGGGGCCGCCCGCGGTAGCGCCGAACTGGTTCGTCCTGGTCACAGGTACGGTCGTCAGGAATGCATTCCGTGCCGTCAATTGGTTGTCTTTGTGGAAATTCCAAGCGGATCCATGGAATTCGTTGGTGCCGGACTTGGTGGCGACGTTGATGGTGCCGCCTGCCGCCATTCCGATGTCCGAGGAGTCGTTGTGGGATTGGACCTTGAACTCCTGGATGGCGTCGACAATCGGTGGGATGGCATAAGCGTTGCCGAAGGTCTCGATGTTCACCACGCCGTCCAGCAGGTACATGTTCGCCCGGTTGTTCTGCCCGTTGACCGAGGGGTTGTACACCACTTGGCCCGGAAGAGTGCGGGTATAACTCAAGCTTTGGGTGCCGCCGATGCTGGCCACGTTGACGCCCGGCTGCAACAGCAACAGGCTGGTGAAGCTGCGCCCGTTCAGGGGCAGATCCACCACCTGTTTCTGTTCGACTACCGTGCCTAACTCGGCCGAAGAGCTCTGGACTTGCGCTGCCGTGGCCTGAACGGTGACGGCCTCGGTGACCGTGCCGACCTCCAGGGTGAAGTCGAGTGTCGCCAGTTGGCCGACCATCAGATTGAACGGTTCCAGTTTCTTGGTTGTGAACCCTTGGGCCGAAGCCGCGAGGGTGTATCTTCCGACGGTGAGGTTTTGAAACCGGTACAGGCCGGCTTCATTGGTTTGGGTACGCAGTTCGACCCCCGTGCCCACGTTCGTCAGAACGAGCTGGGCGCCAACGACAACAGCGCCCTGAGGGTCGATGACCGTACCGGTGACGGATGCCGTGGAAACCTGCGCGTGCGCGGTCGCCGCCAGCATCAGGAAGACGGCAAAGGCCGCCAACCAGGCGGCCAGGGAAAACTTTTCTTTCATGTTGTATCCCCTTGGCTCTCTCGCCCGGCGCCCGAACTCGACACGCCACCGTGCGCGGAGCCGGTCGAGGGGTGCTTGCGAGACCACCCTTGGCTACTGGATTCCCCGGGCTGCTAAAACCCGTGGGGCTTACTATACACCAGGGTTGAAGTAAACGCAATTCAAAAAACAAGTCGCCGAACTGCCTGCGTAACCCTATGACTTTCCAGAGGATATGGGCGTGTCTTGCCGGACGGGCGGACGGGCCAAAAAAGCACTTGCTCCGGTCGGGGGAAAGGTGTATACGTTGCCTCTTCGGGCGCTTATGTCGCAAACCGGGATCGAGGGAGACTGATGAATACTTCGCGAAGAGGATTTCTGGTCGGCGCGGCCGGCGCCGGCGCGCTCCACGCGGCGGGGCAGGGCAAGACCGGCCCGGCAATACCCAAACAGATCAAGGCGTTCTGTGTCGATTTCAACTGGTACCAGGGCGTCTTCGCGCCGCCGGGCCACTGGGGTGACGCCTCGCCTGAGGAACATGTCCGCTGGTATGAAGCCCTGGGAGCGAACACCATCCAGACCTTTTGCCTCTCCTGCAACGGGTATGCGTGGTACAAGGGCGGATTCGTTCCCCCGCAACCCGGCCTCAAACACGACTTCCTCACCGACGTCGTGCGGCTGGGACACCAGCGCGGCATGCTTGTCATGGGGTATTTCTGCATCGGCGCGAACAGCAAGTGGGGTCAGGATCACCCCGACCTGAGCTACGGCGCGCCGCCCTCGGTCTACCATATCCCGCTCACCGATGCGTACCTCGATTACCTGACCCGGGCGATGCAGGATGCCATCCGGCGGACCGGATTGGATGGCTACATGATCGACTGGGTGTGGAACCCGCATGAGAAAGTCCGGGCCGGCGGCTGGATCGAGGCGGAGAAGAAGCTCTTTACGCAATTGACGGGCAAGGCGTTCCCGGCCACGGGCGCGCCCTCGGGTGAGGACAAGCTGGCCTATGAGCGGCGCGCCATCGAGCGCTGCTGGATGCGGATCCGCGAGGCCCGGGATCAAGCCAACCCGGAGTGCGTGATCTGGCTCTCCTGCGCTCGTCTGAACGATCCAACCGTGGTGAACTCCCGGCTGCTGCGCGAGTGCGACTGGGTTATGAACGAGGCGCCCAGCCGCAACCTGCTGGAGTCGGTGAGGAAGATGGTGGGTCCCCGGACGCGCCTGATCCAGAATCTGGTCGGATGGGTGAATCACGACGCCCGGGCGTTTCTTGCCGACCCTGGGAACAGAACCCTCGATTTCTATGGCTTCGCCGAACCGCGCGACACCTCGTTGCCGCTGCCCGTCGAAGAATACTTGTCCAAACCGGTCGCCGCGTTCGCCGGCAAGGAGCGTTTCCAGGTGAATGATCGTAACACCGCCGTGCTGGCGCGTTTCTACCGCGGCCTCGGGCTGGATGCCATCGTCCCTCGAAAGGGTTGACAAACCGTCCTTATCGCCGGTCACAGCCGGCAGGAGCAGAGCATGAACTGGAAGCGCTCTCTTGTCTTCGCCGCCCTGGTGTGCTTGCCAGGCGGCAGCTATGGTCAGACAGGTTCAAACCGCGCCCGTTTTTACCAGCCGCCGCAACTGTTCGTGATGACCGGATTCATCGCCAACACCACCAGCGGAACCTGGGGCGCCGATTTCGTCGTTCCCGGGAAGTGGACCCCCGAGAAGCAAAGGGCCGCCCTGGCTGCCTGGAACCGGAGAATCGGAAGTTCTTATGACGCCGAGAGCACGGTGCTTTCATTCCAGCAAGCCGGCGCCACCGGGGTCATTTTCTATGACAAGTGGCACGACGGCATCGTGCCGCACGCGACCAGGCTTACCGCCTACCGGACCGAGCGCGACCTGGTCGGCCCTACGATCGCGGCCCTGCGGAAACACAACATGAAGATCGTGGTTTATTATTCCGTTGGGTTTGACTATAACCCCGAGCCGCGTTTCCTCGACTGGGCCTGCCGCGACGAGCAGGGTAAACCGATGGGCCGGCCGTTTCCGGCGGACTGGATGTCCTTCCACTCGCCCTACCGGCAGTACGTGATCGACCACCTGGTGGAGATCCTGAAACTCTACGGCCGGGTTGACGGGCTTTGGCTGGATATCTTCTCCCAGCCGCAGCTCTCCCGGGATCGGTACACGAAGCAGGCTTTTCAAAACCGGTACGGGAAGCCGGTCGAGCAAGCCACGCCGGAGGAGGCCGCCGATTTCATGATCGAAACGCGGCGCGGCTTTCTGCTGGACATTCGTAAGGCCGTGACGGCTGTGCAGCCCGACGTGTGTCTTACGTTCAACGGAGCCGGTATGGCCGATATCGTCTCTCCGAAAAGCGCGGTCCAGGTGGACGGGCTGGCCGACTTCTTTTCCATGGAAGGCCACCGCGTGGACAACATCGACCGCGGCGCGCGCGTGGGGCACGGCATGGACCGGCCCTTCGAGGTCGGTATGCTGCTGAACTCCTCCTGGTACGCGCCGATGGACGATCAGGCGCCCCCCGCGGCGATGTCTCCGGAGGAAGCCATTGTCTCCGCCGCCACGGCGTGGACCCTCGGCTCCAACGTTTACGCGGCCATGACGCCCGGGCACTCCGGACGTTTCGATGAGCACGGCGACATGAAAGCGCTGCGCGCCATCGGGGACTGGCTCCGGAGGCACCGGCCCTACCTGACGGGCACAACGCCGTATGCCGAGATCGGCATTGTGCGGGGCAACCCGGCGGCTGAACTGATGGAGCCTCCGTCGCTGGCCAGCCTTTGGGAGAACTGGTACCGGCGGGGCGGGGCGGCAACCGCGTTCCGGCCCGGCGAGCCCGTCGATGGCGCTCTTCGGGGGGCGGGCTATTTCACCGAGTTCACCGGAACATCCTTTCCGCGAGGCAAGGTGGATTGGCGGTCATTCCGCCTGCTCGTGGTTCCGGAGAACGCGGTCATGGACAGCGCCCTGGCCGGGGAGCTTCGCCAGTATGTCTCCTCAGGCGGCAACCTGATCGCGATGGGCCATGCCTCCCTCTTCGACCAGATGGCAAAGCGGCGGGCAAACTTCGCACTGGCGGACGTCCTGGGCGTCGATTTTGCCGGCGAGCTGCCCGGCTACAAGCAGTTCGCCGCTTTGCCAGGCGCCGGAATCGCATCGCAGTTGCGGCTGAACGCGGCGGCGCTTGGCGTGAAAGCCACCACCGGCCGGGTTCTGGCCGTCTGGAAGAGCGCGGGTGACGCACCGGCCGTGGTGGAAAACCGGTTTGGCAAGGGGCATGCCATCTACATCAGCGCCGGTGAGCTGCCGGCTGCGGAAGGCGCGCTCCTTAAGGAAATGGCGGAGCGCCTGATCGGTTTTCCTTCCGTCGAACTGGAGGCGGTGCGCAAGTACTCGTTCGTCATGAATCGCAAGAACGGCGACCTGCTGCTCTACCTGTTCAACCGCAGCACCGGATCGCGCGCGGTGGTGGAATCGGGCATGGCGCCCGACCCGGCTCTGGCTCCGGGACCCGAGGTGGTGCGGCTGAAGCTGCGCACCAGCTCCATCGGTCCGGTGGGCGCAGTGGAATTGCTTCCCGAAGGCACGCCCCTGCGGATGAGCCGGAAAGCCGGCGTCGTCGAAGTGACCCTCAACGCCTCGCCGTCGGTGACGGCCCTGCGCTTGAGCCCGCGGGAGTGATGCCGGCCCGGATCAGGTCAGCCACCCCGACCGCCACGCCTCATCGTACATGGCCACGATGTTTTCGATCGGAATGTCCGGGAGCAGGTGCTGGGAGGGCGCAATGGTGAATCCCCCGTAAGGCTTGAAGGTTTCGATCCGTTCCCGAACCTGCCTGCGCACGTCCTCAGGTGTGCCGAAGGGCAGGGTGTGCTGCGTGTCGATCGAACCGTGGAAGCACAGCCGGCCGCCATACTTCGCCGCCAGTTCCCTGGGATCCATCCCCGCCGCGCGGCACTGGATGGGCTCCAGAATTTTGAGCCCCATCTCCATGAAGGTTGGAATCAGCCTGGCGACGCTGCCGCAGGAGTGGTGCATCATCAGTTTGCCGTGCCGTTTCGCTACATCGTAGATGCGCTGCAAGTACGGACGCACGAACTCGTTGAACATGGCCATATTCATCATCGGGCCGTTCTGAAAACCGTAGTCGTCACCCGTGAAGCAGATGTCGATGTAGCGGCCCGCCTTCTGGAGCATGATCTCGGAAGTCCGCTCCATGAAGCCGGTGGTCTTCTCCAGGATATGGTGGGCCACCTCGGGCTTGTCGTACATCAGCAGAAAAAAGCGGTCCATGCCTACCAGGTCACAGGCGGCGTCGAAAAACCATGCCCAGGCGCCGCCGAAGACGGCATACTCCGGAAACTGGGCGGCTTCCTTCTCATAGACTTCGTAGTCCCACATATCCGGGTCGGGCCAAAACGGGTAATCTTCCACCTCGGCGATGGAGGAGACCTCCGCCAGCGGGTGCACGAGTGCGTAGCCGAATTCGCCGGCGCCACCGCGCGGAATACCGAAATAGTCCGTCGGCCTTCCCAGAGAGTCCACCAGCGGAAAGCCGATCCACTTGGGCCGCGGCCAGCGGAAGTCCACGTGCAGGATCTCCATCAGCTCCAGATCCGTCTTAGCGCCGTAGTAGGTTTTCAGGCTGGTGTAGACGTCCGTGCTGGCGCAGAAATCGATGGTGAACCGGTCTATGGGTTGAAAAGTGTAATTCCTCAACACCCGCTCTTTCGAAGTCATTGGTCCTCCTACTGCAACACGATGGTCAGTTCAGGATCAGGGAAGAGTTCCATGGTTTTCCAGACGCCATCCGCGGCTACCTGAAGCGTGCGGCCATCGGGCACGATGGTCGCTTTCTCGAATCGAAGCAGGCGCGAGTTCAGCGCCAGCCGCGTATACAGCGGCCGGTAACGCGCCATGGGCCCTTCCCGGGCCGCGGGATTGTCGATGACGTGGACAACGTAGCGCCCCGGCTGCCGCCGCACGCGGACAGTGTACCGCTCCGGGTTGACCGTCACGCGCCAGACCGGGTCGCCGATGGCCTCCTTCCAGAGATAGTCGAGAATCCCGGTTTTCTCCACGAGCGCCCATTCAGGTGAGCCGATCAGAAACGCGCGACCGGAGCCTGCGGCGTTCCGGGTGAGGAACGGCATGTCGCCGGTCCTCGGGTGATTCGCCCACAGCAGGGGAGTGGCGGAT
>Ga0272446_1002270_pt1 | contig 26463 bp, 22 predicted proteins | sample YNPCB0061_FD_194587 | JGI IMG/M metagenome (GOLD analysis project Ga0272446, IMG submission 194587) | Hot spring microbial mat communities from Yellowstone National Park, WY, United States - YNP-CB-006-1 | ecosystem: Environmental > Aquatic > Thermal springs > Hot (42-90C) > Sediment | place...
TCAAAGCCTTTTCCCACGCACTCGCCGGGCAGTCCAACCACCCCGAAGCGCGCCGTGGACGCGGCGACGCCTACGCCGTCCAGGGACAGATGGAAGCGGCCGTAGCTGACTGGCAAGTGGCTTATGCGTCCACGCCACATGCCGAACTGGCCGCCAACATCGTCAGCGCCCTCTACCGGCTCGACCGGCCGGAAGCCGCCCGCGTATTTCTCGAAGCGGCCCGGAAACAGTTTCCCCAGGACGCACAACTGGCCGCGCTGGCCTCGTCGCTTGAGGGCGAGGCCGCCGTTGTCGCCGCCGCGACCCTGCTCCGGGCCGGGCGCTTTGCCGAAGCCGCTGCCGCCTACGCCCCCCTTGTAGCCCAAAACCCCGAAGCCATTGCGCCGCGCGCCGGACTGGCCACGGCCCTGTTCAAACTCGACCGCTTTGCCGAAGCCGCCCGGCACTTCGTCCTTCTTTCGCAACAACAGCCGGAAGTGGCGGCAACCTACTTTTTTCTCGGCGTCTGTTATGACAAAATGGGCGACTACAGACAGGCGCTGGCGGCTTACGAAGCCTTTCTTGCCCGCGCCGATGGCGTTCATCACCAGCTCGAAATCGAAAAAGTTCACCTTCGGTTGCCCAGTCTGAGACGGCAGGCCGAACAGTCGAAACCCCGAAAGCCCTGAAACTGGGCCATGGCTTCAATGGCATCCCCAGTCGGGCCGTCTTTACCAGCCGGGCTACCCCGGCGCACAGGAGGGCAGGACGATGCGGCATTCGACCCTATTGCAGCGCGATTGTCGTCAGGCACGTCGAATCCTTGGCCTCTGGCTCTGGATTGCCGTGTTTGGTGTTAGTGTCTGGGCGGATGACCTGGCCGGGTCAGCGTCCGCGTTGCCGGCGGGACTGTCCGAAACCGAGCGGCAGACGCTTCAGAAAGAGACCAATCCCAAGGACCACCTCGATGCCTGCCTGAAAATCGGCACCAGCCGACTGGCCACGGCCGTTGAAGCCGTCAAGCAGGAACGCTACGAAACGGCGGCCCAGGCGCTGCGGGTCTATACCGGGTTGCTTGATTACACCCACGGTTACACCCGGCAAACGGCCAAGGAAAAGGTACGCCAGCACATGCTGCGCAAGCTGGAAACGACGCTCCGCCAGCAACTACCGGTGCTGGAGTGGATGGTCAACGGCATGCCCGAATGTCACGAAGGCTGCGCCCGGCAGGCGCTCAACCGCGCCCGGAGTATTCGCCGGGAATCCCTCAATGCCTACTTCGGCGGTGAATTTCTCAGAGCCGGCGACCCACCGGCCGAATAAGCTCACGGCGCACCATGACGGCACGATGGTTCGGACTTTGCGGCGGCTGGCGGCGAAGGCTGGTGTTTTTGTTCAGTCTGTTGCTGCTCAGTCCGGGGCTGGCGCAGCAGCGGGGCGACGTACTCAACGAACAGGAAATCGAGCGCGTCCGCGAAGCCCAGGAAATTGACCAGCGCACCGAGGTGTTCCTCAAGCTGGCCGGACGCCGCCTCACCGCCCTTGAAGGCCGTCCTGACCCGCTTACCAAGCGTGAGCAGTGGGGCGAGCCGCCCAACGGTTCACCCCAGCAACTCCTTGCGGCTTACACGCGCATTCTCGAAGAACTCGCCGACAAACTGGACGCCGTTGCCGAAACCAAAGGCGAAAAAGACCCCCGGCTGCGGAAGGCGCTGGCGCGTGTCCGCCACGATATGGAATCCCACCTCACCCGCCTGGAACGCCTGACCCTGGGTGACGACGAACTGGACGCGCACCGGGCCGCCCTTCAGATGGCACGCCTGCTGCTTGACGGCGCCAGCGACGCCTTGGCGAAATAGCCCCCTCCCCGGCACGTTCGTCCACGTCGTTTTACCTATCCGATGTCTCTGGCTGAAAAACTGTCCAGTCTGCCCACCGGTCCGGGTTGCTACCTGCACAAGGATGCCCACGGGACAGTCATTTACGTCGGCAAAGCCAAAAATCTGCGCCACCGCGTGCGCAGCTACTTTCAATCCAGCCGCCACCACGATCCCAAAACCCAGGCCCTTGTGGCGCACATTGCCGATGTCGAGTTCATCGTCACCGATACGGAAGTCGAGGCGCTGGTCCTCGAAAGCAACCTCATCAAGCAGTACAAGCCGCGCTACAACGTCCTGCTCAAGGATGACAAGCAGTATCCGCACCTCAAGCTGACGCTCAACGAACCGTTCCCACGGGTCATCAAGACGCGGCGCGTACTCAATGACGGGGCGCTGTACCACGGCCCGTACCTGCCGGCTTCGCTGGCGCACCAGACGCTCCGGCTTGTCAACCAGATGTTTCAGCTCCGCACCTGCGACATCGAGATTGACGGCAAGCGCGACCGCCCCTGCCTCGAATACCACATCAAACGCTGCCTCGGCCCCTGCGTCCGGGAGTTGTGCGGCCCGGCGGAATATGCGGAAGCCGTCCGGGACGTGAAGCTGTTTTTCGAGGGCAAAAACAAGCAACTCGTCGCTGAGTTGCAGGCCCGGATGGAACGGGCGGCCGAAGAACTGCGCTTCGAGCAGGCCGCCCGCTACCGCGATCAGCTTCGCCTCATCGAGCGGCTCGGTGAAACCCAGAAAATGATGCTCAAGGACGCTGCCGACGTGGACATTTTCGGCTACCACCGCGACGGCGCGCGGCTGGCTCTCCAGCTTTTCACCATGCGCGAGGGCCGCATCATCGGACGGCGCGAGTTTTTCTGGGAAGACCTCCCGCCCGGCGACGACTTCGACCCGGCCGTCTTTCTGGGCGAGGCGCTGACCCAATACTACGCCCTGGGCAACTACGTGCCCCACGAAGTCCATGCCCCGCACGACTTTGCTGACCGGGACGTACTGGAAGCCTTCCTGTCGGCGCGGCGCAGCGCCAAAGTGCGCATCCTGACGCCCCAGCGCGGGCAGAAGCGCGAACTCATCGAACTCGTCGAGCGCAATGCGCGCGTGGCCTTCGACCAGCGTTTTCGGACGCTCAAACCCGACATGGCCGATGTCCTCGACGAACTGACCGACCTGCTGGCGCTGCCCCGCTTCCCGGCGCGCATCGAGTGTTTCGACATTTCCCACATCCAGGGCGCGGAGGCCGTCGCCTCCCTGGTCGTGTTTGAAAACGGGCAGCCGGCCAAGGATGAGTACCGGAAGTTTCGGATCAAAACGGCCACCGGCGGCGACGATTTTGCCGCCATGCGCGAGGTCGTCGGACGGCGCTACGCCCGGCTGCTGCGGGAAGAAAAACACCTGCCCGATCTGGTCATTGTGGATGGCGGCAAGGGACAGCTCAGCGCGGCAGCGCAGGCGCTGCGGGAACTCGACCTGGAGGCCCTGCCGCTGGCCTCGATTGCCAAACGCGAGGAACTCATCTTCGTCAAAGGTCGGGAATCCGACCCGCTCCGGCTGGAGCGCCATTCCCCCCTGCTGCATCTCATCCAGGCCATCCGGGATGAAGCCCACCGCTTCGCCGTCACCTTCCACCGCCAGCGCCGCACACTGCGGGATTTCGATTCCGAACTGCTGGCCATTCCCGGCATCGGGCCGAAGCTCAAGAACCGCCTGCTGCGCAACCTTGGCAGTCTGGAAAACATCCGGCGCGCCAGCATCGCCGAACTGACCCCGTTCGTTGGTGTGCAGCGCGCCCGCGCCATCTGGCAGCACTTTCACCCGGAGACCCCGGCCGCCGACGCCTGATACCCTCCAAAGCAGGTCAGAACCGCTTGGTCACGCGCACGTCGAAGCCGAAGTTGCCGCGCTGGTCGCGGATGCCGATGATGGACACGTTGTTGCGCAGACGGTACTCGATGAGGATGATCTGCTCTTCGGCCGTGGCCAGGTTCGTCGAAAAGGTCACGCTCAGGTCCTTCGTAATGCGGCGTCCGACGGTCAGCCGCGCCGTGGGGTCGCCGCCGCGCCCCACCAGCAACGGGTCAATCTGAAACCGGTTGATGCCAAACAGCCGTCCGGTCTGCTCCTCGATGCGTTCCGTCAGGAGTTCGGAAAGCAGGGTCGTGGCGGCGCTCACGTTGGCCTGCTGGGCCGCCGTGGTCGTGTTGGCAATTTCCGGCGGCGGCAGGGTTCCGGTGGCCAGCAGGGACAGAATGCTCGACTGCGGCAGGTTTGGCTCCGAGCGCAGAATCGGATTGAAGTTGTCGGCCGTTCCCGTCAGACCGACAATGATCCGGTAGCCCTGAATCGTCGCCTCGGCCTGGATGTCATAAAACGTCGTGCCGGCCGGCCCTTCGGGAATCACGACCACGCCGCGCGTCACCTCGAAGCGGTCGTTGCGAAATTCAAGCTGCCCGCGCGTGATCAGGACGCGGCCGGAAACATCCGGGTCATCTATCGAACCGCTCAGCCGCAACGACGCCGCGCCCACCACATCGGCAATGTTGTTCCGAATGAACAGTGTGTCCGGCGCTTCCACCCGGACATCGAGCGTCGTGAACGTCGCGCGCCGGGCGCGGGTCTGAAGGGAGCTGCCCACGCCGCCCAGGCCGATGAACTGCGTCCGTACGAGCGTGGCCAGATCGGTATTCGTCGTGTACTCGGCGCGTTTGATGCGCACCACGCCGCTCAGCACCTGAAGCGACCGGTTGCCCTGCAGCACCAGATCGCCATCGGCCAGCGAACGGATGTCACGCGGATACTTCACGCGCACGTTCTCGGCGCGCAGTCCGAACCGCCACCGGACATCGCTGAGGCGCTCGAAGATGGCCCCGCCGGTCACTTCGACCTTTCCGCCGCCGGCGTCGGCCGTCAGCGTCTCGATCTGCGCCCGGTTGGCATTGAACAGAATGCGTCCGCCGCCGTTTTCGAGTGCCAGCGGCACATCGGTAATCCGCAGCCCAAAGTCATCAATGTCGGTGTAGCCGGTCAGGCGCGGATTGAGGAGGCTGCCACCCAGGGTGGCCTTAATGGTCAGCTCGCCCCGCGAGGTGATGCGTTTCGAGAAGCCGCGCAGCAGCTTCAGGTCAACTTTTCCTTCGGCCGTGACGGTATCGCGGCCGCCGGTCAGCCCCAGTTTCCCGGCCAGCGCCAGTGAAGTCGTTTCGCCGCGCTCATCCCGGAGACGAAAGTTCCGAAACTCCAGCGCCCGGTCGCTGACGGAAAACTGAAGAGGGCCGTCGTTGACAATGACGTAGTTATCCTGCACCGCGCCAAGTTCGCCCAGCGGCACGACGAGCCGCAGCGCCGAAAAATCTCCGGTCAGGGCCAGCTTGCCGGTGGTGAAACCGCCTTCGTCGGTGACCGGGTCCACGGCATAGAGCGGTCCCGCAAGGCGCAGGCGGCCGGTGATCTCGCCGTTCAGATTTTGCGGCCCGACATCGAAAATGGACAGCACCGGAGCCAGCGGCGTCTGGTTGAAATCAAATTGGCTTTCGACCAGCAGGGCCAGTTCGCCGTCCGGGTCGAGGTACGTCACGGTCGCGTCCGCACGATAGGCAAAATCGCGGTACTGCGCCGTCAACGTCAGCCGGGCTTTTTCCCCATCAGGATCACTGGCTGCGCTGAGCCGGACATCCCGGAACGTATCATTGCCAATGGTCAGCGTCTCACTCGTCGCCTTGAAGGCGAAATCCAGATGATTCGACAGCACCTGGCTCACGGTGGAACGCGAGCTGACATCGAACCGGATGACACCCGCCAGCGGCAGATCGGTCCGCCCGAAGGTCTGCGCCACGGCGGTGACATCGAGGCCGTTGGATTGCAGCGCCACGTCGTAAGCGCCGGCCGACGGCTGGTAGCGTCCCTGGCCGTTGATGACGCCGGCCGGAAAGCGGGCCACGAGGCCATCCAGCACCCACTCGTCATCCCGAAAGGAAACCCGTGCTTCTCCACGGCGCAGTTCACCCAGCGGCGTTTTGGTCGTCGTCAGCGCCAGTGTTCCGTCGCCCCGTATCTGCTCGGCCGCTTTGAGCCAGTCACGTGACCCAAGACCGCCCGTGAGAGCTGCCAGGTTGGGCAGTCCGGTCAGGTTGAATTCGCCGTCGGCGCGTCCGCCCAGGTCGGTCAGGCGGTCACCAAGGGCGTTCGTCGCCGGAATGGTTTGCAGGATAGCGCCGAGGGAAGCCAGTTTGAGTTCGTATGCCTTGAGATTGACCTGAGTTGGCTGGCTTTCCGTCCAACTGCCATTGAAACCGGCGACGATACAGCCGCCGTCCGGCTGGACGAGCGAAGCCTCGGTCAGGGTCACGGTCGTCGGCGACGCCTCGAACTTTACAGCCGCCCGGCCGATGCGTTGGTCGTTGACGTAAATTCCGCCCACGCTCGCTGTTCCGGTCAACGTCGGGGCTTTCAGGGAACCGGCGATGGTTCCGGTGACATCCCCGGCCCCGCGCAGCTCCAGCCGGGCGTCTTCGGTTTGGGTCGTCAGTGCAGGAATGTTGAAGCCAAGCCACTTGGCCAGCGTTTGTGCCTGGGCCAGTTCCGGGGTGTGGTAGTCGAGCGTGGCATTCACCTCCCGCGCCCGCCAGCCATAACGGCCGGAGACCGTCAGGACGCCTTCCCCGACACGGGCCACCAGGGATTCCACCTCGACGACGCCCGGCGTCAGGCCGGCGCGGACTTCGGCGGTCAGCGGCAGCGGGGCCGTTTCCGGGCTGCCTTCGGGCGGCACGGCCTCGCCAGTCAGTGTGACTTGGACGCGCCCGCTGGCCCGCAGTGCCTCCAGCCCGGGCCAAGCGGCTTCCAGTTGTACGTTGCCGCGTCCGGTCAGGACGCGCGCCGGCAGGGGGGTCAAGCGGGCCACCTGCCCGACATCGAAGCCCGTGAGGTTGAACCTGGCCTGTGACCGCTCGCGGGTTTCGGCCGGATAGGCCAGGCGCATCTGTCCCTGCAACCGGCCGCCCATGACCCGTGCCGTGGCCCCGGTGATGTCCACGGCCGTTGGAGAGACGGCGACGTGCGCAGACAGGCTATCCAGCGCATAGCCGGCGAAAGTGACCCGCCCGGCTTTGACATCGCCTTCGGCGCGGTTTGGAAAACGTCCGAAGGGTGTGTCGAGCACGTACTGGGCTGTCAGCCCGGAGACCGTCACCCCGGCCAGGCGTCCGGTCAGCGGTTCGAGGTTGCCTTCCAGGGCAATTTGTTCAGCGTCGCCGGCCACGCGGACGGGCATCTGCACCCGTCCCGTCAGAGGCAGTCCAGCGAGCAATGTCTGGCTGGTGGCGGCAAGATCGAGCGTCACATAGGCATTGCCTTCGTAGCGCGGTACGTTATCGGGCCAGCGCACGCGGCCGGCTGCCGTCACTTCGCCGAGCGGCGTTGTGAGCAACAGTGTGTCAATCTCGGCGGCCTCTTTTGTGACCGTTCCCGTCAGGCGCAGCCGCGCTTCGTTGAGCGTCCGCCGGCGGCCGTCGCCGGCTGTCACTGTGACCGCTGCTGCATCGAAGCCGGTTTCCACGCGCAGGGTGCGTTTGTCGAGTGTGCGCCCAAACAGCGCAAAGTGGTCAATCTGCCCATCCACGCCATAGGTCGCAGCGGCAACCTGCACCGTACCGTCCCGGATGACGATGCGGCTCCCCTCAAGCACCTCATCCACCAGCGGCTCATCTGCTTCGGCCGGCAGCGTCCGGCGGCGTTCCGGCAGGCGGATGCGCGCCAGGTTGATGCCCCGGTCATCGAAGGTCAGGTTGAGCGCCGGGCGGTCAAGGGTCAGGTGACGCAGGGAAAACGCCTGCCGCCAGAGGCTTTCGACGTTGATTTCCGCCGTCAGGCGGTCAGCAGTGAAAAATGGCTGGGCGTCGCCCGGCAGGAAGCAGGCAATCCGTCCGGCTTCCGCCGAGGTCGAAAACAGATGCACCCGCAGATCGCCGATTTCCGCCCGCACGTCCGTCTGGCGTTCGAGTTCGGCAATGAGTTTGCGCCGTACGAAGTCGTCCAGCCCGCCCTGAACCACCCAGACGACACCGGCGCTGAGCAGTCCCGTGACGACGAGCGCCAGCGCCAGGAAGGCCATCCGCCAGCGTTGTCCACGTGTCACAGCCATGTTGCAGTGCTCACACAGGGGAATTTTGGGGGACCCGCACGAACCCGCCGCAGGCAGCTTAGCACGCCGGTTCATCCGCCCGGTTTCCGAAAGATAACGCCAGGGACTGTCCTGTTGCCCCTGCCGGACGTATCCCCGGTATTTCCGGTCAGCTACTTTACGCGCGAATCTTATGCGCCAATCTTACGGATGACGTGCGGCGGAGCAGCGGATATAGTCGTGGGCACTTTATCTGTATTCAGTTCACGATCTTTGTCTGACCCTTTTCTCTGGTTATGCCGTATATCGAGGAGAACATCCTGTGTTACCGCCGGATTCCCCACATCGTCATCTGCTTGAGTTGATTCGTCGGATCGCCGCGGGAGACCAGGCTGCCCTGGGAGAGTTTTATGACCTTACATCCCGACAGGTCTTTGGCGTGGCCAGACAGGTTTTACACAACGACAGTGATGCCGAGGAAGTGACCATGGCCGTCTATCTGGAAGTCTGGCGCCGCGCCAAAGATTATGACATCCAGCGTGGACGCCCCATGACCTGGCTCCTGATGATGGCCCGCAGCCGGGCCATTGACGCCCTACGAATGCAGCGGCCGGGCCGGCAGCTTCCGATGGAGTCCGTCACCAACGAGAATTATCCTGCCTCCCTGGAATCCCCAGAGAAGGTGCAGGACGTGGAACAATCCCTCCTTGCAATACAGCGGGGAGACCTGGTGCACAAGGCACTCCAGAACCTCTCGCCTGACCAACGACAAGTCATTGAGCTGACATTTTTCCTGGGCCTGACCAATCAGGAAATTGCCGACCGCCTGGCAATTCCACTGGGAACGGTCAAAGGACGCCTGCGCCTGGCGCTTCAACATCTGCGGCGCTGGTTGGGTCCGGCGATGAAGAAAGGTTGGTTATGACAAACAATAGCTGGTCCGAGGAAGAGCAACCGTGGGAAACGCTTCTGGGTTATCTCCTCGAAACACTCGACGCAGATGAACGTCGGGCGATTGAAAACCACTTGGTGGACGACCATTGGCTGCGCACCGAAGGATTGGAAACGGTGCGCCAACTGGTCACCCAGGTTCTGGAAAGCTGTGCCGCCGAGCCGCCGGTGGCGCTCCGTGAGCGGCTGATGTCCGCCATTGGTCAGCCTTCCACCGTACCACCCTCTCCACCCGAAGCCATTCCCTATTCGACGCTTTCGCGGGCGCGCGATGGCGCGTGGATCCCCTGGCAGCCGGGGTGGATGACCCGGCTGCTTTATCACAACCCGGCCGAAGACCTCATTGTGGCCTTGGTTCGCGCCGAGCCGGGCGCGTCACTTCCACCACATCGCCACCACATCGCCGAGGAGGTTCTCGTTCTGGAAGGCGATTTGACCGTGGGTGAAGAACGCCTTGGACCCGGAGATTACATTCGGTCGGAAGCCGGCACGACCCATACCCGCAACTTCACGACCACCGGCTGCACGATTCTGGTTCGCCGTTCCCTGAGCGAATGCCAAGCTGAATATCCAGGTAAAGGCGCAGAATAAAGCGCATCCGACCGGCATCGGTCGGATGCGCTTCAGGGGAATATCTGGCAGGCGTGACCCTAAGCGGCGGCGGATTTTTCCGGCTCGATGATTTCGTTCCCGCGCCCAAACAGGAAGCGCGTCGGGTGCTCCCGCATGATCTTGTCCTGCAGGCGCATCAGCCCGTAGAGCAGGGCTTCCGGGCGCGGCGGACAACCCGGCACATAGACATCCACCGGAATGATCCGGTCCACACCCTGCAGGGTTGAGTAGGTGTTGAACGGCCCGCCGACATTGGAGCACGACCCCATCGAAATCACCCACTTCGGGTCGGGCATCTGCTCATAGACGCGGCGCACCACCGGGGCCATTTTGAGCGTAACCGTGCCGGCCACAATGATGAGGTCAGCCTGCCGCGGACTGGGACGGAAGACCCCGGCGCCAAAACGGTCCAGGTCAAAGCGGGAAGCCCCGGTAGCCATCATTTCAATGGCACAGCAGGCCAAACCAAAGGTCATCGGCCAGAGTGCCGACTTGCGCGCCCAGTTGAAAATGTAATCCACCGACGACAACACCAAACCCGGAGCTTCTTCACGCACCATGGTCTTCACCACCTTTCACAAAGGTCAGAGCAGCCTGTGCCGGAGCAATTTCCAGCGCGCAGGGCAACCGGGCCACCTTTACGCCCAGTCCAGCGCCCCTTTGCGCCAGGCATAGTAGTAGCCAACCACCAGGATGCCGATAAAAATGAACGCTTCGATGAGTCCGAACAGGGCAAGCTGATCGAAAATCACCGCCCACGGAAACAGGAAAATGGTCTCCACGTCAAAGATGAGAAACAGCATGGCGATGACGTAGTACCGCACCGAGATGCGTTCCCGCGCGTCGCTGACCGGGTCAACGCCACACTCGTAAGACATCATCTTTTCAGGCGTCATGACCGTCCGGCGGACAAACCGCCCGACGGTCAGGGCCCCGACCGGAATCGCCAGCGCAATGGCAAAGAGAAGCGCAATCGGTATGTATCCCATGATGGGGCCGCGTACCGGCATTTCCGTGGCAGCTTGTTGCAGGAGAAAAAATACCGTGGAAACCATAGCGGGCAGACCATGGGCGATACGCGGGCGACTTTCCGTAACCCAACGTACGCTGGAAGGTTGTCACCCGGTGATTGTTCCGGGCCTTTGACCGGTTCCGCAGCCGTGAAGCGTGGGCGTTACTCGGCCGCTGGCGTCGGAGTGGACTCGCCGGACGCAGGCTCAGCAGCCGGCGCATTTGTGGCCGCCGCCGGCGCGGCTGCCGCTACGGCTTCCTTGTTGAGCTGCCGGGTGTCCAGTTCGCGGATGCGCGCCGCCTTGCCACGCAGCTTGCGCAGGTAGTACAGCTTGGCCCGCCGCACACGCCCCCGGCGCACGACTTCAATCTTGTCAATGCTCGGCGAATGCAGCGGAAAGATACGCTCCACCCCGATGCCAAAGCTGATCTTGCGCACGGTGAAGGTCTCCCGGACTCCCCCGTGCTTGCGGGCAATGACAACGCCTTCAAACACCTGAATCCGCTCTTTCTCACCTTCCTTGATCTTGACGTGGACGCGCACAGTATCGCCGGGAATGAAATCGGGATGCTCCCGCAAATAAGACTGCTCGATGGCCTGTAGTTCCGGCTTGATCATGGCTCTCGTTCCTCTCGCACTATGATGATGAATGGCATGTCATGGGCTGACCGGCTGGCGGCGACGGGTGCAACAGCTCTGTCAGCAAGCGGCGGTCAATCTCATCCAGCCGCGTTTGGTCGGTCAGTAAATCCGGGCGATGGCGCAGCGTTTTGCGCAGGGCGGCCCGCCGCCGCCAGAGTTCGATTTCGGCATGGTTGCCGGTCAGCAGTTCGGCCGGCACGGCGTGTCCGCGATAGACGGGCGGGCGCGTATAGACCGGATAATCAAGACGTCCGGTCTGGAAGGATTCCTTCTGGGCTGAGGTCGGGTTGCCCAAAACGTCCGGCAGCAGGCGGATAACGGCATCCATCACAACCATTGCGGCCGGCTCGCCTCCGCTCAAAACGTAGTCGCCAATGGAAATCTCTTCGGTGGCCACGTGCTCCGCGACCCGTTCATCCACCCCTTCGTAGCGCCCACAAATCAGAACAACCTGGGATTGCCGGCTGAGGCGCTGCGCCACGGTCTGGTCAAAGCAGCGTCCCTGGGGTGTCAGCAGGACGACCGATGGGTTGGACTGGCGGTGGGTCAGGGCTTCGACTGCCCGAAAAATCGGCTCCGGCTTGAGCACCATGCCATCTTCGCCGCCATAGGGACGATCATCCACGACCTGGTGGCGATCATAGGTCCAGTCGCGCAGGTTGTGGATGCCGATCTCGACCTGGCGGCGCTGGCAGGCGCGCCGGACGATGCCATAGGACAGGAAACCTTCAAAAAACGCCGGAAATATCGTCAGAACATCGAACCGCATGATGATGTTGCTCACCCTGTCTCCGGCCGCCTGGGTTCTGAGCCCATCAACCGCCGGCGTTTTCAGCTATCCTGCCGCCCCTCAATCCAGCAGCCCTTCCGGGGGTGAAATCCGAATCCACTTGGCCGCCACATCCACGCTGGTGCAGATGGCACGCACAAACGGCACGAGACATTCCTGGCGGCGTCCGTCGGGGTGTATCCGTTCCACCACCAGGGCTCCCCCACCGTAGGGCACCACATCCACCACCATCCCGACGACTTCCCCGCTTTCCAGTTCCACCCGGCAGCCGATGAGATCATCCTGAAAGAACTCATCGGGCGGCGGGACGACCCGCGCCGAGAGCGGTACACAGACCTGGTGCCCGGCCAGCGGCTCGACGGCGTTGATGTGGTCCAGACCGACAAACTTCAGAATGACGTTCCCTTTGTGAAACCAGGCCCGTTCAATCACGGCGGCCCGCGCCGTGCCACGTGGGGGGCGCAGCCACACCGGGATGCCGGGCGCAAACCGTTCGGGGTAGTCACTCAGCGACGTAGCCACGACTTCCCCCCGCAGTCCACGGGGACGGCGGATGGCCGCAATCGTGATGAGTTCTTCGCTCTGGTGCGGGTCAGCCAGCCCACTCATTCGACGAACTCCAACACCACCCGGCGGGCGGATGCACTCTCGACCGCAGTCAGCAAGGTACGGATGGCCGTGATGGTACGCCCCTGGCGGCCGATGACTTTTCCAACGTCCGGCGGCGCCACGGTCAGCTTGACCACCAATGTGTGGCCGTGCATTTCAGCCGAGACCGACACCGCTTCGGGGGCATCCACGAGGGCGCGTGCCAGATGCTCTACCAAACAAACCACGTCGGCCACGAGCGTTCCTCACCAGGCAGTCCACCATCCGATGTTGCCGCCGGCCCGTACTTGGGGGTCCGTATCCGGTAGCGCCGCCGGCGCAGGCCCGGTAGCGCCGCCAGCGCAGGCTGGCAGCTTCAGGCTGAAGCCTCCGGCGTGGCCGTTTCAGCTTCCCGCCGCGCCCGCGCAATCAGGGCCCGGACAGTATCCGAAGGCTGTGCGCCGCACTTGAGCCAGTAGTCCACGCGGTCAAGCTTGACGACCAGCTTTTCAGGGTTGGTCAGTGGATCGCGATAGCCGAGCACTTCGATGAAGCCGCCATCCCGCTTCGAGCGTTTTTCCGCCACGACGATGCGATAAAAGGGCCGCCGATGTGTCCCACGGCGCGTCAAACGTATGGAAAGCACCGCTGATTTCCTCCCACAGGTCTTGAAAAGTTTATTTCCCAACAACGCGCGCTGGCCGCCGCAGCCGCCACGTCACACATCACTTCCGCTTCTTTTTCTTTTTCGGGGGCGTATGCTGCTTGCTCCGCTTGCCGCCCCCGAAACCGCCGCCAAAGCCCATGCCGCCGCCGCGTGGGCCGGCCGGGAGCATGCCTCCCAACCCGCCACCGCCCAGGCCACCCCCAAACAGGCCGCCCAGGCCGCCGAAAAGCCCACCCCGGGTCATCTGCTGCATCATGCGGCGCATGATGGAAAACTCCTTGAGGAGTTCCTCGACCTGGCGCACCGAGGTGCCACTGCCCTTGGCCACGCGCCGCCGCCGGGAGGTGCTGGCTGCCAGCAGGGTGTGGTCTTCCCGCTCCTGCTTCGTCATCGAGTTGATGATGGCTTCCGTTTCCTTGAGTTTCCGCTGCATCATCTGGGTTTGCTGGGGCGTCATCCGCAGGTTCAGCCCCGGCAACAGTCCATCGGGAAGCATTCCCAGCAGCTTGTCGAGTGAACCGAGCTTCCCGACCTGGCGCAACTGGGCGCGGTAATCTTCCAGCGTGAAGCGGTTCTCCAGCATCCGCTGCTGAAGGCGCAGGGCCTCGGCCTCATCCACCTCCTGCTGCACCTTCTCGATGAGCGACAGGACATCGCCCATGCCCAGAATGCGCTGCGCAATGCGGTCAGGATAGAAGGGTTCGAGGGCGTCGTACTTTTCGCCCACCCCGACGAATTTGATGGGCTGGCCCGTCATGCTCCGAATGGAGAGCGCCGCCCCGCCGCGCGCATCGCCATCCATTTTCGACAGGATGACGCCGGTCAAGCCGATGCGTTCGTGAAACTCGGTGGCGCTGCGTACGGCGTCCTGCCCGATCATGGCATCGGCCACGAAAAGCGTCTCGATGGGATGGAGTTCGGTCTTGAGCTGGGCGAGTTCCACCATCAATTCGTCGTCAATGTGCAGTCGTCCGGCGGTATCCACGAGCAGCGTATCGAAGCCGCGCAGTTGGGCTTCCCGGTGCGCTGCCCGTGCCAGCTTGAGGGGATCATTGGTGGTGGGGTCTTCATAGACCGGAATGCCAATCGCCTTGCCGATGACGGACAACTGATCGCGCGCCGCCGGGCGATACACGTCCACAGAAACCAGCAGCGGATGGCGTTTGCGTTGCTGTGCCAGAAAGCGCGCCAGCTTGCCGGTGGAAGTCGTCTTGCCTGACCCCTGCAGCCCGACCATCAGGATGACATTCGGCGTCTGGGAAGTGAACGCCAACTCTGACGTATCGCCGCCGCCCAGCAACTCCACCATTTCGTCGAAAACGATCTTGACAACCTGCTGCGCCGGCGACAGCGCCTGCCAGACCTCCTGCCCCTGGGCTTTTTCCTTGACGCGCTCGACAAACTGCCTAACCACGCCGTAGTTGACATCCGCTTCAAGCAGGGCGATGCGGATGTCGCCCATGGCCGCGTTGATGTGCGCTTCCGTGAGTTTGCTCTCGCCACGCAGCGTCTTGAGCGTTTTTTTCAGCTTCTCTGAAAGCGCCTCAAACATCGGTCATCCTCCCGCGCCCCATCTTCCCGCGTTGTATGGGGCGGCATCCGGCAGACAGTCGGGGGTCATGCTCCCACAAAAGAAAGCGTTGAGCATAGCGACCGGCAGAAAACACGTCAAGCGTGATGCCAACCGTCAGGTGGCGAGTGGTGAGTGGCGAATAGGGAATAGCGAATAGGGAATAGCGAATGGGGAATAGCGAATGGGGAATAGCGCGCCCGGCGTGCATGGTGCGCCGGAGAGCTTTTGCCGCCCCTGGCTTCTCCTCCTTATCCCACTCACCACTTGCTATTCACCACTCGCCACTCGCTACTCCCCACTCGCCATTCGCCATTCGCCACTCCCCTCCCAACCGGACTAGGCCATTTCAGCCCCGGCCGCTACACTCGTCTTCCCCCTGGCGATGGACGAACCCATCCCCTCCAGTTGCCGCCTGCATCAGAAGCCGGGCGGCTTCCGTGACACCCATGGCAGACCTGCTTTCATCCGCCCGCCTTGGACTGGCCCTGAGCGGTGGCGGCCCGCGCGGACTGGCCCACATTGGCGTCATCAAGGCGCTCGAGGCCTACGGTCTCAAACCGGACTTCATCGCCGGAACCAGCGCCGGCAGCATCGTCGGCGCGATGCTGGCTGCCGGCATGAACTGGCGCGAAATGCGCGCCATCGCTGCTTCCATTTTCTGGCCGGAACTCTTTGACGGCAAAAACCTGGAACGTTTCTGCGCGCAACACCTGCCAGCCACCTTTGCCGAGTTGCGGTATCCCTTCGTGGCCATTGCCGGCGAGTGGCCCTCGCGGCGGCTGGTCATCCTGCGGGAAGGCGACCTGCCGAGCGCCATCAGCGCCAGTTGCGCGCTGCCGGGTGTACGCCGGCCGGTCCAGCGCGACGGGCTTTCCCTGCTCGACGGCGGCATTGCCTGTCCGCTTCCGGCGGAACCGGTCCGTGACATGGGCGCCACTTATGTCATCGCTTCGGATGTCCTTGGGATTTCTTCCGTCCTGCGCGCCGTCGGTGTCGAGCCGACGACGCCGACCGTCCGCCGGTTTTTTCCCCATCACTACCGGCAGGCGCTGGACGCAGCCGACATCCTGATTTCACCGGCCATTCCACTCGTCGGGATGCTGCCCGTCGGTCGCGGACTCGATGCCGTCATCGCCGCTGGCGAAGCCGCAACCTATGCCGTTCTCGACCGCCAACGGCAACTGCGGCTTCAGCAAACGGCCTGAAGTGGCGGCCCTTGCCCCTGCTTCTCTCCGCCATCCACATCCGGCGCTTACAGGTGTTTTTCAATGAAGGCCAGCATGCGCCCGTAGAGGTGTTTGACCCGGTAGGGCGTGACCACCCCGTGGCGGGATTGCGGATAGGGCAGGAACTCAAAGGGACGGTCGGCTTTGTGCAGGGCATCGATGAGCTGCACGGAGTTGCGCGGATGCACATTGTCATCCATCAGCCCGTGAACGAGCAGCAACGGCCCGTGGAGTTGCCGGGCGGCAGCCACGACGGAACTTCGTTCGTAGCCTTCCGGGTTGTCCTGCGGCAGCTTCATGTAGCGTTCCGTGTAGATTGAGTCGTAGTTGCGCCAATCCGTGACCGGCGCACCGGCAATGCCGCACCTGAACACCGTGCTGTGCGTAAGGGCGTAGGCGGTGATGTAGCCCCCGTAGCTCCACCCCCACAGACCAATCCGGTTGCCGTCCACGTAGGGCAGCGTCTTCAGATAGGCCACTCCATCTTCCAGGTCACGCAACTCCAGTTCACCAAGCCGTCCGTAAACCGGCGCCATTGACCGCATCCCCTTGCCGCTGGCCGAACGGTTGTCACACACCCAGACCAGATAGCCCCGCTGCGCCAGCAACTGATGCCAGAGCATGCGCTGGCCGCCCCACCGGTCAACGACCGACTGTGCCCCCGGGCCGCTGTAGGCATAGCACCAGACCGGATATTTCTTCTGCGGATCGAAATCCGGCGGACGCAGCAGCATGGCTTCCATCACGAAGCCATCGCGCGTTTTGACCTGCTGAAAATCAGGACGCGCCAGACCATACTCGGCAGCCAGCGCCCGCGCCTCGGCGTTGTCGGCGATGATGCGCACCAGCTTGCCGTCGGACTGGTGGAGTGTGATTTGCGGCGGCGTTGTGGCCGTGCTCGACACATCGAAGTACGCCGTACACGTCGCGTTGAACTCCGCCGCATGGGTTCCTTCGGTCTGGCTCAGGCGGGTCAGCCCCGTGCCGTCCAGTTTGATGCGGTACAGGTGATTGGCAATCGGCGAGTGTGCGGCGGCGGCAAAATACACCTGCCCGTTGGCGACGCCATACACCTCACGCACATCCCACTCACCCTGTGTCACCGCCCGCAGGCGTTTCCCATCCGCCGCGTGGTGGTAGAGATGCCGAAAGCCGGTCTGATCGCTCTGCCAGAGAAACGATCCATCCGGGAGAAAGGTCGGCAACTCGACGACTTCCACCCACGCCGTCGCACTCTCTTCCCGCAGCAGCCGCTCCGGCGCCGCCGGGCGTGGCAGTGGCGGCATGCTTTCCAGCATCAGCACTGTTGTCGTGTTGAGATCAAGCCGTGTCTGACGCCGGTTCTGCACCTCGAACAACAGCGTGTTGGGCTGCCGGGGATGCCATCCGACACGGGTGACGATCCGATCATCGGCCGGATACGCCTGCAAGCTGACTTCGGCAGTCTCGCCCTCACAGGTGGCCACGTGCAGCGACACCAGCGGGTTCGGATCGCCGGCCTGTGGGTAGTGCGTCCGCTCCACGCGCTGCCGGAAGGGTACGTCATCGGTCAGGACGTGGACAGGCACGGCCGTATCATCCAACCGCAGGTAGGCCAGCAACGTCCCCGTCGGATTCCACCAGTAGCCCCGGCGCTTCCCCCGTCCATAGACTTCTTCTTCATACACCCAGTCGAGAATGCCGTTGAACACACTGGTCGAGCCGTCCTGGGTCAGACGCTTTTCGGTTGGCGGAGTGGCGGTCAGGTCGAGCAGATACAGGTCATTACCCCGCACGAAACTGACGCGCCGCCCATCGGGGCTGAAGTCGTACTCCTCTTCGGCTTCGCCAGGCGATGTGGTGAGCCGCTGGGCGCGGTCGGTCGTGAAGTCGTAGAGATACAGGTCGTTGTCGGCACCAAGCAGTACGCGGCGGAAAGTGGCATCGAAAACGGCCCCCCGGAGACTGGCTGCCGGACGGCTGTCATCCGCCGTCATGCCGGCGGCTTCCAGGGCGGACTGCATCCGCGCCGGGTCGTGAAAGGGTGTTCGTTTGCCGGTCAGCGTCTCGACCCGCACCACTTCGTACTGGCGCGTCTGGGCATTGACCTCAAAGGACAGGTATTGCTTCCCATCCGGCAACCAGACGAGACGCGGCAGATTGCCGGAAAAATTCACCCGCTGGACGGGATCGAACAGGGCTTCCAGGGTGAGTTGCTTTGTACCCTTGTCGGACGGACTGCCTTTCGCTGCCACACGCGACACAGAAGGGGACAGAGCCGCCGATACCAGAAGGGCCGCGCCAAGGAGCGCCAGCCGGGCCGCCGACCATCGAAAATATGTCATGCCAGTGTTCTCCAGTGATTTGACGCCATTTGCCAACCCGCCATCTTTGGACATGGCGAATGCCATGTCCAGTCACCAGCGCCATGCGACAGTGGGTGCCGAGCTGTCTCCGGCGGCTTGGCCAACGGTGGCGGCTTCCGGCACACTGCGCCGCATGATTGTCGCCGAGCAGATTGTCAAGGTGTATCGTGACCGCAAGCGTGGTGAAATTCGTGCCGTGGATGGCATCAGTTTCACGGTCCGGCCCGGAGAGATTTTCGGACTGCTGGGTGCCAACGGCGCCGGAAAAACCACGACGCTGCGCATGCTCGGCACGCTGCTGCAACCCACCGATGGCACGGCTTACGTGGCCGGCTTCGATGTGCGGCTCGAACCGGAAAACGTCCGCGCCAACATCGGCTTTCTTTCGACGACGACGGCGTTGTACGGCCGCCTGACCGTCCGGGAAATGGTGGAATACTTCGGACGCCTCCACGGCCTTGACGAAACGACCCTGCGCCGGCGCATTGACGAGATTTTCACCACGCTGGATATGCACGACTTTGCCAAAGCACGCTGCGACACCCTCTCGACCGGGCAGAAGCAGCGGACTTCGATTGCCCGCTCGATCATTCACGAACCGCCCGTCATGATTTTCGACGAGCCAACGACGGGCCTCGACGTGATGACCTCCCGGACGATTGTCGGTTTCATCCGGCGCTGCCGGGATGAAGGGCGCACAGTCATTTTCTCGACCCACGTCATGAGCGAAGCCGAACGGCTCTGCGACCGCATCGGGATTGTTCACGCCGGGCGGCTCGTGGCCACGGGCACGTTGGCGGAACTGCGGCAACAAACCGGGGCCACGTTCCTGGAAGAGGTGTTTTTACGGCTGGTTGCGCCTGACCAGCCGGACCTGTGAACCCATTAACCGCCCGGACAAACGGCGACACAACCCCGCACAAGACGCACCATGCCCAACGATCTGCCTGCCGTCTCCCGCCCCCCGGATGTGTCCCCCCGGCCGCGGTCGCGTCCCGTATGGCGACGCCTCTGGTTCATCTATGAGAAGGAAATGCGCGAAACCCTGCGCGACAAGCGGGTGCTGTTCGGCGTCTTCATCTCACCGCTCCTCATCACACCGCTGCTGCTGGTGGTCATTGGTTATTTTGCCAACCGGAAGGCAGCGGAAGAAAAGGCGGAAGTCCTTACCATTGCGGTGGCGGGTGCCCCGGCGGCGCTTCAGGAAGCTCTGGCGCGGACGCCTTCACTTTCCCTGCTGCTCATTGAAGCGGCCCAGGAGGCCGATGCCCTGATTGCCCAGCGCAAGGCGCGGGCGGCGCTCATTGCCCCACCGGCGGCCGAACAGGCACTGGCCAGCAACCAGACGCTGGCGCTGGAACTCGTCTTTGACCCTTCCAACGAAAAATCCATCGCGGCCATGCGGCGGGTGCAGGACGCTCTGGAGGAGTTCAACCGCGCGACGACCGGTGAACGCCTGAAGCGGCTCAACCTGGACACCTCGCTGGTGACGCCAACCACCCTGACCAAACGCAGCGTGGCTTCGGACAAGAATATCGGCGGTCTCATCCTGGGGGCGCTGCTGCCCTACCTGATTGTTCTGACGGCGGCTTTTGGTGGGATGACAAGTGCCTTCGACCTGGGCGCCGGTGAGAAAGAACGTGGGACGATGGAAACGCTGCTGGTGTCACCGGCGACCCGTACGGAGATCATTCTGGGCAAGACCCTGACCATCATGACCGTCAGTTTTGCCTCGGCGCTGTTTACCATCATCGGACTGGTCGGCTCGTTTGCCATCGGGCTGAGTTACTTTGCGCAGCTCACACAGGGCAAAATTGCCATTTCCTACACGGCTGTCGCCGTCATGACGCTGGTGACGCTGCCGCTCACCCTGTTGACTTCATCGCTGCTGATGATCCTTTCGGCCTTTGCGCGCAACCAGAAAGAAGCCCAGTCCTATTCGCTGCCCTTTGTCATGGTTGTCATTCTGCCGGCCCTGCTGTCATTGTTTGTGGGGGATGAAAACCCGCTGGGGATGAGCCTCATCCCGCTGCTCAACTGCGCCCTGGCTATCAAGCAATCCCTGGCCGGTTCACTGACGGTCGGATTCTTCGGGCTGACCCTGCTTTCGTCCGCACTCTATGCTGCGCTGGCCATTGCCGTGTGCACGGCACTTTTCAATCGGGAGGAAATTCTGTTCCGCTCCTAAGTCTCAGACATCAGCCTTTCGCCGCGTGGGGCAGCGTGGCAGACGGGCAGGAGGCACTAGCATTTGTGGGCGGCTCCGTGCAACATGGGCGATTGACACGGAAACCGCGCGGCCGTCCTCATCACCAGCCGGTGCTGAACATGGGCCGCTGCCCCAGCATCACCTTTGTCCACAGTTGTTGGCCCCAAGGAAATCCCCATGAAGATTGACCATCTTGGCATTGCCGTCGAATCCATCGAGCAGGCGCTGGTTTTTTACCGGACGGCACTGGGACTGGAACTGACCCACACTGAAGTCGTCGCCGAACAGGGTGTCAAAGTGGCGATGCTTCCGGTCGGTGAAAGCCGCCTGGAACTTCTGGAGCCGACCGGTCCCGATACGCCCGTCGGGAAGTTTCTGGCCAAGCGCGGCGGCGGCATCCACCACATCTGCCTTGGCGTGGATGACCTGGAAGCCGTCCTGAGCCGCCTCAAGGCGCAGGGTATCCCGCTCATTGACGACAAGCCGCGGGTTGGGGCCGAAGGGTGTCTCGTGGCCTTTGTCCATCCCAAAGGGACAGGCGGGGTGTTGGTCGAACTGTCCCAGAAGCAGCCACAACCACTATCCTCCACGGAAGAAACAGCATCAGCCGCCGCCCACACGGTTTAGTTGGCCGGTCCGGTGTTGACCTGCGGACAACGCCTGTCAACGCATCGGACTGGCTGAGGAATGTATCGTTTTATGAAAAAATCACTCATCATTTTCGTCGTCGTGTGCTTTCTGGCCACCGGCGCACTGGTTGCCCAAAACTACCTGACCAAACCCCAGCCTCCCCTGACCCTCACGACCGACGACATCAACGCCTTTCTGGCCGAACTTCCAGACGCCAACCTGGAAGGACTGCGCTCCGACCCCAAAGGCAAGGAACTCTTCCGCCAGCAGATTGCCCGCTCCCTGGCCATTGCGGCGGAAGCTGAGCAGCGCGGACTGTTCCAGAAGCCCGAAATCAAGAGCCAGCTCGACATTGCCTACGCGCAAATTGTCGGTGAACTGTGGAAGCGCCGCCCCGAAGCCCAGGAAAAACCCATCACCAAGGAAGACATTGCTGCCTTTTACCGGGAAAAACCCACGGCCTTTGAAGATTTCCTGGCGCAGAACCCACAGTACCGCCAGGCGCCCAAAATGGATGAGCTGAAGGAAAAGTACGGTGAGTTCCAGGTGGCCCGGATGCGTGGTGAGGCAGCCGGCATCAACAAGACACCGACGTTCCAGCTTCAACTGCGCCTCGTGCAGGCCCAGATCGTTGGCAACGACATCATCACCAAGCTCCAGGAAGCCGCCAATCCCACGGATGAGGAAATCGAAGCCTACTACAAAGCGCATCCAGAAGAGTTCGAGGAATACAAAGCCAGCCACATTCTGATTTCCACTCTGCAACCGCCCACGGGCCCTGACGGCAAGCCGACTTCCAAAAAACCTCTCACTGAAGAGGAAGCGCAGGCCAAGGCCGAAAAACTCATCAAGGAGCTTCAGGCCGGGGCTGATTTCGCCAAGCTGGCCGAACAGCACTCCGATGATCCCGGCTCGAAGAAACAGGGTGGCGATCTGGGCTACTTCCGCGAAGGCACGATGGTGCAGCCCTTCTTTGAGGGGGTGAAGGCGCTCCAGGTGGGCGCATTCTCCACCACCCCCGTCAAGACCCAGTACGGCTACCACATCATCAAGCTGCTGGATAAACGCACCAAAACCATTGACGAGCCACTCAAGCGCGAAATCACCGAGAAGCTCCGGCAGCGCAAGGTTGAAGCCAAGCTCGATGAGCTGGTCACGCGCTACGGCATTGTTGTTCCCGCAGATTTCACAATTCCCCCGGCACCAACGTCATAGCCCCCGCACCTGTAACCCGCGCGATTTCAGGCCGGCTTGTTAGCCATAAGCTTCTTCCGGCCACCGTCTGAAACCTACGGCAAGGAGGCAGCCCCGATGCAATTCACCGAAGAACATCAGCTTTTCCGCAAGACGCTCCGCGACTTCATTGAAAAGGAAATCAACCCATACGTTGACCAGTGGGAAAAGGACGGGGTATGGCCCGCCCATGAGGTACTCAAGAAAATGGGCGACCTCGATTTTCTGGGCGTGAACTATCCACCTGAGTATGGCGGCCTCGGTCTGGACTACTGGTACAACGTCATCCGGGCCGAAGAACTCGGCCGGATTCCCTGCGGCGGTGTACCGATGGGCATCACCGTGCACACTGACATGTGCACGCCGGCGCTGGCTGAGTTTGGCTCCCACGAACTCAAAAAGCGCTTCCTGGAACCTGCCATTCGCGGCACGCAGTTGGGCGCCATTGCGGTCTCCGAACCCGATGCTGGCTCGGACGTGGCCCGCATTCGCACCCGCGCAGAATCCGACGGCGATCACTATGTGATTACCGGCAACAAGATGTGGATCACCAACGGCACCCAGGCGGACTGGATTTGCCTTCTGGCACGCACCTCACCCGGCGAGTCGTTTGAAGGTATGTCCCTCATCATGGTGCCGACCGATACGCCGGGCTTCATTGTCAGCCGCAAGATTGAAAAACTGGGCAACTGGTCTTCCGACACCGCCGAGCTGGCCTTTGAGGGCGTCCGGGTTCCCAAGTCCTTCCGCATCGGTGAGGAAGGGGAGGGGTTCAAACTCCAGATGCAGCAGTTCCAGAAAGAGCGCCTCATTGCTGCTGTGACGTGCTACTCCGGGGCGGAGCGCATCGTCAACCTGACGAAGAACTACCTCAAAACCCGCAAGACCTTCGGCAAGCCGCTCATTGACAACCAGTACATCCAGTTCCGCCTGGCTGAAGCCGTCACGGAAATCGAATGCCTGCGCCAGCTCTGCTACCACTGCACGGAAAAGCTCGTTGCCGGGCAGGACATGACCCGCGAAGCCTCGATGGCCAAGCTCAAGGGTGGGCAGCTCGTTCGTCTCGTCGCCGATGTCTGCCTCCAGTTCCACGGCGGCATGGGGTACACCGAGGAATACCCGCTGGCGCGGTACTTCCGCGACACGCGCCTGTTCCCGATTGGCGGCGGCGCGGATGAAATCATGATGGGCATCATCGCCAAGTACGAGGGCTTTTACAGCGAGCGCCCACGTCCCACGACGAAAGCGGCGACGGCTTCATGAACTGAACCAGGCAACAGCCAACAACACCAACGGGGTGGCTTCAGTCAAAGCCACCCCGTTTGCTTTTCACACTCAGGCAGTTCGGATGCTGGACTAGACGCGATAATCAGGCAGGATGACGTTGCGATCCACGGCAGCCGGATTCCGCATCCAGTCCTGCATCCGGCGTGTGACTTCAGGGTTGCCACTTGCGCCGAAATAGTTCAGGTGCTGGGGAATGCCAAACCCATCCCGGACGAAGTTGACAAAATCACCCACGCTGCCACGCCCGAATGCCGGGCGGTTGGCACCGAAGTATTGGCTGACGATGTCGCTCTGGTGGGCAACGGAAGTGACGTTGACAGCCGCCGGAAAGTCATTGGCGTTGGCCGCACCGCCCAGCGTCATGACCTGCACGCGGGCAAGCATCTGGTTGGCCGTGGCGGAACCATGCCGCCGCACAAGTTCCTGCTCGACCATGTGGAGCGCCTCGGCGCTGATGGCGGCCCCCTGGCTGTAGCCAATGACGCGCACCGGATCGTTCGGATAGTTGGCGAGCTGCGACAAAATCATGTTCGCCTGTGTCTGGGCAGCCGGTGGGTTCTGGAGTGCATTCCGTTTCACCCAGTCGGCCGTCGCCGGGTTGACCGTGGCTTCCGCCAGATACCGCGTCGTCCGACCAAGGATGAAGGCTTCCCGGTTGGCGGGGCTGATGATGTTCATGGCCACCCGTACCGCCAGCGGCAGGTTGTTGTAGTCGGCTTCGGCACGCGCCCGCGCCTGGCGGGCATGGTGCGCCAAGGACACTCCGGCGGCCACGGCCGGGTCGGAGTTGTTATAGACCATCTCGACCGGTCGCCCGGTCATCCGGGACATCTCCTGGGCAAAGCTCGTTGCGCCTGCAAGGGGGGTGCTGATGCCGTTGACGACAATGACCGGCGGCCCAGCGTTGGGATTGACGCCCGGCGCCGTCACCCGAAAGGCTGCGCCGTTGAGGTGGCTATCCGCGGACAGGGGTGACACCCGTGGTGGCGCAGCCGGGTTGGGGCGCGCGCCAGTGATAGGCCCGGTTGGGAAAATCCGGGTGGGCGTCGCCGTCGCGGCCGAGGCCGCCAGGATTTGTCCCTTGCGGAGTGCACCGGCGGTCTGAAGTTCGCCCAAGCGGGTCGTGTTGGCCGGCGTGGTGGCCGCAGTGACTGGTGTTGATGGCTGTTTGCGCGGGGTGGAGACCTTCGGTTGTACTGCTGGGGTGGGCGAAGCTGGCCGCTGGGACTGAATCCGGTTCGTCATGGGAGCAGGTTCCTCGGCAAAGCCCCTTGGAGCGTTCATCAAGGGGATGCGTTATGTTGTGCTTGCCCTTGTTATCGAAGTTTGGCCGGCATTGTTGCGTCCGAAAGGTTGGAAGTTTCAGAAATGTTGCCCCAACCAAACCTCAGCGCCGGTACTGGCGAAGCGTCCGCGCCAGCTTTTGGTACTCTTTGTTCTGTGGGTCGAGCTGAGTAGCGCGTTCGACGGCTTCGACGGCTTCGGCATATTTCTTTTCAAAGAAGGCGACGACGGCCAGTTGGGCATAGACCATCCCCCGCTCCCGGTCCGTCTTGATCGCGTTGTCCTGCATCAGCTTTTCAAGCTGCTCACGCGCCAGGGCATACTGCTGACGATCAATGAACAACCCGGCCAGGACGAGCCGGGGTGAGACTTCCAGACTTTTCCGGGGCGCTGTGGAGAGCGCCCCCCGCGCCTCCATCTCGGCTTCATTTGACCGCGCCGCAAACTTGCGTTTGTTGGAAAAGTATTGTTCGGCATAGATCTGCGCCAGGTTGCCGTGGGCGTAGCAGGCATATTCCGGTTCGGGATCGAGTTCCAGACAACGCTTCTGATTGGCAATGGCCTCGTCCACTTTTCCCTGGCGGTATTGCAGCACACCCAGATTCTGGTAAGCCGGCCCGTAATCCGGGTGGGAGCGCAGTACGGCATAGACGATGTCTTCCGACTCCACGAAGCGTTCCTGCTCGAACAGGATTTCCGCCTTTTCGATGCGTAGTTCGGGTGAAGTTGGATTGGCCGTCAGCGCCTCATCCACCACGCGCAGCGCCGACTCGTAGTTGTTGACCTCCCGCAGCGAACGTGACTGCTGCAGGATGGCGGCGACATCCTTCCCACCCCGGCGCGGACCCGAAGTGTCATCATTTTCAACAGCAACCGGCCCTGAGCCGGTGCTCACGTAAAAGACATACAGACCGATGCCAACCACAAAGGCGAGCAGCAGGACTCCCACCCCGGCCACGAGTCCGCCAATAAGCCAGAAATTGGTTCCCGCTACACCAGACGGCGCAGCGACGGGTGGGCGGGCCGCAGGTGTGGGCAACGTCGGAGACGGCGGGATGGCCGCCATCGGCAGTGGGGACGGGCTGGGTTGCACAACCGTCCCCGACGAAACCGGCGACACACCAGGCATAACCGGCGGGCGGAATCCCTCGTGGGGAGCCGGTCGCGGTGGCTGTGCCGTGACCGGCGCGGACGCGCCGGCCGTGGAAACCGTTGCCCCCTGATACTGGGTGGGCACACTGCCCGGCGGCAGCGAGGCCACCGGCCGGGTGCTCTCCATCACCGTCAGGGCTTTTTCGAGCTGTGCGGCAAAAGCCCCGGCCGAAACCGGCCGGTCTGCCGGTCGCTGCGCCAACCCCTGGCGCACAACGGCTTCGATACCGGCCGGCACGGCTACCTGTGGCGCGGCGACCGACATCGGGCGCGGCGGCT
>Ga0272446_1002271_pt1 | contig 26449 bp, 28 predicted proteins | sample YNPCB0061_FD_194587 | JGI IMG/M metagenome (GOLD analysis project Ga0272446, IMG submission 194587) | Hot spring microbial mat communities from Yellowstone National Park, WY, United States - YNP-CB-006-1 | ecosystem: Environmental > Aquatic > Thermal springs > Hot (42-90C) > Sediment | place...
ATCAGTCGCCGCCTCTGTGAAATGATGGGCGGGTATCTGTGGGTACACAGCGGCAAACACATGGGGGGCAATCCGCCGCCCCACTGGCAACTCCCAATCCTTGAGCAAAGGGGGGCGGCATTTTTTGTGCTTTTGCCACTGCCGATCGCTAGCCAAAGAGAAACTCCTCAGGCACAATCTAAGAATATGATCTCTACCACACCGCCCAGACAACTAAAGATTTTGCTGGCTGAAGATAACCCTGTCAACCAAAAGGTGGCACTCCGTTTGTTGAAGCAGTTGGGTTGTGCCGCAGTGGTGGTCAACAATGGGCGAGAGGCGGTAGAGGCGCTGCGCTCTGAGGGCTACGATGTGGTGTTTCTGGATGTGCAGATGCCCGAAATGGACGGTTTAACGGCGGCGGGGCTAATCAAGGCTGAGTTAGCAGAACCGCCCTATTTAATTGCTATGACCGCCAATGCCATGCAGGGCGATCGCGAAGAGTGTCTCAAAGCTGGCATGGATGACTATGTGAGCAAGCCGATCCGTCTCGAAGATTTGCAGTCCGCCCTAGAGCGCGCCCATCATGCCTCGCTGGCAAAGATTGGTACTTAGTGCCCAACAGGTGTGCCAAGGACTGGAGGAGGGCAAGGTATGCCTGGCTCCAGAGCAAAAGCACTATCTATGCCATGTGTTGCGCCTCAAGGCGGGGGATACTTTTTTGGCGATCGCTCAACAGGAACAGCAATGGTGGCAGATGTGCCTCAGTGCAGACTTGCAGTGGGGGATGATCAGCGGCACAGTGCCCAATTTGCGGGAGTTAACCGTAGATGTGCAGTTGGCGATCGCTCTGCCCAAAGGTGCAGTCATGGATCAGATCATCCCTGCGGTGAGCCAATTGGGGGTAAGTCGGGTGATTCCGATCTACAGCGATCGCACGGTTTGGCAACCCCAGCGCCCCCTCACCAGTCATAAACTACAACGCTGGCAACGCCTTGCTGAGGAAGCTAGCGAACTCAGCCTGCGCTGTGTCGTGCCGCAGATTTGCCCACCCGTCCCGTTTGCGCAATTTATGAGCCAATGCACCAGTGCTTACCGTTATATCGCCGTCACCCAGCCTGCCCCGCACCTCTTGTCCTTGTGGCACAGCCAGTTTCAGCCCACAGCAGAGCAGGTAATCATTGCCACTGGCTGTGAAGGCGGTTGGACAGAGCAAGAAATGGCACTAGCTGAAAAAAACGGTTTTGTGGCAGTTTCCCTCGGCGATCGCATTCTGTCCGCCAGCACTGCACCAGTGGTAGCATTAGCCATAATCAACGGGGTCATCGAGTCCTATGCGCATCCAGCAATACACCCTCCAGCTTAAAACTACAGGCAAAACCCTGCACAACATCACCCACCAACTCAGTGAACTAGTACAGCAGTCTGGCATGGTCACGGGGGTCTGTGGTTTATTTTTGCAACACTCATCTGCCAGCCTGATCATCCAAGAAAATGCCGATCCCGATGTGTTGCAGGATTTGGAGGACTTCTTTCGCCGCCTCATTCCTGAAGATGCCAGCCAGTACCGCCACAGCGCCGAGGGAGCGGATGATATGCCCGCCCACATCCGCACTGCCCTCACCAGCACTTCTGAAAATATCCCCATCCAAGGGGGCAAACTAGCTCTAGGCACATGGCAGGGGGTCTATGTCTGGGAGCATCGCCAGCGGGGACGGCAGAGGCAGGTGTTAGTTAATCTCATGGGACTATGAAAGTAAGTCGGCGACCAGCCAAACAATTTAACAAAATTACTAAGGTACGGGTGCGATCGCGTGGCGGCTGGCTCAAATGGCTGATCCCCGGACTGCGGGTGAAACGCTGGGTCGGCTTGAGCTTTTTAGGCATCGGGCTGGTGCTGATCGGCATTGCCATCTCAGCACGGCTAACCCCAGTGCTCAATATCAGCCGCTTTATTAGTTGGTTGGTGGACTTGATTGTCGACTTTTTGCCCCGCAATATCAGTGGACCAGTGGCTATTGTGCTGGGACTAGGAATTTTTTGGTGGGGACAACGGCGGATGATGCAGTCGGTGGCAGATACGGTATCGCCAGACGATCAGCGCAGTTTGGTAGATGCCCTGTTTGCCGATCGCCAACTGCGGCGGGGGGCAAAAATTGTTGCCATCGGCGGTGGCACAGGTCTATCTAATCTCCTGCGGGGTCTCAAAAAATACAGCAGTAACATCACAGCGATCGTCACCGTAGCCGACGACGGCGGTTCTTCGGGCAGACTGCGGCGGGAGCACGGCATTCTACCCCCTGGGGACATCCGCAACTGCCTTGCCGCCCTCGCCGATGAAGAAAAACTGCTCACTGAGCTATTCCAATATCGCTTCAATACGGGGGAAGGGCTGTCGGGGCACAGCTTCGGCAATCTATTCTTAGCCGCCATGACCGACCTCAGGGGCGATCTGCAAAAAGCCATCTCTGACAGTTCTAGGGTGTTGGCAGTGCGGGGGCAGGTGTTACCAGCCACTTTGGAACACATGACCCTCTGGGCAGATTTAGCTGACGGCAGGCACATTGTGGGGGAATCTAACATCAGCAATGCGGGCGGGGTAATCGTCAACTTTGGCTGTGATCCCCCTGAACCCAAAGCCCTACCTGAAGCGATCGCCGCGATCGCCTCTGCCGACCTGATTGTTATTGGACCTGGGAGCCTCTACACCAGCATCATCCCCAACCTGCTAGTGCCCGAAATCCTCTCCGCCCTCTGCGCCAGAAAAGCCCCTGCCATCTTTGTCTGCAATATCATGAGCCAAGTGGGGGAGACGGTGGGCTATGCAGTGTCCGACTATGTGAAGGTGCTAGATAGTTTGGCGGGGGTGCGTCTATTTGATGCCGTACTGGTGCAAAAACATCCGCCCTCCCCAGAAGTGCTGGCACACTATCAGCACAGTGGATGCCACTTTACCTATTTAGATCGCGCCGCCCTCAAAGAGTTGGACTGCCCAGTTTTGATCGCTGATGTGATGCAAGAAAAAAACAATAGTACAGTATGCCATGACCCTGATCGTTTGGCAGGAGTCTTGATGCGCTGGTACAATCGTCAGTAATTCTGGAGTTTTTCTGATCAGATGTCCTCTGTATCCCAAGTGCACCGCCTCACGGTCAACACAGATATTTATATGCTGAATAAGGTGCAGAAATGGTTTGAAGGTTTTCAGCAGTTCATTCCCTATCGGGTGTGGATGCAGTGTAATTTGGTACTGGTGGAGGCATTTACTAATGTGGTAGATCATGCCCATCAGGATTTACCCCCCGATACACCCATCGATATTGAGTTCATCATTCGCCCCGATGAGGTGGAATTGTGGGTTTGGGATCATGGCAAACCCTTTGACCTGAAGGCGCAGTTAGAAATTGCCCTAAAGCGTCATGCTTCCTACGAAACCATAGATGATATTCCTACGGGAGGGCGGGGTTTGATTATTGCCCATAGGATTGCCGATACCCTACTCTACGAGCGACAACCCGACCAGCGCAACTGCTTTATCTTTGTGAAGCGATTTGCGGCAACACCACAGGAATTGGCTAGTAGTTAGCTAGTAGCGATTTTGGCGAGGGTAGCTCCAGATATTGCCCCATAGATGAGGATAAACACCGCAAAAAATAGCCACAGTGCCAGTAAACCGCCTGAGCCTCTAAGTACAAACAAAATGGCGATCGCCCCAAACAGGACTAGCACGCCATTGACAGGACACCACCACAGGGCATGGCGCAGTTTGCGGATCATCAACAGCACTTGCAGTGCTCCAAAAGCTAGCCCCAACAGCAATGACCAGCCAAAACCAGAAAACACAGCGATCCAGTTGCTCCAAAAACTGATCTCCGTAGTAGTGCCGTCATCTTGGAGCATAGTGCCTGTGATGGGGATATGGGCAGTCTCGGCGAGGGTAACAGCCACTATCGCCCAGCCCACCGTCGCCACCACAATCCAGCCCGTGGCATTGCCCAACAGGCGGCGCATCAGTAGGCTCTGCAAAATGCCCATCCCCAAACCAATCACCACCCCAGCCATGAACACGCCACTGCGCAAAATACAGCCCAAATTACCTGAGCCTGCCTCACACAGCCCGATCTGAATACTCCATGAACCAATGGCATACAGCCCCAGATAGCTGGCGGGGAAGGCAAAAATACTGCCCAAGGCAAAGCCAATGGTGGTTGCCAGCACCCAGCGCCACCAAATGCCCACATTGGTAAGTTGCTTGGGCGATCGCTCAAGGTGTGTTTCCGTTGTCTGCTGAGGTGATTGTGCCATATATCCAGTCCAAAATCTCTATGATTACCGTTGTAATGCGGGCATCCAGTACCAGCGCTGAGGTATCATAGCCCCGCAGGCTGAGGCAAATTGCCAAATCGTCTGCAAGGCGGGAATATCCAGTATAGGCAATTTCATAGCGCTGTCGTTCATCGCTAAAACCAAAACCCATCTTAGATAGAGTGTAGGGGGCAGGGTAGGGTAGTTTTGTATGGGATAATGCCACTGCTAGGTAGCGGGCGCAATCCCTAGTCAGGGCGCAGAGCAGGGGTTTGAGATGCTGGGGATTGGCGATGGGCAAATAATCATGCCAAGCGATCAGGGAGAGAATGCGGGTGAGGTCATAGGCGGAAATCAAGTTTTGCCCCACTCCCACAGCGTGAGGGATGGGAGCGGGTTGGATGGCACAAGTCTGATCCAGCCAGAGGGTGGGCTGTGCCACTAGCGGCAGTGCGCCATATAAGCCCGTAAAGCTGATCTGCTGATTGCCCGTGATCCCCTTCAGCCAGTCTTGCAGTTCGGCGGGGCAAAAAAATTGCTTGAGCATCCCTGCCAAGGCATTGGATGTAAGCCGTTCCTGATCCCCATAGTCCAAGATGCGCTGGCAAATTTCTGCAAAGCTGTAGTCCCCAATGCGCCAGTTTTCCGCCTGTGAGGTAGGCGCTAAGGCACTGGCACGCAGGGTCAGGGCTAACATGGGAATAATTTTGCTGGTACTCCACATCTGCACGGGAGCAAGGGGCGATCGCCCATACCAACGGGTGTAAATTTCCCCCTGATAGCAACGGGCAATACAGAGGCACACTTCGCCAATGCTGGGATGCAACCAAGTTAGTGCTTGCTCATGGATATTGGGAATTTGCCCCAAGGGGGGATACTTCTGCCACGCTCTGCCGATATTGTCTGAAGGAACAGGGGCAATCTGGGTGAAATCTAATTTTTGAGTAGCATCCTGCACACCCATATCCAAAAACAGCAGTTTATCTGGGGTACTATGGTGGGCAATTTCCTCAGCCCAAAATTTTTGAAAAAGCTGTTCGTACTTGTTTTCCATGCGCATTCTTGGTATTGACCCCGGCATTGCCACCCTCGGTTTTGGTGTGATTGAGATTGTGGCTAATTCAGCCCAGCTTTGTGAAGTCGGTGTGATCAAAACTGATAGCAAACAGTTGATCGGCGATCGCCTAAATACAATCTATCAAGACCTGCACAGCATCATCAAAGAATATCAGCCCCAGCGGGTAGGCATGGAAAAGCTATTTTTTTATCGCATGGGCAATTTAATTCAAGTAGCCCAAGCCCGTGGGGTGATTTTGCTAGTGTTGGGACAACAGGGGATCAATCCCCACGAATTTTCGCCACCGCAGATCAAACAATCCCTCACAGGCTACGGTAATGCCGATAAACATACCGTTCAGCTAGCGGTTCAGCGGGAACTGCACCTTGCTGACATTCCCCAGCCCGACGATGCCGCCGATGCCTTGGCGATCGCCCTCACCTGTTACTTTCATACTCAAGGCTAATTATGTAGGTCAAACACGCGCTGGATGACATCTTCCACAATGCGATCAGGAGTCGATGCCCCAGAGGTAACCCCCACCTGAATTGCTTTGTCAGCCAGCCAGCCCCTAGTTTGGGTGATGGGTTGACCAAGGGGTTTGTGTTCAATCACCTCACGGGAGATCAGCCGCTCTGCACTGTCGATGTGATAGGAAGCAATGCCCTTGGCGATCGCCATTTCTTGCAAATGGGTAGTATTGGAAGAATTGAAGCCCCCAATTACCAGCATCAAATCCAAATCTTTTTGCACGATATCCAGCATGGCATCCTGCCGTTCTTGGGTGGCATCGCAGATGGTGTTGAATGCCATAAAATGCTGATTCAGGTTGGCGACCCCATACTTCTGCATTATGGTTTTTTCTAACAGCTTGCCGATCGCCTCCGTTTCACTCTTGAGCATGGTAGTTTGGTTAGCGATACCAACGCGCACCAAATCGGTGGTGGGGTCAAAATTGGCAGAATGTGCCTTGCGAAACTTCGCCAAAAATTCCTCTTTGCGGGCTAACTGCTGTGGCTCATCCAGCAGAATGTAATCGCTGACATATTGCGCTTCTGCCAAGTTCAACACAATCAGATAGCGGTTGGCATAGGAGCTGGTGGCGATGGTTTCCTCATGGGAATACTTGCCATGAATGATGGAAGTGAAATCGGCTTTTTTGTGCTTTTCCACCCTGTGCCACACCTTAGACACCCACGGGCAAGTGGTATCCACGATGGTGCAACCCTTTTGGTGCAATAGTTCCGTTTCTGGCACACTAGCCCCAAAGGCAGGGAGAATTACCACATCCTCCTTGCCCACTGGGCTAAAATCCTTTTCACCCTTCTCGTTGGTGGCAATAAATTGCACATCCATCTCTTTGAGGCGAGCATTGACTAGGGGATTGTGAATGATTTCATTGGTAATCCAAATCTTTTGCGTCGGAAACTGCGATCGCGTCTCGTAAGCCATTGCTACCGCCCGCTCCACTCCCCAACAAAAGCCGAAGGCTTGGGCTAAATGAATGGTTACCCGCCCTTGGGTATAGACATAGTTTTGCTCCCTGATGGCTTGTATAAGCGGACTATTGTATTCCGATTTCATGGTCTGCTCGGCTTCTGCCTCATGCCCAAAGCCGTGCCGATGGTAGTTAGCGGATTTTTGGAGCGATCGCCGCCACGCCTGCGTGTCCTGTACCTGCATGATATGTTGCCCTAGAGAGTCTATAGTTATTATGACCTATCCCCTGCGCTACAGGGTCAAGGACTGGCTCTCTTGCTCGATCAGCTTGGCTAAGTCTTGCAAAAATTGGGCGGCATGAGCGCCATAGATTAGCCGATGGTCAGCGGTGAGATTGACCTGCATTTGATTTCTAATGGCGATCGCCCCTTCTGGGGTGGCTACCACTGTAGGACGGGATGCCCCCACCGCCAAAATTGCCCCTGTATTGGGTGGCAGAATTGCCGTGAAGCGATCCACACCAAACATCCCCAGATTGGAAATGGTAAAAGTGCCCGTGCTGTATTCATCAGGGGTGAGTTGCTTTGCCCGTGCCCGCTCCACAAGGGACTTCCATGTGCGGGATAGGGTGTAAATATCTAGCTGATCGGCATTTTTGACTACAGGGGTAATCAAGCCGCCATCGTCCATCGCCACCGCTACCGCAATGTTGATCTCACGGTTATATTTGATCCCCTGCTCAGTGTACACCGCATTGATCAGGGGGTGCTTGGTCAGGGTCATGGCTGTGGCTTTCACCAAGAGGGCGGTCATGGTGACCCCCTTGGCTTTGATCTGCTGGTAGAGGCTATCTAGGGCATTGGTGGTGATGGTGTAACCCACTTGGAAAGTAGGCACAGTGAGGCTGGCATTCATGTTGCGCACCACTGCCTGTTGCAGTCCTGTCAGGGGTTGGGTGCTGGCTGGTGTTACAGGGGTGGCGAAAACTGCTGGAGGGGTAGGTTGGCTCTTGCCGTTGAGATTCAGTCGGCTTTCCACATCTGCCGCCGTAATTCTGCCGTTGGGTCCTGTGCCGTTGATTTGCTTGAGGTCGATGCCATTTTCTTGGGCGAGGCGCTTCGCTCTGGGGCTAGCAATCAGGCGATCGCTCTTAGGTGTAGTGATTGGGGCAGGTCTGCGGCTGACCACCACATCTGGAATGGCAGAAACCACTGATTTTGCTGATGAGTTTGGCTGTGATACTGCTGGAGCTGGTTGGCTGTTGACTTTGTCTGGGATTTCGGCAATTTCCGCTTCTGTTTCGGCAATGTAGGCAATTATGCCTCCCACAGGGGCTGTACCCCCTTCAGGCACAACAATCATCCCCAAATAGCCGTCATAAAAACACTCAGCATCCATGTCTGCCTTGTCGGACTCGACCACTAGGAGATTTTCCCCTTTTTCTACCTTGTCGCCCACTTTCTTTAACCAAGCGATAATTTTCCCTTCGGTCATAGTGGAGCTGAGGGCAGGCATGGTAACTTCGTAAATCATAGGGCAGACACTGTATCTTGAATAGCTCAATAATTATACAGTTTCTTGCGAAAGTAATTTTTGCTTCATGGCACGGGCTACCACTTCGGGATCATTGCTCTGCATGAGCGATCGCACTACGGCAATGCGTCTTGCCCCCGCTTTGATCACCCCATCTAGGTTGTCAATATCGATGCCACCGATGGCAAACCACGGCAGATTAGCATTTTGGCTGGCATACTGCACATAGCCAAATCCCGCTGGCGCTTTGTTAGGTTTGGTTGGCGTAGCAAACACAGGTCCCACCCCCACATAGTCCACCGCACTTGCCATGGCACGGCTCAGTTCTTCAGAGTTGGTGGTGGACTGCCCAATGATCACCTCAGCGCCCAACAGCTGGCGGGCGATCGCTACTGGTAAATCCGTCTGCCCCAGATGCACCCCGTCCGCCCCCACCGCCAATGCCACATCCACTCGATCATTCACCAAAAAGAGGGCGTGGTAGTCAGCGCACAGCTCCTTGAGTTTGGTGGCAATGCGCAGGCGATCGCCATCGGCGGTTTCCTTATCCCGATACTGCACTATGTCCACGCCGCCCTTGAGAGATGCCTCCACTTGGGCAAAAAAGTTAGGCACAGGACTGGTCACCAAATACAGCACCGCCCTCTGCAACCTCTGGCGGCGATCGCTGTGGTCAAAGAGCACTGCCGTTTCCAGACTATACACCTGATAGCGCATCTGCTTCATCGCCTGTGCCATCTCTGGATGGTGCAGTTTGGCGTATTCTTCCAGCACCCGCAAGCCCTCCTGCACCCTACTAAAATTTGCCAGCAGTAAGGAGCGCAGGTCTGCCCTCTGCAATTCTTGGGCATGGGTGAGCGCCGTTCCCACATCCTCTGGCGTATTGCGTGCCTGTTTGAACTCTGGCAAGTGCCACTGAGCAAGGCTATGGCGCAAATTCTTGAGGATTTCCACTTCCGACGAGTTATTCCTGCCAAAGCGACACCACTCCTCAATCACCCGCAAAGCCTCACGACAGCGGTCAAGATTGGCATCAAGAATGCGATAGATGGCAGAATTCATCGTGGTTCTCCTTTGGTGGCACACTTTGGAATGCACCACAGATTTTAACCGACTCCTGCCATAAGCAATACAAACTGCGTCTGTGTTCCTTATCGCGAATTATCATTTATTATGTAATTATGGTCTCGAGAGACATTCTTTACTCAGTTGCCAAAACACCAACTGGTCAGCTTGTAAAGGCAGGTGAAGCGGAGAAAGGAGTTTCATATTTCTGTCCTGCTTGCAACCAAACTCTCATACTTCGCAAGGGAACTCAGAAACGCCCCCACTTTGCCCACAAAGTCCTCAGTCATAATTGCACACCTGAAACGGCTTTACACTATAGTTTTAAGACTCTGCTGTTTAGTAAAATTCAGAAACATATCAATCAGCAACTACCTCTAGAGATGCAATGGAATTGCTCTACTTGCGGGGGAAAACATACAGGTAACTTGCTAAAGAAGGCAGTTACGATGAAGCTAGAGCATAATCTAGGAACTTGCCGACCAGATATTGCTTTGCTGGACAAGAAAGGTCGTACAGTAGCAGTAATTGAGGTAGTTGTTACTCATCATATTGAACAAGCAGTTTTAGATTACTACAAGAGCAATCATATCCCTGTTGTGAGTTATGAATTGCAGTCAGACGAGGATGTAAACCGCTTGAATACAGACATTTTAACACCAGACAATGTGAATGTATGCATGAATCCTAAATGCCCAAAATGTGGCAATCATATGTCAAAGAAGTATCTACTCATTATCGATGGAGATTGCTGGAAATGCGGAGCACCGATGAAAGTTGCGGCTCTGAGGGGGGATCAAGGGTATGAAGGAGATTTTTCACAGTATGATATTCAGATTGCTATACAACATGGCGTATTCATGAAATCACATTACAGCCGTACTGCGGAAAGAAGATATACTGCCAGTACCTGTACCAAGTGTGGAGCATTTGTTGGTAATCACTATTTGTTTACTGACTATATAGCTGTTCTTTCCTATAATCGTCAGGAAATAGATGTAGGATACTACTGTCCTCACTGTTCAGTGAATTTTGACGATTCTGAATGAACAACTTTTTAGGTAATTTACCAGACAGCAAAATATCAAAACCTGTCTTAATCAATAATTAGTGAAATAATATCACCTAAGGTTTTGCCTCTGTCGATGAGTTGGGGTGGTATCTGCCGTTTGGGAGTTGCACTGTCAGGGGAACTAACAACGGTGGTAGCAGTGGACAGGGCTATCAGTTTAATGCTTGGCATAGGCTGGCAACTTGTTAAATGTAACTAATAAGAAATTATATGCCAATTCCCTAGCTGTGCTGAATTCAGGTAAGGCTTAAAAATTTTTTAACCTACTTCCACAAGCAATGCAGGCAGTCTGCCTTAAATTGACTTCACTAATAGAAACTTCCATTATTGTTAGGGAGTGACAGCGGAACTGATTTCCTATCTTTAGGGATGAGATGGAATTTAAGTCAGCAAAACCGCAAACAAACCACACAGGGCAATCCCATCAAACACCCCTGCCCCACCAATGCTGAGGATACTAGGGGTCATGCGCTCAATCTCTGGCAAGTGCAATAGATCAGCACCAATTAGTGTACCCAACACCCCACCTGCAAAAGCAATGGGAGCCGCCACCCCAGAACCAGCTGTTAATAGCACCGCCGTCATCGCCGCAGTCAGAGGAGCAATCAGCGCATTCATCTGAATACCAATCCCAGGCACCACCTGCGCCGAATAGTAGCTGACAATGGTTACCACCGCAGTTACCAGCAAAATTAACAGCGGCGAAACCCGCGTGAACTGATAGATCGCCAGTATGGTGGGAATGAGACCGCCACCCACATTGAGAGCAACAATGGTTTTCTGTTCAATGCGCCGCAGAGGAATGCCCCAAAAGAAGCGCATAGTCCACAGTTGTTCCAAATCGGGGACTACCGTAATTTTAGAAACTCTCTCATAAAGAGGAATGTTAATTGTACTGCCCACAATAACCAGAGTTAGCAATAGTAGGGACAAGTTAGGCGAAAACCCCAATTTAGCCACCGCCACTTGCACCGCATCCAAGGTCACCACCAACCACAGGAACGGGAAGGTGAGAAGCAATAGCAAAAACAGCAAGTGGGCAACTGGTAAATAAATCATTCAATTTCTCTCGAAGAAAAATACATTGTTTGGCTCTTAATCCGTTTCTAGAGCAGTTGCAAAGTAGGTGGGATTAGGGTTTGTCCCACAAGTTTAGCACAGAAGCAAAGTGGTAATTTTACATGGAGCAGAAATTTAGGTAAGAATAGATGAAATTTAATGACATTTGTAGCTGGGATTCCCTACTATGACCAAACCACTGGTGAAACAACTGACTAGCGTTGCTGTTTCGGCAATGCCGCCGATGATGCAACACTATGTCCAGACCAAGCAGAAGTATCCCCAAGCGATTTTGCTATATCGCATGGGAGATTTCTATGAGACCTTCTTTGAAGATGCGGAAATCGTCTCTCGAGAATTGGAATTAGTACTCACAGGGAAAGAAGCAGGGAAAGAAGTGGGCAGGGTAGCCATGGCGGGAATTCCCTACCATGCCTTAGAGCGCTATGCCCGCCAGTTAGTGGAAAAGGGCTATTCCATTGCCATTTGCGATCAGATGGAACTGGCAGAGAATGCCAAAGGCTTGGTGCGGCGGGAGGTGACACGGGTAATTACCCCAGGTACAGCGATCGCCGAAGAACTGCTCACCGCCCAGAAGAATAACTATCTCACTGCCCTAGTAGCCATAGATGGCATGTGGGGTCTAGCCTATGCCGATGTCTCCACTGGGGAGTTTGCGGCTACACAATTGGAGAGTATGGAGCAGTTGATAGTGGAACTGCATCGCCTGCAACCTGCGGAAATTCTCCTCCCTACAGCCCAGCCGACAGGGAACTTATTCCAGCCCCGCAGTCAGCAAGTCCTCCCAGAACCCTACCAAGCTCTCCCTAGCCACTTCTGTTACACTCAGGTTCCCCAGCACCACTTCGCCCTAGCAGAAGCGAAACAGCGCATTTTGGATACCTTCCGTCTGCGATCGCTGGAAGGGTTTGGCTGTGCCCATTTACCCTTGGTAATTCGCTCAGCGGGCGGACTGCTTGCCTACCTAGCAGAAACCCAAAAACAGGGACAAGTGCCCCTGCACAACCTCACTACCTATGTCATCAGCGATTACCTGCAACTGGACATCACCACCAGAAGAAATTTAGAAGTGGTGCAAACCGTGCGGGATGGCACTTTTCACGGCTCACTGCTCTGGGCGCTGGATCGCACCATTACCGCCATGGGCAGTAGAAACCTGCGCCGCTGGGTATTGCAACCCCTCAAAGATATTGACTCAATCAATCAGCGTTTGGATTCCATTGCTGAATTAGTGAAACATCACGATCTGAGGAAACAACTGCGCCATTGTCTGAAGGAAGTCTATGATGTAGAGCGCCTGTGCAGTCGGGTGGGCACAGGAAGCGCCAATGCCAGAGATATTCTGGCGATCGCCACTTCCATTAGTCGCAGTCAAGAAATTTCCCTCCTCTTGCGCCGTGCCACAGCCTCCTATTTGACCGCCCTCCAGCAGATCGACCCCCTAGTATTAGCATTGGGCGACAAACTGCGCCACAGCCTCAGAGAAGATTTGCCCCTCACTGTTTTGGAAGGTAATCTCATCCGCCCAGGTATTCATCCCCGTGTAGATCAATTGCGCCACGAACAGCAGTTGGCTTTGCAATGGCTCACCAACTACGAACGCACGGAACGGGAGCGGTGGGGCATTCCTACCCTCAAATTGGGCTTCAATAAAGCCTTTGGCTATTTCATCAGCATTTCCCGTGGCAAAAGCCAGCAAGCGCCCCCCAATTACATCCGCAAACAAACCCTGACCAACGAAGAGAGATACACCACCCCCGAGTTGAAACAAAAGGAACAGGAATTGGAAGCCATCGAGAAGGAACTACACCAGTTGGAATATGAACTCTTTGTCGCCCTGAGGGAGGAAGTGAATTTACTAATTGCCCCCCTGCGGCAGTTGGCACAGCACCTTGCCAACCTAGACACTCTGTGCAGTCTGGCGGAAACGGCGGTGATGTATAACTACTGCCGTCCCGAACTCACCAGCGATCGCACCATTGCCATCGTCAACGCCCGTCACCCAGTAGTAGAACAAACCCTGCCCATGGGCTTCTTTGTTCCCAACTCCGTGCACCTCAGCTATGGGGATCACCCCGATCTCATTGTGCTTACAGGTCCCAACATGAGCGGCAAAAGCACCTACCTACGCCAGATTGGTCTCATCCAACTACTGAGCCAAGTGGGGAGCTTCGTCCCCGCCCAGACCTGTCGTGTAGGCATTTGCGATCGCATCTTTACCCGTGTGGGAGCGGTGGACGATCTGGCGACGGGGCAATCTACCTTTATGGTGGAGATGAACGAAACCGCCAATATCCTCAACCACGCCCAGCCCACTTCCTTGGTATTGTTGGATGAAATTGGCAGGGGCACTTCCACCTTTGACGGCGTGGCGATCGCTTGGTCAGTGGCAGAGTATCTCGCCCAGACGATCCGTTGCCGCACTATTTTTGCCACCCACTATCACGAGCTAAACCAACTGGCAGACCTCTTACCCAATGTGGCGAACTTTCAGGTCACCGTTAAGGAACTGGGAGACGAAATTGTATTTTTGCATCAGGTACAGCCCAGGGGCGCGGATCGCTCCTATGGCATCGAGGTAGGCAGACTGGCAGGTTTACCCCCCGCCGTCATCCAGCGCGCCAAACAGATTTTGCAACGCCTCGACCAGCACAGCAAAATTAGTCTAGGGCTGTAGATTTTTAGCGACAAAATGCCTTAGATTAAAAAGATTAAGAAAATGTTTAGTTAGGAAGACTGCCTTGCCTCAAACCGTCATCGCTGGCAACTGGAAGATGTACAAAACCCAGTCCGAAGCCAAGCTGTTCATCAACCAATTTTTGCAAACCCTAGGGGATCAGCAGTTAGGCGATCGCCAGATATTGCTGTGTGTCCCCTACACCGACCTCGCCATTTTGCAGACCTTTAGCCACAACTCTCCCGTAGCCATTGGCGCACAAAATGTGCACTGGGCAGAGTGTGGTGCATACACTGGGGAGATCAGCGCTCCTATGCTAGTGGAACTGGGGATCAAGTATGTGATCATCGGGCACAGTGAGCGTCGGCAATTTTTTGGTGAAACTGACCACACCGTCAACCTGCGCCTGCGTGCCGCCCAAAAATTTGGCATCACTCCCATTCTTTGTGTGGGCGAAAGTAAACCTCAGCGAGATGCAGGAGAAACAGAAGCCTTTATCTTTAGCCAGTTAGAACAAGGTCTGCGGGGCGTAGATCAGGGAAATTTAATCATTGCCTATGAACCGATCTGGGCGATCGGCACAGGGGACACCTGCCCTGCCAGCGAAGCCAATCGAGTGATTGGGCTAATCCGCCAGCAGTTAGACAACCCCAACATTACCATCCAATACGGCGGCTCAGTGAAACCCGACAACATCGACGAGATCATGGCGCAACCCGCAATCAATGGCGTATTAGTGGGAGGAGCCAGCCTCGATCCCCACAGCTTTGCCCGCATCGTGGCATACTCTTAAATATAAATTTTGCTTATCAGTGGGTTTGCACATTTGCATTAAGCAAAATCCTTTAACTCTGGTAGTCTATTTATTAGATAATTTTTTAATCTTTTTTTAATAAAAACTTTTAATCAATTCCATTTACCAAAAAAAATTATTCACAAAGCATTGCATCATCAAAGGAGCAAAACTATGAGTGACAACATCAACCAAGAAGGTTCTGCCCTGATTGTCTCAGGTGAAACCAAGCCAGTTAAGAGTCATGCTGGCGCTCTGCAAGTCAAGGAAACTTTTTTGAGTGCTGGAGAACGCCCTGTCGCCGCCGCCACCCTGCAAGTCAAAGAAAAGTTCTTCACCGCTGGGGAGCGACCCGTAATGGCGGGAACTTTGGCGGTAGTAGATAGCTACACTACCTACGGTGGCACTCGTCCTATCACCACCAATGGCATGAAAGTGGTAGACAAGTTTATGTCTGCAGGTGAGCGCCCCGTAATGTCTAGCGGCTTGGCTGTAGTTGAAAAGTTCATGTCTTCTGGGGAGCGACCCGTTATTTCCACTGGTCTGCTCATCGCTGGCACTTACTCCACTATGGGCGATCGCCCGATCGCTTCCAATGTGATCGATGATTCTCCCAGCTTAATGGGCTTTATTGACTAATTGCCAGTCTTTGGGAAACTAAGTGAAATTGCGGTTTAGGGCGGTATGAGTATTTCCTCAAATCCACCCTGAACTTCATTTTTTATCACAAACTGTTGCACTTCAGTTTTAGAAGCGTACTGCTGGGATAAGAGTTATGTGTAGAAGGAGCTAGAATAATTTAACCAGTATCAGATTAGTTGCCTAGAAATAAAAGAAACAATCCAGAATTTGTCAGTTAGAATTGGTAAAGATTTTAGAGCGCTGGGATTTCAGGAAACTGCTGGGATAGTCTGGTTTTGGATCGGAACACATGAAGAATATGACGAAGTTATTAAGAAGAGCACTTAACAAATCACTGCACTCGACTTACAGCTATACTTTAAGCACTACCCAAAACTACTGATGGCGGGTGAGTTCAGCCGTTATGTGTAAGAATAAATCTAAGTAGCTCAACACAAGTACATATCTAAAATGGTGCAGAAAGTTTATTTAGACCTCTGTAGCCTTCAAAGACCACTTGATACTAAAACCCAGATCAGGATAGCTATGGAAGCAGAAGCAGTTTTGGGTATAATAAAATTATGGGAACTAAGACAACTAGAGCTTGTTGCCTCTCAGTCTCTGTTATTTGAAGCAAACCAAAATACAAATCCCGTGAGAAAATCTTACATCCTAGAAATACTGCAAAAGGTAGATCAATTTATTGACTTGAGTGACCAAGTAGAAAATCGCTCAAGGAAATTTGTTGATATGGGAGTTAAGCCGATGGATTCGCTACATTTAGCATCTGCAATAGAAGCGAAAGCAGACTATTTTTGCACCTGTGATGATAGGCTTCTAAAAAAGGCAAAACTTCTTGACACAGAACCAACAAAAGTATTTAGTCCCTTAGAGCTTGCTTTGGAGTTAAATCTATGACAATTCAGACAACTTCCTTGTATCAATTAACCCAACAAGCAATCCATATTCTTATCAAAGAAGTTGGAGTTGCTGATACCTTAAGGTTTATTAGTCAATTTTCTACAGGTTACGGCAACTATACAGAAGAAAGAGAAGAGTTATTTAGAGATATTTCATTAGATGAGCTAATTTCCCAAATCAGGAACACATAACAAATCACTGCACTCGACTTACAGCTATACTTTAAGCACTACCCAAAACTACTGATGGCGGGTGAGCAAAATTTCTCTATTGTTTAGGATTTTAGGATAGGTTTTCACTTTCACCCCTCATAACTCTCCCTAAATCCTTCTATCAAAATGCTAGAGGGACTTGTGCCATATTTTGGGGGCGAATTCTTCTCCGCTCTAAACTCCTGAAAATTTTCCCCCAACAGCCTGTTTACTCTTATATTAAGTAGTAAGTGCGACTAGCGCAAAGCTAACTATTTTCCGATGGGGTAGCGAAACTATGCTCTTGCCCTTTGATTAGTCGCTGGATATTGCTACGGTGTGTCCAGAGAATGTAGATAGAAGCGATGAGGGCAAATAGTTGATAAGCAAGAGGCACGCCAAACAGAAACAGGAACAGCGGAGTGGTGATCGCCGCAGTCATGGAAGCTAAAGATACGGTGCGCCACATCGCCATGATTACCAGCCACACCGCCAGAGACAATAGGGCAGTTTGCCAATGTATGAAGCATAAAATGCCTAAGCCTGTGGCTACCGACTTGCCGCCACGCCAATTTAGCCAAACAGGAAGGCTGTGCCCAATAATCGCCAAAAATGCTACAGCTACTACCAGCCACTCCTGCGCTTCGGGTACTAGCCACTGCAAACACAAAATTGCCATGATCCCTTTGACAAAGTCCACAGCAAATACAGTGATGCCAGCGGCTTTGCCCACCACCCGCCATACATTGGTGGCACCTGTAGAACCAGAGCCATGTTCCCGAATGTCGATCCCCGCCCGCTTGGCAATCAAATAACCTGTGGGGATAGAACCCAAACCGTAGGCGATCGCCATGCAAAGTGCTATGATTAAGTACCCCATGCTTTACCTACTCGATAGATATAGACTGGGGACCTGCACCATTTTGCCTGCCGCCCTGTCCACCAGCGGGTGGAGACTGCCTGATTCCTTGCTGTTGCAACCAACTGCGCAATGGATCATCCTCAAGGCTCAAGCGCAGTAGCCCTGAAGTGAAACCACCCAAAAAGGCGATCGGCTGGTTAATTAGTTCCCGCAAAATGGGATTGAGTTCGTCCATGATTGGTCGTCATTTGAGTGCTAACAATACCGCAATTGTACAATTTTTTTAAGGGTGATCTCGGCTAACATTGGATATTGATGATTTGTGGGCGAAAAAGCGGGGCAAGCAGTTATGACCATGTTGAATAATGCCACCCTGCGCCGTTTGGCAAAATTGAAGCGACTGGACTCTGTTTGGGAGGGCGATCGCCGCCGCCTGCCACGCAAACCCTACATTTACCACGAGGCAACCAACCTAGTGCATCTCCCCAGTGCCGATACAGAAGATGCCCCGCACTGCATTCTCTGGGTTGATCCGTTTGAGGGTATGGTGCGGGCGATGGATGTAGTGGAACCCCATGCAGGACAGGAAGCCTTTGTCAGAACCCTATTGCAGGCGATGGAGCACCCTCAAGGTCCCGCTCAACCTGCTCTGCCCAAACGCATCTTGGTATGTGATCGCCAACTGCAATTTTATTTGCGGGGGGTTTTGCAAGAGCTGGATATTGCCGTAGAACATGCTGAGCACCTGCCCCTGATCGAAAGCATTTTTGCCAATATCGTGGAGCATTCCCATTCTGCCCCACCTGCCGTACCCCCTGCCTACGCTTTCCCCCTATTTCAAGAAGCCGCTGACCTGTGGCACAGTGCCCCTTGGGAGCAGTTGTGGGAGCATCAGGTGATCTGTTTGGAGATGCACTGCTGGGACTTGGAGAACTTGTTTGCGGTGGTGATGGGCAAGATGGGCTTAGAGCGGGGTGTAATTTTCTATCGCTCCTATGCCTCTTTGGTGCAGTTTCGCCAACGCTTGATCAACTCCCAAGACAGTGAATCTTTGGAGGAGACCTTTCTGGGGCAGGACTGCCTGTTTAGCCTATTTGAAGCGATCGACCAGCAAGACACAAGGGAAAACCGCTTTTTGCAAATGCACGGCTGGCAATTACTCGATGATGGACTGCGCCCTGTGTTTGGGGCACTGCATCCCCTTGAGGGCGGTCGTCCTTATTTGTATGAAGAAGAGGCGATCGCCATGACCCTAGCGCTCAGAGCCTTCAACCAGTTTTATGGGCAACATAGAACTAAATTTGTCAATGGTGAGTTTCCCCCCTGTCGGGGTATGTATCGCCTAGAATCTCCCGAAGGCGAGCATCAAATTGTGGTCACCACCATGCCCGATCTGGCGCAGGAATTGTATCTGCTTAGCGATGGCGACAACGATGAGCCCCATACCAAAATTCACCAAGACCTGTGGCCCGACAAAACCCTGTTCAAACTGCAAGAAGTGCCGTGGGACACAATTGAAAGCTATCGTCGCTTTACGCCCCACCGCCAGTTGACTGATACCAGCTACCCGCAAAAGGGTTCGGCTATATCGGCTGTGTTAATCCAGACTACTCGCCCTAGAGCCTTGCAACTGATTGAGGAGATCGAGGCTAGGGGCGGGATTGAGGCAGTCGCTTTTAATCCAGGGGAGTCCCCACTGGGCGATCGCTTTGAACTGGGTCTGATCATTTTGGGTAACCAAGAGATTCACCTATTCGCCGAATTTGCCGAAGACGAAAAAGCCGATCTGCGCCGCCTCTGGAAACAACGCTGTCGTGCTCTGCAAAATAACTGCGTGGTGCTGATTGCCATGGGAGTCACTGGAGCATCACGGGGCAGACCAGAAAACGGACATATTCTTGGCTACTATGAGGTCAAATTGCGATCAGCCAAGGAGTTGGGTTTGGGTACTCTGCGGGCAGAGCCTGCTGAAGAATTGTGAGCCGCAATCATAGTTGCCCTCAGTCAAGGCGTATTTTCTATCTGGGGAAAAACTTGGGAGAAGATCGCCTGTTGGGGAGTGAGGCAGATGACAGTTAAGCGATTGTGGCTGGTGACATAGCCAATTTCCCCTAAATCTTTACCATCAAACTGCACTTGAATTGCCCCCTCTCCTGTGGTGGCTAAATACCAATCGCTGGTGCCAAATGGCACCAGAGTAGCGCTTCTTGTTGCTCCATTGGGAAAGGTGAGGCTGACTTGGGCTGATTGATCAGCTCCATTTACTACATGAAAGCGCCCCGCATACATGGTTATTTCATCAAACCAGCCCCGCACCATCCAAGTGGCAACAATTAACATTAGGGCAAGGGTGAGGAGCAAAAATTTGGGTTTGAGCATGAGTCTATAGCAGGCGCTCGAGTCGGTGTACTGCCTCAGTAATGGTACTGTCTTTTTTGGCGAAGCAAAAGCGCAAACCCTGCACTGTCTCTGGATCACGCTGGGGATCGCTGAAGCAATGACCCGCAACCACTGCCACACCGTAGTCTTTGGCAAGAATCTGGGCGGCTTGGTTGGCGTTGGGCGCGATCGCCCGTGATTCTGTCCAAATGTAATAAGCACCATAGGGAAGCACAGGCTGTAAGCCAATTTTCTCCAGCATGGGAAACAGCAAATCCCGCTTGCGCCGATAATCTGCTGCGAGGTTCTGGAAATACTGCTCTCCAAAACCCAAGGCGGTCAGGGCGGCGTACTGGAGCGGAGCGGGGGCGCAAATGGTGAGAAAATCGTGGATGCGGCGCATGGCTGAGGTGAGGGCAGGGCTGGCAACGGTATAGCCCAACCGCCAGCCAGTGACACAAAAAGTCTTAGAAAAGCCATTGACGGTGATGGTGCGCTCTGCCATGTGCGGCAGGCTCATCAAGGAAATGTGTTGCCCCTGATAGATGATGTATTCATAGATTTCATCGGTGATGGCATAGACATCGTACTCACAGCACAATTCGGCAACGATGGATAGCTCTTCATGGCTCCACACCTTGCCTGTAGGGTTGGCGGGGGTATTGATAATCACCGCTTTAATGCCACTGGCAAAAATTGGCTGTAATTGCTCACGGTCAATGCACCAATGGGGTGGCTGGAGGGTAACAAAGACGGGGATCGCCCCCACAGTGATCAGGTTGGGCAGATAATTTTCGTAGAATGGCTCAAAAATCAACACCCGATCGCCACTGTCCAGCAGACTCATCAGGGCGATATTCAAACCCTCTGTTGCCCCACAACACACGGTGATCTGCTGATCGGGATCGACGGTGATGCCGTTGTGCTGTTGCAGTTTCTGGGCGATCGCCGTTCTCAGTTCCGCCACACCCCATGTGTCGGCATACTGGTTATAGTCCTGGGCGATCGCCAGTTGGGCTGATTGTTTAAGCGCTTCAGGGGCAGGAAAATCAGGTAAACCTTGGGCGAGGTTGATTGCCCCATAGAGTTGGCAATAGCGCGAGGCTTCACGGATTTGCGATTCTTTGGTGAGTTGGGCACGAACCGATAGCACAGGCAAAAAATCAAGAATAAAAAGCAGTTTCTCTAGTTTACCCTCTGGCTCTGGCAACTAATCCCCAAGAGATACCCCAAGATAGAGCCTTTTTCGGGAGTGAATGAATATGATTAAATGCTATGGTTAATTGTAAAAAACCTGTTACCTAGACCGTCATGTTAATCCCCCCTAACTGGATGCGTCGTTCTCTACCCTCTGCCGCAGAGCAGAAAGGCTGGGATTGGGAATTGACAGCGATCGCTGTGATCTATTTTGTGCAGGGAGCATTGGGGCTGGCACATTTGGCTATCAGCTTTTTTCTCAAAGATGAACTCGGTCTGAGTCCTGCCCAAACCGCCTCCTTGGTGGGGATCGCCATGTTGCCCTGGACAGTGAAACCCCTCTATGGTCTGATCTCCGATGCCCTGCCCCTCTGGGGCTACCGCCGTCGTCCCTACCTGATCCTGTCCAGTGTGCTGGGAGCCAGTGCGTGGTGGGCTTTGGCATACTGGGTCGATTCACCGCAAACAGCCGCAGTAGCCATCGCTGGCGGGTCTTTGGGCATTGCCTGTGCCGATGCCATCATTGACGCACTCATCGTACAGCGAGCACGGGAAGAAGCTGATGGCGATGCGGGTTCTCTGCAATCCTTTGGCTGGGCTTGTGTCTCCGTGGGGGCGATCGCTTCCTCATGGCTCAGTGGCTACCTGCTAGAGCATCTGGGGGCAAGAAATGTATTTAGCATTACAGGCTTTTTACCCATGCTGGTAGGGATTGCCGCCTGGGCGATCGCCGATCCCCGTCTGCCCAGCACTCAGCCACTAGGGCAAGCCCTCAGGATCAATCTGAGACAAATCAAGCAAGCATTCACCAATCGGCAAATTCTCTTACCCGCCAGTTTCATTTTTTTGTGGCAAGCCACCCCTTCCGCAGATGCCGCCTTCTTTTACTTCACCACCAACGAACTGGGCTTCAATCCAGAATTTTTAGGCAGTGTGCGTTTTGCCACCAGCATCGCTGGTCTATTTGGGGTCTGGCTGTTTCAGCGTTTCCTAAGGCATATCCCCATGCGGCAAATTTTTCTGTGGACTACTGTCATCGCCACTCTGCTCGGTCTCACCAGCCTAGTGCTAGTCAACCATTGGAACCGTGCTTTGGGCATCAGCGATCGCTGGTTTAGTTTTGGGGACAGCCTGATCCTCACGGTAGCTGGGCGCATTGCCTTTATGCCCGTCCTTGTCCTTGCCGCCCGTCTCTGTCCCAAGGGCATCGAAGCCACCCTCTTTGCCCTCTTGATGTCAGCGATCAACATTTCCAGCCTAGTTTCCGCCCAACTGGGCGCAGGCTTAACTTATCTATTAGGGGTTACGGAGACCAACTTTACCAACCTCTGGCTATTACTGCTAATTACCAACCTCAGTAGCCTGTTCCCCCTGCCACTACTGCACTGGCTCTCTCCTGCCGAACAGTCCACAGTTTTGCTAGATATAGAAAACACATCCTCTAAAGTGCCAACAGTTACCTAACGGCTGTTTAGCAGTAAATTATGTCCCTAATTGCCACCCTGCACCAATTCATCTGCGGCGATCCCCAACACCTCAAGCAATTTCTTGATCTTCTACCCCTAGGCGTGATTTTAGCAGAGCCAGAGGGAGCCATTGTGTCGGCAAATCCCGCCTCTGCCAAGCTGACAGGCTACAGCGTCGCTGAACTGCGAAAACTGCACACCGACAACCTCAGCCACCCCAACGATATATTCAAAGAAAAATTGCAACGCCAGCGATGCGATACCCACTACCAAATCGAAAAAAGATTTAAGCACCGTGAAGGGCATTCTATTTGGGTTGACCTAACAGGAATCTATCTCAAAGACCAACAGGGTAAACCCCAATTCCTCCTCCTGCTATTTCAAGACATCAGCGATCGCAAGTATGCCGAAACCGTCTTTATAGAAAACGAACGCCGCTTCCGCCAGATTTTCGAAGAAGTACCCGTGGGCATGGCAGTCATTGGTTTTAATCACCGCCTTTTGCGCGTCAACCGTACCCTATGCGAACTGCTGGGCTACACCGAAGCAGAACTGCTGAGCCGCCCCTTTGATGTACTCACCCACCCCGAAGATGCCATGCAAGATGCATTGCTTGCCAAACAGCTCTACTACGGCAGAATCCCCCACTATCAAGTAGAAAAACGCTGTATCAAAAAAGATCAGCAAGTAATTTGGGTATTGCTCACCGCCTATGTACTGCGTAATGAACAAGGTAAAGCCATCAACAGCCTTGCCATGATCCGCGATATTACCAAGCAAAAGCAAGCCCAAGAAGCAATCCATAACGCCTTAGCAGAAAAAGAAATTCTCATCAAAGAAATTCACCATCGGGTCAAAAATAATCTGCATGTCATCGCCAACCTGCTGGACTTACAGGCACAATCCATAGATGATCCCCAAATTTCTGCCCTATTTAGCGACAGCCAAAATCGCATTTATGCCATGTCCTTAATTCATGAACAGTTGTATCAATCCAACCACTTGGGGCGAATTGAGTTTGCCAGCTATCTACAAAATCTGCTCAATAATTTGTGTGTGGGCTATGGTCTGCATCAGCAACCAGTGCATCAAAAACTAGAATTAGAACCGCTCAGTTTAAATATCGAAACCGCCATTCCCTGTGGCTTAATTGTCAATGAATTAGTTACTAACTCCCTTAAATACGCATGGCAGAATAGTATTAGCACACGACCAGAAATTTATATTTCTTTTAAGAAAAAAACCAATCAGGAACAGTTAGAGTTAATTATTGGTGATAATGGCATTGGACTTGCTCCCGAGCATCAGCAATCAGGCAATACCCTCGGATTGCGTTTAGTGCAACTGCTAGTGCGTCAGCTAGACGGCAAACTAGAGATCAGCACCCAAGCAGGTACACAATTTAAGATTACCTTCACCGAACTCAAGTATAGAGACAGACTCCCAGTTTATGAAAACAGGAACCTCTGACCACAAGAGCACCAAAGTTTTAATAGTCGAAGATGAGGCGATCGCCGCTGAGAGCATAGCAGGCAAACTGCGCAAGCAAGGCTACACCGTACTGGATATTGTGGACGATGGCAACCAAGCTATTCAGTGTGCTGGCACACAGCACCCAGACATTATTCTGATGGACATCATGCTCAAAGGAGAAATGGACGGGATCAGTGCCGCCGAAACCATTTATGAGGAGTGGCACATCCCTGTAATCTACATGACTGCCTTTGCCGATGTCCCCACCGTAGAGCGAGCCAAACACACCTATCCCTTTGGCTATGTAGTCAAGCCATTCCGTGCCAGCGAGCTGATTGCCGTCATGGAAATCGCCATGCAACAGCACCGCAAACTGGCAAAGCTAGAATCTTTGGGTGCAGAACGCAGTGATCTCCTGTCTCTGCTAGTGCACGAATTTCGCAACCCCCTATCCACGATCATGATGGCGGCAGAAATGCTCGAGCTAAAAGGGGATCAGTGGTCAGAGAGCGATCGCGCCAAACGACTGGTGCGCATCAAAAACGCAGTACACACCCTATCTCGGCTAGTGGAGGATGTGGTCATGGCGAGCCGTGCCGAAGCCACCAACTTTCAACCAGAGCTGGCGGATTTTAATGTGGTGCATTTTTGCGGCGACTTTGCCCAAGAACTGCAAAGTTTGTGGTCAGAAGGTCTGCAAATTCAATACCTCCCCTTTCTGCACGGCTCCCCCACCGTGCGTCTCGACTGCAAGTGGCTGTCCTACATCCTCAGTTGCTATCTGAACACAGTGGCAAAAGCCTGTTCTACTAACTCTATTTTGGGCACCATCATTAAATTTTCCGTAGCCGTATTCCCCAGCTATCTCGAGATAACCATCAATCCCGAAGGTGTCATCCTATCTGATCTCAAGCCCCAAGCAATCAACCATCCCTACACCAACGGTCAGAATAATATAGATAAATACAGTTCTAGTCTCGGACTGGTGATCGCCAATAGATTGATTACCGCCCAGAACGGCACCATCGACCTAGAGCATCACCCCCAACAGGGAACTAGGATTGTAATCAGTCTCCCCCTACAAACACGGCAAACCAAAATTTAATCAGGAGTTAGTAAGGAGTTAACTATGTGTATCTGCATTAACTGTGAATTTGTAGATCGCTGTATCACCTACCATGCTGTAGAAACCCAGCACCAACAACCCCATCTCACCGCATACCCCGATTTCACTGCTAACTCTCCTAGCATCAATGTCAATATCCGCACCGAGGGCGAAGAGATTTTCATGGAGTGGGATGTAGTGGGTTGTCTCAGCTTTCAAGAATCAAGGGGCAAGTGGGCAAAATTGCGCCCCGGAGAACTCCTACCCACTTAAATCTGTTTCAGCAACAACTGCTTAATCCCCACCTCAGCCAGATCAAGCATGGCATTGAGTTGCTGGCGGCTAAAAGTACCTGCCTCCCCAGTACCTTGCACCTCGATCAGTTGACCATCGGCATCCATCACCACATTAAAATCCACCTCCGCTGATTGATCCTCGCTGTAGTCCAAGTCAAGGTGCGGCACGCCGCCAATCAAACCCACGGAAACGGCGGCAACGGATTTAATAATGGGCGATCGGCTGATCAAGCCCTCCGCCAGCATTCTGGTTACAGCCATCTGCAAAGCCACATAGCCCCCAGTAATCGCCGTAGTTCTAGTGCCACCATCCGCTTGGAGAACATCGGCATCCACCATTAAGGTAAAGTTGGGGATCACACTCAAGTCCAAAGCCGCCCTGAGACTACGCCCAATCAACCGCTGAATTTCCTGAGTGCGCCCCGACAGCTTTTGCCACTCCCGCGGCTGGCGGGGTAGGGTTGCCCCCGGAAGCATACGATACTCAGCGGTGAGCCACCCCTCTTGCTTGTCCGCCAAAAATTTCGGCACAGTTGGCTCAACACTCACAGTACACAGGACATGGGTTTTGCCAAATTTTGCCAAAACTGAGCCATAGGGCAGAGCTGTGAAACCGCATTCAAATTCAACAGGTCTCAAATCTTGGGGCGATCGCCCATCATTGCGTCTCGACATGATCCCCGCTTGCTAGAGTTACCAAAAAAATTAGCATTAAAATATTTACAAAAATCTACAATTACAGTTATGATGACATTTAGGGTAATCCTTACCCCAATCATAAACTCTATCTATTAAAGGAACGCATTTATTATGACGATCGCAATAGAGCGCCGCAGTAGCGGCAGTTTGTGGGAGCGTTTCTGCCAGTGGGTCACCTCCACCGAGAACCGCCTATACATCGGCTGGTTTGGCGTGCTGATGATCCCCTGCTTGCTCT